>Ga0187879_10003156_pt1 | contig 11107 bp, 10 predicted proteins | sample June2016WEW_19_1_FD_132423 | JGI IMG/M metagenome (GOLD analysis project Ga0187879, IMG submission 132423) | Peatland microbial communities from SPRUCE experiment site at the Marcell Experimental Forest, Minnesota, USA - June2016WEW_19_10 | ecosystem: Environmental > Terrestrial > Soil >... | reverse complement strand
GGGCGTAGCACCCGACCTTCGGGTCGGGTGAGGATTGAAACATCTTGTGCGTTACCTCGGCCACCATCTGCTGGGTAGCACCCGACCTTCGGGTCGGGTGAGGATTGAAACTTTCAAGCGCTGCTTGGCCTCCATCAAGGCGCTGCGTAGCACCCGACCTTCGGGTCGGGTGAGGATTGAAACATTTACGAGCACACCGACCAGTATACCGATCTCAGTAGCACCCGACCTTCGGGTCGGGTGAGGATTGAAACGTTTATAGCGCACTTTCTTATTCGCTCTCCCGTGTAGCACCCGACCTTCGGGTCGGGTGAGGATTGAAACGTTTATAGCGCACTTTCTTATTCGCTCTCCCGTGTAGCACCCGACCTTCGGGTCGGGTGAGGATTGAAACTGAAGCACGGACGCCATGTCGTTGTTGATCGAAGTAGCACCCGACCTTCGGGTCGGGTGAGGATTGAAACACCTGTGCCAAAAACCACGAGCGGCGGGCTGCCGTAGCACCCGACCTTCGGGTCGGGTGAGGATTGAAACCGAAGGCTAACCGCTCTATCGAGCTTGAGCCGTGTAGCACCCGACCTTCGGGTCGGGTGAGGATTGAAACAGCAGCGCATCGTAGCCGTGATCGCGCGCGTATGTAGCACCCGACCTTCGGGTCGGGTGAGGATTGAAACAGGATTAACTTTCGCGCAACAGCTTCAGGCACTTGTAGCACCCGACCTTCGGGTCGGGTGAGGATTGAAACAGATGCGAGGAGAATAGTTTGCAGGCAAGCGGGCGTAGCACCCGACCTTCGGGTCGGGTGAGGATTGAAACAAGCTGGCGCTTTCGGACGCCGCTGGATTTAAGGGTAGCACCCGACCTTCGGGTCGGGTGAGGATTGAAACCTGGATTTGCGGTTCGGTTGTACCGACAGACGATGTAGCACCCGACCTTCGGGTCGGGTGAGGATTGAAACCTGGGACGCCGTAAATGTATTTGCGTCTGGGGCGTAGCACCCGACCTTCGGGTCGGGTGAGGATTGAAACAACGTCCAGGCTGGCGATCGAGGACTGTCCGTCGTAGCACCCGACCTTCGGGTCGGGTGAGGATTGAAACAGGAGATGGAGACCGGAACCGAGCAGATCCCGGGTAGCACCCGACCTTCGGGTCGGGTGAGGATTGAAACGTGGACACTGGCGGTCATCTTTCCTTCGGCGCCCCGTAGCACCCGACCTTCGGGTCGGGTGAGGATTGAAACAAACGGCGGTCAATTGGCTGCAAGCCGGCGCCGTGTAGCACCCGACCTTCGGGTCGGGTGAGGATTGAAACACCCCCATCGACCCGCTTAAGCCCACCGCCTCTGTAGCACCCGACCTTCGGGTCGGGTGAGGATTGAAACAGGGTGCCGCTCACCAACAATGTAGGCGTGGCCCGTAGCACCCGACCTTCGGGTCGGGTGAGGATTGAAACAGCGGCTACGCAAGAGGTACATCACAACCCTTAGTAGCACCCGACCTTCGGGTCGGGTGAGGATTGAAACGACAGATTCAAAGCCTATCTGTCTCGCCTTGAGGTAGCACCCGACCTTCGGGTCGGGTGAGGATTGGGGCAGAAAGGGTGTCAGGTACCCTTTCCGGCCTGCGAAGATCCTCGGTAGAGTTGACGCTCTCGAGAATAGCCGCCACTAGAGCGATGTCGATCAGGTATTCCCAGGATTTGTACAAGGTCCAGGGCGGGAAGACCGACCAGGCAGTGGACGCCAGACAAACCAAGCCGTACACGGTCAGGACGCCCACGACGCCGCGAAACATCGAAGCCGGCCAATGAGTCCGGCGCAAGGTGAGCCGGACCAGGAGAACAAAAGCCACCAGCGCATCGATCGCGATTCGAAACACAGCCCAGGCATCCAGCGGCTCGGAAGCGATCTCGCTGGCTCCGCGAATTCGAAACGTTAGCGCGCCCAATAGCAACAGGGCCCAGAGCCAATGCCACCACTTCAACGACGAAACCAGGGCGCGCGCGTGGCTGAGTCCCTGCCGAAGGGCAAGGCCCAAAACAACAAGTAGAGGGACTCCCACGAGAGCCCCCGTGATCAGGACGAGGCCGGAGTGGTTGAAACGCGAAGAGAACTGAAACAACTCCGAAAATGCCAGGTATCCGAAAAGCGCCAGGGGGACGAGTATCCACCAGTAGATCCTTCCGTGGTGCAAAGCGTGCCTCCCGAGTTTGTCTTCTACGGATTGCATGTTATTGGGCTGTGAGGCATGAACTACACTCTTACGCTTGCTGGCTACTGTCTGCGAAATGCGCCCTCGAGACCCTCGCTGGCGACATGCGGGGAATCTAATCGCTCACATCCGGTGGCAACTTGGGCCAGGACCTGGGCGGCAAGACGAGCCGTGTAAGGACCGATGATTTCCTTCGCCTTTTCGCCAAGTCTCTGCGCGAGTCCTGGCACTCTCAGGAGAAGTTCCATTCGGGCTGCCAACTCTTCGGGATTGTGCGGATCAAACACAAACCCGTTCTCGCCGTCCTGGATCATTTCTTTTGAGCCCGCATACTTGGAGCACAACACTGGCCTCCCAAGGCACATGGCCTCCAAGACCACCATTCCCCAGGTATCCTCGAGAGACGGAAACACGACAGCATCACAGGCTTCGTAGCATCCGCCAAGCTTTTCGTAACTGACCGGTCCCATCCATCGAACGACCTTGTCCAACGGGGAACCGGCGATCTGGTGCTGCAGGGTGCCGGCCATCTCGCCAGTTCCAACGATTTGGATGGTGAAATTGTGCACGCCGCGGCTCAGGAGAAGCCTCGCGGCTTCGAACAAGCGATGAATCCCTTTGCGCTCGATGAGTTGGCCGACAACAAGAAATGCAAACGAAGTGTCTTGCCGTTCTACGGGGTGGTTCCCGTTCGACGATTTGAGGGCGGGTTCCTCCGCCACCTCGATTGGATGCTGCACAACCCGGTCGCTGGGCATCCGTAAGATATCCTGGAGGTACTGTGCGCCGGCGCGGGTGTTGCTGATGGCCGCATCAAATTCCTTAACCATGAATCGTCGCACAGCCAAACGTAAAGGAGAGTTCAGACCTGCAATGGAAGGTGAGACGCCCTCCCAGATCAGCACGACGCGGCATTTTGTGATTCTCTTGAACAGCAGGGTGAATGCCGACCACAGATTGAGCCCGCTGGTGAGGATAACACTCGGACGGAGCCGGCCCAACTGCCAAAGGATCGTAGGGAGGGCCAGAGTGAAACCTCTGGGATAACCGGGACCACCTTTCCCGAAGGTAATGAATCGAATGCCCCGCACGGGGCGAACCTCGAAGGTTCCCCGGTATTTTGGAAGGCTGCCCGGCCATGAGCCTGCGAAAATAACTGTCTTCGGCACAAGGGCGGTGAACTCTTTGAACACAGGCTGCCAGTAATACGCGCCCGCGACGTTGGGCATGAGCCAGACGACGCGCTTCTCAGCGGGGGCGATCCCTGCAGTTTGTTTAGGCTGCGTGCCGGCTGCTCGCGAGCGTTTGTGGTACCGGTAAGTAATCACCACCCAAAAGGCAATCGCCGAAATCAGCAGGCCGACCAATCCACCCGCGAGGCCCCAATAGTGAGTGAAGACAATGCCCGTCAGCACGGTTAGAGCCCCCGAGACGCTGTAAGCAAGAAAGACCTCAGAGGGGGCCTGCATAACTTGCACGGCCACCTCGCTTCCCATGGCAACCGCGGTGAACAGAAGTGGGGCCGTTGACAACAGAAGGAGCGGTGCAAACTGGTTATATCGTCCCGCATAGAGGAAGCTCATGATCTTGCTCCCGAACAACCAGATCGCGGCCAGGTACGCCAAGGCCGCAGCGCCGAACAACCAAGCGAGTTGCCGAGTCCGGCGCCGAAGACCCGGAATTCCCTCCTTCGCAAAGCGCGCGGAGGCCCAGGGAAGGACGAGGAGATTGATAGCTACCAAAGCTTGAGCACAAGGCGAAGTGAAGTTGCGCAGTGCCCGAAAGGCCGCCAGGTCCCCGATCGGGAGCAAGGCTGCCACGATGAGGTAGTAGGCATTTCCCGAAAGCCAGTTGGCCGTAGTCCCTCCCACAACCCACCGTCCGTATTCCCAATGTCGGCGCACGATTTCGGAACCCGCAGGCCCCGCCGTGGAGTCCGTTCTTCTCGGCAGCGACACCAGCAACATCAGAATGGCGGGGAACGTCGCAAGTGACGGAACCAGGAAGCCGGTGAAGGGCGAGAGCCAGCCCTGCTTATTGAAGACCATCAGCAGCAGGATTAGAGCCAGGCAATAGACGGCGGAACTCGCGGCCGCGAGCCCAGGAGCCAGCCGGAGATAGGCAGCACGTCGGCAAAGCCATTGGAAGAGGATCAATGGGACCGCTACGGAGACTCCCCACAAGGCGGACGTCAGGGCTTGGTCGGCGGCAAAAAAGCGCAAGAAAGGGATGGCAGCGACAGTTAACATCGATAACAAGAAAGTGAAAACAAAATGGAGGCCGAGCAGCTTCTTGAGGTAACCAACGATACATTCCGAGTACGATTCCGGCCCCAACACGCTCATCGGTTCCAGGAAGAACGCATTATGCAAGCCTGAAAGGAAGAGAAAGATCGAGAATCCCAAGGCGAAGGCGCCATATTGGTTGGGGGTCAGCCAGCGCGCCAGCAGAACACCCAAGAGAAAATTTGAGCCCGAGAGGAGGCCCTGATCGGTGATTGCCAGCGCTCCCTTTCCAACCCACGCCAGTTGCCGCGCACTTAGAATTTGTCTGGCTGGCTTCTCGCCTTCGAAAACGCCATTACTGAGGACTTCATCAGATATTTGCATGATTGGGTTTCAAATCTCCGACCCTAGTTTCCAGGTGCCGGGGGTGTGAGGAGAGCCCCAGCCTTCGGGCGGAGTCATCAAAAGCCGGCAGCTTCGAAAACGCGGGTGGTCGTGTAGGGTTGGAAGAGCGCCCTGTATAACGTGGCTTTGAGCCATCCTCTCCACCCTCGCCGCTCCGGTAGCGTGAGTATCTTGGGAAAACTCAGATAGAAGAGCCGAGCCGTGGCCAGCGCGTTGACGCAAACGAAGAGATCCTCGGCAACTGCGCCATAGCCTGCCCAGAAAGCGCGCTCACACGCCTGGAGCGCAGATCGCGACGCCTGCGGATAGAGCAGAGGCTTCCGAAGCTCAAATATCATCGTGCACAAATCGTGTAGGATGGGCTTGCGGGCCGACAGCTCAAAATCCACCACCCACAGGTGCTCGCGCTGGGCGTCCCACATGAGGTTGGGCAGGGAAAAATCAGCGTGATTGAGTGCCACGGGTATGTGCAACGTCGTTCGTGGACTAAGTGTCTTTCCGAGCGATTCAACCGCTTTTAATGCCCACTGGGCGTAAAGCGTTCCTCGCAATGCCTTCTTGCAAATCAGACCACGCAATGCATCCACGACATCCGGAAATTCAACGGTCTCGCACCCTTGCCGGGAGGACTCGTGGACGGCCCTCAGCCATGCAGCGGCCCGGAATATCGCCGTCTCCGTCGATCTCGCTCGTCGACCCCTCGGCCATGCCCATCTCGCAAAACGATCTAGCCGAGTACCGTGCACCTCTTCGAAAACCAGCGTCAGGTCGTCCAGGGAGTAACCCAGCGGAGTGGGTATGCTTTCGCCTCCGACCAGAGACCGCATTTCGCATGCCATGCGCCATTCCGCGGCGATTTGCTCCTCCGCCGGTCGTTGCGGCTTCTCTGGGCTTGATAATTCTTCCCATGGAGTAGCAAAACGAGGCGGAACGGGATACGGATCCGCCAAAAGGGTTTTTGCAAAGAACCGCGTCCCGTCGGCCTTGCCTGTGCACCGAAGGACCCAACGGGAAAAGCCAATGCGATGGCTGGCGATGCTCACACGACTTATCGAGGTGTTGAGGGCAGAAGCTACTCGGCCCCGAACTTCATCCAAGCAGCCGGGGCCGACAAGCATTACATTGCTTCGGCGGGCGGCCGCAGTTGAGACAATCGGATCCTCGAGTTTGTATTCAACGTCTTTCAATCTCATCCTCGTGTGGTGAGGGGGACTTCTTCTTGCATGGTGAGAGCGCCGGTGGGAACTTCCTCAGAAAACTTCTGTCGCTTCGACTCACGTCGCACCACCAAAACCGCTCCAATCAAGGCCGCAGCGCTTGAGAGCACCCACGCAAACAGCGCCCCGCGCAATCCGAACCGGTGTGTGCAGGGGACTCCGAGTGCAATAGAGACAACGCAGGGGGTTGAATAGGCGAGAAAGGCTTTCGCCGGTGAGTGCATGGCTTTCAGCACAAGGGTCTGTGCGGTCCCGGAGATTCTCAGAATCGATCCCAGCGCGACCCAGGGGAGCAGGTTTATAACCTGCATATATCTACCACCATAGAGGTGGTGCACGATGGGGCCTCGCAACAACAGCAATACCGCCCAATAAAGGCAGGATCCTCCCACGTAAAGCAAAGTCAGACGCCAGACGATGCGGTCCGCAATGTTCCCGTCCTGGTGGTGGGCGCGAGAAGCAACGGGCAAGCTTAACAGGGAGACGGCCACGAATGCCTGACCGATCGGCGACGCGAGATTCATAAGCGCCTTGAACTTTCCAGCCTCGGCCAGCGTAAAGAAACTTCCCAGCAGCGGGTAGTAAATCGCCAGAGAACACCAGATCACCACCGAGTTGGCGACCGCCCAGCGGCCGTACGTCCAATGCCTGCGCACAATATCCATAAGGGGAAAACCCGGCGTGGTCTCGACGAGCCCGGCCTTGAACCAGCGCAGCAATAGAGGCCCGGTAGCTATTGCGCCTGCGGCCAACAAGAGAAAAGCTGAGAAAGGCGACGGGGACCTGAACTTGTAGAGGAGCGCCAGGCCAGTCAGAAGCAGCGCGGAATAAATGCAGGCCCCGAGCACGGCTTTCTGGGGTAAGAACACAATGTAAAAACCGCGGCGGGCCAGCCAGAAGAGCAGCAGGCAAGGTGTGGCAGCACCGATTCCCACCAGGGCGTCAGGCAACAAACTGGTGGGCCTCACTGCGTGGAGTGCCGCTGCGGTGGCGAACAGTGCCGCCATCATCAACAACGAAAGTACGCAGTGAATGCGAAGCAGCCCGCCCAGGTAGCTGGTGAGATTCCCGCTGTAAACCGAGGGACCAAACACGCTCATCGGCTCAAGGATGAGAGAGCCATACAGCGCTGCCAGGAACAGGAATATCTCGAATGCCAGAGCGTATGATCCGTACTGCTGCGGGGCCAGCCAGCGCGCCAGCAGAATGGCGATGAGGAAATTCGATCCCGAAATAAGCCCTTGATCGAGGATCGCAAAGATCCCCCGGCCTGACCACTTTCGCAGGCTCAGCTTCAGCTCCTCAAGCTTCTTGGGCAACGGATTCATGCTCGAGTTACGATGACTGGTGACGTGGATTCGCTCACAGCTTCTGAGCCGTGGGTTCAAGCGGAGCGCCAAATCGTTGCCTTAATTTGAGCGCCGACGCGCGGAACTTGCGATAGACACGCTGCAGGAATTCCGTGCTGCGCTTGATGAGCGTAAAGAAGAACGGAAGGGGATCACGCCACGAGAGAAACGCAGCCTCGTCGATGCCCGAAAGGGAATCAAACCACTCCTTGATCGTCAGGCTGCCCTCGCGGAAGTAACGGTACGTAGAGACGGCGTCGAGATCCTCGACGATCCACTTCCTGCCCGCGCGGGCCGCACTGGGAGCTACTTGCTGGCCCGTCAGGTCCATATAGAGTGCGCGGACCACATCGATGCCGTTTTCGCCGACGAAAAGGCGGAAGGTCGCTCCGATCCTGGGATTCACGTCGAGAACTTTGTAGACCCCGTCCCGCGCGTCATAACGATATCCGATATCCAGGATTCCCCGATAACCGATGGCCTTCATGAATCGGCGAGTGGTTTGCTCGATGTCTGGATTGGGGAGGCAAATGCCGAGACTGGTGGAGCCGGTGTGAACTGGGCATTGCCTGATCTTCTTGCCGGTAAAGCCCACCAGGCACTCGGATGCGGAGTCAAAGCACCCGTTGAACATCCAGATTGTGTCGTCGCCGCCGGGAATGTACTCTTGGAGCATCAGGTTGGGGCGCTCCGGGTCTTCCGCGCGGTCGTAGTTCTGCAGCAGTTCCTCGGCAGAGTGTACGAGGAACATCTTCTTTCCGGTTCGTTCCCATAACCGTTGCCCGTCAATGCCTTTCAACATGATAGGAAACGTTGCGCTATCTAGGAAATCAACAGCCTCTGCACGAGAGGTCGGGAACGCGCATTTAGGAGTGGGAACGCCGTGCCGGATCGCGAGACCGTACATTGCCTGCTTGCTGGCGAGCGCGTCCACCAAGCCAGGTGGCTGCACGGGAAAAACGAACGAGTCGCGAAGCGTCGCACTCCAGCGAGCGACGAAACGGGCCGTCCGGTCTGTGGTGGGAATCAGTATTGAGGTGCGTCCAATCTTGCGCCGCACGTCCGATAGATAAGCCAAGGATTCCCGCTCCGGAGCGTGCTCAATGTCCCAAACAAACCGGCCGCGACAATAGCGAGAGAAATTGGCAGGCGTGACGAGGCTGGGGTCCAGATTGTATACGTCGACACCGAGTGGCCCCAAGCTCCTCATAATGTTCAGGCCGCCATGGCTATCGGACCTTAGAATCAAGACGGGCGTGGAGTTGTGGTCGAGCTGAATCATGGATGATTTGTGCTTGGTGATTTTGCGATTTTGCATTTAAGATTTGGAATTCGAGGCCTTGGGAGGTCGCTAATCGAGAGCCACAACGTCCAATCGCAAATTCGAATCACCGATCTTCGCGCGCTCCAGACGCTGTCCCGGAATAAGCAAACTCATCTTCCGTGGGCGTGATACCCACGACCTCGTCACCTTGAAGGGTGATCGCCCATTCAAGATCCGCGATGTGTGTCAGGATGAACACCAGGTCCCGGCCCTGGCCGCTTCGTATCAGGTAATCAGCGCTGGGGCCGGACAAGATAGCATCCGTAGTCGCCGCACCCCAGCTCTTGACCGTTTCCTCTGTTTCCCGGTTCTCGGTTACGTAACCCGAACCGATAAGTTGCCGCGCCATCCAAGCGCAGCATATCTGGTCCTCTACGCGGCGTTCGCCCCGACTGCCCGCGCCAATCAGGGCTATATGTGAGTGGCGGCTCGCGAGGTACCTGGACAGGAATTCGAAGTTCTGAAAACTGGCGATGTAAGCGGTTTCGCTCGCGCGAGCCAGATGAATGAGTTTCGTGCCCGAGGATGAAAGCAGGACCAAGGGGCGAGAGACGTCTGTTCGCCTAGCCAATTCCGCCGGACTGTTGTTCATTTCAAACCCGCGCGGTATGATGCCGCCAAGTTCTCCGGCCAACAACGGGTTCGACAAGCGAGCGGCAACGCGCTGCGCCGCTTCCAGCGACGGCACTGGGAAGCACCGGCGCCCCATCGATAGCGCCGTGACGATTGTGGTGCTCGCCCGGATCACATCGATGGCGACCACCGCGTATCCGCGCTTGTAATGCAGTACACTTTCAGGAAAGAAATCAATGACCACTGTTCTTGTCATGTTGGGATACCCGAAGTGTGAAGCTCTCGAGTGAAAGCGTCGGCCGAACGACGAGGCTTCAACAGGTCGTTGGCGAAAGCGTCCGAATGAATGCCGCGGCGGTATATCTCGACCCGCAACACCTCTTCAAGCCGCACGTTGCATAAGTGCACTTCCGGGCCGAAATGATCCAGCAGCGCGAATTGACTTGGCTTGTTGGGAGCTTCGAACATGACCGTGCCCAAACCGAATGCCTCAGCGAAGAGATCGGCGTAGGCGGCGTTGAACACTCCCTGGCCGTCAAAGAGCCCCACGCCCCGCGCGCTCTCCCGGGCTTCGACCACCAGTTGTAAGGCTCCCGCATCCAGCCACCGCTGGCCCTGCAGAGTCATCGCCTCGACGCCTTGGGCGCTAAACGGGCCGTCGTGCTTCTTGCCCAGCTCGAACTGAGCGTCGAGGCCTCGTTCCGCGGCCATTGCGATCACTTGGCGAGGCTCCAGCGGCATTTCCGTAAAGCCTTCGCCGCACTCAATCCTGGTGACTCCCCTATCGGCGCAAAGATCGAGATAGGCCGGCAATCCCCCTTGCGCCACGGCAATTTCGAAGGGCCCGCCTCCGGTGACTACAGGCACCCCACATCTTCGGGCGGCTTCGATTTTCTGCCGCGTGGCGTTTTCCTTCGCGATCATCCAGCAGCTCATGGAGATCTTAAGGATCGAAAACAAGTGAGAGCTCTGTTCAAGATGGCTTTCGAGCGTGACGGGGTCGTAGCCAGGATCAAAAGGGCTCGTCAGGGCTGGCAAGTCGCGCACGCCGATTCTCTTCAGATAATCGCTGGTGTGCATTTTTCCGCTCATCATGCCTCCTGGTTTTTCTCCTCCGGAAAGGAGAGCCTCAAGCCGCTCCCGCCCCTTTCAAGACAGCAGGTATGGTGCCGGCGAGGATTTTGAGGTCAAGCCATAGGGACCATTCATCGATGTACTGCATATCAAGCTCCATCCACTTGTCGAAGCTGATGGAGCTTCTTCCCGAGATTTGCCAGAGACAAGTCAGGCCGGGCCGCACGCTGAATCGTCTCCGGTGCCAGTCCTGATCAAAACCCTCGTAATCCCTTACCGGCAGCGGCCGCGGACCCACCAGGCTCATCTCACCTTTCAAAACGTTGAGCAATTGCGGAAGCTCATCGATACTGGTTTTTCGTAAGACTTTTCCCACCAAGGTCACCCGCGGGTCACACTTGATTTTGAAGACGGGGCCCTCGACTTCGTTCAGGTGCTCCAACTCTGCTTGCTTCTGCTCTGCGCCCGCCACCATGGTGCGGAACTTGAAGATCCGAAAGCGGCGCTTATTAAGCCCCAGCCTTTCCTGGGTGAAAAAGACAGGCCCCTCGGAGGTCAGTTTGATGAGCAGCGCGACAGCCAGAAACAAGGGCGCCAACAGGAAGAGCAGCAGTGAGGCAATTACAACGGGTGTTCACCATTGAGTCGGAGTGACGCTTTACGTCCAAGTTGCTGCAAGCTAACGAGGTTTGCGACGCTTGGGCAGTTTCTTGCGCGTGACTACAAGAAT
>Ga0187879_10003147_pt1 | contig 11114 bp, 7 predicted proteins | sample June2016WEW_19_1_FD_132423 | JGI IMG/M metagenome (GOLD analysis project Ga0187879, IMG submission 132423) | Peatland microbial communities from SPRUCE experiment site at the Marcell Experimental Forest, Minnesota, USA - June2016WEW_19_10 | ecosystem: Environmental > Terrestrial > Soil >... | reverse complement strand
GCCAAGCCTGCGAAACTGTCGGGCCTTCCGAAGGCCGACCTCATTCTGATTACCGACATTCACGGCGACCACATGGATCCTGATTCGATCAAGGAAATCAGCAAGGCGGGCACTGAAATTCTGGCGGCGCCGGCAGTCGTTGCAACCGTCACCAGTGCCAAGCCGATTGCCAATGGAGAAACGAAGAACTGGCAGGGATGGACGATTGAGGCGATTGCCGCATACAACTTGAAGCGCGGGCCGGAGCCCGGAAAGCTCTTTCACGACAAGGGACGCGGCAACGGGTACGTACTCACTTACGGCGGCAAGCGCTTCTATTTCTCCGGTGATACCGAAGGCATTCCGGAGATGCGTGCGCTCAAGAATATCGATGTGGCATTTGTGTGCATGAATCTGCCCTACACCATGCCGCCGGAAGAAGCAGCTGACTCGGTAAAAGCTTTTCATCCGAAGATTGTCATCCCCTACCACTATCGCGGATCCGATCTCGCCGTATTTCAGAAAGCGCTGGAAGGGACCGGGATCGAGGTTCGGTTGCTCGACTGGTATCCAAAGTAAGAGGCGAGGCTCTCCTACACAGTTCGTGTTAACATCCGGCCAGTGGCCACCGCCAAGAACAATTTGAATTACAACCCGGAGCGCCTGGTCTCGGCTGCCCCGGTTGAGGACGATTCTTCATTTGAGCTGAAGCTGCGGCCGCAACGGCTGGGCGAGTTTATAGGGCAGGCCAAGGTCAAAGAAAATCTGGCGGTGGCGATTGAGGCGGCGCGGTCGCGTGGCGAGGCCATGGATCATGTGCTGCTTTATGGCCCGCCAGGCCTGGGAAAGACTACGTTGGCCAACATCATCGCCAACGAGCTGGGCGTGCACTTCCAACCGACGGCAGCGCCGCTGTTGCAGATCAAAGGCGATCTGACGGCGATCATCACCAACATGCAGGAGAAGCAAGTCCTGTTCATCGATGAGATTCACCGGCTGCAGCCGGTGCTGGAAGAGTTGCTCTACTCGGCCCTCGAAGATTACAAGCTCGACATCATTATTGGGCAGGGGCCTTCGGCGCGCACCCATACGCTGGAAGTGAAGCCGTTTACTTTTGTTGGCGCGACCACGCGGGCCGGGTTGATTTCGGCACCGTTGCGATCGCGTTTCGGGATCGTGCTGCGGTTGGAGTTCTACACTGCGGAAGATTTGCGGGTGATCGTGGAGCGGTCGGCGGAAATCCTAGGCGTGCAAGTCGATGACGCCGGAGCGATTGAGATTGCCAGCCGGTCGCGCGGAACGCCGCGTATCGCCAACCGATTACTGCGTCGCGTGCGCGACTATGCGCAGGTGCGTGGAGCGGGAAAAATCGATTTGCCGACCGCGCAAGCCGCGCTGCAAATGCTGGAAGTCGACAAGTACGGCTTCGACGAGGTGGACCGAAAGCTGCTGCTCACGATTATCGAAAAATATCAGGGTGGGCCGGTGGGCTTGAATACACTGGCCGCGGTGCTCGCCGAAGAGCCGGACGCGATTGAAGAGGTCTACGAACCCTTCCTGATGCAGATTGGATTTCTAAACCGCACGCCGCGCGGGCGCGTGGCCACCCAGCTGGCGTACGAGCACTTCAACATCACGCCGAGCCGCCGTCAGAGTTCGTTGTTCTAGATCCTCGTCGTCTACAACCCCTCGCCCTATTGCTGAATGTCTGAGAATCTAGTTTCGGGGTTCGTTACAAACGTTTGTTTTTTGTCTAGTTAGGCCGAATATGGTGTATCTTCCTCAATTCCCCTTTGGTAGCGGCCAGGGTTGAATCTGGCTTGGGGCGGCGTCCAGAGATCATGCATTCTGCGAGGTTTGCGATATTGGCGGTCTGGCTGACGTCTGGGCTGGCATCGCACACCTTGGCTGCTCCCTGGCAGCAGTCCGGGGCAACGCAGAACGCAATCTCGGCTCAAGGCACCTCGACAGGGCAAAATTCCACTCCACAGAATTCACGGACCACGCCGCAGAATCCTCCGCCTCCCCCGGAGGCGAATCCCGCGCCGCCGGGAGAAAAACCTCCGCCGAGCCGGCAAAATCCTGCGCCCTCGGCTCAGGAGCCAGAGCCGGGGATAAGGAATCCGGAGATTCGGCCTGCGCCGAAGCCGGAAATCGCTCCTCCGGCCCTCACCATTCCAAGGCTGACCCGGGCTCCCGAACTGGAAGATTTTCTCGGCATGAAGCCGGTGGGCGAGGCGGGGTTGCAGATGGCAAAGGTTACGGGCTTTGTGCAACGCAATCCGCATGACGGAGAGAAGGTTTCGGAACAGACAGCCGCTTATCTTGGCTACGACCAGAAGAATCTGTACGTCGTATTTGTGTGTTTCGACGATCCCAAGAGAGTGCGGGCGCGCATGTCGCGCCGCGAAGATGTCTATGACGATGACGATGTCGAAGTGATGCTCGATACGTTTCACGACCGCCGGCGCGCCTATGCCTTCCAGACCACTCCGCTGGGCGTGCAGTGGGACGCGATCTGGAGCGAAGCCACGCGAGATGAGATCCTGGGAAATTTCGATACCTCGTTCGATACGGTCTGGGATTCCAAAGGGAAAGTCACAAGCCGCGGCTACGTGGTATGGATGGCCATTCCGTTCAAAAGCTTGCGCTTTCCTTCTACGAAAGAACAGGAGTGGGGAATCATTCTTTATCGTGGAATCGTTCGCAAAAACGAGGACGCATTCTGGCCGCAGGTTACCTATAAAGTGGCGGGCAGGCTGGGACAAGCCGCAACCCTGTACGGCCTGGAAGGAATATCGCCAGGCCACAGCATCGAACTGATTCCTTATGGGATCATGCGCGGATTCCGCGGGCTGGACCAGCGTGATCCTTACAATCCGTATTTTCAAAATGCGGTGGCACAGGGGCAGATTGGCATGGATGCGAAGTTCGTTATCCACGATCACTTTGTGCTGGATATGACGGCGAATCCCGACTTCAGCCAGGTGGAGTCGGAAGATCCGCAGATTACGGTCAACCAGAGGTTCGAAGTCTATTTTCCTGAGAAGCGTCCATTTTTTTTGGAGAACGAAGATTACTTCCGCACGCCGTTCGATTTATTTTTCACCCGCAATATTCAGGATCCTTCCGCCGGAATCCGTCTCACCGGAAAAGAGGGTCCGTATTCCGTCGGTCTGATGGCCACCGACGATCGCGCCGCCGGGCTGGCGGTTCCAGATTTCTGCCCGGCTACCTCCTTTATTTGTTCGAGCGGCCTCTCGGGCATTCGTTCTTACTTCACCATCGCGCGCGTGAGTCGCGACATTTTCAAGGAGTCGAGTGTGGGCGCGGTTTACACCGACTGGGAGTGTCCCACAACCGGCGAGTTTAATCGCGTCGGCGGAATCGACACGCGGCTGAAGTTCAACGCCAACTGGACCCTGGACGGACAGGCCGTAGTGGGTTCGAGCAACCTGCAGGGGCTGAACACTAGCAATTTGGAGACCACCTGCGAGTACAACTTGTATCCGTTCAGCTCAGGGAATGCCGGTAACAACAACTACTACGCGGGCCCTGCGGACAAACTCGACTTGAAGCGCGACGGACTGCATTTTTCCTACGAGGGAATTTACGATGACATCAGCCCGGGATTTGTAACCGTCCCGGGTTTTGTGAACCGCGTGGATATTCGCGAACTTTACCAGACCGCAGATTACCGTTTCCGTCCTAAGAAAGGGTGGATCGTCGACTGGGGGCCTTCGTTGAACCAACGCTATGTCTTCGATCACGAAGGCAACCGCCTGGATACGGATTACCAGCCGTACCTGGCAATCCAAGGGCGTGGTCAAACTTTCATTTACCTATTTCCCTATGAAGAATTAAGAGAGCGCCTGCGGCCGCAGGATTTCTGTTTTCTAGGCTTCTCTTGCCAGTTGCCCAACCAGGATTATCACGAACACAGCAGTGGCGCCGCGATACAGACAAGTATTTTGCCCAAAGTCACCTTCGGTGCCAGTTACCATTGGGGAGACGGAGCGAACTTCGTGGCATCCCCCAGTGCTCCGCCGCCGCTCAAGCAACCATTCGTCGCACGCCAGGATACGGCCACCGGTACGCTGACGCTGCGTCCGATGAAGCCCTTGAAGATTGAAAACACCTATCTCTTCGAGCGCTTGCGAGCCACACAGAACGAATATCTTTTCGCCCTCTCGCAAATTCCAGGCTTCCGCATCGGACAAGGGATTTTCAACGACCACATCCTGCGCAGCAAATGGAACTGGCAGTTTACCCCGCAACTTTCGCTGCGCCTGATTCTGCAATACAACGCGTTGTTGGCCAATACCCCGGGTAATACGGTTTACCCATACACCTACCTGCCGACGGAAAAGGAATTCAATGTCGACTTCTTGCTCACTTATCTCGTCCATCCGGGTACGGCGATTTATGTCGGCTACAACAGCGATCTGCAGAATCTGAATCACGGACTGAACCAAGATCCGGCAGGCTTGGCGGGGCTGTATACGGCGAAGGGCTTCATCAATGATAGCCGGCAGTTCTTCGTGAAAGTGTCTTACCAGTTCCGCTTTTGAAAGAAGCCATCGCCTGCCAACTCTCCGCCGCGATGGCTCGCGGAATCGGCCGGCTCGCGGTTGCTGAATCCTCCGAGATTCCGGTAGAATCTAATGATTCGAATTGAGGTCAGAACCAATGAAAGCAGCCATTCATCCCGCTTATAACGAAGTTCGCGTGCATTGCGCGTGCGGTAATGCGTTTGTTACCCGCTCGACTCATAAAGGCGATATCAGCGTTGAAATTTGCTCTGCATGCCATCCCTACTTCACCGGTAAGCAGAAACTGATGGATACTGCCGGCCGTGTGGAGCGCTTCCGCCGGAAATACGCGAAGAATACGCCTGAGGCGGCAAAGAAATAACCTTCTCGACACCGATTAAGACAGCCCTCGCCTACGCGGCGGGGGCTTTCGTTTAGAGGAGGGCTACAGCGACTCTCAGGCAATTCTTGTCTTGCGCCGCAGTACCCAGCACTCAATCAGCAGACCGATCAAGATGGGCACAATACCATCCGCCATCTGATATGCCGTGAATCGCGAAGGCCAGGGCACTTGCTCTATCGGTCACTCTTTGGCGGTGAAATGTTCAATAAACCAATTCAGAGTCCTAGCGAGCAGTGACATGACTGAAGGCTCTGCCACGAAACGAATGATCGACCAGGTACCCAGGTGCAACAGGGCACGCGGCGATGACAGGCGGAGCCCATCGTCGAAGCAACCTGCAGATTCCGGGAATTGTGCCTCTCTCGGGCACATTCGTTCCCCGGTTTTCTGATCTGGTTGAGGGGTTTCTCCGAGAACGCTGGACTTAGCCTTTGCGGGATAGAGCCAACCAGCGAGCAGATATGCCGTAATCAGATAGAGAGCGATCCTTGTCATGGTCGAAGGGATCGACTAAGTCATCGAAAGCCGATGACCAGCCGCCGGAGGTTATGTTCTGTAGAGTGAACGTGGCACCGATGTATTCGGTGAGCAGGATTTGGCGGATTGTGCGCATCGGGAACTCCAGGTCGTCCGCATTGTCGCATGTCGGCGAAGTCGCTGAAAGGAAGTAGAATACAGGCGTGAAGAAGTTTTGGGATAACCCGTCTGGGGGGGAGGCTCGCGTCCGGGAGGCAGCGCCGCTGAAGCCCGTTCCCACGAGCCTTTCTATCGGTACGGTGAGCATCACCCCTGCCACGGTCCTCGCGCCTATGGCTGGCGTCACCGACACGGTCTTCCGGCGCTTCATCCGCAATCTCGGCGGCTGCGGTCTGATCATGACCGAATTTACGTCGGCTGACGGAGTGCTTCGCAAGAAGGACCAGAAAGCCAAGCGCTACCTCCATTTTTATGAAGACGAGCATCCTATCTCCGCGCAGCTTTTCGGCAGCGATCCGCAAGTGATGGCCGAGGCCGCGCGTATGGTCGAAGGACTCGGCTTCGATCTGGTGGATTTGAACCTGGGCTGCCCCGCGAAGAAAGTGGTGACGTGCAACGGAGGCTCCGGTTTGCTTCGCGATCTGCCCGCGATCGGAAAGATTTTCGAATCCGTGCGCGCGGCCGTGAAAATTCCTTTCACCGTGAAGTTCCGCGCCGGATGGAACGACGATGAGATCGTCTGCGTGGAGTTGGCTCGGATGGCGGAATCGTGCGGGTTGGCAGCGGTTGCGTTGCACGCGCGAACTCGTGAGATGGGTTACAGCGGTCAGGCCCGTTGGGAGTGGATTGCAGCGGTGAAGGATGCCGTAAAGATTCCCGTGATCGGCAACGGCGACATTCGCACCCCCGGAGACGCCTGCGCCATGGTTATGCAAACCGGCTGCGATGCGGTGATGATTGGGCGGACAGCGCCCTCCAATCCGTGGATCTTCCGGCAGATTCAGCAGTATTGTGCCGGGATGCGATACGCCGAGCCGTCCGAGGCCGACCGGTACCAGATGATCCGCACCTACTTCCAGATGCTGATCGAAGAGGAGTTGCCTGACGCTGTCGGCAAGATGAAGCAGTTCGCCTCCTGGTTCACGCATGGCGTGCCGGGAGGGGCAGGGCTGCGCAAGGCGATCTACGAGTCGAAGAGCGCCGTGGAGATTTTGCACCGGGTAGAAGAGTTCTTCGAGGCCAGGCTGTGTGGCGTCGGTGTCCCTTCGGCAAGCTCAGGGCACCCTCTTGCCCGCGAGACTGTCTAAGGCACCTTAGCCACCATCTTCCCCGACTCATCCTTGTCCACATACGCCCACGGCAACTTCGCGTCATGGGTGAAAACCGTCAGCCACTTCTGGGGAATCGCCTTCGCGTAATACTGCTTCTTGCTCTCGATGGTCTGTAGCGGATAGAGGTCGAAAGCCATGCCCCAGGTGATGTCGATGTGCGCGGTGGTTGGGACGAGGTCGGAAATGTAGCAGGCGGCGCGGCCTTTACTTTCGACAATTACGGCTTGCATGTGCGCGGTGTGGCCGGGGAAAGTTTTCACCGAGACGCCGGGGACAATTTCCTCGCCGCCTTTTAGCAGCGTCATCTGTCCGCTTTGCACGAGCGGATCGTAGTTATCGGGGATGTAGCTGATGGAGTCGCGCTCGCTGGGACGGCGCGCATATTGCCACTCGCCCTCCGGCGCGTAATATTTCGCTCGCGGAAAAGTCGGGACGATCTTTCCGCTCGTGTCGTGCACCGTATTCCAGCCGCAGTGGTCGAAATGCAAGTGAGTATTGATTACGGTGTCGATGTCTTCCGGCGCGACTCCTCCAGCTGCTAGATTCGTAAGCAACTGCGCGGGCTGGCCGTAGAACTTGATCATGCGTTCCAACAACTTGTTGCCCATTCCCGTCTCGACCAGGACATTTTGCTTACCGGTGCGGATGAGGAGTGAATTGAGGCCCGCCTGGACGTAATTTCTCTCGTCGGCCGCCGCTTTGCGCGACCACATGATCTTGGGAATGACGCCGAAGAACGCGCCACCGTCCAGCGGGTACGTGCCGTCGGAGAAGATGCTCAGCTCGAAGTCGCCCAGGGTCAAACGCTGCATGAAGCTAGTGTGCCACAGAGTAGAACGGAGTTTCCCGCGCGAAACTGCGGTACTCTCATCCATATGGAACGCCCGGCCAGCGTCACTGTGATCGCCGCTCTGTTTTTCCTGGTCGCGGCATATTTGGTCACGCTTGGCATCATTGAATTCGTGGCGCCCGACACTGTTTCAACGACGCTGAGAGCGGGGGTTACGTATGGGAGAGAACTAACCGGATCACAGACGGCTTTATGTGTAGGTGCAGGATGGGCGCTAGTCGGCTGGGGACTTTATCGGCTCCGCGATTGGGCGCGGTGGTGCGCGATGGTTATCCTGGTGGTCGGAATCGCCGGATCGGTGCCCGCTGTTTCCGCGGCCGCGAGGGATCTGACTTGGCGTTTCTTCTGGTACGGCGCCCACGTCATGGTCCGAGTTGTGATGGTATGGTACTTGGCCGCATCCCCCGAGCTGATCGAGGCTTTCACCCGAAAGCGACGCGACGACACTGCGCTAAGCTAGCGGGCCCGCTCGCGCGTACCCGCCAGAAACTTAGCGCCTCGCCTTAGCCGTCTCTTTCTCGCCGACGCGTTGGCTGACCTCGAATTTCATCTTGCCAGTCTTGTTATCGGCAGCGACCACGATGTGGTCGCCGTGCAGAACTTTTCCGTCGAGAATCTTCAACGCCAAAGGGTCTTGCACCAGCTTCTGAATCGCACGCTTCAGCGGACGAGCTCCAAAGTTGGGGTCGTAACCTTGCGTAAAGAGCAGGTCCTTTGCGGCGTCCGTTAGTTCGATCGAGATCTTGCGGCCAGCGAGCAGGCGCCGCACATCTTCCAGACGCAGTTCGATGATCTTGACCAGTTGCTCTTTGCCGAGCGGACGGAAGACGATAATGTCGTCGACACGGTTCAGGAACTCCGGCCGGAAGTGTCCGTGCAGCGCGTTTATCACCTGCCCACTCGCCTTCTCCAAATCTTCGGGAGTGCGCAGAGTGTCGGCTTGCAGATAACTGGAGCCAAGATTCGACGTCATGATGATGATCGCGTTCTTGAAATCGACCACGCGGCCTTTGCCGTCGGTGAGGCGGCCGTCGTCCATGATCTGCAGCAGGATGTTGAAAACATCGGGATGACCTTTTTCGATCTCGTCGAAAAGCACGACCGCGTAGGGACGGCGGCGAACTTGCTCAGTAAGCTGCCCGCCTTCTTCATAACCCACATATCCCGGAGGGGCGCCAATCAGGCGCGCGACCGAATGCTTCTCCATGTATTCCGACATATCGATGCGGAGCAGTGCGCGCTCGTCGTCAAACAAAAATTCGGCGAGGGCGCGAGCCAGTTCGGTTTTGCCTACGCCGGTGGGACCGAGAAATATGAAGGAACCAATCGGGCGCTTGGGATCGCTGAGCCCAGCGCGCGAACGGCGAATCGCATTGGCCACTCGCTCCAGGGCTTCGTCCTGGCCAATGACACGCTGGCGCAGGCGATCTTCCATGGTGACCAGCTTCTTCACTTCCCCTTCGAGCATCTTGGAGACGGGGATGCCGGTCCACTTGGAAACGATGTGGGCTATGTCTTCTTCGTCCACTTCTTCTCTAAGCATGCGCGGAGCGCCGGCGCCTTTGCCGTCAATCTTGGCGGTCAGCTGGGCCAGCTCTTCTTCAGCCTGACGCAGCAATCCGTAGCGGATTTCTGCAACCCGCTGCAGGTTGCCTTTGCGTTCTTCGGTTTGCTCTTCGATCTTGAGCTTCTCGATTCTTTCTTTCAGCTCGCGAGAGCGGGCGATCAGATCTTTTTCTTTTTTCCAATTGGCTTTGAGAGCGTTGGACTTCTCGCGAATTCCCGCCAGTTCTTTCTCGATGACGGTGAGGCGTTCCCGCGAGTTGGCATCGTCTTCTTTCTTCAGCGCCTGCTTTTCGATTTCCAGTTGTGTGGCGCGGCGCTCGAGTTGATCGATGTCGGTGGGAAGCGAGTCGATCTGGATGCGGATCGAGGCGGCAGCTTCGTCGACCAGGTCGATAGCCTTGTCGGGCAGGAAGCGGTCGGAGATATAGCGATGCGAAAGCGTGGCGGCCGCGACGATCGCCGAGTCTTTGATGCGGACGCCGTGGTGCACTTCGTATTTTTCCTTCAGCCCGCGAAGAATGGCGATGGTGTCTTCGACATTGGGTTCGCCGACGAAGACAATCTGGAAGCGGCGCTCGAGGGCGGCATCTTTTTCAATGTATTTGCGGTACTCGTTCAGCGTGGTGGCGCCGATGGCGCGCAGTTCACCGCGAGCGAGCGCAGGCTTGAGCATGTTGGAAGCGTCAATGGCGCCTTCGGCAGCCCCGGCGCCGACCAGAGTGTGCAGCTCATCGACGAAGAGGATGATCTGCCCCTGGGAGTCTTCGATTTCCTTTAAGACGGCCTTGAGGCGGTCTTCGAACTCACCGCGATATTTCGCGCCGGCTAGCATGGCGCCGAGGTCGAGCGCGACTAGGCGTTTGTTTTTGAGGGCTTCGGGCACATCGCCCGAGATGATGCGCTGGGCAAGGCCTTCGACGATAGCGGTTTTGCCCACGCCGGGCTCGCCTATGAGTACCGGATTGTTTTTCGTACGTCGGGAGAGAACCTGGACCACGCGGCGGATTTCTTCGTCGCGTCCGATTACGGGATCGAGCTTGCCCCGGCGCGCCTGCTCGGTGAGGTCGCGGGCATAGCGCTCAAGAGCTTGATACTTGGCCTCGGGATTCTGGTCGGTGACTTTTTGCGAGCCGCGCACAGAGGTGAGAGCCTTCAGGATTGCGTCGTACGAAGCGCCGTGGCGGGCGAGGATCTGCTGGGCGGCATCCTGCTTGAGGTGCGTGATGGCGAGCAGCAGGTGCTCGGTGGAAACATACTCGTCCTTGAAGTTGGAAGCCTCTTTAAACGCTTGCTCAAGCAGTTTGTTGACGGCGCTTGAGAGCGTGGCTTGTGTGGCCTCTCCGGAAACTTTAGGAAGCTTTTCGATGTCGCGATAGAGATCGCTGAGAACGGCTTGCGGGCCGATGCCGATTTTTTCCAGCACCGGTGGGACGATACCCTCTTTATCTTCGAGAAGTGCGGCGAGCAGGTGGATTGGCATTAGCTCCGGGTTTCCGTGCTCGGAGGCGAGATGGTTCGCACGCTGGATGGCTTCCTGTGCTTTTACTGTGAACTTTTCCCAACGAATGGCCATGGGGTAACTCCATTTAGTAATTTGGTGATTGCGTGATTGGGCAATTTGAAAAACCGTGGTTTGAGGTTTCGAAGTGCCCAATCACACGATCGCTAAGTTGCCAGAAATAAATTGGGAGGCAGCCATTTTCTGCCGCCTCCCAAGATTGTAGACTGTCGAGCTGTCGCTCGACCGGACAGCCGAGGGCGGCTGTCCCCAAAAGAACCCAGCCTTACGCGGCTTTGCTGGGGCCTTTGGCCTCGAGTGTCTTCTTCTCAGCGGCCTTCTCGCTGCCGATGTTGACTTTGATCTGTTTCGGCTTGGCTTCAGCTTTCTTGGGCAAAGTGATCTTCAGCACGCCCTTGTCGTAGTCGGCCGAAACTTTTTCGGAGTCCACGGTGGTGGGCAGAGTGAAGGTGCGGGT
>Ga0187879_10003146_pt1 | contig 11115 bp, 13 predicted proteins | sample June2016WEW_19_1_FD_132423 | JGI IMG/M metagenome (GOLD analysis project Ga0187879, IMG submission 132423) | Peatland microbial communities from SPRUCE experiment site at the Marcell Experimental Forest, Minnesota, USA - June2016WEW_19_10 | ecosystem: Environmental > Terrestrial > Soil >... | reverse complement strand
CCCGTCACGCAGGAACACCACCCGGTCGGCCCAGGAGGCCAGCTGCGCGTCGTGGGTCACCACCACCGCGGCCACACCGCGCTTGCACGCGTTGTGAATCATCCGCATGACCGCTTCGGCGTTTACCGAGTCCAGCGCGCCCGACGGCTCGTCGGCGAGCAGCAGGCGCCGGTCCCCGACCACAGCGCGGGCGATGGCCACCCGCTGCCGCTCACCGCCGGACAGTTCGTCGGGGAACCGGGCGGCCCGCTCTTCCAGGCCAAGCTCGTCGAGCACCCCCAGGGCAGCCGTACGGGCGGGCCGGGCGGACAGGCCGTCCAGCTCCAGGGGCAGCGCCACGTTCTCGGCCACGGTCAGCCCGGGCAGCAGGTTGAAGTCCTGGAACACGTAGCCGACCGTGCGCCGCCTCAGCCGGGCCCGGGCGTTGCGCGACATCCCCGACAGCGGATGGCCGTCGATCAGCACCTCCCCGCTGTCCGGGTCCTCCAGGCTCCCGGCGATGGTCAGCAGGGTGGACTTGCCCGAACCGCTCGGGCCCATCACCGCGACCATCGACCCCGCATCCACCGACAGGTCCACCCCGGCCAGCGCGTGCACCTTGGCAGCGCCCTGCCCGTATGTTTTCGATACGCGCCGCAACTCCAGTACGGTCATCGCAACCTTCTCCTTTTCGCACAGCACGGTCTTGTTCAGCTGGGCCAGTTCATCTGGGCCACCCCGGGCCCTTCGTGCTCATCGCCGCGTCACCGTCCGGCGCCGCACCCGCGGCAGCGGTAGCGCCGCCGGAGCCGGCTGGGGCGCGTCGGCCGCAGCGCGCTTCAGGCGCCCGTCGGCGGCGTCCAGCCAGCGGATGACCGCATCCAGGCGGAACAGCTCGGAGTCGACCACCAGCGCCAGGCTGAGGTCGGAATCGGCCTCGGCCTCCTTGATCCGGGTCCACTGCTGCATCAGCTCCACCAGGTACCGGCGATGGGACTGGATCACCTCGTGCACGTCGATGCCGGGCACCCGCACCGCCACCAGGACCTTCATCACGAGCTCATCGCGGGGCGGCGAGGCCAGGTCCGGTGGCGTACGCAGCCACCCGGCCAGCTCGGCCTCCCCGGCCACGGTGATCTTGAAGCCCTTCTGCGGGCCGTCGTCTGCCGCGCCATCGGACTCCACCAGCCCGTCTCGCTCCAGCCGCTGCAGCGTCGTGTAGACCTGGCCGACGTTGAGCGGCCACACCTCGCCGGTGCGGGCTTCGAACTCTTCGCGCAGCTGGAGCCCGTACTTGGGCCCCTCGCTGAGCAGGGCGAGCAAGGCATGCCGGACGCTCATTACTGTTCCTTTTTCGGTATTATGCGAAGGACTATACTGAGTATTATTATGGGTTGCGGTAGTGCTAGGTCCACCTTTCCTGGTGAACTTTGCGCCCGGCCGTTACCGGGTCTGGTGGGCCGCGCGCCAGACGGTCTCGGGGGTCAGCGGCATGTCGATGTGGTCAATGTCGAGGGCGTCGCAGACCGCACTCACGACCGCCGGAGGGACCCCGATGCAGCCGGCCTCGCCCGCACCCTTGCTGCCGAACGGGACGTTCGGATTCGGCGTCTCGGTCTCCAGCAGTTCGACCGGCGGCATGTCGGCGGCGGTCGGCAGCAGGTAGTCCAGCAGCGTGCCCGCCTCGGGCAGGCCGTCCGGAGTGTAGCTCGCCTCCTCGAACATCACCCTGGCCGAGACCGCGCGCGGGCGCGGAGGCCTGACCGGGACTAGGCTGGGCTGCGAGCACGGGGTCTGCGGCTCCTGCACGATCCTGCTGAACGGCACCCCCGCGCGGTCGTGCCTGCTGCTGGCGGTGCAGTGCGGCGGGGCCGACATCGGCACGGTCGAAGGCCTCGCGGCAGGGACGCCTGAAGAACCCCAGCTGCACCCGCTGCAGGAAGCGTTCACCGAGGAGCACGCGCTGCAGTGCGGGTTCTGCACCCCCGGTTTCCTGATGCTGCTGGCCGGCGAGCTGGCCGCCGATCCGGGCCTGGACCTGGACGAGGAGAAGCTCAGCCAGGTACTGGCCTCGAATCCGTGCCGGTGTACCGGTTACGTGGGCATCCGCCGGGCCGCGGTCGCGGCCGCCCGGCGGATGCGGTCGCCCGCCGGCCCGGGATCTCCGGCCGACGGGCACGAGCGGACCTGACCGCCGCCGGGAGGGCCCGGCGGCCCCAGCGGCCAGGCGGACCCGGCGGGCCCGGTTACTCCAGCGGGCCCGGTTACTCCAGCACGTAGGTGCCTGGCGCGGGGCCGAGCGGCGGGTACGCCTGGCTGTCGAGCTCGGCGTGTGCCTCCTTCGCCTCCCCGGACCGGGCCAGCATCCAGTCCAGCCACTGTGGCCACCAGGAGCCGCCGTGCCACCTGGCCCCGGCCTGCCAGGCATCCGGGTCCTGGCCGCCGGCCGGGGCGGTCCAGTAGCCGTACTTCGCCGTCTTGGCCGGGTTGACGAAAGACTGGATGTGACCGGACTTGACCAGGGCCAGCTCCTTCTCGCCGCCCAGCAGCTGGGTCAGGCCGTAGCAGACCCGCCACGGGGTGATGTGATCGGTGAACCCGAACACGTGGAAGGTGTCACAGGTGACCTTGCCCAGATCGATCGGCGTGCCCAGCGAGGTGATCCCGCCGGGGGTGACCGCGCTGTTGCTCAGTGCGATCCGGGTGCTGTCCGCCGAGAACCTGGCGGGCACCGACGCCGCATCGTCGTTCCAGGCGAGGACGTCGAAGGCGGGCGGCTCCTCGCCCAGCAGCCAGCCGCTCACGGCGTAGTTGAAGACCAGTTCATTGGGCCGCAGCCAGGCGAACGTCGTCTTCATCATCGAGCCGTCGATAACCTGGCCGCTCGCCGCCGCCTGCGCGAGCAGTTTCTGGGACGGCTCCGAGCCGAACATGCCGACCACGTTCGGGGACCCACTGTTCATCATCGTGACCATGAACGTGGCCGCGTTGACCGACTCCTCACCCCGGGCCGCCAGCACGCCCAGGGCGAGCGTGTTCGTCATGCCGCCGGCGCACAGCCCGAGCAGGTTGATGGTCTCGCTGCGGGTAATGTCCTGCACGATGCTGACGGCGCGCAGCGCGGCCGCCACGTAGTCGTCGAAGCCCCAGTGCCCGTGGCCCAGCTCCTCTTTCGGGTTCCGCCAGCTCACCATGAATACAGTGAAGCCGTTCTGGACCGCGTACTCGGCCATGCTGCGGCCCGGTGCGAGGTCGAGCACGTAGTACTTGTTGACCTCCGGCGGCACCATCAGCAGCGGGCGGCTGCGCACCGTCGGCGTCTGCGGCGTGTACTGGAGCAGCTCGAACATGTCCTCGCGGTAGACGACCGCGCCCGGGGTGCACGCGAGCTGCTCGCCCACCTTCAGCGTGTCCCGGTTGACCATCCTCGGCATGCCGCCCTCAGCCAGGTCGCGCAGCATGTTCTGGGTGCCGTTGAACAGAGAGAGGCCGCCGGTCTCGAACGCGCGCTTGAGCGCGGCCGGGTTGGTCATCAGCAAGTTGGTGGGGGCCAGCGAGGCGGTCATGATGTTGGCCAGATACTCGGCCCGCGCCTTGCGCTCCCACGAGGTGTCCACGGCGCCGGCCATCCGGCCTGCCCACTCCTCGAACAGCCGGTAGGTCTGCCCCAACCCGAGAAAGGCCGGGTTCACCGTCCAGGTTGAATCCTTGAACCGGGCGTCCTTCGCGCCGTACTCAAGGTCCGACTGGCCCAGCGCGATCTTGGTCAGCTCACCGACCAGCCAGGGCAGCTGCCGGGCCGCCTCACTGGGGCTGAGCAGATCCACGGCCGACTGGAGCATCCCGGCCGGATCGGGGTTCGGCCCGGTCGGCATCAGGCCCCCGACGGGAACCTCCGGTTCGGTCGACGGTGGGCCCGCGGATGGGGCCTCGTCGTGGCCCGCGGGCCCGGTCTGCGTGCTGCCGTCGCCGGGAGAGGGCGCTTCGTTGCGGCCCATGATCCCTCCTTAGCTAATGGGATCCGTGCCTTCAAGTTCGCACCGTCGGGCAAGAAGTCAAGCAGATACGACGCGCCGATGCCTGCGGTTGGGTCTTACGTCCGCACCAGCCAGGACCAAAGGCAGATTCCGCGCACTTCGCGGCATCCGGCGGCCGCGGCGCCGACTTCCGCTTGGCAAACTGCCCAATCGCTTGGTATAGTTAGCAACAGATACCCGAGGAGGCAGGAATCATGACCGAGACCCAGAGCGTGCGTGACGTACAGGGCGAGATCATCAAGACCGTCAACCAGAGCCAGGACGCGCTTATCGAAGTGGTCCGCGACTGGACCGACGCCGTGCAGGCCATTACGCCCAAGCTACCGAACGTCAACGTGCCTTTCGCCGGCAAGATCCCGGAGCCCGAGAACCTGGTGGCCAGCGCCTACGACTTCGCCGAGCAGCTGCTGCGCAGCCAGCGGCGGTTCGCCGAGGAGCTGATCAAGGCGACCGCCCCGCTGCTTCCGATCCCGAACCAGACCACGCACGCCAAGGCTGGGGCCAAGTAAGCCAGCACCCGACCAGCTGGCCGATGGGGCCAGGTAGGAGTACCGCAGGAGGCGGGCCGGGCATACCGGTCCGCCCGTTGCGCTGTACTTACTACTTCTACCGGGACACGACAGCACAAGCCGGGGGCCGACGATGACAGATCCGTGGCAGGCGCAGCGCGAGGCGCTCGGCGCCTTCATCCACAGCCAGCGCAAGCTGGCGAACCTTTCCCTGCGCCAACTGGCCGACCTGACCAGCCTCTCCAACCCGTACCTGAGCCAGGTCGAGCGGGGGCTGCATCAGCCGTCCGTGCGGGCTCTCAAGGCGATCGCGGATGCGCTCAACGTGTCGGCCGAAACGCTGCTGACCGAAGCCGGGCTGGTCGACGCCATGACCAGCGGAAAACGGCCCGAAGGGCCGCCGCCGGAGACCGAGGCGGCCATCCGCGCCGACGAGCATCTCAGCGAGGCCCAGCGGACCGCCCTGATCGCCGTGTACCGCAGCATGCTAGATAGGGAATGACGGTCGGCTGGATCTGCGTGGCGTGCGGCAACCACTACCCGGCCGGGGATACGCCGCCCGCATCCTGCCTGATCTGCACCGACGAGCGCCAGTGGGTGCCCCCGGATGGGCAGCGGTGGACCACGCTGGCGGAACTGACCACGGACGGCCGCCGGTGCGACGTCGGCGAAGTGGAGCCCGGCCTGCTCGGCATCGGCGTCACCCCGCCGGTCGGTATCGGCCAGCGCGGCCTGCTCATCGTCATGCCCGCGGGAAATCTGCTGTGGGACCCGCCCGGCTTCCTGGACGACCAGGCCATCAGCCGGGTCCGCGAGGCGGGTGGCCTGCAGGCCGTGACCGCCAGCCATCCGCACTTCTACGGGGCGATGGCCGAGTGGAGCGCGGCCTTCGGCGCGGACATCCTGGTGCCGGAGGCGGACGCCTCGTGGGTTACCCGCCCCGATCCAGCCATCCGCACCTGGGCCTCGCGCGAGGCGGTCCTGCCCGGTGTCACCCTGATCCAGTGCGGCGGCCACTTTCCCGGCAGCGCCGTCGTGCACTGGGCCGGCGGTGCGGGCGGGGCCGGCGTGCTATTGACCGGCGACACGATCTTCGTCACGCCGGGCGAGGACCGGATCACCTTCATCAGGAGCGCCCCGAACCGGCTGCCGCTGCCGGAGGCCGCGGTCCGCGGCATCGTCAGCGCGGTCAGCCCGTGCACCTTCGACCGGATCTACGGCGGCTGGGCCCCGGCCGTCCACTCCGGGGCCCGTCAGGTGCTGGAACGTTCGGCCGCCCGGTACATCGAGTTCCTCCGCGGGGAGGCCCCGGTCTGAGCGATCAGGGCGTGCGGCCGGCTCGCCGGGCGGAGGATTCCGGCGTACGCGTTACCGGCCTGTGGCCGTGGCATGGCAGAATTCCTCTGGTGGCTTCTACGGCCTCGTAGAAATTTGCAAACAGTACTACCTGATCTGAACGACGAACACCGGTTAATGAGCACAAGGTCATGAGCCCAAAGTCATGAGCACTGAGTCATGAGCACTGGCGACCGCCCCGGCGACGGCTCGCGCCGTGCGGCCGGCGAACTGGAGAGCGCGGTCCTGACCGTCCTGCACGCCGCGGGGACGCCGCTATCGACCGGCACGGTCCGCGAGCGCCTCGGCGGGGGCCTCGCCTACACGACCGTCGTGACGATCCTGTCCCGGCTGCACGCCAAGGGAGTCCTGGACCGGGCCCGGATGGGACGGGCCTACCTGTACGCCCCGGTCGCCGACGAACCGGGCCTCGCGGCGCGCCGGATGGCCACCGTGCTGGCGGCGGAGCCGGACCGTGCGGCCGTCCTGGCCAGGTTCGTTTCCGGCCTTTCGGCCTCCGACGAGCAGCTACTGCGCCGTATGCTCGGGGCTGAGGTCCCCGTCCAGGACTGAGGAGTGCCGTGCCGCTGGCTATCTTCCTGCCGCTTGTAGCCCCACTCTGCGTGGCTTTCGGGGCACGCCCGGTCGCGGCGCGGCTCCCCCCGCAGGCCGCGACCTGGCTGCTGACGGTGGCGGCGGTCGCGCTGGCCGCGCTCAGTACCGCCGTCCTGATGCTGCTGGCCGGCGCCGCGGCGATCCGGATTCCCCTGGTGGCCACGCTGGGCCATATGTCGCTGCAGGTGGTCCGCCGACACGACCCGGCGTCGCTGTCCGTTTCGGTCGGTGGGACCGCGCTGCTTGCGGTGGCCACCGCCGCGGCCGGCCAGGCCGGCTGGCGGCGGGTGCGGGCGCTTGTGGCGGCCGCCCGCCAGGCGCGCTGCCTGCCCGGCTCGGAACAGGTCGTGGTCGTGCCGGACGGCACCGCGGACGCCTACGCCGTACCCGGCTGGCCAGGCCGGATCGTGGTCACGGCCGGGATGCTCGACGCGCTGAACCCGGACGAGCGCCGGGTACTGCTAACGCACGAGGGCGCCCACGCCGCCGGTCACCACTACCTGTTCACCGCGCTCACGCACTTCGCGGCGGCGGCCAACCCACTGCTGCGTCCGGTCGCCGCAACGGTGACCTACACGGTCGAGCGGTGGGCGGACGAGACAGCCGCCCGGGACTGCGGCGACCGGCGCCTTGCGGCCCATGCCGTCGGGAAGGCGGCACTCGCCTCGGCCGGCCGGCCAGCGCCCGCCCGGCGGCGGCACGTGGTCGCGCTGGGCATCACCGGGCCGTTCCTCCGGCACGGCGCCACCCGTCTGGGCCGGGCGCTCGGGCTGGGCGGGCCAGGCCCCGTGCCGCGCCGCGTCGCCGCACTGCTCGCGCCGCCGCCGCGGATTCGCCCGCTGCTGGTCGCGGCGGTCGCCGTGGTCGTGCTCATCTCCAGCGTCGCGGCGTTCGACGCGGCCATCGGCCTGCATGCTCTGGTCGAGCTGGCTCAGGCGAGGGTCTTCCCCAGCCGATACTGAGCACCGGCCAACGCCTGCTCAGTCGAGGACGGCGAGCGGCAGCGGGATGCCGGCCGGGCCGGGGCGCAGCCGCATCAGGCGCCCAGCCAGCGGGTGCTCTTCCCGTTCGGCGGGCGACAGCGGTTCCCGTGCGGTCGTGACGTACAGGTCACCAAGGTCAGGGCCGCCGAACGCCACGCTCGTCGGGTGCGTCACCGGCAGCGAGACCACCTGATCCAGCCGGCCATCCGGCGCGTACCGGTGCAGGACGCCCGAGCCGTTGACCGCGACCCAGACGCCGCCCTCGGAGTCGACGGTCAGCCCGTCCGGCACGCCCGAGGCACTGGCCAGGTCGGCGAACGCGCGGCGGCCGGACACCTGGCCCGTGGCGGGGGTGAAGCCGAGCACGTCGATCCGCTTGGTGGGGCTGTCGACGTAGTACAGGATCCCGCCGTCCGGGCTCCAGCCCAGGCCGTTGGAGATGGTCACGCCGGGGAGCACGGACGCCAGCGTGCCGCGGTGCTCCAGCCGGTAGAGCGTGCCGATGGGGGACGTCTCGTCGGTGCACATCGAGCCGACCCAAACCCGGCCCTGCGGGTCGGTGGCTCCATCGTTGAAGCGGATGTCCGGACGGGCGGCGGTCTCGGCCACGGCCCGCTCGGTACCGTCCTCGGCCAGCACGGCCAGGCGATTGCGGCGGGCGATGAGCACCCCGCCGCCGGCCGTCGGCAGCACGAGGGACACCGGCGGCCCGAGCTCGGAGGTCGTGGTCGCACCCGAGGCGGGAACGGTCCGGTGCAGCCGTCCAGCGGAGATGTCCACCCAGTACAGGGTGCCGCCCACCGGGTCCCAGCAGGGGCCCTCACCCAGCTCGGCGACTACGTCGCCGACAAGCTCCAGCGAGTCGAGGGGGTTACTCATACATCCATTGTTCCTTCTGGGTTGCCCGGCCGGGACCGACCCGGTGGACCGGATGACGGTGGCGGTGCTGACCACCATCATCGACGAGACCGCCCGGGAGATCGCGGCCAGTTCCTCCCGCCGGGAGGCCAACGCGCTGGCCGACGCGGCCGTCACCCTCATCCGCCGGCTGGATCCCCTCCGCCCGGTGAGCCCCGGGCCTCAGTAATCCTCGGGCGGAGCGTCCGGGCGGGGACGCCAGTAGTCCTCCGGCCGGGCGCTGCGCCGGTAGTCGCCAGGCTGGGCGCCGGGGTGGTCCGCGGGGAGATCTCGCTGGGCGAAGTCGCCGCCGGGATCGGCGGGGAGGCCGGGATAAGGCTGAGCGAAATCGCCGCCGGGATCGGCGGGGAGGCCGGGATAAGGCTGGGCGTAGTCCATGGCCGGGACGCGTGCACCGGAATGGGCCCCGTGGCGAGGACCGCTCCCGCCGTGCTCGCGTCCCCGCGTGCCCTCGGCGAGGCGGCTCGGGCCACGGCCCGAGGCGGCTCCGGCAGGGACGCGCTGCTCGTCGCGATGGGTCACGGCCAGGAAGGCGACCAGGCAGAAGATGACGATCGCCAGGACCAGGGCCACCGGTCCGTCGCCCAGGCCGACGCCGCCGACGGCTTTCGGCTTGCCGAGATAGTCGGCGAACGAAGCCCCGAACGGGCGAGTGGCCACGTAGGCGAACCAGAACGAGAAGACGGCGTTCCAGCGCAGGAACCGGTAGCCGAACGCGGGGATGGCGATCACCACGGCGAACAGGAACCCGGAGGCCAGGTAGCCGAGATGGAAGGTGGTCGCGGTCAGGTCGCCGAGCGCGGTGCCCATCGCGAACGTCGCCACGACGGCCAGCCAGTAGAAGATCTCCCGGCGCGGGGTGTCGATGCTGTGAATGGACAGTGTGGGCTCGGTCCGGCCCCAGGTGATGAAGACTGCCGCGAGGATCGCCGCGTACAGGAGGCTGGACGCAATGTACGGGACGCCGAAGCCCACGTGCAGCACGTCGGCGGCCATGGTGCCGAACACGCCCACCATGCACACGGCCAGCCAGTACGTCCAGGCGATGTAGCGGCGTACTGAGAACTGCAGGACCAGCGCGGCCACGAAGAAGACGAAGCCGAGCAGCACGGCGGGCACCGGATTCAGCGCGTGCACCAGATAGTCGGACGTGGATTCGCCCATGGCGGTGGACAGGGCCTTGATCACCCAGAAGTAGACGGTGATCTCTGGCACCCGGAGCGCGCCCGGTGTCGTCAGCCAGCCGCGGGAACGGCGATCGGTAACCACCCGGCCAGTGTAGGTAACCACCCGGCCAGTGTAGAAGTGTTGTAGAAGCACAGGGACCAGGTCCCGGGAAAGGCGGCGCCGCGGATCGGGCAACTCCCGGTAAATCGGGGGCGCTCAGGCCAGTGCGCTCAGGACAGTGCACTCAGGACAGTGTGTTCAAGACAGTGTGCTCAAGACAGGCGGCGGCGGACCCACCAGAAGCAGCTCCAGACCAGCAGCACGGCGGCCGTGAGGAAGATGCCCAGCTCCAGCCACTGGAAGGTCCAGTACCGGCCCGGGGGCTCATAGGTGACCACCGACTTGAGGTCCTTCTGCGCCAGCGCGCTGAAGCATGCCTGCGGACCACTCGCCGAAGGCGGCTGGCACGCCTGCGGGACAGTGCCGAGCGACGTCGAGCCGGACGCCGTGGTGACCTGGTTGGAGATGATCCAGGTCCCCGGCACGTCGGGCGCGGCCACCATTATGTTCTGAATCTGCTGGTTGCCCGGGTCGACGCCGAGCCCCTGGATGTTGCCGGCCGTGACCGTGGAGACAGCACGGACCGGCGCGATCAGGTGCGGCCGAACCCACAGCGGGAAGACGATCTGGACCGCGGCGATCACGGCCAGCGTGACCCCCATGGCCAGGACGGTGCGGCGGATCATCAGCCCCACCAGCACGCCGAGCACGAACGCGAACGCCGCGTAGCCGATGGGCGCGATCCCCCGCGTGCCGAAAACTACCGGGAAGAACCGGTTCTCGAAGCCCCCGACGGGCTGGATGGTGGCCGCCTGGTCAATGGGGCTGGACCACCAGCCGAGGATCAGGCTGAGCAACCCGGCGGCAGCCATGCTGGCCAGGCCGACCACGCTGAGCTTGACCGCCAGCCAGCGCTCCCGGGTGACGCTCTGGTTCCAGGCCAGCCGGAAGGTGCCGGTCTCCAGCTCGCGGGCGATCAGCGGCGCGCCCCAGAACAGGCCGATCACCGCCGGCAGCAGGATGATCAGCAGCGCCCCGAGCAGGTAGACCAGATGGTAGGGAGCGACCGAGTTGACCGTGGTCAGGAATTCGCTGGCCTGCGCCCCGCAGCTGCTGTGGCAGGACGCCAGCGTGCTGTCCCGGTACAAGGTGACCAGCTGCGGACCGGTGACCAGGAGCAGGATGGCAAAGGCGGACAGTCCGGCCGCCACCACGACGGCCTGCGGGCGGAACTGGCGCCAGGTCAGCCAGATCATCGCTGTACCTCCAGGACGGGACGCTGGCCGGGCGCCGCGTCGGCGGCCTGGCTCATGTAGGCGAGCACCAGGTCTTCGAGGCTGAGCTGCTCGACGGTCCAGGCGGGATCGAGGACGGGATGGCGGCTGTGCGCGATCAGCGTGCTCTGCCGGTCGGTGTGCCGGGCGTGGATGACCTGCTGGTCGGCCGGCAGCGAGGCCTCGTCCCGGCGGGCGCCGATCAGCCGGTGGTGGCTGGCCAGCAGCGCGTCGACGT
>Ga0187879_10003143_pt1 | contig 11117 bp, 10 predicted proteins | sample June2016WEW_19_1_FD_132423 | JGI IMG/M metagenome (GOLD analysis project Ga0187879, IMG submission 132423) | Peatland microbial communities from SPRUCE experiment site at the Marcell Experimental Forest, Minnesota, USA - June2016WEW_19_10 | ecosystem: Environmental > Terrestrial > Soil >... | reverse complement strand
GTGCAGTTCGGCGATCACGTCGATCGGAGAGACGCTCTCGCCACGATGAATGTTCTCGTAGAGCGGTTTCTCCTTCTGCCACTGGAGGATCTGCTGATGCCATCTGGTCCAGTCGGCGCGGCGCTTGCCGATACTCTCGCGGCCTTTGATCTGAGTGAGCATGTCAGTGAGTACTGACTTGATATCGCCGACAATAGGTATATCGACCTTGACGTTCTTCGAAATGGACGACGGGTCGATATCGATGTGAATGATCGTCTCGGCCTTCGGCGCGAATTCAGAAATCTTGCCGGTGACGCGATCGTCGAAGCGCGCCCCGACTGCGATTAGGCAATCGGTGTTGCATACCGCCGTGTTGGTGCCGTACGACCCGTGCATCCCGAGCATCCCGAGCCGCAGCGAATCGGAGGCGGGGTACGATCCCAATCCCATCAACGTCTCGGTAACTGGAATACCAAGTCCTTTAACCAGTTCGCGCAGCTCGGGGGCCGCACCGGACCATTGCACGCCGCCGCCGACGTAGAACAGCGGCGTCGAACTCTTCTCGATCGCCTCGATCGCGCGCTCGATCTGGCGGGGATTGCCGCGAATTGTGGGCTTGTAGCCGCGCAGTTCAATTTTCTCGGGCAGGTGAAGAACATGCTCAGCCTGTTGCACGTCCTTGGGCAAATCGACCACCACCGGACCGGGACGCCCGCTGCCGGCGATATAGAACGCTTCCTTGATGATGCGTGCGATGTCCTTGACGTTCTTGACCAGGAAATTGTGCTTGGTGCACGGGCGAGTGATGCCGACGAAGTCCGCCTCCTGGAAAGCATCGTTGCCGATCATCGTGGTCGGAACCTGGCCCGACAAAACCACCATCGGGGTGGAATCCATGTACGCGTCGGCAATTCCCGTGACGGTGTTGGTCGCACCGGGCCCCGAAGTGACGATGACAACGCCCGGGCGTCCGCTGACGCGCGCATAGCCCTCCGCCATGTGGGTCGCGCCCTGCTCATGGCGGACCAGAACGTGCTTGATCTTTGAGTCGAGTAGCGCGTCGTAAGTCGGCAGGATCGCGCCGCCTGGATAGCCGAAGATTACATCGACGCCCTCGGCAATCAGGCTCTCGACAACGATTTGTGCTCCCGTAAGTTTTTTCATCTACCGATTTTTGGCCGCTTTCCGTGTGATTTGAGCCTTCAAAGGTACACTACCCGCAGATGTCGGCACAACTTGTGCTCCACAACGGGGATGCTCGCAGCGATTCGACGCTCTAGTAATGCTGTGTTGGACCGAAGGGGCCGCCGCCCGGTTCCGCACTCATCACTTCAAAGGTCTGATTGTTCGCGGAGAACATGCCGCGCACCGTCACGGTCCGGCCCGGTTCCATTTTCGCGAACGTGTCCTCTCCGACCCCAGTCACGTTGAAGTTGGGCTGGTACTGGCGGACCAACTGCCAGATGTCAGGCCAATGGACTTTGCCCGTGGGATCGTCAACGTAGGCGTCGTTCAGCACGAACTTATAGGTCTTCCCGCCTACGCCCATCGTGACCGTCTGCTTGCCACCGTAGATCTGCCCCGGCGCGGGCTTGCTGATGACCAGCGTAGTGGTAAGCGGAATCATCATCGGGCGCATCTGCGCATCGGCTCGGGCGGGATTAAATACAAAAGCCGAAATCGCGATCGCGAACAGACCGATCCTGGCAATAGCCTTTTTCACGGGAGTGACCTCTGCCCCTCTTTGCTCAATCATAGAGAGCGCATCGATAAACGATCAAGCGAGACGCTTTCGATCGAGACTTTGAAACCTTGCAATGGGAGGCCGTCTGGTCTAATCGCCAACTCGGAGCACAGACTTGCGGAACTCAACCATCATGTCGCGATCGGCCAAACGTCTCACCGCTTGCGGCGCAGCATTGGTGCTGCTCGCCGGACTCGCGTGGTGGATGGCGCACGTGCCGGCGGTGCAGGATGCGCTGCTAAGGCGGATGGTCGAGCGGACCCTAGGCGCAACGCGCAATGATCTCCTGGCCGACGACGCGCTCCGCGTTGTCCTGTGCGGTACCGGAAATCCGCTCCCCGATCCCAATCGGGCGGATGCGTGCACGGCGGTCTTCGCCGGCGGCAACATGTATCTCGTGGACGCCGGCCCCGGCTCATGGAAGAACCTCGCGCTGTGGCATCTGCCGGCGCCCAAGCTGGCAGCGGTGATGCTGACGCACTACCACTCGGATCATATCGGCGACCTTGGCGATATTAACATGCAGACGTGGGCGCAGGGCCGTGCGAACCCGCTGCGCGTCTTCGGTCCGCCTGGAGTCGAGCAGGTGGTGGGCGGATTCGCGCAGGCGTACGCGCTGGACCGGGACTACCGCGTAGCGCATCACGGCGCCGCACTTATGCCACCGGCCAACTGGACGATGGAACCACACGTGGTGAAAATCGATGCCGAGCCGGGCGCGGCGCCGTGCGCGGGTGGCTCGGCGACCGTTCTCGAAGAGAACGGCCTCAAAGTGACCGCCTTTACCGTCAATCATGCGCCGGTCGTGCCTGCGTACGGCTACCGATTCGACTACAAGGGGCGCTCGGTGGTGATCAGCGGCGACACGACCAAATGCGCCAACTTGGTCGCGCAGGCGCGCGGCGCCGACCTTCTCATCCATGAAGCGCAGTCGGCGACGATGGTGAAACTTATCGAAGACGCGGCCAGCCGGCGGGGCAACGCGCGGGTGGCGAAGATCATGTCCGACATTCTCCGTTACCATACGACGCCCGAGGACGCGGCCGCCGAGGCGAACCAGGCGGCCGTGCGGCTCCTGGTGCTGAGCCATATCGGGCCGCCGACGCCTAACGCCTTCGTGCGGATGTCATTCATGCGGGGGGTCGGCGCGGTGCGGCCGCGCGGCGTCGTGCTCGGATACGACGGAATGCTGCTTACACTGCCGGCGGGTTCAGACACAATCGATATTTCCAGCGTCAACTAGCAGCCGCGCTGAACTTCGGCGATAAGCAATGCTACAATTGGCGCACGAGGTAGCCGCCGCTCAAATCGCGGACTTCCCGTCACCGGAGAACCTGGATGACACTCCAATACGATCTATTCTGGTCCTTTCGCTCGCCGTATTCTTACCTCGTTACGCCGCGCCTGATTGAATTCGAACGCGAGTACGACGTGAAGGCCAATGTCCGGCCGGTTTATCCGATCGCAGTCCGCATTCCCGGCTTTTTCAAACAGGTGAATCCGATGTGGCCGCCCTATTTGCTTCGCGATTGCTCACGTATCGCGGAGATGTTGGGCATGCCTTTCGCCTGGCCCAGCCCCGATCCGATCGTCATGAACGTCGGCACCGGCGAGGTGGCCAACGAGCAACCGTACATCCACAGGTTGACAAGGTTGGGCGCCGCCGCAGCCGCTCTCGGCAAGGGACTGCCGTTCCTCGCAGCCGTCAGCGCAGTCATTTTCGGCGGCGTCAGGGACTGGCATCTCGGCGGCCATCTCGCCGGCGCGGCGCAGCGCGCAGGGCTGGACCTCACGAGGCTCGATTCGGAAATCGAGCGCGATCCCGATCGTTATGAAGCTGCGATCGCCGAAAATGAGTCCGCGCAGAAACGCGCCGGCCATTGGGGCGTCCCACTGATGGTCTTCAACGACGAGCCGTTTTTCGGGCAGGACCGCTTCGATCTGCTGCGATGGCGCATGCAACGAAACGGACTCACCCGCCGCCGCTGATGGAGGTACTCATGCGACAGTTACCGCTGCGAATCGTGCTCGGAACCTTGCTGGCCGCGATGCTCTGCGCGTTGCCGCGTGCGCAGGCCGACGTCAAACCCGGCGATGTAATCACCAAGGACAATGCATCCAAGGTCGCCGACCTGCTCAGCCCCGGCAACTACGTGCTGGTCCGCGAGGGCATGCAGCTCAGGATCGTGCCGACCGACAAGCTCGATTGGCCGCCGCCGTTCAGAGCCGCGACCGAGAAGTACTCGCCCCAGGTCCAGCTCGCGCCCGACGGCACCCTCAAGGGTTACGTCTCCGGGCAGCCGTTTCCGCTGGTCGATCCGAACGATCCTCAAGTGGCGCTCAAGGTGATGTGGAATTTCAGCTACCGGCCGCTCTACAGCGACGATATCGATATGCGCTATCCCGAGGTTGCCAGCTTCGACAAGAACGCCGCCGGCTCGCCGCTGAGCTACTACACGGTCGGACATTTCGCGTTCTACAACAATATCGGCCGCATCGAGGTGCCTCCGATACCGACCGATCCCGACGGCGTGGCCAGCGGCATTCGTTACCGCTTCGGCTTTTATCCGTTCATGGAACCGTCGTCGTTGCGCGGCTATGGGATGGTCCGGCAGCGGCATATCGATCCCACGATCGAGGACAACGTATGGGTGTTCAGCCCCGCCACGCGCAAGCTGCGCCGTCAATCTGCGGCAGTGCTCTCCGACGCTATCGGCGCCCTGCCGGGATTCAGCGGCGGCGGAGGATCCGGCGCCGGCTACGGGGGCGGCGGTGGTGGCGCGGGCGGCGGCGGCGGAGCCAGCGCTTTCGCTAACACGCTCGATCCTGACTCATACTTCGGCTTCTCGGCGAAAGTCGAAGATTTCAACTACCGGTTCCTGGGCGAGAAGCAGATGCTCGCGTCGGTGCACGCCGTGCATTCGCCCGAGCCGCAATGCCCGTTCGACGGCGGCAAGACCATTTGCCCGGAAGACTGGGAGATGCGCCATCTGTACGTGATCGAAGCGGACTCGAAGCCGGGCCACGATATGACCATCCCGAAGCGAATCTTCTACATCGATTCGGAAGGATGGTTCATCACGGCGTCGGATCAGTACGATCGCGACGGCAAGCTGTGGAAGACTCTCGCGACTTTCAACACATACCGCGACCGGCCGGTGCCGGACGCGAGAGTCGCCATCTATCCGTACAAGCGGATGTTCCAGCTCGGCCTGGTCGATGAGGATCTCGACACCGGCTTCAGTTCGGTCGTCTATATGCCCGGATCGACCGCGCCCGATCGCGAATGCTGGTATATCGATATGGGAACAGTGGACAACGCCTTTCTGGAGCCGCAGGCGCTGGAGAGAGCCGGCCACTGATAAGGAAGAATCGACCTACAACTGCAACACGAACCGGATGTCGCCCAGGCGCAGCCGGCTGCCGGCGCTCACGAACGCCGAGCCATGTATCTGGCGATCGTCCACGTAGCTGCCGTTAGTCGAATTCAGGTCCATCAGTTCGAATCCACCGTCGCGGCGCATCAAGCGCGCGTGCTGGCGCGACACGCTCGCGTGCGGGTCGCGATTTGACGCAGGCCAATTTCTTTGTACACTGAACGCGATGAGCAAGCCCCGCAAGGAACTACTTCACGGCACCGCCTACCGCTACACGGTACTGTTTGAGCGCGCGCCGGAAGGCGGCTATGTCGCCACGATCCCGGTCCTCGCAATCGCCACGCAGGGAGAGACTCTGCGGGAGACCCGGGCCATGGCCCGCGATGCGATTCGCGGACTGATCGAATCCCTGGCTAAAGATGGCGAGGAAATTCCAATCGAGCAACCTGCCGCCACGACCGAACGACTGGCGGTGAGACTGCTGGCCCGTGCATGAGACTTCCCGCGCTCAAGGCGCGAGAGGTCATCCGCGTCCTTGAGCAGCTCGGGTTCCAGCTCCACCACAGCACCCGCTCCCATCGCATCTACAAGAATCCCGCCACCGGGCGCCGCGCCGTCATTCCTTTTCCCGGAAGCCGCGACCTCAACGTCAACGTGCTGCGGTCCATTTTGAGGCAGGCCGACCTCGCTGAGGACGAGTTTGTGAAACTGCTGTGATGTTGGCTCGGGCAGCTCTCAGACCATTGGAGCCGTGATCCAATGGCGTGACGGTCGGATACATCGTCGACAACGCCTTTCTGGAGCCGCAGGCGCTGGAGAGAGCCGGCCACTGATAAGGAAGGAATCGACCTACAGCTGCAACACGAACCGGATGTCGCCCAGGCGCAGCCGGCTGCCGGCGCTCACGAACGCCGAGCCATGTATCTGGCGATCGTCGACGTAGCTGCCGTTAGTCGAATTCAGGTCCATCAGTTCGAATCCACCGTCGCGGCGCATCAAGCGCGCGTGCTGGCGCGATACGCTCGCGTGCGGAATGACGACGTCGTTGTCCTCGCCGCGGCCGATCGATATCTCGTCTTTCATCAGCGAGTATTCCGCCGGCACCGGATCGACGCGATCGACTGCCACCAACCGCGCGCCCTTCGTATTTCCCGCCCCGCGGGGCGCGATCATCGGTGAATGCGACGGTCTGGCGGGCGCGCGCTGGACCGCGCGCGCCGTAGGCGGTGCCGCGGACGGCATCCTGAGTGAGGGTGCGCCCTGCGCCTCGACAATAGCCTTGAGTTCGTCGGCCGGCACCCCGAACCTCATTCGCGACAGCCCGAACAGCCCGATGATTGCGATCAACGGTACTGCTCCGTTCCACCAGCTGAACGAGAATTGCTTAAGCCCGGTGCCGGTCGAGTTTCCACCGGCCGTGCCTGTGTCCTCCGGCACATTAATCGCGGCGCCGCCGAGTCCCCGCACCTGGTACGCGGTCTCAGCTTCGCCCGCTTCGCCGTTGTAATCGATCTTCAGTTCGACACCGCGATTGGTGCCGTCTTCAATCGGCCGCGGCGTTCGATAGGTCAGCGAATACTCCGTCGCGATCGAATGGCCGATTTCGCGCACCAGCGACGCAAAGCGGCCTTCCTCGGTGATGATGTTGTAGGAGCGGCCGTGCGTCGCATCGACGATTTCCTGGTACTCGGGCGCGATGAACGGCGGCGGAACCACCCCATACAGAGTGAGCCCGTTCTTCTTGAGCATGTCGGCGACTTTGGTCCCGGTCAGATCCGTCACCTGCACCCCGCGAGTATGATGGTCCCAGAAGGCCTGATCGTGCGCCGTGTCGGCCGAGCCGTCGCCGTCATGATGAGGCGGTGCGTCGGTGACTATAATGATGATGCCTTCGGCCTCGGGGCGAAATGGAAACTTCGCCGCATAGGCAAGCGCGTCGAGCTGATCCTCGGGGATGTCGCCGCCGCCGCCGGCGTGCAGGCTGCCCACCCACTCGGTGAACTGCTTGACGTCCGAAGTAAACGAGTTGCGATAGGCGCAGTTGCAGTCTGGGTACGCCGAGACCACGTAATCCTCGAACGTTACCAGCCCAAGCCGGTAGTCGCGGCTGTTGGACTGCAGGTCCTGCGCAAACGCGATCACGTTCTGCTTGACCGCGTCGATATAGGGCTGCATCGATTCCGTCACGTCCAACACGAACACGATATCGACGGGGCGGCCCTGACCGACTCCGCGAAAATCGAGGATCTTGGCTTCCTTGCCATCTTCAAATACCTTCACGTTGTCGGGACGAAGGTTGCCGACCGGATTGCCGTTCGGATCGGTCAGACCGAAGTCGAGCTGCACGCCGCCGTCGGTGTCGAAATGCTCGAGGCCCGGATTTCCGGTCGTGATTTTCAAGCTCGCATCGGCCGCGGTCACTCGAACCCCGAAGCCGAGCACAAAGAAAAGTGCGAACAGACAGCAGCGGGCGTTTCGATTCGACGGGTTCATCGCTGGGGTTGATTCTCCAGATCGGGAAGCCGATCAGTCAAGCTTCATGATCCATCTGACGTTAACGCAAGCGATTGTATTCTTGCCTTCGCACACCGGTTAGGTTATCCCAAACTCTGACCCAATACTTCTTCGATGGATTCTGTGTGAAAGATTTGTTTGTGCATCGCACCGCTCGCGGCCTGACAGTACCTTTCGTCATCGTGATTTGCGTGCTGCTGGCTGCTGTCGGGTCGGCCCGGGCCACTTCAACGGCGCAGGTCGAGGTAGGATTTGTGGGCGTTCCGCCGCCGAACTTTCAGAATGTTCTTCTCAATGTTCAGTCGGTTCGCATCAATCGCAATACGGACGCTGGCCCCGCCAATGGCGCATGGGAAACCATTCCGGTGCCTCCGGGGATCGGCGACGTTCCACAGAACGCGGACTTGCAGATCGATCTCAACACTTCGCAGGACGAACCCCAGCTCTTCAATACTGCCAGTGTGCGGCCCGACACCTACACCATTGCCGAGATTCAGCTCGATCCGAACAATCCCGGCACATTGATCCCCGACTGCCCGCGAATACCGCAGCCGGTCGGCAGCACCGCCGACGGATGCATCAATTACCCCTTCCAGTTGGCTCTCAACACCAACGTCATCACCGTGACAAACACCAATCCCGGCGGGCTGATCGCGCCGAAAAAGGGGACCCTGGCGCAGTTGTTCCTGCAAGTGTCGCTGATGATCAATCAGGCGCCCACGACCCCCGGCGGGCCCTATACGGTAACGGTCACGATGCAGTCGCCGCCCACGAATCCGCTCCAGCTCGGCACGATCACAGGGTCCGTGTCGGGCTCGGCGACTGCGGCGACGAGAGGTATTCGCCAGTTGGCGGTGACCGCCGAAGCGATCGGAACCAATACCCCTATCGCGACCGCTCCGGTCCAAAACGGGAAGTTTAACCTGGCACTTCCGGCGGCCGGCGGCCCGACAGGGATATATGGATTTGGAACACTCTACGACCTCGCGCTGGCCGGCGGAGGAGATACCTACGGGGCAGCGCGGTTGCCGCCGTTATACCCGGGGCAACCGCTCTCACAAAACTTTGCCCCCAAAGGGAGCCAGACGCTTGGCAATATCACGGGTACGGTCAACGACAATTGTGTCGCGACCAAGCCCATTGTCGGTGCGACCCTGCAGTTGCTGATTCCGCCCGATAGCGTCACCATCACGCCACCGGCAACACCGGCAACCTTCTGTATTGAATTCCCCGAACAATGCGTCGCTGTCGCGACGGCGAATACCGACAACGCAGGCGATTTCCCGCTGCCGGGTACACTCACGATCCCCGCTGAGTTCGAAAACGTTCCGGTGCTACCGAAAAAAGCGTCCTATGCGATGGAGATCACGGCACCGGGTTACGATTCTTTCTTCGTCCAGGCAATTCCGAGCGCGGGCAATAAAGGTGGCACTTGCACCACCAGCCCCGCCGGCACCGCTTTCACCACGTGCGAGTTCGCGCTGAACACGGGATACATCAGCGGCACTATCCCCATAACACCGCCAAATCCGGGGCAGACCACCCTGGTCCAGGTTTTCGCCGAGGACCATGGAACCAACAATATCGAAAGCTCGCTCCCGATGCCGCTGGTCGTCACGAACTCGAACGTTGGCACCTGCCCGGGACCTCCATCATATAGTTGCGTTTCTTTTACGCTGAATGTCCCGACCTCGGATACCGTTCCCCAGGGCTTTGATCTGTTCGCTACGACGATCGATCTCTATCAGGGCGTCTCAGATCCGTTTCAGGGCCACACCACCGCGGTGCTGGCAGACGTTGCGGCGCCGCCGCCGCCCTCCGCTCCGGGAATATGCAGTACTACGACGACGGCGAATTTTCCCCTCGACCAGAATATCGACTGCGTCGGTCACGGCAGCGTGATCGGCGGTCCAAGTGGTGTCGCCAACGCGGATCTCGGCACCTCGGTCGTCCTGTCGAAAGATAACGTGCAGATAACAAATACTGCCGTGCAGAACGTGACGACTGATAACCCGAACAACAGTTACGCCTTCTGCGTTCCTGCCGACACTTATCAGCTACAAAGGCTCCAATTGCCAGTACCCGCTTATTCGGTGGTGCCGAGTTCGTCGCCTACACCTGTGCTTGACACCAATACGGTGACCGTCACGATTCCGCCGCCTCCGCTATTCAACACTCCGAAGCCGACTCCGTCTGCGACTGCGACTGGAGGCCCGACGCCGACTGCGACCCTGACCCCGACCCCGGTCGCGACTCCGACCCCAAATGTGAAATGCCCGACCACCTGCACGAATCCCGACGGCTCATGCCCCGGCATCTGCAACAACGTAATCCAGACGATACCAGACTGATGGCGGGCCGGGCGATGCGGTGTCTCGTGCGAACTTTGTCGATGAGCGCGCTCGGCGCCGCGCTCGCGGTTTCAGTCGCGGCCTGCAACAACCAGACTGGATTTTCCGGCAGCGTCGGTAATACGCCCAACGGCCCGGCGCTGGCATCGTACGAAATTCTCGGCACCCTCGGCACGCCATTTACCGCGACCGTATCGGACGCGCAATCGTCGTGGACGCTTCAGGGCAACGTCCCGCTTAGCGTCATAATCTGCAACAACGTCCTGCCGGCTCGAATCATCGCGACCAAAACCACCAGCAACAGCAACCTGCTGAGTCTCGAAGCAATCCTCGGCGCCATAGTGATCGACCTTCAATCCACCAGCGCACCTTTTGGCACCGTGTCGGTGCAGGCCGGGGGTACCCTCAACTCGATCTCGGCGCCGGCCTTCCCGGACCTGCGCATTTTCGCCGCCGGTCCCGCCGATCAGCGCTACTCGGCGCTGGTCGAGGACATCACGACTGGATTTGTGATCAACTCACGCGCGCCGACCTTGATCCTGTTCGATAGCCCGGACGGAAAGGTGGACGCCACCTTTTTCGGAAATTCTCAATTCCCTACTTTCACTCTCAACATGACGCTCAACGGCGCCGTGGTGGCAACCGTCGTTCACGGCCCCGACGCGACGATTCGCGAGCCATGACTCGCGCGGTGTGTTGAGTCAGCGCCGCGCCAGCCGCGCAATTCGCCCGCACACCTGCCGACGCGTCGCAGCCGCGCTCGATCGTCCCGGTTCGTTTGACAGCCTCCCGCATTCGTCATAGTAGCCTCTGTAAGAAGTGAGCGAGCGATTCGAAAACGCACTTAGACCTTCCCGCCTCTGAAATCATTCTATGAATTCGCAGCTCGTACGCCGGGTCCTGTTGGTAGTGGCGATCATTGTCGCCGCCGCCGCCGCGATTCCCGGTTTTCACTACTATCGCTACATCGAAAGCCACGTCAGCACCGACGACGCCTACGTCGACGGTACCGTCGCGCTGGTTTCCTCGCGCGTTGCCGGCACCGTCGCCAACCTTTATGTCGAGGACAACTGGACGGTTAAGGAAGGCCAGTTGCTGTTGACGCTGGACTCGCGCGACTTCGACGTCCGCGTCGAACAGGCCCAGGCT
>Ga0187879_10003141_pt1 | contig 11118 bp, 11 predicted proteins | sample June2016WEW_19_1_FD_132423 | JGI IMG/M metagenome (GOLD analysis project Ga0187879, IMG submission 132423) | Peatland microbial communities from SPRUCE experiment site at the Marcell Experimental Forest, Minnesota, USA - June2016WEW_19_10 | ecosystem: Environmental > Terrestrial > Soil >... | reverse complement strand
TCAACTTCGGCGGACGGTTCGCAATAAATCCGGTTAAAAATGAAGTGAATAGGAGATAAAGATCATGCTTATCAGCTCGACTGGCGCCATCGAAGGAGGACGTGTTCTCTACGCGATCGGCAGGATCGAGGCCGCCTCCACGTGGCACCCGGCACACGGCTCCCCCCTGCAAGAGAACTGGCGGGAGCTTGTTTTACGCAAACTCATTCGCAATGCCGAGGATATCGACGCCGACGCGATCATTCAGGTCGACTACCAAAATGACGGCATCATCCGGATTGACGAGACCGGCGTGAAGCTCAAGCGCGTGGTCGCCACCGGCATTGCGGTGAAGCTTTCCTGCGCCGCCTGAGTCCACTATCCCGGATGCCGGGTTTACCGAATTACAAGGGACAGCCCGAAACACCCGGTGCACTATACCAAGGAGTAATGAGCATGGACCGCATTGACCTGATACTCTTCGCGTTGTCCCTCGTGACAATGAGCCTGCCACTTGGCGTCACGTACACGTTGCTCCTGGCACGATGACTTGTCGAAGCGGCGTCCCCGGGGGCTTTGTTGCGCGGACGATGGTTGGCGCGGATTGTCTGCAAAGCGGATGAATATCAAGTAACGCGTACGCAGACAGGACGTCCGAGTTCCGTTATGCGGTTGAGCACGTTGATCGCGATATTGACCTCACACACGCGACCCGCGTCTTCACGTGAACGTAATGCCTCCCCGATCACGCGCCTGTAGCGGCCGATCGCCGCTTCGACTTTCGAACGCCGATTGTAACCGGATGCTTTCCGCCAGTTCATGCGCCCATGTTGTTTGATCGAACGAATGTCCAAGTCCCGCTGGGTCGGAGCTGTCCTTGCAGTTGATCCGAGCACGGCTCCCTTGCACGGAGGAACGACGAATCTGACGGTCGGATTCTTGGCGAAAACGGCGTCGAGAACATGGCTTCGGTCGTAGGTTCCATCAGCCAAGAACGAAGCTGGTGCGGCTTCCAATTGTTCCAGCAATGGCCCGAAATGAGAGGCGTCGTCAATCTCCTTATCCGTCAGGTCAAAAGCGACGATTTCATTACTGTCCGCGTCGATGCCGATATGAAGCTTGCGCCAGGATCGGCGTTTCGAAGTCCCGCGTTTTTCGAACAACCAATCGCCCGCTCCATGAAGCTTCAATCCCGTGCTATCGACGATCAGATGCAGCTCGCCTGCTCCAGAACGAGGACGGCCCTGAACCGACAATTCACAAGCCCGGCGGCTGAAGGTCGAATGATCTGGAACGGAAAGGCCGATCGCCAACAATCGCATGATCGAGCCGATCAGCCCTTCGCTCTGACGCAGGGCTAGCTAGAAACCGCCTGCAAAGTCAAAGCCGTCTCAACAGCGAGGCTCGAATAATGAGCTGACCGCCCGGCGTCTTTCGAGGCAGCGCCTTCCACACTGCCAGCGCCTCCTCACTGAACCAGACAGTCAGGCTGCCGCGATTGCGGAGCGCGGCGTCATAGTCCCGCCAATTGGTCACCCGATGCCTTTGCCGGGGAATGTGACGGCGTCCGCTTAAATGATGTTTGAAAGGCGCGATAAAACTCCAGGCTGAAGTCGCCTTTCGTCTATCTTGTTTAGCACGTCAGGAGAAATTCGGCAGATCCGTGCAACAAAGCCGGATGGGCCAAGCGGGCTGCTATCTCAATCGACAGGAGACGGGGCAAGGTGACACCGAACGTCCGTTGGCGGATCACGCGGACGTGACTTCTTCGACGCATGTTTTCGCCCGGCCGGCTGTAACGGCGATCATCTCGCCTGCGAAATACAGGTGACAAGATGGTTGAGCCTTCTAGGACGGACCCCTGCCGATAAAGCCGTCGTCAACAGTCTGGCTCGATCAGATCTTGGCAGTGGCAATCTTCGCCGAGTTACAACTAAGTTTCGCGGACTTGATGACACGGTTCTGAAGAACGATCGACGGACCGCGACCAACGGTTTCGTATAGAGAGGTACGCGACTATGACTCTTCTGATTTTAGCTTATGTGGCGGGTGTTCTCAGCATCCTCAGTCCGTGCATTCTGCCAGTGCTGCCTTTCGTATTCTGCCGCATTGGCCAGCCATTCATGCGAACGGGGCTGCCTCTGCTCCTTGGCATGGCCGCCGCCTTCGCGGGCGTCGCGACGCTCGCCGCCGTCGGCAGCAGCTGGGCGGTGGAGACCAACCAATACGGACGTATCGCTGCGTTGGTGCTCCTCACCCTTTTCGCCGCTACACTTCTCTCCGACAGGCTCGCCCAACATCTCGCTCGGCCATTGGTGGCGCTCGGCCAGCGTCTGTCGCTGCAAAGCACTGTTGCCATTGCGCTCCCCGGGCTGTTGCCCTCCGTCGTCCTCGGCGTCGCCACGGGATTGCTGTGGGCGCCCTGCGCTGGCCCGATCCTTGGCCTCGTACTGACGGGCGCTGCGCTCAATGGCGCGAGCGTCAAGACCTCGCTCGTGCTACTGGCATACGCCCTCGGCGCAGCGACATCTCTTGGCCTGGCTCTTCTTACCGGCGGCCGGGTGTTTACAGTCCTCAAGTGGTCCCTCGGCGCGGGAGAATGGCTGCGCCGAGGTTTGGGCGTTGCCGTGCTAGCCGGCGTGGCCGTCGTCGCTACGGGTTGGGACACGCAGCTTCTCTCGCAGGTCGCCTTCGTCAATACGACGTCGATCGAAGAGACGCTGATCGGCTGGACTAGGGCACACCCGGCCGCCGCGCCGCAGGACGCGCCCATCGAAGGCGCCGCCTCATTAGACCCCAGCGCCCTCGTATGGCAAAGCAAGGCCTTGCCGCGGACGCTGCGAGCTAACTCTTACCCGTTGATTGACATTGCCTCCAGAGAGATCTCGATGGCGCCTGCGGACGCCGGCGTCTTCACGAAGGTCGCCGCCGGGACAAAGGCGGATCTCCCGGTCGAAGGCGCGTTGCCCAGTTTCTCCGGTGCCGTCGAATGGCTGAATTCGGCGCCTTTGACGCCGCAAGCGCTACGCGGCAAGGTGGTGCTGGTCGATTTCTGGACCTTCAATTGTATCAATTGCCTGCATGCGCTGCCCTACGTCCGGGCCTGGGCTGAGAAATACCGGGACTACGGCCTCGTCGTCGTCGGCGTACATACGCCCGAACTCGCGTTCGAGAGGGATATCGGCAATGTTCGTAACGCCGTCGCTCGCTTGAAGATCGACTATCCCGTTGCCATCGACAATGGTTATGCGATCTGGAAGGCGTTCGATAACGAATATTGGCCGGCGGCTTATTTCGTCGATGCAGAGGGCCGCATCCGTCATCACCATTTCGGTGAGCATGATTACGAAAATTCAGAGCGCGTCATCCAGGAACTCTTGGAAGAAGCGGGCTATCGCAACGTGCCGGGCGGCTTCGTGACAGCAAGCAGCGCTGCGCCCCTCACGGTGGTCACCGTTCGGAAGGAAGGCGACAGGGAAGGAGTTCGCGATGAGTAAGGCGACAGCAGCAAGGACTCGGGCTTGGGGTTTCCGGAGAGGCGAACCTTTGCGCCGTGGAGCGCCTTTCCGTATGGAACGAACCTCCCCAAGGAACAACGCCATCCAGTGCGAGCAACTCCCGATGTATGACATGAACAACATCAAGAAGCTGGCCCGGATCGCGCCGGATGCCATGCGAGGCTTCGAAGCATTTGACGCGGCCGCGTTCAAAAAGGGCGCCATTCCCAGGAAGTACAAGGAACTGATGGCGCTCGCCATTGCGCTGACGACGCAATGCCCCTCTTGCCTCCAGATTCACAAAGGTGCGGCATCAACGCAGGCGCCACGAAAGAAGAGTTGGCGGAGACTATCGCGTGGACCTTGCGCGCCGGTGCTGCCATTACGCACGGTACGCACCTGATGGGTGAGAGCTGACCGCCCCACGACGAGGCCACTTGGGCTTGAAAAAGGATCCGAGTCGGATGGCGCACTCGAAACGTGTAAAGAGCGCTTCGGCGGCGTGGGCTGGCATGCAACGGCGGACTGTTGTCGTGCCATTTTCGGATTCTCGAACGCGCTGCCGCAGTCGAGAACCCTTGATAACGGATGCAAATCGCCGGGTTCGGAACCATGCCGCGGTGCAACTGGCAAACATCAGTTCATCAAATGCGACGAAAAAGGGAGATCTGGGCCTCGACCAATAGGCACGACGCGCGGGTTTACTCCGCCCAGGTCACCGCTCTGTAATCAAACCCGGCATCTAAGCTCGGCTTGACCACAGCAAAATATGGCGACACATCAAAATCACGTGGCACATAGAGGCTATGATGTCTCACCCGAAGGATCTGGGCTACGCAATCGTCCGTTGCCACGCTGATTGTTGTAACGTCGGGGAGGACTGGATAGCGGATCGACTGAAACGCTTGCGCAATGAAAGTTGAGCATATGGCTTTCGTTGGGTCACCACTTCCCAACGCGATCATTCGGCGACGCCACCGTGTGGGCACTGGAGGCGTTGGAAAAACGTAGCGCGCCAAATCAATAAAATTTTTTAGATCATATCGGTGTCCAATATGATTGCGGGCAAATTTCATGAGCCCGGCGGTATCGTCAGGCGAAAGATTAATCGGACGGCAAATCCGGCAATGAAACCCAGCAAAAGCTCGAATGCTAACAGCGCGGACACCTTCGAGGACATCGGCCTCGATGAACTCGAGTGACTGCCCACCTTTATCTCGCAGTTGCATTGCCTCCCCCACGCAAAGCGCCGCGTGCGACCAAGTCGACTGGGTTAGGTACTTGATCGCGGTACTTATCCGGCTATTCCCTTCGACCAAAAGAACGTCCGCTTGTTTTAGCGCGTTACCTAGCCGCCGGAGATCGCTGGGTGGCGACGTGCTGTGTGCATGCGCTTCTCCGGTCAGGTACGCACCCAATCTACGTCCCACGATTTCAAGCATTCGATTCAAGCCAACGTCTCCGAGCAAGCCTCAACGGTGCGGCCTGGACCACCACCAACGTGGTTACGAAAGTGATTCGAGGAAGTGCCATGGTCGGACTGATTCGCGTAGTTGCCTGAAGTTTGTTGAGCGCGGTCAACCGAGTCACTGGCCGAATTCGGTCGATTTTCTCCTGGGCACAACGACCGTAGTTATCAGCTTATGGTCGTTAATATTTTCGGCCGGTATACGGAAAACGTTACTGGAACCGGGTTCACTATTATGTGACAGGTTCATTCTCAGCAAAGGCCCGTTCAACTCTCTAGAGCGGGATGTGATTTGGCGGAATCGGCTGGGATTCGCGAATAAGCTTTGTTCTGATTCAATCGTCGAGCCGGAATTGCGACGTGAGCATGGATGAGGAAACCCTATTCAATCGATCTTCGTGAGCGCGCGACGGCGCGTGTTTCTTCCGGAGAGACGATCCGGCTTGTTGCGGCGGCGTTGCGGATCAGTCCGTCTTGCGTGTCGAAACGGTCACATCGGTTGCGCCAGGCCGGCAGCGTACCGCCCGGCAAGTTCGGCGGCCACAAGCCGCGCGTTCTATAGGGCGTCCCACGAAAGCTCAATGTAAACCGGAGATAGAGCCAGATTGGCTGCTGTATAATTTCAGTTCAAAATCGATACCCGCGGTAGCTGATTTTCGTCATCCCCTTGGCTACGGAATCGGACCGTAAGCCTGAAGTGCCGTGACAGTGCCCGCTCAATTCATCAACTTCGACGCGTTCCTGCCGATTGCTGTTCTCCCTTCGGATCAAAGGGATGACCTCGCATGACCTCGATCGCCTATTAACTATGAAAGCCCTTTGCGATGCTCTGTGACCTCGCCGAAGCATTGACGCCCGACTAGCTTCTGCCGCTCGTCGCCCCCCTCGGCGTCGCTGCGGTCTTCTTTCAGAAAATTTTTGTAACTTTGTTGTCCGCTGGAGCGAATAACGGTTTGTGAGTTCTGTTCTGGGCTCACGATGTGCTCGTTCTGCGAGCGAATTCATGAGGAGATTATTAGCATGAAGACAAATATCGCGTCCGGCGCGACCCTCGCCGTTGCGGCGATCGCGCTTGCCATGGGTGGCCTGTCCGCCACCCCGGCTGCCGCCAAGAAGGGGACATCCGTCGAGTGCATGGGGATCAACTCCTGCAAGGGCCACAGCGCCTGCAAGACCGCAAGCAATGCGTGCAAGGGTCAGAATTCTTGCAAGGGCCATGGATGGCTGCCAGCGAAGTCGGCGGCGGCGTGTGAGGCGAAGGGCGGCACCGTCGGCTGATTGGCCTCGAAGACGGGCGGGTTGTTTCGTCCGCCCGTCTCATTACCGGGCAATTGAGCAAGGAGCAAACCATGGATAAGCCTTCGCCCCTGGGTTTCGGCCTCGGCCTGAGGCCAGTCTACTACGAGGACATCCTTGAGCGGAATCCGAATGTCGACTGGTTTGAAGTGCTTTCAGAGAATTACATGGTTCCCGGGGGCCGGCCGCTAGCGATGCTCGAGCGCATTCGCGCGGATTACCCCATCGTCATGCACGGCGTGTCGATGTCGATCGCTTCGACTGCCCCGCTCGATGTCGAATATCTCAAGGCTCTCAAGGAGCTGGCCGACCGTTTTCAGCCTGAATGGATCTCGGACCATTTGTGCTGGACCGGCGTGCATGGCGTGAACCTGCACGACCTGCTGCCCATTCCCTATACCTCGGAGGCGCTGAACCATATCGTCGAACGCATAAGACGGGTCCAGGATTTCCTCGGGCGACGTATCGCGATCGAAAACGTGTCCAGCTACGTGACTTTCACTGAATCCGAAATGGACGAATGGACGTTCATCCGCGAGATGGCGGTGCGCGCGGATTGCTGGCTGCTGCTCGACGTCAACAACGTCTTCGTTTCCAGTTTCAATCATAGCTTCGATCGGGCGAGTTATATCGACGCCGTTCCGGTCGATCGAGTGGTCCAGTTCCATCTTGCTGGACATTCGGAGGCGGAGACTCACAAGATCGATACGCATGATCAGCCGATTTGCGAAGAAGTCTGGTTGCTCTACGAAAAGGCCTGCCGACGCTTCGGATCCATCTCGACGATGATCGAACGTGACGGCAACTTCCCACCCTTCGACGAACCCTTGGCGGAACTCGAGCGCGCGCGGTCGATCGCCAGGGCTGCGAGCCATGCAATAGATGAGGTGACAGCATGACTCTCGCCGAACTGCAAACGAAGTTCCAGGCTGGAATTCTGGAAAACGATCGGAGCGTTCTCGCCTCGATCGCGGATTCGCGGAAAACGGATCGAGCGACCCTTTTTACAGTTTATTATGATGCTTACCGGATGCGTCTCGCCGAATTCCTGTCGAATGATTTTCCGATTCTTCGCACTTCTCTCGGCGACGAAGCATTCGGCCGTCTGGTCGAAGATTACATTTTGTCCGCGCCGTCACGTCAGCGCAATGCGCGTTGGTACGGCGCGCGGCTACCCTATTTTATGCACGAGACGGCGCCATGGCGAGCAAACCGCGGCGCCATTGATCTCGCACGGTTCGAGCGTGCGCTGTCAGACGCCTTCGATGCAGCCGATGCTCCTTTGAGTTCGATCGACGCCTTGGCGGACATTTGCGCTGAAGATTGGCCGCGCATAGCTTTTGAATTCGATCCGAGCCTCATGCTTCTCGATCTCGCCGGAGGGACCGCGCAAATCTATGCCGCCCTTGCTGCGGAGGAGGAACCGCCAGCGATTCAGCAGGGCGAGGGAGCGTTCCTCTTTTGGCGAAAGGACGGTCATTCCTTCTACCGCGCCCTCTCCGAAGACGAGCGCTTGGCGTTGATGGAAGCGAGACAGGGCAAGAAATTCTCAGACATCTGCACGCTTCTCGCTTACCAAGGGGGCGACGAAAACGTGACGCAGCGGGTTGCGGGCTTTCTCTCGCAATGGTTCGCGGATGGGCTCGTCACGCGATTGTCGATTCGAGAATGAAGCCCGGGACTTTCAATGTGGCCGTGCCGGCTCATCGACTTTGGCCGGTCAAATTGAGCGATCCTCCGTCTCCTTTACGATCTTCCCTTTGGCGTTGACCACGCAGACGCTCGAGAGTTCCAAAGACATGTTGATTCCAGCAAATGTTCCATGGCTGTCCTCCGTCCCGCGATGCCTGGGCCTGAACAAACCAGGACCCCGTTTTACCATCCCACGGGGGACAGCCGCCGCCCTCGCCGCTGGCGCGGGCGGAGGGCCACTACGGCATCTAGTTTATGATCGATCCTGGCCAGCCGTGACTTCCAGACCGGCTAGTAAGCGGAGGCGACACGGGCCTTTTTGCTACAGAACTTAAGGAGCAGCCCATGCCAGAGGAAATCAAGAGAACTGCATTCGTCTTTGCGGGGGGCGGCAGCCTGGGATCAATTCAGGTCGGCATGTTGCGAGCTCTCGCGGCGAACGGCACGACCGCTGACATGGTAGTTGGCTCCAGTGTCGGGGCTCTCAACGCAGCCTACTATGCCGGTACACCAACGGCCGAAGGTGTCGAACGCCTGGCGAAAATTTGGCTGAGCCTGCGCCGAGAGGACGTATTTCCGGTTACATGGCGCACAATGCTCACCTTTATACTGCGACGAGACTTTCTAGTTCCCGCGGACGGAGTGCGCCAACTGGTCGATACGCATCTTCCCTATCGCAATTTGGAACATGCCAAGCTCCCCGTACACGTGGTCGCGACGGATCTATTGTCGGGCGAGCCCGTCGTGTTGTCTAAGGGCTCCGCATCGCAGGCAATTGTAGCGTCGACTGCTATCCCCGCCGCTTTCCCGCCGGTGTTGCTGGAACACCGGTACCTCGCCGACGGCGCGATCAGCAGCAACACACCGGTTATGGTGGCGGTGGAGCTGGGCGCACGACGACTTGTTGTGCTGCCGACCGGCTACGCCTGTGCTCTGGAAACTCCTCCGCGCGGCGCCATTGCGTGCGCTTTGCACGCGTTGACGTTGTTGATCGCGCGACAACTCTTGCACGAGCTCAGTAGCCTTGGCCCGGAAATCGACTTTTGTGTTGCACCGCCGCTTTGTCCGCTGCTTAATTCGCCCTACGATTTTGCAATGACGGGCGAGCTTATGGAACGCGCCGCAGAGAGCACGAAAGCATGGATCGCGGGCGGCGGATTGACACGGCGCGAAATCCCCCATCAGTTGAACACACACAAGCACGCGTGAGGTAATGCGATTACCCATTGGATTGGGGGCGTTGTCACGTTGCCTGACTGGTGCAACAATGTCTCATGTGGACAACCCCGGCTGGCAAGAGTTTTCATGAGTGTGTGTGTGCAATACGGTCCGGTGCAGTCGTATGTCCGGCCTCACATGATGATGTGGACGGCCTCTCCTCAACGGCATCATAGTGCCAAGGCGTGGTCGCCGGAGCGCCACAAAGAGGGAGACCGTCCATGAAGAAGTTTATCAGGATTGGCGTTGATCTGGCCAAGAATTATTTTCAGGTTCATGCCCTTGAGAGCGAAGACGGCCGTGCCGTGACGCGCAAGTTGAAGCGCTCGAAGATGCACGAGTTCTTTTCGCGAATCGAGCCCTGCGTCATTGGCATGGAGGCCTGCGGCTCGGCGCATTATTGGGGGCGTGAACTCAAGGCGATGGGACACGAAGTGCTGCTGATGCCCCCGGCTTACACCAAGCCGTATGTCAAGCGCGGTAAGAACGATGCGGTCGACGCGGACGCAATCTGCGAAGCGATGTCGCGGCCCGGAATGCGCTTCGTGCCGATCAAGAGCCCGGAGCAGCAAGCGATGTTGATGCTGCATAAGACGCGCGAATTGCTAACCAAGCAACGGACGATGAGCGTCAACGCGCTTCGCGGCCATCTTTCGGAATTCGGCATTGTCGCCGCCAAGGGGATAGGTCGCGTCGACGAGTTGCTCGATCTTGCCGACAGCGATGCGACGCTTCCGGTTGCCGCCAAGGCGGGCGTGAATGTCCTGGCTCAGGCTCTTGAGGGGCTCGACACCGCGATCAACGCTTTGGAAAACGAAATCGCCAACGCCGATGCGCAAAATGAGATGGTCAGGCTGCTGGACAAGGTTCCCGGCGTCGGAAAGCTGATCGCTTCGGTGATCGCAGCCAGCGTGCCGGACCCGAGCGTGTTCAAATCGGGGCGCGATTTTGCTGCCTGGCTCGGCCTCACGCCGAGACAAAACTCGAGCGGCGGCAAGCAGACGCTCGGGAGTATAACCAAGCAGGGCAACCGATACATCAGGAAGATGTTGGTCTTGGGGGCGACCTCGCTGCTCAACGTCGTGGGTAAGCGTAAAGGCGCCTTGCACGACTGGATTGTCGGGCTGCTGGCGAAAAAGCCGGCGCGTCTGGTTACGGTGGCGCTTGCTAACAAGCTGGCCCGGATTCTCTGGGCGATGATGAAGACCGGCGAATGCTTCCGCACCGAAATGTTTGCGAAGGCGTAAGGAAGCCGTTCGCCGCCACAAGATGCGTTTATAGGTTTACAGGTTCGAGTTTGGCAAGCGCAACGAAACGTGATGAACGACACGGTCGCCACCGAAGATTAGGGACAGCCCGCCACGCCCCACGAGCGTAAAGCGCGTTCACATGATAGGGATCCTGATCGTCGGACTCCATCAAGGCCAGCGGACATATGCTCCGCATCGACAGGCCGGACATATGACCGCAGCCGACCAAATCGTTCGAAGCGCAAAAATAGTGCTTGCCAGGGAGGGCCAATGGTATGGACCCCGCCCTTGGCTTAGGCTGGGATGTCGAAGTGTCAACCACAGAACAGGAGACGTCCATGAACATCGTCCGAATTGGCCTCGATCTCGCGAAATATGTCTTCCATCTTTACGGCGTTGACGAGCGCGGCAAAGTCGTTTTGCGTAAGACTCTACGACGCCCGGGCGTTGCGCCATTTTTCGCAAACCTTCCACGCTGCGTCGTTGGGATGGAAGCCTCGAACGGCGCGCATTATTGGGCCAAGACCCTATCCGAGTTTGGTCACGACGTGCGGTTGATCAGCCCACAATTTGTCACGCCATATGTGAAGTCCAGCAAGAATGATCGGAATGACGCCGAGGCAATCTGCGAAGCCGTCGGTCGTCCGAACATGCGGTTCGTGTCAGTCAAGTCGGCTGAACAGCTGGCTATTCAGGCTGTTCATCGAATTCGCAGTCG
>Ga0187879_10003140_pt1 | contig 11119 bp, 9 predicted proteins | sample June2016WEW_19_1_FD_132423 | JGI IMG/M metagenome (GOLD analysis project Ga0187879, IMG submission 132423) | Peatland microbial communities from SPRUCE experiment site at the Marcell Experimental Forest, Minnesota, USA - June2016WEW_19_10 | ecosystem: Environmental > Terrestrial > Soil >... | reverse complement strand
GTCGTGGGCCTAGCGGTCGTGGGCCTAGCGGTCGTGGGCCCGGCCGTCGTGGGCTTGGCGGACCCGGCGCGCGTAACCGTCGTGGGCTTGGCCGTCGTTGCGCCTGCGAGCTTGACCGACTGGGTTCGCCGTACCGCGGGCTTTGCGGGTGCGTGCGCTGCCGTGCGCTGCCCCGTCCCCGGAGGCCTGGGCCTGGCCGGCTTGGCCGGTTTGGTGCGCCGCGCCGCGCGTTGTCGCGCTGGTGCCGCCACGGGCCTCGCGGGCCGCGCCGCGCCCTGCCGCGGCGGTGCCGTTTTAGCCGCCTCGCGCCGCCCGGTGCCGGCCCGGGTGCTGCGCCCACTCGGATCCTTGGTTGCCTGCTCAGCCATCAGTTAGCTCCTCGTCGCCTGTTGCATGCCTGCGCGTCGTCGCACCTGCCTCCGACAGCAGGCCAAGGATGCGGCGGTCGTTACCTGCCGCGCGTCATCCGCACGGGGTGATGCGGCGCGGGGGCACAGGCGCTCACGCTGGCGCACAGAAGCGTGAAATGCGCCAGGCACGACCTGGCCATCGCGCATCGGGTGAATTTGAGGAGGCGGCGACGGTGCCACCCAGGGCGGGGCACGCGGCACGCCCCAGCCCTGGCGTGCCGCTGCCGCGTCGTCGATACGGGTTTCTGCTCCTGCTGCTGATCTTCACCTATCTGCTGTCAGCGTTCACGAGCGCTGGCTGGGTAAACTTCATCCAGATCGTGCTGTTTGTTACCGTGGCGATCCTCACCTTGCGCGCGTCCCGGTTTCGGCGACGGACTGTGCAGCTTGTCATCGGCGTCGCGCTGGTCGGCTCGGCGATCTCCGCTTGGCTTGCGCTGAGCAGGATCAGCGAGATAGGCGACGGGATCGCGAATTTCTGGACCGGCCTGGTGCTGCTGCTGACTGTCGTGATCATTGTCGAGCGCGTCCTTAAAATGGGCACGGTCACTCTCCAGAGCATCTACGGCGCAGTGAGCGCCTACCTGATCCTCGGGCTGATGTTCGCCGCTTTCTATGCTGGAATGTTCCATTTCGGCGGCGACCAGTTCTTCGCTGGCGGGCGCCCCGGCACGACTCAGACTTTCCAGTACTTCAGCTTCACCACGCTGACGACCCTCGGATACGGCGACTTCACGGCCGCGCAGAGCGGCGGACAGGCGGTCGCCGTCATCGAGGCGATAACTGGGCAGGTCTTCCTCGCCACGCTCGTGGCCCGCCTGGTCGCCTCCTTCCGCGCGCCTCAGCAGGTGACGCCGGAAGCATCGCGTCCGCCGCAGCGGGCCGGGCGGTGCGGGAACGCCGCCATCGACCACAACGGAACCATCGCGTCACGCCGCACCGCCGACCGGTCAGCGCACAAATCCCCGGCTGCGGGATCCAGGCGCGACTCGTGAGCGGCTCCGCTTCCACCGCTCCGCGAGCGGTGGAAGCGCTATCGAGGCCGTGTTCTGCAGGAACGCGGGAGCGCGGAGCCGTCTAGCGCGGAGCCGTTAGCGCGGAGCCGTCTAGCGCGGAGCCGTCTAGCGCGGAGCCGCGGCAGTCACGCTTTGTCATGAATGGTAACACAGTGCATTCAAGGGCTGAACCAATGAATAAACGTGATCTTTACCGTTTACCTAGAGTTTACCTGGAGTTCATTTAGTCCGCCGTTCGGAATCGCCCCGACGCCTCTCTTTACAGATATCCACCGCCCAGACGGGGGCCGGTGGGGGCTTCAGATCGTGGGCCAGTCAGGCGGCGGGGCCAGCAGGACCCGGCCGACCGGCATGATCGCTTAACGGGGAGACGGGATGCACTCGCAGGTCATCCATGCGGCGCTGGCGGTGCCGAAGATCAGCACCTTGCAGCTGCAGCAACTGCGTCACCTGGTCCCGCTCGGCCTCGTCGGCCTCGTCTCCTGGTCGGTCTGGCTCCTGCGGTTCACGCTGTCGCGGGTGTACCGCCCGGTGCCGCCCGGGTTCACCGCCACGACTTCGGTGGTCGTGCCGGCGTACCGCGAGGACCCGGGCATACTCGACCGCTGCCTGCGCTCGTGGCTTGCGGAGAATCCGACGCAAGTCATCGTCGTTCCCGACGTCGACGATGTCGAGGTCATCCAGCTGCTGCAGCAGCGCGCCCGCGCCGACTCCCGGCTCACCGTCCTCCCATTCCGGCACCAGGGCAAGCGCTCGGCGCTCGGCGTCGGCATCCGCAGGGCCAGCTCCGAAATCCTGGTCCTCGCTGACTCGGACACGATGTGGCAGCCAGGGCTCCTCGTTGCGGTCCTGGCGCCATTCAGGGACCCGAAGGTCGGCGGAGTCGGCACCCGGCAGAATGCCTACCTGCCAAGAACGAGCGCATGGCGGCGGGTCGCCGACTGGATGATCGACGTCCGATACCTCGACTATGTCCGGGCACAGTCCCGCGCTGGAGCAGTCGCCTGCCTGTCCGGGCGGACCGTGGCTTATCGCCGCAGCGTCGTGCTGCCCGTGCTGAAGCACCTGGAGGACGAGTTCTTCCTGGGCCGCCACTGCGTGGCAGGCGACGATGGGCGGCTGACCTGGCTTGTCCTCGGGTCCGGCTACAAGACCGTGTACCAGTCCACCGCGCGGGCGCTGTCGATGTTCCCCGACACTGGCCGGGCCTTCCTCAAGCAGCGGCTGCGCTGGAGCAGGAACTCCTACCGCTGCTATTTCACGGCGATGTGGAAGGGCTGGCTCTGGCGCCAGCCGTTCATCTGCCAGCTCAGCGTCCTGCAGATCATTCTCACACCGGTGACCATGGGCTTTGCCATGGCCTATCTCGCAGTCTGGCTGCTCCATCCCCAGCTGTACGTTACCGCGATCGCCATTGCGTGGCTGCTCGCCGGCCGGGCCTTGCGCGGGATCTCGCATCTGCTCCAGCGGCCCGGTGACATCTGGGTCCTCCCGCTCGTCGCGATCATGACCATCATCGTCGCGCTTCCGGTCAAGACCTACGCCTTCGTCACGATGAACACCCACGGCTGGCTCACCCGCCGCAGTGACCTCATCGGTGGCGAGGCCCAGTCCGCAGCGTCGCTGCGATAGGAGAACTGACGTGGCCAAGAACCGTCACCCTGACCGCGACCGGGGAGTGCGCCGCAGGGGATATACCGTGGTGATCGCGCTGGCCTTCTTCTTGTGCCTCGGCGGGCTTCCGACGATCCTGTCTGCCTTGCACCTGAAGATCAATGTCGCGCCGCCCGCGTCCAGCGACGGGATTCGGCTGCTCCCTGCCCCGAGTGCACTCAGCAGCGTGCCGCTACCGCCGGCCGCAAGGCCGGTCGACCCGTGGCAGCCGCCTGCGACCTTGCCCGGGGTGAGCGAATCCCAGGAGGCGGCGGCGGTCAGCGCGCAGGACAACTGGCTCCGGGCGATGCTGCACGACTCATTCCGCTCCTACCAGCCCATGGTCGTCCAATACGGCGGCTCGCTGCCCACCCTCGTGCTGACGTCTGGAGCGCCTTACTCATCCAGCGGCGTGGCCACGGACACCGCACCGTCGCCCACATACACCGCCACTGATCTCATTCAGTACGGGGCGCTGGTGCCACTGCCGCACGGCGCGGCGCTTCTGGAGGACAACATATTCGTCGCTGCCGGGGCGCACCTCGAACTCTCCTCGTCTGATGTGCGGGCGCTCTACCTTGACGACACGCCGGCCGGCTCCGCCTCGATCGTCGGCTGGCGAGGCAGCCTGGCGTTCCGGGGAACCAGTAACAGCCCCCTGACTGTGGAGGGCTGGGACGAAGCGACGATGACACCGGCAAAGGACACCGGCCGCGGCAGGCCGTACATCCGTGAGGTGGCCGGCCGGATGACCTTCGCCAATGTCCGCGCGTCCTTTCTCGGCTTCTGGAGCGGCCGGACCGGCGGTGTCGCCTGGACCGGACTGGCCAACTACCCCAGCACCGGCGGTGCGACCTCGACGACCTTCACGGGCAACACGTACGGCGCATTCGTGACTCGTTCTGAGGACGTCAGGTTCTCGGCCGACCTGTTCGAGTCCAACCAGCTGGATGGCTTCCACGTCCACCGTGGCACGGTCGGCGCGTCGGCCACCTTGAGCTCGGCGGTGCGCAACGGCGAGAACGGCTTCCACGTTGACCGCGGGAGCAACGGGACCGTCTTGCAGGACGACGTGTCGCAGCACAACGCGGCCAACGGCTTCGTGGCCGACGGACGTCCGCTCGTCAGCACCGCCTCCCCCTCCGGGAACGCCGTGGCACCAGGGTCGGGGACGCGCATCGAGAACAGTGCCGCGCTCGGCAACGCGGGGACGGGCATCCTCGTCGAGGGCGGGACCGCAGCGGTGCTCAAGGCGGACGAGGTGTGCGCCAAGCAGACCGGCATCGCGCTCCGCTACGGAGCCAGCAAGACGATCGTGAACGGCAACGACGTCCGGTGCGGCCCCAGGGTCGGGCTCTCCATCGGGCCGACCGCACCCGCGACACTAGTCTCAGGGAACGCCGTCTCAGGTGCCCGTATCGCGGTCGTCGTGCGCAGTTCCGGCAGCGTCGAGGTGGACAACAGCCTTATTACCCAGGGCACCGTCTTCGGCATCTCGATCCGCGGAGCGAACTCGGTCGTTTCCGGGAAGGACAACGTGATCTCGGGGACCGGTTACCGAGCCGTGGACGTGCGCGCTGACGCCGTGCCACCCGCCTTGTCCGGAAGCAACACGGCCGACTGGGCTCCTCACGAGAAAGGCACCTTCTTGACTTACCTTGAGTTCCATCCGCTTGCCATCCTGTGGCTGAGCATCGTCTTCCTGGTGATCGTTGGCGGGCTTTGGACGCGCCGCCGCCGCCCGCCACAGCATCCCTATCCGGAAAGCACCCAGTGGATCGGCCCGGCGGCCGACCCGGGGAGGCAGGCTCCCGTGCTGGTGGCTGCCGCTAAGGGCGGGCCGGACGGCCCGTCATGGTCCGGGAATCACGATGCCTCGCCGAGGGGTGCGGGTGCTTACGGCCGCGCGCTCTACGATCCCGGGTTGCCGGACGCCACGGTGCCCGATGGCCGCAGGCCCTTCGAACGGGTGGGGCCGGCTGGCGGAGTGCCGCACGACCGCAGGCTGGAGTACGTCCTGCCTGATGGCCGGGACGCCGGCGGGTACCCGCGGGTGGCACGGCATGGCAGCGCCGAGCAGATCGACGCGACCTGCCCGCTGCCCCGAGTGGCCGACCGGCCATGAGGGCGCGCGCCGCGGCCTTGAGGGTGGCCGCGCAGACGGCGGTGGCCGGGTCCCTCCTGCTCGCGCTGGCCGCATGCGCCGGAACATCCTCGCCGGCCGGTGCGCCGGCCCCGTCCGGTACGCATTCCGCGTCCGCCAGCGAGCTTGGGCCCGGCGGAGCCACCGCGGCATCGCGGTCGGGCGGCGGGAACGTGGTCCGCTGCGGCAGCGGGGCGGCGGTCACGAACGTATCGACCGCCGCTGGGCTGCAAGTGGCTCTGGCACGCGCGCAGCCCGGCGCCAGGATCTTGCTGGCGCCGGGGGTCTATCTCGGCGACTTCGCGGCCACCGCATCCGGTACCGCCGCCGCCCCCATCACCTTGTGCGGCGCCAGGAGCGCGGTGCTCAAGGGCACGAGCATCACTAATGGCTACACCTTCTACCTCGACAAGGCATCATGGTGGCGGGTGGAGGGCTTCAGCGTCGAAGGCGGGCAGAAGGGCGTCGTGACTGACGGCGCCACGCACGATCTCATCTACGGCCTGTTCGTGCACGGGACGGGAGATGAAGCCATTCACCTCAGATCTTTCAGCAGCTACAACGTCGTCAGCCAGAACATCGTGCGCGACACGGGACTAGACGAGCAGTTCTTTGGCGAAGGAATATACGTCGGCTCCGCTCACAAGAACTGGTGCAGATACACTGGCTGCCGCCCCGACGCGAGTAATTATAACGTCCTTATGGACAACAACATCGCGGACACGACCGCCGAGAATATAGATATCAAGGAAGGGACGACCGGCGGCACCATAATCGGCAATACCTTCAACGGCACGGGCATGGTTGCATCGGCGGCGACAGCCTGGGTCAACGTGAAAGGTAACGACTGGAAGATACTGGATAACACCGGCGTGCAAAGCATCGGTGACGGATTTCAGGTACACCGCGTCTACCCCGGCTGGGGTATCGGAAATATCTTCCGGGGCAACAAGGCAACGGTACCTGGCGCTGGTTATGGCATCTACGTGCAGAGCCGTCACCTGCAAACCATAGTCGCCTGCAATAATGTCGTCACTAGGGCCAGCGCTCAGATTTCTAACATTCCATGTCAGAACAGCTAAGATTAAGGAGACTGGCAATGACTCTGCCTTTCCCCCGCATGCGCCTGACGGTGATCGGGATTGGATACCTGGGTCTCACGCATGCGGTCTGCATGGCAGACCTGGGTCACGATGTCCTGGCCCTTGACGTTGACCCGGCCAAGGTGGCCAAGGCGGCGAGCGGCGAGGCGCCGTTCTTCGAGCCGGGCCTGGAGCCCCTGCTGCGGAAGAACCTCGAGGCCGGACGGCTGCGCTTCACCACCTCATACGCTGAGGTGGGCGACTTCGGGGAGGTCCACTTCCTCTGCGTCGGGACCCCCCAGTCGGCGGATGCGTCGGCCGACCTGCGGTACGTGTGCGCTGCCGTTGACGCACTCGCCCCGCACCTCAGCCGCCAGTGCCTCGTAGTCGGGAAGTCCACGGTCCCGGTCGGTACCGCACGCCTGCTCACCACACGCATCAGGGAGCACGCACCAGCCGGCGACGAAGTCGAGCTTGCCTGGAACCCTGAATTCCTCCGTGAGGGCACGGCCGTGCAGGACAGCTTGTCACCGGACCGCCTCGTCTTCGGCGTCACGTCGTCGTGGTCCGCGGACCGGCTGCGGGACGCCTATGCCATGCCACTGTGCAACGGAACCCCTAGCCTGGTCATGGACCTGGAAACAGCAGAGCTGGTCAAGGTTGCGGCCAACTCGTTCCTGGCCACGAAGATCTCATTCATCAACGCCATGGCTGAGGTCTGCGAGGCGTCGGGCGCCGACGTAATCCGGCTGGCCGCGGCGCTGGCGCACGACGAGCGCATCGGCGGGAGGTTCATGTCGCCTGGCCTCGGATTCGGCGGTGGCTGCCTGCCGAAGGACATCCGTGCATTCCGGGCCACGGCGCGGGCGCTCGGAGTCGGCTCCGTCGATCGCTTCCTGAGCGAGGTGGACGCTATCAACCTGAGCCGCAGGACCCGGGTCACTGACATCGCGCGGGAGGTTGTCGGGGGCACGCTGGCCGGGCAGCGCGTGGCGGTGCTCGGCGTTGCGTTCAAGCCCGGCAGTGACGATGTGCGGGACTCGCCGAGTCTCGCTGTCTGCGACCAGCTCACCCGGGAGGGCGCCATCGTGCAGGTACACGATCCAGTGGCCACCGGCAACGCCGCCCTGGCCAGGCCAGACCTCCGCTACGCCGAGACGGTCACCGAGGCTGCCGGGGGCGCCGATGTTGTCCTGCACCTCACCGAGTGGGCAGACTATCGCGCCATCGATCCGGCCGCTCTCGGCAAGGTAGTCGCACAGCGCAATATCATCGACGCGAGGTGCGCGCTCGACGATAAGTTCTGGCGGGCGGCTGGCTGGACGGTGCGGATCCTGGGACGCGCGTAACTGCGCGTGCCGTCGGCCAGCTAACGGCGCGTGAGCTGGGTGTTCATGGTCAGCTGCATATCCGCTCTACTGACCGGCCCGGGGCGATGCTGGACGTGCTTGACTCCCTGGGCGAGACCCTGCTGGCCGAGGCCCCAGTCGCGCTCCAGCCGGACAGCTGCAACATGTGGCTCGCGCGGACTATGGTCACCGACGGCAATGCGGGTTCCTGCCGGCTCACTGTGCGGCTCTCCGTCGAGCCGGAGGTGGTGCATGCGTGGGGGCCTGCCCAAATCGAGGACATCGAACGCAAGGCCAGGATGCTGGCCGCTCGCAAGGCGGCAGCCGCCGACGCGCTGGCCAGCGAACTGGGCGACGAGGCCGGCGCAACCGAGACATCGTGATCAGCGTCAGGCTCATTACGGTGCCGACACCGCCACTCGGCCGGGAACAGGGCCTGCCCACCAAGGCACCGTTGCCGTAGGTCGCGTCAGGGCCCAGGACTCGCCGAGACCTGGGTAGCCGACGCCGGCGGCGACCCGGTGTTCATCGTGCTCGCCGAGCCGTCTGAGTCGGTGGCCGCCGAACTGCGCGACCTGCTGCCCGACCTGCGCCAGATCGCAGGTGAAGGCCAGCCGGGCGTCACGGTGGCCGCGCCGTCGTGCTGCACGGAAAGACTGTTGACAAAGGTCGCGGCATGGCTACGTTTGCAGCGTGACGCCGCAGCAGCTGAACCTGCTCGCCGTGGTCAGCCTCGCGGCGTGCTGGGGTGCTTTCGCGCTGACCTGGCTCGCCGGTGCGATTTACAACCAGTCGCGCGCCCCGGCGGTGGAACGGACCCGAAGGTGGTTCGTTCGATCGGGCTGGGTCGTCGTGGGCGTGGGGTGGGTCGCGGTGCCCAAGGCAGACTGGGAATCCCTGGCCGTGCACCTAACGCCCTGGGTTCGCCTCCTGGGTCTGGCGATCCTGCTGGCGGCCACGGCGTTCACGCTGTGGGCCAGGCTCGCGCTCGGCACGATGTGGAGCGGTGCACCCGCGGTGAAGCAGGAGCACCAGCTCCGTACCAGCGGGCCGTACGGCGTAACCAGGCATCCCATCTACACCGGGATGCTGGGCATGATGCTCGGCTCCTTGCTGCTGGCCGGGGGCGGGCGATGGGTCCTGCCCTTCCCTGTTTTCCTCGTGTTTCTCGAGATCAAGATCCGCGTCGAGGAACGGCTCATGCAGGCCGAGTTTCCTGGCGATTATCCGCGCTATCGCCAGCGGGTGCCCAAACTGATACCTGGCCTGCGACTGGTCAGCAGGCGCGGCGTTACCGGGCGGGTAGGCCGTCTGGCTGCCCGTTTCCGCCAGACGGGCACCTAGCAGGCCCGGCGAAGTTGTCACGACTCGTGTCGAGCACCTTCCGCCAGCCCTCGCGCGGTTTGGCGAGCTTCTCGGCGATCAAGAACTCGATCACGTCTTCCAGCGCAGGCGGGTACCACCATCGGGAAGGCAGCACGACAGCTATCGGATCTCTTCCTCATCAGGTAAACCGAAGGCATCCGGTCAGGCTCCGGCACCTTGCCGTTGGCGGTCAGCGAGGCTGGATCTCGCCCATCGGGCCGAAGCCGTCATGCGGCGCGTCGATGTAGATGATCTGCGGCTGCGCAGACACGAGGTCGGGCGCGGTGTCGAAGAACCTCTTCACGTACGGCTGCCTGACGTGGTTGGCTCCCGCCTCGGCGTCCTTGAAGCCCTCGATGCAGATGAACTCGTTCTTATCGGTGAGGCTCCGGGCGAACTGGAAGAATAGGCAGCCATCTTCGGAGTTGACATCCTTGGCGTAGGAATCGGCTAGTGCGAGCCACTCGTCCACCTTGTCGGGCCGGATCGGCATCTTGATGTTGATCAGGATCATGCGACCGCTCCTTTGAGATGACTGTCGTCATAATCGTGGTGCGATCATCGGCCACCGGTCAACCGCCGTGGCGAGTCTGCCATCGTAGCCTGCTCCTCCCCGTATCAAGGGTTAGCCGAAACCGGGGCACCTCAGAAGCCTGGCGCGCTGCGGATATAGGGGCGTGCGGCTGCCCGTGCTCTTGGTCTGCCGCCGGGTCGTCGGCCGACTGATCCCCCTCCCAGACGGCGAGGTGCTACGACCCACCGATTAAGAGACAGGCCCGGGCCACGATGGGAACGGTCCGAATCCGTCCGAGTTCTGGGTGCTAGTCACCTGACGCCCGCCAGTCGGCCTGCTCGATGACACGAAGCTGCCATGGCTGCGCGGCGATCAGCCCAGGTGATCTCGCGCTCGGCTTGCAGGCAGGCGCACGCTGTCGCAGCGTCCCACACCGCCGGCTGGATCTGGCGGCGGGTGAGCTTGCCGACGAACCAGTCCACCCAGCCAGACGCCTGCTCCAGGTGCCCGGTTCAGCCGCGCTTCTGGGCGCGGATTACCAGAAGCCAGGGGATGTCACCGTCGCCATGCTCGCGGAGCTCAGTGATGACCATGCCATGGCCGAACAGGGCCGCGGTATAGGCGCCGAGCGGCCGGTGCATGCTGACAAACGTCATCGCCAGGCCACCCCGCTCAAAGTGATCTTCGTAACGGCGAGCCTGCAAGTACGGCCCCGGCACCCGGTACGCGCCGCCCTCCGGGACGTGATCGTCCAGAGCCGAGTCGAATGGATGCACGATCGCGATGCAGAACACCCCGCCCGGATGCAGGACCCGCGCCGCCTCCGCGACCGCGCCCTCGAATTCGTCGACATCCAGCAGCGACATGCACGCCACCACCAGGCCGACGCTCCGGTCGGCGATGGGGAGCCCAGCGGCATCGGCCCGCACGACCGGCACCGGCGGCGAACCCGTGGCCGCAGCACGCGCCAGCGTCGCCGACTGCTCAATGCCTATCACCCGCCACCCCGCCGCCAGAAGCAGCCGGGCCGCCCGGCCCTCCCCGCAGCCCAGATCTAGGACCGGGCCGTCCGGCTCCGGCATGATCGCGCGCAGCGTCGGCCAGGTGCCCTCCCAGAACCCGTCATGCAGCGGAGCGCGCGCCCACGCGATCCAATCCGGCGCATTCTCCTCCCACGCGTCAGCAAGAGTCACGGGCCGACGGTAACTCCCCTCTGCGGACACCCGCCATACCCCGGCACCAATGCAGCCGTTCTAAGAGCTTGCAGATGATTAACACGCTGTCTTGATCTCTGGAGGCACGGTGATTTCCTCTGCGGTCGCGAGACTGTAAAGGTCGTCCAGGCTGGCGAGCCGGTGCGGGCCGGGGCTGGATGGTGTATCCGGCCTGGTCCAGGAGCTGGCGGATGTCGCGGATGCGCTTGTTGATTGTCTCGGGCCGGACGCCGAACAAGGTGGCGATGGCGACCTGGGGCAGGGCGAGGCGCTGGTGGAGGATGGTGGCCAGGAGCCGGTCGGCGAGGGTGAGGACGGGGCGGCGGCCGGTTCCGGGGGCAGTCATCCGGGGGCGGTGACCGCGGCGTGTGTC
>Ga0187879_10003135_pt1 | contig 11126 bp, 10 predicted proteins | sample June2016WEW_19_1_FD_132423 | JGI IMG/M metagenome (GOLD analysis project Ga0187879, IMG submission 132423) | Peatland microbial communities from SPRUCE experiment site at the Marcell Experimental Forest, Minnesota, USA - June2016WEW_19_10 | ecosystem: Environmental > Terrestrial > Soil >... | reverse complement strand
CCCCACCAACAGCAGGACGATGGCGATGGCCACGGCGGCACCCATGCCGACCGTGCCCGACCGCTTCCGGCTGGGGCTCGAGATCTGGTCCGACGTGGTCGTCGTTGTTCCGCTCGGGTTCTGCGTGCTCATTTCGGTTCACCAAGTCCTTTCATTCGGTGACGAGCGGGGCCAGCCACGGGGCGGTTTCGTCTCGGGGGCTGCTCATCGGTGGCGGGGACCCGGACGACGGAGATATAGAAAACCAATGTAGAATCTATATTGCACTATAGGGCCCTCATAGCGGGCCATATGCGAGGGGGTGGCACCCCTCTACGGACCCTCCCCCGGGAGTGCTCCCCGTCAAGAATCCACGGGGGGTGACCGTTCTACGACGCGGCACCTGGTCCGGTTCGGTTACGACGGTGCGGGCTTCCATGGCTGGGCTCGTCAACCGGGTCGCCGGACCATCGAGGGGGAGATCCGGCGAGGGCTCTCCCGCCTCGGCATTGCATCTCCCCCCAAGTTCGGTCGGCTGGAGGCCGCGAGCCGGACCGACCGCGGAGTGAGCGCCCGGGGGAACGCGCTCGCCGTCTCCTCCTCGTTCTCCTCGCCCGCCCTTCTGCGCGCCCTCAACGGGATCGACCCCGCGATCTGGTTCACCGCGGCCCGCACGATCCCCGAGGATTACCGGGTGCGTGGCGCGGTCCGCCGAATTTACCGGTATTTCGAGGCGCCGGACGGGAAGCCCCACGACCTCGCCGACGCGGCGACCGCCCTCTTTTTCGGAACGGTGGATGTCCGGTCGTTCGGTCGGGGACTTCCCAGCGAGACCCCCGTGCTCCGGTTGATCGAGGCCGTGACCGTCCAACGTTCCCCCGATGGCGGGCGGACGCTCGAGGTGCGGGCCCCCTCGTTCGTGTGGGGAGAGGTTCGCAAGATCGTCGCCGCTCTCCGGGAGGTCGACGCCGGTCGTTTGGACCTCGACCAGCTCCGGGCAGCCCTCGCGGGGGAGAACCGTCTGACGCTTCCGACGGTCGCGCCAGAACCTCTGGTCCTGTGGGAGGTCGAGTACTCCGAGCCTTGGGCCCAAGTATGGGCGAGACCCCACCGTCGACAACGGGCCTATCTTGCGGAGGAACGGGAGCGGTGGTGGAGTCGGTCCCAGTGGCTGGGCGACTTCGGGCCCTGACCCCCGCCGAGAGTTAGCCGACCCGTTCCCAGCGCTCGAGCTTCTGCACCGTACCGAGGGTCGACCCCCGCTGGATCTCCTCGCGGACCCGGTTCTCGTGCTCAAGGACGTCCAGTGAGCGGTTCGCGATCTCGGCCGCCCGCTCTCGGGGGACCACCACGACCCCGCTGAGGTCGCCGATGATCCAATCCCCCGGTCGGACGCGCTGGCCCCCGACGACGACCTCGACCCCGATCTCGCCGTGGCCCTTCGGCTCGCCCGCGTCGGGGCTCACGCTCCGGCTGAAGAGTGGAAAGCCGAGCTCGAGGATCGCGTCCACGTCCCGGGCCGCCCCGTCGATGACGACCGCCGCCACGCCCCGACCGTGGGCGCTCCAGCTCGCGAGCTCGCCCCAGATCGCCGTCGTCCCTCCGCCCGCGTCGACCACGATGACATCCCCGGGACCCGCCCGGTCGATCGACTCGACCGGCTTCGCCCAGTCCCCGTCCCGGGTGACGACCGTCACCGCCGGGCCGGCGACCCGAACGGTCGGGCTCTTCAGGCGCGCCACGATGCCGTGCATTGCCCCGCGGCGCTGCATGGCGTCCGTGACGTTCGGGCTCGAGACCTTGAGGAACGCGGCGCGGAGGTCCGTCCCGGAGTACCGCCGGAAATGTTCGGTCACGACCTCGGTCTTGGTGTCGATCGCCTGGCGGATGAGACGGGTCGCCTCCGTGACCTGGGGGCTTTTGGTGATCGCGCCTCCGACGATGAGGATCTGCGCGCCGGCCCGCACGGCGGCGGCGACGGTCTCGGAGTTGAGTCCCCCGGCGACCGCGACCGGGATCGGGGAGGCCTTCGCGAGGTCCGTGAGGACGTCGAACGGGGTGCGTCCCTGCATCTGCATGTCGATGCCGATGTGCCAGCAGACCGCGGCCGCGCCCAGCTCGGCGACCCGCTTCGTCCGGGCGATCGGGTCCGGGACACCGAGGAGGTCGACGACGACCTCCGCCCCGTAGAGCTCTCCTCCGCGGACCCCGTCCGCGATCGTGTCGTCGTCCGCCGCTCCCAGGATCGTCACGATGTCCGCGCCGGCCTTCGCAGCGATCTCGACCTCGAACGCCCCGGTATCCATCACCTTCAGGTCCGCGACGATGCGATGGTCGGGGAACGCCTTCTTCAGTTCACGGACCGCGTCGAGCCCCTCGCTCTTGATGAGCGGGGTTCCGGCCTCCACCCAGTCGGCCCCACCCGCGACGGCTTCGCGCGCGGCGAGGAGCGCCCGGGAGAGGTTCTCGAAGTCGAGCGCCACCTGGAGGACGGGTCGGTCGAGGCGCATCCCTTCGAGGAGGGGGGGCCGCTATTAACAGTCTCCCCGGTCCGCCGACCGTGCCCTCTCCGCCGACGGGAACGGTTCGATTGCTCCGGGGCGATGCGCGTCACCTGGACCGCGTGGCGGGGGAGAGCGTCCATTTCGTGGTGACCTCTCCACCGTATCCCATGATCCCCCAGTGGGACGCCCTGTTCACGTCACTCGGGGCGCGCGACTATTCGTCGATGCTGAGGGTACTGGAGCAGGCCTGGGAGGAGTGCCATCGGGTCCTGGTGGACGGCGGCCTGCTCGCGGTCGTCATCGGCGACGCGCTGCGGTCGGGCGACGAGGGGTTCCGCCTCTGGCCGAATCACGCCGAGACGATGGTCTCCGCCTCCCGCGCGGGATTCCGACCGCTCCCGTACATCCTCTGGAAGAAGCCGACCAACAAGCCGAACGCGTTCCTGGGCAGCGGGTTCCTTCCACCGAACGCCTACGTCACCTTGGACTGCGAGTTCATCCTCCTGTTCCGGAAGGGCGACCTCCGCCGGTTCCCGGCACACGACGCCCAGCGTCTTGCGAGCCGCCTCACCCGGGCGGAGCGCGACCACTGGTTCAGTCAGGTCTGGGCGGACATACGGGGCACACCGCAGCGGCGGGCCGGGGGGCGGACCGGGGCGTTCCCCGCCGAGATCCCGGAACGCCTCGTCCGGATGTTCTCCGTCCGCGGGGACACCGTGCTCGACCCGTTCGCCGGTACCGGGACCACCCTCTGGGTCGCCACGGCCCTCGGTCGCAACGCCATCGGCGCGGAGTACGAGCCGAGTATCTACCGAGCGCTCGTCCGCGAGGCCGAACGGCGACGCGAACGCCTGCTCTCGTTCGACCCGCTTACGGGTCCGGGTTCCTAGTCGACGACGGGGCGGGCGGTGCCGCCGCGAGGGGCGGCGCGCGGTGGTCGAGTTCCTCGTCGAGCGCGGTGCGCAGGTAGCGAAGCGCCGTGTCGCTCAGCCGGTCCATGTGGAGTAACAGGTAGTGCAGGTAGATCCGCTCCGGGCGGCGGAGCGGCCCAGGGGCCGGCCCCCCTTCGGGGGAGGGGTGGCGGTCGAGGGTCTCCCGATGGTGTTCGTATTCGGCACCGTGAAACTCCCGGCCCGTGGCCCCGACGAGGGGTGGAGAGAAATGGCCCACGGGGTCGTACGGCGGCTCGTCCGGGTTCCGGTGGAGGGCGGGCGCTGCGGCGGCGCGCGGAGCGAGCCGACCCTGAAGGTACGGGTGGACGGGGCGATCCGGGTCCTGCAATTCCTCGATCGGCCGGCCCGCCACGTCCTCGACGATCGTGCGTAGGCTCCAGCTCGTGCGACGGCGAGGGGGACCTTCGGCCGTCGCCTCTTCGGCCACGCCGGAACCCGGCGGACCGGGCCTCATAAACCATCCCTTGGACCGGCAGGGGAGCCGCTGGAGTGCAGGGTCCGGGACAGGAACTCGAATTCCGGGGTCGACGCGACGATCGCGAGCGGGAGGTGGAGGTCGGCCACTCGCCAGAGCGACTCGGAGTAGCCCGCGGTCCTCGGTAAGCGCGCCTTGGGAAGCCATCCGGCCTCCGCCCCGGTGAGGCCGAAAAAGGTCGACGCCTGGCTCGACACCTCGGGCAGGTGCAGTAGCGCGGTCGCGTACAGGTTTCGCAACGTCGACCGACCGGCGGGCGTGGTCAGGAAGTCGTCCGGGTTCTGGCTCAAAAGGAGCAGCCCCGCGTTGAAATGGCGCAGGTGACGCACGACCTGGTCGAGGAACTCCGCGGTGGGCCCCTGGTGGGTGAGGAGGTGGGCTTCGTCGACGAGGATCAGCTTGGGGCCGGTTCGCTGGCGCAGCCTGCCGTAGGCCCAGTCCAGGAGGTAGGTCAGGTGGAACGCGCGGTGCTCTGCCGCCACTCCAGAGAGGTCAAAGGAGAGCGGGGAGGCTTCTGTGCGAATCGTGGTCGGGCCGTTGAGCGAGCGCAACGACCCGCTCCGGAACACCTCCAGGAGGATGCCCAGTCGGCCACCACGATCGGGGTCCTGGTCGAGCGTGGCGAGCAGGTCATCGAAGGTAGGGACCGTCGGGCCGCTATCGTACAGGCGCATGATCGCCGCGTCCAGCCGCGCGGCCTCCTCGTCCCGCAGGCTCGGGAAGAGCGCCCGCAACGACGCAGCGACTCGGGACGCCTTTTCGCGTCGGTCCCCTCCGGTCGTCACCGGGTCGAGTGGGTTCAGCCGCCCGGACGCCGGGTCGGCGAGTCGCACGACTTCGCCACCCAGTGTGCGGACCAGGCTCCCGAACTCTCCGAGCGGGTCGAGCACCAGGAGGTCGAGTTCGGGGCGGACCCACCGACTGCGGAGCAGGTAGAGCGCCGCGGCGAACGACTTTCCGGAGCCCGTGGTTCCGAAGATCCCCCACGAGTGACTCGGGTGGCTCCACCGGTCGAGGAAGACCGGGCTGGCATCGGAGAGTGCCAGACCCACGAGGATCCCACCGGGCTCCAGGACTGTCTCGTCCCCGAACGGGAAGAGCGAGGCCACTCCATCGGACGGGAGGGTGTGCCAGTACCCGCCCGGGCGCGGCCCGGGAAGATCCGGGTCCGCCGGCCGAAGCGCGTTCGAGACCTCGTACCGAGGAATGCGGGGGCGGAAACCCAGGGCCTGGAGACGGTCGGAGAGCCGGGCCCGGACGGCTTCGACCCGAACCCGTCCGGACGCCGTGGCGACGAAGGCGATGCCGACCCTCCAGAGTTCCTGAGACCTCCGGGCGATCGCGAGGCCCAGGTCGTGGGAGGAGTCCCGCTCGACCTCGAGCCGGGAGGCTTCAGCCCCTCGCCCCGGCTCGGTCAACTCCACCTCGGCCACCGAGAGTGCACGGTCCACCATCTCGATCGCCCGATCCGGCGGGATCCGATGGAGCTCGAGGTAGAGGTCGACCGGCTCGGTCGTGGGAAGCACCCGTTCGAGGAAGCCGAAGGCTACTTCCGGCGGCAGTTCGCGCAGGAGCAGCGGTGCGCGGTAGCGCTGTCCGACGCGCTCGGTCGTCGCATCCTCCGCCGAGGGGCCCCACCTCTGCTCGCTCACGATCCTCCCGGCGCGAGACGACGGGCGACCGACCAGAGCGGGACGAGAGAGAGGCCGAGCACGAGACCCCGGTACGGCTCCAGTCCCCCGGTTCGGGCGAGGAAGAGGCCCGCTCCGAACCCCAACGAGACCAAGGCCAGCACCCCGCGGACGCTTCCGAAATGGCGGGGAGGCGAAGGAGTTCTCCGCGCGAGGGCGAGCCAACCGGCGAGAGCGAGCGCCGCGAGCGACGCAGTGAGGGCCCCGAGCGAAGGTGCGACCACGGACAGGGCGCCGCTAACGACCGCCGCGCCCACGCTGACCCCGACGACGTCGAACTCGCCGGACCACGAGGGGTCTCGAGGGCCGCTCACGGGGCGCCCCCGGACAGGGTCCACCCGAATCCCCGGACCGACTCGGCGAGCGCGTGGTCCCGGAGGATCGTCGGTTGAAGCCCAAGCGCGGAGAGTTCGTCCACCAGCCCCTGCGCCCGCTCGAGCAGTCGTCGCTCGGGATCGGACCCCGAGACCGACGCGGTGACGGAGATATCGACCCGCCGAGAACGTCGCCGTCGGCAAAGGACCTCGACCAGCTCACGGTACCCGGTGCAGGCGGTGCGCTCGGCCTCGGAGGCCCCCTCGCCACGGGGGAGGACCACGGCTCCACGGAGCGGAACCGTGGTCGACCGCACGACGAGGGAACCTTCCGATACGCGGAGGAGTCCGCGGAACCGATCGAACACCGTGGCGAGGTCTGCGGGTGGACGGTAAGCCAGTGGGACTCCTCCGGTGCGCACGATGGCCACCGAACGACCGTTCGCGAGGTGCGACACGGACCCGCGGACGGGGGTGAGGACGCGGCGAGAATTCAGGTTCGATCCCTCCGAGTGACGGAGTTGGAATCGCAGCCATCGTGCCGCACGTTCGTCGACGGCCTCCCCATCGGGACGCCAGACGGAGATCGCGAAGCCACCGGCCAGCACGGGGATCCAGGCGTAGGGGCTCGCGAGCGGACCGAGCACCGCACCGGCCGCGGCGTAGCAAACGAATTTGAGGGCATCTCTCGCGCTCGGGAACGGACCGAGGCGGACGCGGCGGTCGACCCGCTGCGGAAGCTCGACGACCGGCGCGCCCGGCTCTGGACCCTCCATCTCACCTGCCGCCTCCGTCTCGCATCGGCGGCCATCGCCCGCTCCCCGCCGAACCCGCGTGCGGGAGGTGTCGCAGCAGGTGAAGCGCGGTGTGGCCAAGCACGGTGCCCGCCGCGAGCGGCGCAGACGCCGGGAAGGAGGCGGTGCCTGCGGCACGGACGGTGCCGGCGATCGCGCGACCGGCCGCCCCCCGGCCGGCCGCCGCCTGCGCTGACGGAGAGGCGACTGAAGATCCCCCGGACGACGCGGCCGAAAGTCCTCGTTGAAGACCCCCCGAAACCGTCCCCCCACTCGCCGGAAACCCGAACGCCACGAGGTGGGTTCCCGCGACCGATAGCAGGTACGGAGAGGCGAGCGCGGCCGCGAGATATCCGACTAGGAGCACAGGGCTCGAGGTCCCCACGGCGAGCTGGAGAGGAACTACCATCACGCACGGGAGGAACGCGAGTTCGAGGAACAGCAGCCAGGCCCGCCGGGGAATCGAGGAAAGGGGTCGGAGCGGCCAGAGGAGGGTGAAGAGCGGCAAGAGGACGAGAAGGACCGACAACAGTGCGTCCCGGATCCCGACCGCGAGGACGAGCGCAAGGACCGCGAGGAATTCGACGATCGAAAGGATGAGGGCGAGGGCCCCGTTATCCCACGAGAAGGAGAGCTCCCCGAACCCTCCCAGGTTGACCCAGTGTTCCCACGCCCCGCCGTTCCAGCCGGCCAGGACCGGATAGAGGGCCCCCGCGAGGTCGAGGACCCCTCCAGCGATCGGTAGGGTGAAGTTGGAGACGATGACCGCGACCACGAGACGAGGAAGGAGTCCGGACAGCGGCTCGGCCCATCGCGCGACGACCGACCGGGCCAAGAAGAGGACCGCGACGCCCACACCGACCAAGGCGATCGCAGGGTCGACGAGCGTGACCAAGGTGTAGGACGAAAACCGAACGGCGGTGGAGAGGTAGTCACCCGGTCCGCCCCCCGTGGCGCTGAGGGCCGGGTACAGTGCCGACGGCTGGAGCAGGGGGACGAGCAAGTTGTCGTAGGTGGGGCCGGTGACGGCGGCGACGATCGCCGTGAGTGCCGAGAAGAGCCCGAACAGGATCCCCTGGATGACGCTCGGCCAGTCGACGGAGAGTGCGAGCAGGGGCCACCCACCTCAGGACCCTGTGAGGACCCAGTGGGCGAGGCCCCAGAACAGTCCGGTGATCGCTGCGACAAAGAGCAGAGTCCCGATGAGCGCGTCCCGGGCCCGGTCCTTGGCCTGCACCTTCTTCGTGATGTCATTGGAAAACCAACTGAGGGCAACTCGGGCCCAAACGAGCGAGAGGAGGCCGCTGCCAGCGAGACCGAGGAGCTCGACCAGACGGTCAATCGCTGCCGAGAAGTTTCCGGGCGCCGATGAAGCGCCTACCGCTCTTGGCCCCGTCCCCCCGGAAATCGGCCCCGCGGAATGGGCGCGGCTGGTGCCGATCCCGCCGGCGAGGAGGACCGCGATCAGGACCAAAGCGATCCCCCGGGAGACCGTCCGGCCGGCCCGTGCGGATCCCAGGCGCTTTACTCGCCCGCCCACGCCAGCACCTCCCCTCCGTCCGGCTCCGCCTCGGAGCGGACGCGCCCCTCACGGACCAGCCGGTCGAGCGTCTCGTGCACGACCTCGAGGGGAACGCCCTCCTCCTCGGCCATCAGCTCGATTGTGAGTCGGTCGGCGCCGTCCGCCGGACGGAGCAACCGCTCCAGTACCGATTCCGGATCGGGGGGGGATCGAATCGCTGGGGGTTCCCGTCGGCGCCACCGGACCCAGGCCAGGCCCGCGGCGCCGGCGATGAACGACCCGGCCACCAACTCGGGTGCGACGCTCGCCTGAGTACTCTCGGAGGTAAAGGGAGGAGCAGTGATGGAATGATCCGGGGCGACGGTGAGGTTGCCCACCACCCGAACGCCCCGCGCATCCTCGACGGTGACCGAGGCCGTCACCGGCCCACTGAGATTCCAGTCCACCACCACGAAGTAGGGTCCCTCCGCCGGGTCACTCCCATTCCATAGCTCCGAACCGCTCGAGTTGACCCAGAGGTCGAACGGGGGCACCCCCCCGGAAATTGTGAGCGAGAGGTCAACTCCGGCGGTGCCGGAAGTCGGGACCGTCCCGTTGAGACCGACCATGGCGAGTGCGAGAGGAAGGGCGACCGAGACGGGGGAGACTACGACCGAACCGGCGGGGTCGGTCAACTCGGCCACGAACGTTGCAACCCCTTCGGAGGTGGTCGTACCGGACCAGGCGAACGAGCCGTTGGACGTCGTACCGGAAGGGGTCGTAGTCGAGAGGACGGTGGAGCTCGTTTGGATGCCCCAGAAGGCCGGTGACGTCCCCCCCAAGATCGTTGCACCGATCGTCACCGTCGAGACGGCGGGGCCAACCACCACCGTGGGCTGGAGCACGAGTTCAGGGGTGCGAGCCAGCACCGCGCGCACGGTCGGGGATCGTTCAGTGACCCCGAGCGAATCGGTCACCGATGCGTTCAGCTCGGCCACGCCCGGGGCCCGCGGTGTCCAAGGGATCAGGAACGACCCGTCCGCCGGCGCGTCCGCACGTTCTGCAACGGGGCCGGTGAACGAGGAACAGTAGACCTGGAACGGAGGGACTCCGCCAACGATGGTGACCCTGAGATAGGTGCGGGTTCCCGCGTCGACCCCGGCGGACTCGGGCCGAACGAAGACGCTGACCGACGGTGCGACCGTCTGGTTGAGGGTCTTTTGCGCGACGAAGTTGGGCACCGGTGCCCCGACCTTGAATGTGACCGGGAGGCTCCCGGGGGCGGTTGGGGTGCACGTGACGTTCGTGACGAAGTATTCCGGGTCCACGAGAGGGTCCGTCCCGCAGGCGATCGCTGCACCCCGGTTCGTCCCCGGGCGCTGCACCCACCCGTGGAAGGCGATCGGCACTCCAACCTCGGCGAGTGGCAACGACGCGCTGATCGCGAGGGCCGTTTCGTTGGTCACCTCGACCGGCTGCGGGATGGTGCCCCGCACGTCGATCCGATCGGCGTCCAAGATGCCCCATCGTAGGAGGAAGGTCCCGTTCGTGTACAGGTGGGGAACTTCGAACGGCCCGGGGGCGTAGAGTGTGCGATTGGTGTATGTCCCGTCGCGCCAGTCCACCCCCAGAAGGTACGGTGGGCGGCCGCCCGCGACGACGCCCCGGAACTGTACCAGGCCCGGAGCCGAGGTGGCGCTGGGGTCGACCGAAGCGTTGACCACCGAGAGGGTCGCGTAGGTCGTCACGTTCGCGAATGCGATCGATGCGAGCGTCCGATTCGCCGCTCCACACTCCAGGTTAGCGTCGGAGCGGACTCCGACCTCGGTGATCCCTTCCGTAAGGTTGGTCGGGACGAGCAAGGTCTGCGCCCGATCGGGGCTCAGGAAGGTTCCGCTCGCGGACGAAGGTGATGGGAGGTACCACTCCGCCCACATGGGCTTCACCTCGCAGCCTGTGGGGGGAGCACCCCACTCCGCGGTGAGCGTCGTGTTGGCCGTTCCCTTCTGAGGGAATTCCGGTAGTGCGATCGTGAGATTTGGGGCAGGGACCGAGGGCTCGGTGATTGGGGCGACCGCGGGCGACCGTCCGTTCGGGAGGTCGGCGATGGAGGGTGTGGACATGGTGGGAAGCGCTAGGAGGAGAAGCAGTCCCGCGCACCCGGCGAACCTGAGGACACCGCGGAGCTTTCGGGCGAACTCCTCGTCCACGCTTCCACCCGAATCGAGGAACGGGACCTGCCTATTTCGGGCGGCATCCGGCAACGAAGTATGAACGGTGTCGGGGGCCCGCCGGCCGGGGTGGGCGCGGTCACCGGGAGCGGGTCAGCAACGCCACGTGGTCGCGGGCGAACGGAGATAGTCCGACCTCTGCTCGCACTTCCATGCCTCCTCGTTGCAGCTCGGTCCGGGCGTCCCGAACGATCGATTCGGAGGGCCGGGACTGGGTCACCGAGCGGACCTTCAACATGAAGATCCCGCGGCCCCGGGGCGCGAGCGTCGCCCGCGCGTTCTCGACGAAGATCGCGGCCTGGTTCCGTTGGGCCACGTCCTGGTAGATCAGGTCCACAAGTCCCACGTCCGCCCGGTACCGCTCGGGGAGCTGGGCGTCGGCCAGCAGCGGGAAAAGGTTCGACCGCCGCCGGGAGAGCGCGAGAAGCGGAGCGAAGGATGTGGGGCTCTTCTCGACGACGTAGATCGAGGCCTGGGGGAGGATGTCCGAGAGGTGGCTCACGGTGGTGCCGTGGGCCCCGCCGAGGTAGAGTACGGAGCGGGACCCGCTCCACAGGTCGTTCGGAACGCCGCCCCGGGCGAAGAGCGCCGCGAGCTTCGACCGAAACGGGTCCCACTGGCGGTACTCCACCGTCCCGACCATGCGGAGCTTCTCCCCGTAGACCCGGTCCCCGGGCGGGGCGT
>Ga0187879_10003134_pt1 | contig 11128 bp, 7 predicted proteins | sample June2016WEW_19_1_FD_132423 | JGI IMG/M metagenome (GOLD analysis project Ga0187879, IMG submission 132423) | Peatland microbial communities from SPRUCE experiment site at the Marcell Experimental Forest, Minnesota, USA - June2016WEW_19_10 | ecosystem: Environmental > Terrestrial > Soil >... | reverse complement strand
TGCATCCATATTGCCGCCGATCGAATCGACCTGGCGGGCGATGGCTTCGGCGGAGCGCGTCTCCGTGCCCTTGAACACCATGTGCTCGATGAAGTGAGAAATGCCGTTCCATTCCGAATCTTCGTCGCGCGAACCGGACTTGAGCCAAATGCCGATCGCGACCGAGCGAATGTGCGGCATCTGCTCGGTGATAACCGTCAGGCCGTTCGGCAGAATCTGACGACGAATGCTGCGCGATTCTTTTACCATTATTCTCTTACCGTGAATTTCCTAGTATGACGTTCGGATCCAAGTTACGAATTCCGGGGCGGGTTGCTGCTACTATTCTCCCACAATCCGGGACGAGGCGATGGCGGCTTAACTTTAGCCTTGTTTTTGTTTAACTTACGCCCAATCCTTGGCATCATAATTCAGTATTATGCTGTGAGGTGGGAGCAGTTGCCCGCCGCGCCATCGGCACCACATGCCAAGCCAGCCATCCAATTCGCTATTAGGACTTAACCTGCAGGAACTCACAGATCTTGCCCTCGAATCAGGGCAGCCTGCCTACCGCGGCCAGCAACTGTTTGATGCGGTATATCGGCAAAAGATTGATCGGCTGGATCAGGTTTCCACGCTGCCGCTCGAATATCGCGCTCGTCTCGTGCAGCAAGGCTGGAATGTGGGCCTTCCCAAGATTGCGCGCAAGTTTATTTCGAGCGATGGCACCGTGCGCTATCTGGTGGAACTGGCCGACGGCGAAACCGTCGAAACGGTCTGGATGCCCGAAGGCGATGGCGGCGAACGCGGCGATGGCAGCGAAGCCGGCGACGAACTTGAAGAACGTGTGGTGGCGGGGCTTGGCCCCGCCGGACGGGGCATAGCCCCGTCACCACACGAGAGTTGGCGCCGGTCCACGATCTGCGTGTCGAGTCAGGTGGGGTGCGCTGTGAATTGCAAGTTTTGTTTCACGGCACTCCTCGGCGTCAAACGGAATCTCGAGGCGGGAGAAATCGTCGGGCAGATCGCGGCCGTACTTCGCGACCAGGGAGTTGATCCGCCTCTGCAGCGCGTCAACATCGTGTTCATGGGCATGGGCGAACCCTTCCTGAACTATGACAACTTCATGAAGTCGGTTCGGCTGCTGGTCGAGGGCGTGGGGATTCCAGAGTCGCGCATGACGGTGTCAACCGCGGGAATCGTCCCGCGGATTCGCGATTTCGGTCGGGAGGCGGTGCGTCCGAAGCTCGCGATTTCGCTGAATGCGTCGAACGACGCGCTGCGCAGCGAAGTGATGCCCCTGAACCGGAAGTGGAACCTCGTGGAGTTGATGAAAGCGGCGCGCGAGTTTCCGCTGCGCACGCGGGAGCGGATGACGTTTGAATATGTGCTGATCGAGGGCGTGAATGACGCTCCGGAGCAGGCGCGCGAAGTGGTGGAGTTGGTGCGAGGAATACGGGCGAGAATCAATCTGATTGCGCTGAATCCGGGCCCGGAATTGCCCTATCGGACGCCGGAGCAGGAGCGCGTGGTGGCGTTCCGGCAAATTCTGGTGGACGCGGGAATCCTGGCCTTCGTCCGCCGTCCCCGAGGCCGCGACATTTTTGCCGCCTGCGGACAGTTGAAGAGGACGGTGGAAGTGGCGCCCGCTTCCCCGTAGAGACGCGGCTCGCCGCGTCTTCCGCCGACGCGCTCACACAGTCCCCACATTCGCGCTCACTGGGGTTCGCAGAGACCGGGCTCGCCGAAAGACGGACACGATACGAGAGAGGTTTTCCAAAGCGTATGCCGTACAAATCGTGAATACGACGAGATGGGGTAGGCTGTAGACCCGGTTCAAACCCGCCAGCACGCAAGTCCCGACAATCGTTCCAACCGAGGCCACGGCAAGGGTGGCAACGGTTACATCGGTCAACCAATGGTCACCCCGTTCGCCGGAAAGAATGGCGCGCAAGAAAAAGAAAATGACGTACCCAAGCGTCACTACGTACATGAGCGTCAGTAAAGGCGACTCCGCGTTCGCTGCCGCGTTTGTTATTGCCGCAATCGAGTTATTTCTGACGAACGTGCTGCCGTTTCTGACGAACTTGATGCCGTCGGCGGCATGGCCTTCAAAACCCATGAGAAGCATCCAGACGAAAAGCCCGGAAACCAAAGGCAGGGCCATCCATGCTGCCGCCCCGAGGGGCCCGGCTGAGAATTTCGAAACCGAGCCGGGGAGGCGCGGCTTAAGGGACAGGCAGGCCGTGATCAGCAGCAGGAGCACCGCGAAGATCAGAAGATCGGGACGATTCAGGACCGCGACAGCGAGGGCGGTACCGGTTGCCCTTGCCGCAATTCCTATGTCTTTGCCGGTGCGGAGCCGCTGCACGGTGGAGACAAAAAAGCTGATGACGAGAACCAGCGAGAAAAAAGCCAGCGACATATTCAGGATGTTCATTTCATAACCACAAACAGCCGGAATCGTGGCGAGGAAAATGGATGCGCCCAAAGCGATGCTCCCGCGTATCCGCAAAGCGCGCAGGGTGAAGTAAAACAAAACGGCGGCAAGAACATCCAAAGCGGACTGCATTAGGATGGCCGCGTAAGCCGCCCGCTGGCTCAGAAATGGCTCGGGAGGCCCCCCGGCCAGCCACTGTGCAGCCCCGAGAAAAAGCGGATAAACCGGCGTCCGTTCTCCAAGATAGAAAACGTGATGTCGCCACAAGTAGTAGAAAAGGGAATATCCCGGACTGTCTCCCGACCAGACTGGCCGGAAAGCGAGATAGAAAGGGATGCGGGCCAATAGACCGGCGAGCAGAATGAAGCCCACATGCAGCCCGTTTGCGCGGTGGCGGGAGGAATGATTCTCTGTCCTGGGTGTGTCGGGTTCGGCAGTGCGTCCCATTGAACTTTACGCACTGCCACGAGCCGCGGGCCAGGCGGCGGCGAGCGCGGAGCGCCCTGCCGAGCTTGTCGCGACCCGCAGTTCCATACGAAAAGCCGGGTTGCCGGGATTCGAAGGCTGCCAGAGACGTCCACCGTGTTCTTCGACGATGCGGCAGCAGGCGCTCAACGAAAGCGTGGAAGGCTTGTTCTCGCCTTCGGAACTGAGCGGCGACAAGTGTGACAGGGGCTGCGAAGAAGCATCGCCCGAAGAAGGATCGAAAGCGGAGAAATCAACCAGCACCAAGTTGCCTTGGCTGTGCGTGTGCACCAGCAGGGTGGAATTTGTCTCGCGCCTGAGACGGGCGTTGATCTGTCCCGCAAGGTGCATGCAGACATGCAGAATCTGGTTGGAATCGGCAAGCACCGCGGGCAGCGAAGGAGTGAGATCGAGGCGGACGGAATTGCCTTCCGCCTCCAGTTGGGGAGCAAGCAGGAGCACCGTGGTTTGCAGCACCGAGTTGATATTGACGGCGGCAAACCGGGCCGGTGTCTGACGCGCAAACGTCAGCAAACTCGCCACCAGCGTCGTCGTGCGTCGTACCTGCTCCCCGATTTGCGCGGCATGCGATTGTTCCTGGGGTGGCAAGGTGGAGGCATTGAGCAGGTCCGAGTATCCCAACATGGCGGTGAGCGGGTTGTTGATCTCGTGCGCGGCTCCGCCCACCAACTGACCGAGCGACGCCAGCTTCTCCGATTGAATGAGCTTTTCCTGCAAGGCCTTAAGGTCGTCGAAAGAACGGCGTGACCTTTCGAGAAACTGCGATAGCTCGTCTCGCAGCAGGCGTTGGCGCCAGAAAACCACCACCCCCATCACCACCATGGTCAAAAGACTCACGGTAATGCGGAATTCCTTGACCGCATTCGGAAGCTTCGGGTTTAGTTCGGCGCGCCCGGCGGCCCAGAGCAGACTGAACAAAGCGAGCATGCCCAACCACGTGATCCAGACACCGAGCAAAGGCTTCGACGGCTTGGAATCAGACAGGTCGAGGCGGAGAGCGAGCAAGGGCACCGCGCCCATCCATGCGATGGAAAGGATCAGGGGAACGTCGTAGACGCTGCCGGTGTAGTAGAGCTGGTGTCCGATGGCCCAGGTGGCGACATAGGAACTGGAGGCGTAGAGCGCGCTGGCGCCCAGCAACTGTCCGTAAAGCTGCCGCCACCCACCCTGAGCGGTGTAGGCGAGGATGGCGAGCGCGGTCAGGAGCAGCAGTTTTTCGATGAGATACGAGAGGTTGAGATTGGAATTGTAAGTCGCTTCATCGACCTGCACGGTTTGCCAGGGGATGACGGTGTATACATAAATGAACACCCACCAGGTGAGCAGGAGGGTGAAATCGAGCATGCGGACACGCTCATCGCGCTCGTCTTCGTGGAGATGAGGAAGCACCGCAAGAGCGGCGATCATGGGCACCAGATGCAGGAACAGAACGATGTCGCCCAGAAAGGGGTCGGGCACCTCCTGACGCTTTATGACTTCAAAGTAATTCCACATCCCCTGGTAACTCAGCCAGAAGAGCATGCCCGCGCTCATGAGTATCCAAAAGAGCCGGATATGCAGCGTCGGACAACGCTCGCGGGCGGTATTGGGCAGGTAGGCGGCGGTGGCAACCAGCAGCAGGGCACCCTGGATCAGATCGCTGGCAATGGTAAGCGCATCGCCCCTTCGCATCAGCAGAGACGCCAGAATCTGGGCGAGTACCAGCCCCACCAGTAGAGAGATCCAGAGTTTAGTACGTACGGCCAAAGCAGACTACTCCAGGTTCCATTCTAGAGCGTGATCCGGCTTTGAGGGGGGTTACTAGTGTAATCACTTAGACCGTCTCCTTGGTTGCTGTAAGCCAAGCAATCGGCAGTCCCTCAGACGAACACATTGAGCCATTAAAACACTGTGTCATTGACTCATTACCTCAATGATGCAATGACTCAACAGTAAAAAGCTCATTGGAGTTTGCCCCAGATTGCCTTTAGAATTAGGCGCTCCACTTTAGAACTAGCGAACTAGCTGGTCGACGAGAGTCCCTTGTCCTGGATGATTCCTCGATATCGTGATCTGTGGCGGTTCCGGGCACCGCTCAGTGCGGGCGAAATCCGGCGCACCGAGCGCTGGCTGGCGACGGCGCGTGTGGCGCTGACCATTGCGGCCGTACTCGCGCTCTTTATGGAACCGGTGCGCGGGTTCGTGTATTCCCGCTGGCTCTACTGGCTGCTGACCGTGTACCTCGTTCATGCGGTCGTGGTAATGATGCTGGTGCGCTTCCGGCCCCAGTCCACCAGGGCGTTCCGTCTCGTAGTCCATGCGGCGGATATCCTGTGGCCGGTGTTGATCTCGATGTTTGCCACCGCCCAGGGCGGGCCGTTTTTTCTATTCTTTGTGTTTGTGATGGCGGCCGCCGCCTACCGCTGGGGCCTCTGGGAGACCGTGGGCACGGCGGCTACGGCGGTCGCGTTGCTGTGGATCGAAGCGTTTGCGGTACGCGCGGGACTGGAATCCGCCGCGGATCAATGGCTGCATTCACTGCATTTGCCGCGCCTCGGTGTGAGCGTGCGAGAACTGGCTCCGCAACAGCTGTTCATGACTTCCGTCTACCTGATTGTGCTCGGATTCTTGCTTGGCTACATGTCGGAGAACCAGAAGAAAGTGCGGGCGGAGCGCGCCGTAATCACGCGTGTTCTCAGTTCGACGCGGGTAGAGGCGGGACTGACCGGCACCATGCAGCAGATTCTCGGAGAAGTGATGACCATCTACGGTGCGTGCCGCGTCCTGAGCGCCTCCCAGGAAGCGCACAGTTACCGCGTATTTCTGGCCGAGGTGAGTCGCGGCGCCCAAGGCATCGAACCGCTGCGCTGGCGCGAGCCTTTGCCGGAAAGCGAAAAATCGTATCTGTTCGACTCGCCCGCGGACGCGATTTACGCGTCCCGCAGTGCCCGGGGTTTTCGCACCGTGCTGCTCGATCGCGAGGGCGTGCGGGTACGCGACGCCAGCACCGAATTTCTGGATGCGCTGGCCCCGGTGGAAAAATTCGACGCGCTGGTTTCGGTGTCGTTGGCCTTCGGCTCCGAGTGGTCGGGCCGGGTGTTCGTGTTCGATCCCGAGATGATGGGAGAGCCGGAAGAGGAATTGCGCTTTCTGCAGGAATTCGCGCAGCAGGTGGCCCCGGCGCTCTACAACGTATACCTCATGCGGCGACTGCGGGAGCGCGCCGGGGCGGTGGAGCGGGCGCGCTTCGCGCGCGAACTTCATGATGGAGCGATTCAATCGCTGATCGCGGTGGAAATGCAACTCGACGTGCTGCGGCGCCAGTCGGGAACTCGCGAGCCGGTCGTGAACTCTGAACTGGGGCGGATCCAGAAACTGCTGCGTGAAGAAGTTCTCAAGTTGCGCGAACTCATGCAGGCGATGAAATCGTTCGAGGTGAATGCGGACCGGCTTCTGAGTTTCATTTCCGACACGGTCGAGCGCTTCCGGCGCGAGACGGGAATCGCAGCCGAGTTCGTCAGCGAGTTGGAGCGGGTGGATTTGGCGCAGAAAGTCTGCCGCGAACTGGCGCGCATTGTGCAGGAGAGTCTGGTGAACGTGCGCAAGCACAGTGGAGCCCATCATGTGCTCGTGCGCCTGGCGCAGCGGGCTGGTAATCTGCAATTGACCATCGAGGACGACGGGAAAGGGTTTTCTTTTTCCGGAAAGCTGTCGGATGCGGAACTGGAGAAGTCGGGGAAGGGACCGGCGGTGATCCGGGAAAGAGTTAGGCTGCTGGCGGGCGAACTCGCGATAGAATCGACTCCCGGGCACGGCTCACGCCTGGAAGTAAGCATTCCGCCAGCAAGAAAGGCCAATCATGGATAGCCCAAGCAACGACAGTCCAATCAAAGATAGTCCATTCAAGGATAGGCCAATCATGGATAGTCCAGTGTTGCAGAAACGCAGTCATCCCATCCGCATTGTGATTGCCGACGATCATCCTATTTTCCGCGACGGGCTGCGGCGCCTGCTGGAATCGGAAAACGATATGAAAGTGGTGGGCGAAGCCTGCGACGGCCGCGAGGCGGTCAAGCTGGCAACCGAGATCAAGCCCGATATTCTTCTGCTCGACCTGGCCATGCCCCACCACACCGGGCTGGATGCCCTGCGCGACCTGAATACCAGCGCGGGCGGCGCGGGAGCCGTACGCATCATCCTGCTCACAGCGGCCGTGGAAAAAAAACAAATGGTGGAGGCCTTGCAGTTGGGAGCGCGCGGCGTGGTGCTGAAGGATTCCGCCACCCAACTCCTGCTCAAGAGCATTCATGCCGTGATGGCGGGGGAATACTGGGTGGGGCGGGACAGCGTCTCCAATCTGGTGCAGTACCTGCGCAACCTCATGCAGAGTACGAACGAGGAAACGAAACAGAAGAAATTCGGCCTGACGCCGCGAGAACTAGAGATTGTCGCCGCCGTGGTTGCCGGCTATGCCAACCGCGAAATCGCCGAGTACTTCAAGATCAGCGAGGATACGGTCAAGCACCACCTCAGTAATATCTTCGACAAATTGGGGGTCTCGACCCGTCTGGAACTGGCGCTGTTCGCGGTGAACCAGGGGCTACCCTTGAAAACGATTGTGTAATCGAGATTGTCTAGTCAGGATTGTGTAGGCAAGCTTGTGTAATCAACAGGTTGACTGGCATCTGTTGACTCGTTCTAAGGGTAATCCCTGAGTTATGGCACGATAGTGCCATTCCGGGCACTGCGGTGCTATTGGGTGGAACGCCGGCTCGGGATATTTTACAATTACTGGACAACGGCGAGAGTCTGTTTCGCAGGATGAGTGAAGCTGAGCCGTTGTCGATTGGGGGAAACGTGATTCAAGCAATCCGTCAACTATGGACTAATGAGAGCGGTCAAGACGTCGCCGAATACGCGGTGATGCTTGCGGTAATTCTGGTGATTGTGATTGGCACGGTCAAACTGATTGGCACCAACGCCAACAACGTGTTTTCGCAAGTCTCAAGCCAGATGACGAACTAGCCGCACGATCAAGCCCCGCTGCGTCTCCTGGCAGGGGGCTTCCCCTGATTTTTTCTGTCGCTTCTTTCCCGAGGACAAAGTTTCAGAGTTTCAACGTCAGGCTCTTGCAGGGCTTCAACCTGGGGCTCTTTGCCGGCATGCCGCCGGAGACGCGCGTGGAGTGAGGTTAGAGGTTTTCACCTCTGCAATCTAACCTCTGACCTCTGACCTTCCCCTACTGCCCCGTCGGAGCGGCCGCTGTTTTTTCCGGGACCGGAGCCGCCTTTTCTGGAACTGCACTCCCCAGCCTGGTGAGGAACGGGAAGAAGGGCGTCACTTCGAAGGGCATCTTCTCGGCCGCACTGGTGATCGCCACCGGCTTGGTCTTGATCAATTCCAGTTGATTGTTCCACGGATCGATCTTGACTCGGCCACCGAGAGGCAGCGCCGCGACCTGATCCGCCTTCTTCGGGTCGAATTGCGGCGAGGCGGTCATCAATGACGACATCTTGGTAGCGGAGCCATTCAGCAGACTGTCGCCAAGGTGCCCACGAATCAGGTTCTTGAGCGCTGGAGCACGGGCCTGGACTGCTTTGAGGAACAAGCCGGCGGTACCGAGTTTATCCTTGTAGGGCGAGTTGTTCAGCAGTTCGATGGCTTTCTTGTCCGCAGCTTCTTCTTCGCCGCGATCGCGCGCGAAATCCATGCGCTCGAAGGTCCGATCATCGGGAAAGAACATGCGGTCGTTGAAAGCGAGCTTGGTGTTGAGATGGTGGCCGAGCACGATGTGCGCTAGTTCGTGAGTCAGAATCATCGCCAGGGATGCTTCGTCGGGCAACACATCGATCATGCCGCGGCTCACCACGATGGTGTGGCCAATGGTGAAGGACTCGAGCGGCGTGGTCATCAGCACCCGGCACCTGATCTCCGGCTGAATGTCGAGGTTGTTGGTGACCATCATGTTGTTGACCACGGTCTGCATCACCTTGTCGATTTCGCCTTCCGGCGCGAGCAGCCCGATCTGCTGCAGGCGATCAATCACGTTGAGTTCCGCCTGCCGTTCCCATTGGCGCTGCGCTTCGATGGGCGATGCGTCCTGGGCTTTCTGACTCTGGTCCTGCACCGCCTGCGGAGCGTCGACGGTGATCTCCGTGAACTCGGAGTTGCGCCGGAGATCCTTCAGGTTGTAGCCCCAGAGCCGCGTCTGCGCCTTGTAATGAAGCGTCTGACCCAGACGACTCTTGAGATCGGACTCTTCGGAATAAATCATCGAAGACAGCCAGACGCCGCCGGGGCGCAGGTTCTGCCGCCAGCTGTCAAAGTGCAGGTAGTAACCGTTTCGCTGGTGCGAAGAGTAAGTGCCGTTGAAGCGGACGATGTTGTAGTCCTGGTCTTCGATCCACACCCGCCCGACGAAGCGGCCCCTACCCGCGTCTTTCTTGGGGGCGACGTCGATGACGATGCAACGCACTTCGCCGAGGAACTCGCGGCGGACGAAAGCGAAATCGTAATACTTGCGCTGAAAATCCTCATCGAGCACCACCATCTGGGCAAAGCCCAGCGGCAGGAAATTTACCGTAAACTGGTCGCTCACTTTGCGGAACATGCGCTTGCCCAGACCCGCCGTGGTGGGCGACGAGAAAGTGCGGTCATCCGTACCCTCGCTCATATCCAATCGGCCCAGAAAGTACACGTCGCTGCTGGGGACCGGGGCGTCGAGCTCTTTGTCCTGCTTCAGATTCTGGAGATAGGTTTCCACCAGCGGATGAAGTTGCTTCATCTGCGCCATGAAAAAATGTTCGCGCTCAATCGCCCGATCGATAACCTGGTCGAAACTGGCGGCGGCAGCCGGTTGCGCGGCGGTGTCGCGAGTCGAGACCTGGGGTTCCGGAGCGGTCTGGGTTGACGGACTCGGGGCGGGCGAAGTCTGGCCGATTAGAGACGTGGCGCAGCCCACCAGGAGGAGCGTAACAAGTGCGTATAAGGATCGCAGCATTTTCGTTTGTTTCATTGTACCTGCGATGCGTGTCCCATGATGCATGAACAACGACCAACGACGCATGACCTACGATGCCAGTTGAAATTCGATGTGCAATACCGCCTCGGAATCGGCGGGGTGACCGTCTTTCAGGGCGGGCTTAAACTGAATCTTTTCCGCGGCGCGAACCGCCGATTCGTCCAGCCCATGACCGAGACCGCGCACCACTCTCACGATGCGAACCTGCCCGCTCGCTGAAAAGACAACATCGAGCAGTACCTCGCCCTCAATCTTAAGCCGTCGTCCCTCATCAGTGTAAACCGGATGGGGCTTGAATGTGATCTCAGCCGGCAAGGTCGTGACCGCCGGCTCGGCCAACTTGGCTCTGGGCTGGGAAGCAGGCACGATCTCGGCGTCTCCGAAGCCGGACTGTCGAACCGTCCCGCGCGAGCCGGAAATGCCGGTACTGTCGCCGGTAGCAACACCGCTGCCAAAACCGGTGCTCGCCACCACCCCGCGCACCCCGTGCGCACCACCCGTGCCATCGCCGTAACCAGCGCCGTAGGGCATGTCATACGTGCCGCCCTGCGCAATCGTGACCGGATGCCCGCGCGGATCCGATGCCGGTACCCCGTTCGGATCGCCGAAGCCACCCGTCTGCACTTTCGACGGCGCTGCCGCCATGGTCGGCGTCGCCGAACTCCCACCGGAAAACACATTCGTCTTCACCGGCGGCCGCGGAATCTGCACCTTCACATCCGGCAAAAGTTCCTTCGTCGCCGCCAGCGTCACCTTGGGCGCTTGTTCCTCGGGAACGGGAAGCTTTTTCCGCACCAGCTCGGCCGGCACGCGCATGGCTTCCGGCCGCGGCGTCACCGGCTCGGTAATCTTTGGAGCAGGAGCAGGAAAATGTCTAATTGGCGCCGGAGCCTGTGGAATCGGAGGCGGAGTGCTGACCAGACTGACGAAGTGGTAATCGCGCTCCCGGGGCTCAAGAACATCGGGGTGCATGATGGCAGTAATCACGAAGAACGTCAGCACTACCGACTGCACGCCGTAACTGAGAACAAACTTGCCCCAGCGAGTGCCGGGCTCAGGAAGAATGCCTAGAGTCAATTCTGAAGCCTGGGAATTCATGTACGACACCTCATCCTGCCACCTACCTAGCGCCTGCCAGAAAACGAAGTGGTCAATCCTACCGGCTAGCACTTTGAAGGCCGCGGGGAACGGGTCGAAGGACGACACTTCTGAACCATGAAGTG
>Ga0187879_10003132_pt1 | contig 11134 bp, 8 predicted proteins | sample June2016WEW_19_1_FD_132423 | JGI IMG/M metagenome (GOLD analysis project Ga0187879, IMG submission 132423) | Peatland microbial communities from SPRUCE experiment site at the Marcell Experimental Forest, Minnesota, USA - June2016WEW_19_10 | ecosystem: Environmental > Terrestrial > Soil >... | reverse complement strand
TCCGGATATTTCTCGATCAGCGTGGGCGGAGCCAGTACTCGCCGATTGCCGATCATGGCTTTCAACTCCAGCGCATTCACGCCCGCCTTGCTCTCGAAGTGATTGTTGGCAATCACGTACGTGGTTTGCGCCCGCTGCGCAACGCTCTCAATTCTCTCTTTCCAACTTGCGAGTTCTTTTTCGCCGTACAGATAATTGTAGCGATCATCGCGATTGTCGGAATTGAACCACTGTTCGTAATTGCGCCCATGCAAGCGGACGTAGCCAATCGCTCCGGTCACATGCTGGGTGGGTGCCAACGATCGTCCCAGCAACGGCTGGTCGATATTGCAGAAACCGACATTTTTCTGGGCGAACGCCGCCAACGTTTCCGCGTTATTCCAACTGGAATCCCGCACTTCGACTACGCGCGGATATTCGATGAACTGCCTAAGCAAGCGATCGAGATATTCGCGATTGAGAGAAGTGTTCTTGAACGAAACGGGGAACTGAATGAGTAACGCACCCAGCATTCCTTCGGTTGCAATTGCGTCGAGGCCTTCGCGAGTGCTCAGCTCGTCTTCGTCGGTCGGACGAATCGTCGCCGCCGACGTAGGCTCCATCACCGCGATGGGCGAGTGCGTGAAGGCACGGTAAAGCTTGGCGGTAAAGAGAAAGTTCTTGTTCACGGCTGCGACCTTACGACACCAGAGCTTCGCCAGTTCCGGCTTCAGCGGTCCATAAAACGAAGTATTGATTTCCACGGTATCGAAAAATAGCGCCAAATATTCCAGCGGATGCTGCTTGCGGCGCTGCATCCCCGGAGGATAGAAGATGCCGTCCCAGTCTTTATAAGACCAGCCAGCCGTGCCAATGCGAATACCGCTTGACTGGACCTGAGGCAAAGGTTCCATGGGAAAACCGCAGACGGAGGGCGAAGCAAGGTTAGCACAGGCAGATGTCGCCCTCAGTCCAGCGACAGCACCACCCAATACACGCCCGAAGGAAATGTCTCAGTGTGGGCGTAGCACGCACCCACCGAGTAGGTGCGGAAATTATGGCTGAAAAGGACGTGGCTGGCATTTTCCGGCAGCGCTTCCGGATGGAGGCTGGTATAGGTAAACACCGTGTAGCGCCGGGCAAGCTGATGAACGGGGGAGGTGCCAAGCTTATCCGCCCGCGCCATGGAGCAGGCCGCATCGTCTGTCGCAGGCAGGTCGCGGCGGGCGAGGTCAGGCTGGTTGGCCTGGCGCCGTGTTCGCACTACGGCTGCCGCGATCCGCCCCTTCACTTCTGCCGCGGAATAACTGGGGAGGGCGTGACCAAAATCTTGCACAATGTACAACCGGTCTCCGCTGCGGACTACGCCCAACCCGACCACGTTATAAGCCGGGTTGAGCAGGTTCGAGCGATGCGGGGGTGAAAGCATTAAATGTTGCTGGGCCGCAGCGGCGTCGAAATCGAGCGCAAGGTTTTCGCCTTCCTGATCAAGTTGCGTGTGCGTGGCCGCCGCCAAGCGTTGCGGCAGGGAGGGCTCACCATGAAACCGGTGCGATAGTTGCCGAGCCGCAAACATCGCTTCCGCGTGCGCGCGGGCAGCCCGGCTCATGCCCGCATCGAGAACTAAAGCTGGAGCTCCGGCTTGGGCTCGCGCCTGATTCGCCAGATCTAGAAGTTGTCGCTCCGTCTCGGAATCGTAATCGCTAAAGGGAATGTCGGGCGCGGTTGACGAGGCCGATTTTAGAGTTGCGTGCTGCGCAGACTTGTCAGCATCCGTGTTTCCATCGGAAGAAGCCATCACCCGGGTCGACGGCGAAATTGAACCCGAGCTCAGGAACAGCAAAAGGACGACTGCGAATCTTACGCCGATGGCTCTTTTGTCCGTCGATTTTCTGTCGCTCGTTCTAGGAACGCTCAGCATTGGCTGCGCCTACTAAACTCGATCCCAGGGGAGGAATGCAGATTCAGTCTCAAGTTTGTCTGCTGGTGCTACGCTAGAAGCTAAAATACACATCGAGAAGTTACCTTCGCTATGGAACCAGGTGTCATAGGGGTCATCGGCCTATTGTTTGGAAGCTTGCTTGCTTGGCTGGCGTTGCGCTCGCGTACCGCCGGACTGAACGCCCGTTTGTCCTTGATGGAAAAGGAATTAGCAGCTGAAAAGGCCCAACTGGCGCGGCTTCAGCAGGCTCACACGGAGCTGGTGGCAGGCAAGGCCAGGGTGGAATCCGCTTTGGAAGCGGAACGAAAGACCAGCAACGAAAAGATTGAGTTAGTCACTCGCGCCAGCGAAGAATTGCGTAACGCCTTCAAAGCTATGGCGGCCGACGCGTTGAAGAGCAACAACTCGTCTTTTCTGGTGATTGCGGAAGAAACCTTAAAGCGCTTCCAAAGCCAGGCCAAGGGCGACTTGGAGTCCCGGCAGAAAGCGGTCGCGGATATGGTTGCTCCGGTCCGCGATTCGCTGAATAAAGTGGATGCTCAGATTCAGCAGATGGAAGTAGCCCGCGGCGACGCCTATGGTGAATTGCGCGCCCAGGTGCAATCCCTGATCACCACACAGAAGCAGTTGCAATCCGAGACGGGCAATCTGGTGCGGGCGCTGCGCACGCCTAACGTGCGCGGGCGTTGGGGAGAGATTCAGTTGCGCCGCGTGGTCGAGATCGCGGGCATGCTCTCCTATTGCGATTTTGCCGAGCAGGAATCGGTAACTACAGAAACCGGAAGGCTGCGTCCCGATTTGGTGGTGAAACTGCCCGGCGGCAAGCACGTCGTGGTGGACGCGAAGACCCCGCTGCAAGCCTTCCTTGATGCCTTCGAAACCACAGATGAAGACGCGCGGCGCGCCTGCCTGGCCAATCACGCGCGACAGGTCCGCGATCACATGAACACTCTCAGCGGCAAGAAATATTGGGAGCAGTTTGAAGCGACGCCAGAGTTCGTCGTCATGTTCCTTCCCGGCGAAACTTTTTTTAGCGCGGCGTTGGAGCAAGATTCCGGCTTGATCGAACACGGAGTTCTGAACCGTGTGATCCCCGCGTCGCCGACCACTCTGATCGCGCTGCTGAAGGCCATCAACTACGGATGGAATCAGGAGAAACTGGCACGCAATGCGCAACGGATCAGCGAACTGGGCAAAGAGCTGCACGACCGTCTACGTCTGCTTGCCGGTCATATCAGCTCCGTAGGAACCGGCCTGGACCGAGCCGTCGAGTCCTATAACAAAGCAGTCGGTTCGCTGGAAAGCCGGGTGCTAGTGTCGGCTCGCAAGTTCGCCGAGCTGGGGGCGTCGGTAGCCGAAGATATTCCAGAACTGGAGCCCATCGAAACCACCTCGCGGGCGCTTTCGTTCGAGTGGGACGAAGACGGCGCCTCCCCCGCCGCATCGGAAGAGCGGAAGGCCGGCTAGATCGCTCTAATTAAGCTGCGAAGCAGTTTACTGGCCCTTGCGGTGAGAGTCTCATCCCCATTCAAAGGTCTGTTGATCAGCGCTACCCAGGCGCGCCTGTTTCGATATCCCGCCGGTCCATTCTCCTCCTAAAGCCCGCTGCCCTCTCGCCAATAGCGTAAAAGATGAGGCCGCGTGGCAGCGCTTGTCCCTTTTTTCAGAGAATCATGGCCAGGAGTCATGAGTGGCGACGCATGCTGCAACTCCCCTCGTCAACGCAGAGATCACCAACTTTGCGAACGCGGTCGATAACAAGTCCCCCAATCCCCCAATCGAAGATCGTGAAGTTTAACGCCGCCGCCGAAAAAACGTGATTCGCGTCAGCCTGGGGGGGACAAGCACAGCAAGCCCCCTGGCCTTCGTAGCTCATGCACTCGGAATCCAATGCGTCTTATGTCCCCAACTCATTGAACGGTCAGGGTGGGGAATGGCGGCGCTGGTCTCTGCTCCGACCTGCCGCTCCATCCTTCCAGCCGAGTGAGTCCGAAAAAGGCTAACTTACCGTATGGCAGTGGGATACAGAATTCCACAGAAACATCCAGAAAGCCGTAATCGTTGTTCGAAAATCCATTTATAATCGCGGAAGTGCTGTGGATGCCGCACTTAAGCATTTCCGAAGCGGGAAAAGACATGGCAGCGAAGTTGCTCATTGAGGATCGGCGGGACGTGATCGCCACGCCGATCCAGCCCACTAAGGGTTCGGGACCGCCGCCGAAGCCCATGAATCGGGAAAGCCAAGTCCGTTTCGTTGCCGTCCTTCTGTTCCTGCTGACGGTAGCTGCCGTCGCATTCGCCGGTTTCAATTTCGATGCGGAATGGCGAGCCTCTGTTCCGGACGACGGAGTCTGGTGGCTGGAGCACGGCGGGCGGCTCACGGCCGATCGCGTCGATCCGAACGGACCCGGCGCCAAGAGCGGCATTAAGCCGGGCGATCAACTGGTTTCGATCAACGGCCAGGAAGTCCAGAATATTTCCGGGCTGGAGCGCCAACTTTACCGCAACGGCGTGTGGTCCAAAGCGACATATTCCCTGCTGCGGCAAGCCGTTCCCCTCGATTCCAGCGTCATTCTGGTGCCAGCGGAACGTTCTCTCAATAACTGGCTGCGGCTCATCGCTCTCATCTACTTGGGTATCGGCCTTTACGTCCTGCTGCGGCGGTGGACCGCTCCGGGATCCACCCACTTCTACATTTTTTGTTTGGTATCGTTCGTCGCATACTCTTTCAAATACACCGGCAAGCTGAATGACTTCGACTGGACCATCTACTGGGGCAACATCGCCGCCGGAGTCTTGCAGCCAGCCTTGTTCCTTCACTTCGTTCTGACCTTCCCGGAAAAGCGCCAGACGGTGCGGAAGCATCCCTGGCTGCTGGCTCTTGTCTACGTGCCAGGAGCGATCCTGCTGGCCATCCACGTCGGTGCCATGCACTGGTTGCAGGCCAGTGAGTGGCTGCGCTGGAATCTCGACCGCATGGAAATGTCCTACGGCTCGCTGTTCTTTCTAGCCGCCGCAACCGTGCTTTGGTACAGCTACCGGCGCGCCAGCACTACGATTCTGAGGCAACAGCTGAAGTGGGTCACTCGCGGCACCGTTCTGGCCATTATTCCTTATACTCTGCTTTACGTTGTTCCTTACCTGATGGGCACACTGCCCGGCGCGACGATGAAAATCTCCGCCCTCTCCCTGGCCCTGTTGCCGCTCACTTTCGGTTATGCCATCTTCCGGTACCGCTTGATGGATGTGGACCTCATTTTCAAGCGTGGCGTCGTCTACACCTTAGCCGCAGCCATCGTTGTGGGAATGTACTTCGGGTTGGTGGCCGGCGTGGCTGAACTCGTGCACATGCGGCAGCCCAGCAGCGGTCCGGTTGGTCTGATTCTCGCTGTAGTGGTCACGGCGCTTCTGTTCGATCCCGTCCGCAAGTGGATTCAGGATCGCATCGACCAGTTCTTCTATCGCACGCGCTACGACTATCGCCGCACCCTGCTGGAGTTCGGCCGTGAACTCAGTTCAGAGACAGATCTGAATGCTATGCTCTCGTCGCTGATGGACCGATTGTCCAGCACGCTCGCGGTCGACCGCATGGCCGTTTTCCTTGCCGGCGAAGATGCGGAGCGATTCGTGCTCGCCAAATCCTTCGGCTTGTCCGCGCCGGCTACTCTCGACATGTCGTTTCTAAGCGCGCCGCGGCCGGAACCGGCCGGTCACTTGTTCTTCGAGAATACGCACCAGGTGCCGCGCGAGAGCCCCGGAGCGCAGCAAACCATCGCCCGTCTGGATCTCAACTACTACATCCCTTGCCACGCCCAGCAGAAGACCATTGCTGTGCTCGGCCTGGGCAAGACCACGCAAGGCGATTTCCTCTCCAGCGAAGACATGGAATTGCTCGAAACTCTGGGCGGATATCTCGGCATCGCCATCCAGAATGGCCAGCTCTACGCTTCGTTGCAGCAGAAAGCCGCGGAGTATGAGCGGCTCAAGGATTTCAACGAGAACATCGTTGAATCCATCAATGTGGGCGTGATGGCTCTCGATATGGAGGATCGCATCGAGAGCTGGAACGCGCAGATGGAAGTGATGTACGCAGTGCCGCGGTGGCAAACTCTGACTCAGCCGCTGAAAGCCATTTTTCCGGCGGAGTTCGTCGAGGAGTTTTATCGCACGCGGCAGGACGCCGGCATCCACAATCTGTACAAGTTCCGCCTCAAGACACCGGCTGGCGAAGTGCGCACCGTCAATGTGGCCATTGCGCCTCTGGTTACGCGCAAGTTCCAGGTCATCGGCCGGCTCATCATCATTGACGATATTACCGAGCGCATCGAGCTCGAGGCGCAGCTCTCGCAGGCTGACAAGCTTTCGTCCATCGGCTTGCTCGCAGCCGGCGTGGCTCACGAGGTTAATACGCCCTTGGCCGTCATCTCTTCTTACACCCAGATGCTTTCCAAGCAACTGCAGGGCGATCCGCAAAAATCCGGCTTGCTGGAGAAGATTACGCGCCAAACTTTCCGCGCCTCTGAAATCGTAAACAATCTGCTGAACTTCTCCCGCACCAGTGGCAGCGAGATCGGCGATGTCGACGTGAACAAAGTGATCGCCGACACGCTGGCTCTTTTGGAACATCAGTTTAAGGTAGCGAAAGTGGAAGTCGAACACGCGCCAGCACCCAAGCTCCAGCCCATTCAAGGAAATCCCGGGCGGCTTCAGCAAGTGTTCTTGAATTTGTTTCTCAACGCCAAGGACGCAATGCCGGGCGGTGGCAAGCTGCGTGTGGCCACCATGAATGGCGATAGTGTCAGCGTTTCCGTGTCCGACACTGGCTCCGGCATCGCCCCCGAGCATATTCAGCGCATTTACGATCCGTTCTTTACCACCAAGACTTCTCCTCGGGAAGGACAGTCGCGCGGCACTGGCCTAGGCCTTTCTGTCACCTACGGCATCATTCAGGAACATGCAGGCAAGATTCGCGTGGAAAGCCATCCCGGCGCCGGGACTACGTTCACTCTGGATTTCCCGCTCAGCAGGAAGGCGATCCATGTCTAAAGCAACCATCTTTAAGCCAAGCACGTTTAAGCAAAACATGTCTCCGCCAAGCACGAAACCCAATATGCCTGAGGTCGAATATGTCTGAAGTTGCAGTGATTCCGCGCACGGCGTCGAACGGAAACCCGGGTCTGGCGGGCGCGGTGCTCATCATCGATGATGAAGCGGAGATTCGCGAATCTCTGCAAACCCTGTTGGAACTCGAAGGCTTCGCCGTCGAAACGGCAGCGACCGGCGAAGCCGGATTGCAGCGCATTGGCGAACATCCTTTCGATCTGATTCTGCTCGACCTTACTTTGCCTGGTCGTAATGGCATGGAAATCCTGGCTGAGATTCGCGCCCACGAAACCGGTCTGCCGATCATCATGATCACAGCCTTTGGCACGGTGGAAAATGCCGTGCGCGCCATGCAGGGTGGCGCCGTCAATTTCGTCCAGAAACCCTGGGACAACGAAAAACTTCTGGCTGATGTGCGCGCCGCCGTGGGATGGCGCCGCGCCGAAGAAGAAAATGTCCAACTGAAACGCGCGCTCAAACAGCGCTACAACTTCGAAAACATCGTGGGCAAAAGCGAGCCGATGCTGAAGATTTTCGACCTCGTCGCCCAGGTCGCCAACAGCCGCTCCACCGTGCTGTTGCAGGGCGAGAGCGGAACCGGCAAGGAAATCATCGCCAAGGCACTGCATCTGAATTCGCCGCGTCATGATCGCCCTTTCGTTCCGGTGAATACCGGCTCCATGCCCACCGACCTGCTCGAGTCCACGCTCTTCGGTCACGTGAAAGGGGCGTTCACCAGCGCCATCGCCTCCAAGAAAGGACTGTTTGAGATTGCGGATCGGGGCACGTTGTTTCTCGACGAGATTGCCACCATGAGCCTGGAAACCCAGGCCAAGATTCTGCGCGTACTGCAAGATCGCAGGTTCATGCATCTTGGCGGAGTGCAGGAGATGCAGGTGGATGTGCGTATCATTGCCGCCACCAACATCGATCTGCGCCAGCTGGTCCGTGAAGGCCGATTCCGTGAGGATTTGTTTTACCGCCTGAACGTGATCAACATTGAATTGCCTCCGCTGCGCCAGCGCAGAGAGGACATTCCCTTGCTGGTGCAGTTCTTCCTGAAAAAATATGCGGAAGAAAACGACCGTCCCGTGCGCCGCATCACGCCGGAGGCGCTGCGTCCATTGATGTCCTATTCCTGGCCGGGGAACGTTCGGGAACTGGAGAATGTAATTGAGCGTGCGGTCGTTCTCTCCTCTGGCCCCGACATCACCATCGACCTGCTGCCCGACAATCTGCTGGGCCGGGGCTCTGCGCTAACGCTACACGATCCGCCCACCGACGCTTCCCTGTTCGAAATCGTGGAAGACGTCGAGAAGCGCATCATCAGCGACATGCTGGAAAAATGCAACTGGAACCAGACCGAAGCCGCCGAGCGCTTCAAAGTGCCGCTCTCCACGCTGAATCAGAAAATCCGCCGCCTAAATATCGAGATCAAGAAGAAGACACGGGGATAAAAGTTCACGTCCGCCTGGCTTATCCACCGCCATCTCTGCACGGTTGTGCGTTCGTGACAGTCTCGACAGGATACGTCGTGCCTAAACTCGAATATTGGGCGATAGGGTTTCCCTGCTAAATTTCCTCGACTTTCCAATCTCGGTTGTAGCACTCGGACTAGGCTGGCATCATCAAGTGCTTGGACTGGCGTTTTACGCTCTCGTCGGAACCCTGTGGTGGTTTTACTTAGGGCGCAAAGCTGACGGATTTCGCATGGAAGTCAGGAGTGAGGGAAACTTCTCCCGGTTCATACAAAAGTGGCGCCCACGGTGCTCCGCCTGAAGAGCGATAGCTTTCTCTGCTATAGTTCGAAAAAGCGTGGTTCAGTTGGCCTCGCTTCCAGACCCGCATGGAACTGATCTCGCCCACTGATCTCGCCAAAACAAAAGTCCAGACGGTTCAGGATTACGTTCTGTTTTGCCTACAGGCGGTCGCCAATCTCTTCCGCAAGCCCTTGTATTTCGTTGATATGCTGCGGCAGGCGGATACCATCGGCGTGGGATCTCTGCCTATCGTCGTGCTCACAGGCTTCTTCACCGGAGCCGTGCTCGCGCTGCAAGCCTCCAATACTCTGGAGCGCTTCGGTTCGATCACCCTCGTCGGGCAACTGGTCTCTACTTCCATGGTACGCGAACTGGGGCCGGTACTCACCAGCCTGATGGTGGCAGGACGCAATTCTTCTGGCATGGCCAGCGAACTTGGATCGATGATCGTAACCGAGCAGATCGATGCCATGCGCGCCCTGGGCACCGATCCCATGAAAAAGCTGGTGACGCCGCGCGTGGTGGCCACGGTGTTCATGCTGTTTTTTCTGGCTATCATTTCCGATCTCGTAGGCTTGGTCGGGGGTCTTGCAATCGCCAAGTTATTGCTGCGGCTCGACGCCCGGCAGTACTGGTCGAACGCGTGGGAAACCCTGGTCTTTCAAGACGTTTTTATGGGACTGATCAAGCCAGTGATCTTCGGCTTCATTATTGCGACGATTGGTTGCTTCTATGGGATGAATGCGCGCGGAGGAACTCAAGGAGTGGGCCGCGCCACCACGCAGGCGATGGTGGCAGCTTCAGTTCTGATCCTTGCAATGGACTTAATCGTCACGCGTTTCCTGATGGCCACGCTTTCTTATCGCTGATCTCATGTCTGCACCGACCTTGCCGCTCGATTCCGTCACTTCGCCAAGCAAGGATAGTTTCGCGCCCGTCATTGTCTTCGAAGACGTCGTACTATCTTTTGCGGACAATGAGGTGCTGCGAGGAGTTTCTTTCCGCCTGCCTCGCGGCGAGACCAAGGCGATCTTCGGCGTGGCCGGCTCCGGCAAGAGCCTGATTCTGAAGTTGTCACTCGGGCTCATCCGGCCAGACTCCGGTCGCATTGTTGTTCTAGGTGAGGACGTAACCCAGATGCGGGAAGGGGAACTCTTCCAGTTGCGCGGGCGAATCGGGATGGTCTTCCAGGAGAGCGCGCTGTTCGATTCTCTCACCGTGCGCGAAAATGTTGCGTTCCGCCTGCTGGAGGAACACGGCATCTATAACGAGAATGTCGATCGCAGAGTGCGCGAGGCATTACGCTTCGTTGAACTAGAGAACACGCTCGATCTGTATCCGTCGGAGTTATCCGGCGGCATGCGCCGGCGCGTAGCCATTGCTCGCGCTCTGATCACGCAACCCGAACTGCTCCTCTATGATTCGCCCACAGGTGGCCTGGATCCAGTGACTTCCAACACCATCATTGAACTGATTGTGAAGCAGCGCGACGTCAATAGCACCAGCGCCTTGCTGGTAACGCACCGCCTGCAAGACGCGTTCACCATGGCCACGCACCAGTTCGACAAACAGGCCAACCACCTGCTCCCGCTGCCCCCAGGAAAGCATTGCGAGGTGCCCATGAGCTTTCTGGTCCTGCGCGAGGGCAAAATAATCTTTGATGGAGACCTGCACGAGCTCGCGAATTCGCAGGACGAATATATTCGCGAATACATCTCATAGAAAACATGCCTCATCCACAATTAACTGAACTTCAGATTCGACAACTCGCAAATTGGGTTGCGGCATATATTTCGGAGCAGAGAACCTCACTCCTAGCCAAAGCTTCGTCAATCGAGCCGCCTCCTAGATCCGCGCTGCAATCGTTCTTTCCGCGGAGGTGCTGGAAACGGTAAAAATCGTGCGCGGAAGGGCGAGTGGGCCGGCGTTCTATGCTCAGTTGCGAAGTATTGGGATCACAAACGCACCCCGCTTCTCGGAGATGGCAGGCATCACGTTTCAGGATGTAGTGGTGCACGTCGAGCCGCTCACGCGCCAAGTCCTTTTTCACGAACTGGTGCATGCGGTGCAATACAGGCAGCTCGGCTGGCAGGGCTTCGCTGAGCATTACGTTCGCGGATTTCTTAGCAGCGGATCCTATGAAGAGATTGCTCTCGAGAAGCAGGCATATGAACTCGGGGGGCGATTTGTGAAGCATCCAACCGACTGCATCTCTGTCGACCCAGACGTGAGGCGGCGGCTAAAGCTGCAGCAACTCTAAGGCAACGAACTCGTGCTACTTTCCGCCCAGCTCTTTCTCCACATCTTCCGCTTTCGACGGTAACGCAGCGCTGAGTTTGATCAGCTTGCC
>Ga0187879_10003131_pt1 | contig 11135 bp, 9 predicted proteins | sample June2016WEW_19_1_FD_132423 | JGI IMG/M metagenome (GOLD analysis project Ga0187879, IMG submission 132423) | Peatland microbial communities from SPRUCE experiment site at the Marcell Experimental Forest, Minnesota, USA - June2016WEW_19_10 | ecosystem: Environmental > Terrestrial > Soil >... | reverse complement strand
TCGCGAATTCCAATCTCCTCGGCATAATGACGGCCGACCAGTTCAACAAACAATTGCTGCAGCGGATGCGTCTCCGGAATTTCCATGGTCCCTACTTCCTTGTCAACCGTACCCCTCTTGTTCCTTATCGGAACAAGAACCGGTGCGGATTAGATACCGTGAATCCACGATCGATGCAAGTGACCATTGAGCCACTAGGTCTTTAGACGTCCGTGCGGGGCACGGCGTTTCGGGGCTATCTATTGGCAGACAAAGCGGGCGGCTGCCAATTTCCCGATCACGTGGATCGAAAATTTGATTCAATGAATCTATTTGGACCAGGACCCAGGAAAACGGAGGGCGAAGTGGAGCGAATCAACATTTCAAGCGGCACACCGTGGGAGCCGGTTGTCGGTTACTCTCGTGCGGTTCGGGTCGGCGCACATGTCCACGTTGCGGGCACAACCGCGACTGGAGCCGACGGCAAAATCGTCGGCGTCGGCGATGTCTACGCGCAGGCGGTTCAGACCCTTAAGAACATTGAACGCGCGCTGCAGCGGGCCGGAGCTTCAATGAAAGATGTAGTCCGCACGCGCGTCTTCCTTACCAACATTGTGGATTGGGAAAAAGTAGGGAAGGCTCACGGAGAGTTCTTCCGCGACATTCGTCCGGCGAGCAGCATGATGGCGATCACGGCCCTGGTTTCTCCAGAGATGCTGGTGGAAATCGAAGCGGAAGCAATCGTGCCCGACGGAAAATAAGTGCGATGGCGGAAGCCGGAGCAGAGCCGGACTTCCGCCATCACCAAGATGGACTGCCAGCGTAAACCGCTAACGGCGGCGACCGCCCTTCTTGCGCGCCGCTTTCCGGGCTGGCTTCTTTTTCTTCTTCGCAGTTGCTTTTTTCCGGGCCGGTTTCTTGGCAGCTTTTTTCGCCGGCTTCTTGGCCGCTTTTTTCTTGGCCGGCGCCTTCTTGGCTGGAGCCTTCTTGGCAGCGGCCTTCTTCTTCGGAGGCCCGCCCTGGCTCCCGCCGCCACCCGATGGCGTTACGGGCGCAGGTGCTCGCACAGGTTCCATTGGTGGAGGCGCAGGAAGTTCGTCGCCTTCCTCTACTAGGGTAGGCTCCTCTTCCTCTTCTTCTTCCTCGTCCAAATCTTCTTCCAGCGATTCGCCATAGGCGCCGCTGTCGCTGTACTCGTCCGTCTCATCGTCCCGACCGTAGAGAGTCGGATCATCGAAGCGCATATCTCCTCCTGCGTAATTTGTGGTCACCGGTGCGCATATGCCCACCGGGCCAGGAAATTAGGACAACTGGCTGCAGAACTGCTTTGCTTTTGCGTAACGGCGCGTGATTATAGCACGGCGCAGTTTCACCGGCAGTATCGTGCATTCTCTTCCGATTTGCGAGGAAAATTATAAGGGAGAAAAAACCCGGCAAGGACCAGGCGAATCAAAAGCGAAACTGGAGAATGGCGTATCGCTATTCGTACGCTAGCGCGTCGATGGGATCCTTCTGCGCCGCCTTGAACGCCGGATACAGCGCGCCGGCAATCGCCCCGCCGACGGCAATCAGGGTTGATCTTACGATCCAACCACCGTCCACCACCACCTGCAGCAAGGGGAACCTATGGGCCAGCGCCGCGCGGGCCCCGAGACTCACCACAATGCCCAGTACGATGCCACCTAGCGCCAAAAGCACCGTCTCCCGCAACACCACATTTACGATGTACAGCTTCGACGCCCCCATGGACTTCAAAATGCCTATTTCCCGCGTCCGCTCCATCACCGCCGTGTACATGGCCTGGAAAATTACGATGAATCCGATGACCACGGAAATACCCACCACCACATCGATGAAAGTCGAAAGCCCCGGATAATTGCTGGTGGTCATCATGGCCAGATAGGATGCCATCGAGTTCGCCACGTAACGCTCCATGCCCGGGACATGCTTGATTTCATCGACCACTGCGTCCGCGTTGGCTGGGTCGTCGAGCTTGAGATAGAAGACTGTGGCCTTGTCCTTGGCGCCGATCAAGTCCTGCAGGGTGTCCAGCGGAACAAATTTGCGGGCACCCTTGCCTCGCTCCACAATCCCGGAAATGCGGAATTTGTTGTTCAGGATCTCAATCGTGTCGCCCACCTTCGCATGCTTCGACTTGGCAAAAAGATCGTCGACCAGCACGTCGTCTGGCCTCTGAAACGGGCCACCCGCCAGATAGTGGAAGCCCGCCGACATGCTTTCATAGCTGGGCAAGTCGATTCCCGCAATAATTTCGAGCGTGCCCGAGGAAGCGACCTGCGTGATAACCGGGGCCACACTCTTCACATGCGGCAACTTTGCCAGCACGCCTCCGACCTTGATCGGCATTGGCGCGCCCGAAAACGCGGTTATGAACGAAGACCCCGGGGGCAGTACCAGTACGTCGGCTCCAATGCCGGCCGTGCGGGTGCGGCTGTCTTGCAACATTCCCAGGGAGAGCCCCACGATCAGCAGAATCATCGTGACTTCAAGCGCTATCGCCACCACGCTGATCAGCGAGCGCACCGGCCGATGTACCAGATTCCCGACGATCATGCGATTCATCATAGCTTCTTGAGGAGAACTACTTGCTTGGGCTATCTGCGGTTCTTGCCTCGCTGCTGTTGGGCTGATTGAGGCGCACCAGGTCGGCGCCAGGCGGCTGCTCCAGCACGAACTGGTCGTCGGTCAGCGTTTTATTGATTTCCAGTTTGACCATGTTCAGGGTAAGGTCGTAATTCTCCCGCGGTCGCTCGATCTCAATCGTATTTGGGAAGGTAGTCCCGCCGAAGTCCTTGTAATCATGGTACTGGACGTCGGTCACGACGTTTCCCTGTTGGTCATAGATCCTTTGCCGGTACGGCAGGAGGTCGATTCGGCTGAAATCGATTTTGCGCGACAGATAGGCGCCCTGAGGACCCTTGCGGATAACCAGCAGGCTGTAATTCGGCTGTTCAACGCGATGCCGCTTCGCGTCCAGGACGGTTTCATAACCGTTTTCCCGCACCGCATCGTCCCGGCCGATTTCCGGCATCAGCAGCGCGTCGTAAATGTACTGCGGGCGGAGATTCTCCAAGCGCTTGTCGGGCTGGTAATTATCGGCATTGTTCGAGCCCAGGAAGAACTTATTCTGCGGAGGAATCCATACCTTGAAGTCCTGACCGTCACTCACCATGTCAAAGGCTGTGTTGCGCACCAGTGGGAGCAGGCCCTTCATGCGGAGCATGGCCGGCTTGCGCGCCAGCACGTAGCCGCGAATCTCTTTGTAGTCGGTGGCCCGGCCGTTTTTTAAGTCTACAGACGAGGCGTCAATATCCACAGTCGCCTGCATGGACTGAATCTTGACGGCCTGTGTGTTGACGTATTCGATCAGTTCCTGCTGGGTCGCGGTCTTCAGCGGCCGGTCAGAAAACTGACGGTCAAGAGGACGGGTCCGGAACAGACACCCGGTGAGCGGAAATGTGGCCGCCGACAGAAGTAAGAGAAACAAAACGCGCAGATGAGAACGATACATTCCTATACCACTACCTGGGGAAAGCTCTTGCCACATTGAGTATGTGATTAGTATAAGGCAGCGGAGGGTTCAGTGCTCAGCGCGGGCCGCCCCGCAGACCGAGTGATCGGCGATAAGCTGCCACGTTCTTATTGTGTTCCTCGAGGCTTCGGGCGAAGCGGTGGTGCCCATTGGCATCGCTAACAAAATAAAAGAATTTCGTGCTGTCGGGGTGCAAAGCCGCCTCCAGCGCACTTCTTCCGGGATTGCCGATGGGCCCCGGTGGCAACCCCCGAAAACGATAAGTGTTGTAGGGCGAATTCACCGCCAGGTCGGCGTGATGGAGACTTCCCGAATAGGTGCCGGTCAGCAACTCCGCGTAGATCACGCTCGGATCGGCATCGAGCGCCACCTTTAGCGCCAGCCGGTTGTAGTAGACGCTGGCCACGCGCGGCCGTTCCTCCGGAGCCGCCGTCTCCTTTTCGACGATTGACGCCATAGTCACAACCCTGGGTACGTCGGCATTCAGCCCGATCTGTAGTGCTGTTTGCCGGAACTGATGGACCATCGTCGCCGCCATTTCCTCCAGGCTTTGCGTGCGCGTGAACTGGTAGGTGTCGGGGAAGAGATAGCCCTCGAGCGACGTCGCGTCCGGCGCCAGGTCCGAAATCAGCTGGGTCTGGGTTTCGGCAATATGCAGAAAATCGGCCGCCGATCCGAGCCCCGCGTTCTCCATGGCTAGAGCGATGTCGAACATCGTGTAGCCTTCGGGAATAGTGACTACGTGGAAGTAGATATCGCCGCGCGCGATCCGCTCGTAAACCTGGGGAAGCGTCGCCGCGCGCTCGAAGCGATACTCGCCCGCCTTCAAGGATGGCTTGGGATGCGACCAGTGCCAGAGGCGGAAAGCGAGTTCGCTGCGGATCACCCCTGCCTTCTTCAATTCCGCCGCAATTCTTCGCGTCGAATACCCGGAATGCAGCAGCAAAGAAGCATTGGCGGGAGGAATAACCGGGGCATGGGATTGCCAAGCCGCCCAGCCGCCAGCGGCGAGCGCCACAATCAAAACCAATGTGATTAGCGTGCGCAAGGTACCAGTGTAGAGGCCTTTTCAGATTGTCACAAAGTGGCCAGAGTACAAGGCCCGAAGGATCGATGGAAGCCTAGAAAAAGAATTTTGCGCCGAACTGAACCAGGCGGGCCGAATCGGCACTGACGACTTGCCCGAAGCTGGAACTGCCGATATTGCCGTCGACGGATTGCGGTCCGAAAAACTGAGCGTGGTTGAAAACATTGAAACCTTCGAGCCGAAACTGGAGCGACCTCGATTCGGTCAGACGCACGTTCTTGACCAGGGCCACATCGTAGTTGTCCATGCCCGGCCCGTAAAAGAAGCGCCGTTTGGCTGTGCCCGGCGTCCCCATGATATTCTCGCCGAACTGCGCGGTATCGAAATAGGCTCGCCCGTTGCGGGGATTGCGATTCAGATAGAGAGGGCCGCCAGCGTAGTCCGGTTCATCAACGCCGTAGTTGTTGACGCCATTTGGCTCCGCCCCCAGCAGAGAATTGTCACCGTAATTCACCAGAGTCACGGGCAAACCCGAAGTATAATGCGTGATCCCAGAGAGCTCCCATCCTTCCGTCCAGCGGTCAGAGGTGCGGAAAAGTGTCTCCAGTGGAATTTTGTAGCTGTAGCTGACCACAAAGTTATGCTTCACATCAAAAGCCGACAAAGCTTTGCTGAGTGCGGGATCGAGCGGATTGACTTCTTCCCCGATGTTCGAGGACTGGTCTTCGGATTTGCTGTAGGTGTATCCGGCCAGCACACTCAGTCGTTTACTGCTGTAGCGCAAGGTGATCTGCAAGGCGTTGTAATTGGAATTGCCAATGGTGGCCTGGTTGGCATCGCTACCGAAGTTGGATCCCAGCGGCGCGCGGGTTCCTTGGAAGACCTTGCCCTCGAAAGGCGAACTGGAGGAAGTAATGTACTTGCTGCCTTCTCCAAAAGGCCCGCACGGAGTCTGCGTGGGGTTTTCGGGCGCGAGGTTGGCGGGATTGCTCAAGGCCAAGCACAGTGCTGGATTGCCGGGGTTCGCCTCATCAAGCACCAGAAGCCGGTGCCCCCGGGCCCCTACGTAATTCAAGCTAAGTACGGCGTTGGCTCCGAACCCGCGCTCCAGCGAGAGCATGTACTCTTCGGTGTAGGGAATCCGATTCGTGGTGGGGTAGTTTGGAAGACCCGTAATGGGCTCGAACTGCGCCCAGTTGACGTTGGAATCAGGGTGACTCGCACTTGAGTTCAGGGACGCAAGCGTTACCGGGAAATATTGGCCGGGATTCTGACCGTTCGTTGCCGTGATAAACGGCGTGGAGAACAGCGGCGGGGCCGGGCTCGTGTAAGTCGTTCCGTAGGGCGCATTGCCACTCATCACTCCAATCGTAAGAGCCTCGATCGCGGTGTAAAACATCCCGTAGCTCGCTCTTACGCTGGTTTTACCGGGGCCGCCCAGTATCTGTGCGAGCAGTCCATTACCCGCGGCGCTCGGTGAATAAGCTACGCCGATGCGCGGCGCAAAGTCGCGATTTCCCGGAGGCGCCAGGGTTCGCGGCACTCCCGGGTCGGTGGGATAGAGGATGCCGGCAGGCGCTCCCGGAAAAACAACGGACTGCCTGCCCGGCTCGAAGGTCGCAATCTGGTTGTACTTTTCGTACCAGGGCTCGATCCGATCCCATCGCAGACCATAATTCAGCGTGAGGTTGCGCCTTACCCGCCAGCTATCCTGCCCGTAGATGCCGACATACTTATTTCTGCCGTAAAACGGCTGAAGCTGGCTCTGGTTGTACTGGCTCGGAACCCCCAGCAGGAAATCCGCGAAGTCAGAGCCGGTCTCGGTTCCAAAGAAGAGGAAGCTACCATTAAACTGGGCGATGGCATTGACATTGACCTGATCGTAGTGGAACTCGCCACCCGCCTTGAGGGTGTGGGTTCCGATTACCTTGGAAAAGTTGTCGAGCCACTGGAATGTGTCGCCAACTTGCTTCAGCTCATTCGTATTGGTTCCAATCGTGAAGCTGTTAAAGCCGACACTCTCTACGCCTTCGGTGGATGGAGACAGCGGCACGATTCCGGGTGTTCCTTGCCCCACCTCGAAGCCTTGGGAAGCCAGACTGACGCCGACGCCTCCAACCGGTTTTCCGAGGTCATTCGAGCCGCGCAAATAGCTGAAGCGGAATTCATTCACCGCGGTCGCGCTGAGCGTTTTCGTGTCGCCGAGGCCGAGCAATTGCGCGCGGCCCGTATAGAGCGCATTAAAGCCTGGAACGCTCGCTCCACCTTGAGTGACCGGGTAGGGATTGTTCTGCGACCAGTCGTCGAGAAAATAATAGACCGACATCAGTCCCCACCGTGTGTTGGCATCAAGCCGGTAGGCGCCTTTGTCGTCGCGCAAGGTTTTGTTGTAGGCCGAGGTGGAGAACAAATTGGTGCCGACGTTTGGCTGTGGAATGTACTGCAGCAAATTCGTGCCGGGGGCGATCCAGGCGTTCGTAGGGACCATTGCGTTCGGAAAAACACACGGGTTAGCCGCGGTGGAAGAACTGCTCGTGCACGTTCCTGTACGCTCCTCGCCAGTGGTGGGATCGATGTAGTTCCCGTTGTAGTAATACGGCTCGCCACTCATCGCGGTGGGACCGAGTTTGTTCGAAAGCATCGCGACCACGTTGGGTCCGCTCACGGTGCAGGGGAGTTCATACGCTATCTTGGTTGTTGGGTCGGTTTTTGTGCCGCAGAAACCCAACGGGTTGAAGCCGCTGGAATTACCCGGTAAATCCGAAAAGTTGCCTGTCGTTCGGTCCTGTATCGACGGCACGGGAATCTCGCTGGTATCCACTCCCTGGGTCGATCGCGTGCCCTGATAATCGCCGAAGAAGAAGATTTTGTTCCTCCGGATCGGCCCGCCGAAAGTCCCTCCGAATTGGTTTTGATCGAATGCGCCTCGCGCCGGAGAAAAGTAGTTGCGCGCGTCGAGGTCCGTGTTGCGCAGGAACTCGAAAATGTCGCCGTGAAATGCATTGGTGCCGGACTTGGTTACAACATTGATCTGGCCACCGCTGAACTCGCCATACTCGGCGTCGAAGTTATTAGTAAGAATCCGGAATTCATCAATGGAATCAAGGTTGGGAATAATCGCCGCCCCCATGTTGACGTCCTCTTCAACATCGCTTCCGTTCACCAGAAAGCTGTTGGCAAATTCCCGCTGGCCGTTGATCGAGATGGTGCCGGGATTCAAGTCTCCGGAGGGCGAAAGCGCGGTTGCTCCCACGTCCTGCACCGTGTCGGACGTGATCGACGTGGCCGGCGCCACCCCGGGTTGGAGGGAAAGCAAATCCGTAAAACTGCGGCCGTTGAGCGGTACCGCCGTCATCCGCGCACTGGTGATGACCTCGCCCACCTGCGTGCTCGTCGTCTCCACCAGGAGCTGGTCTTCGACGACGGTAACCGCATCGGACCTCTCGCCTACAGCGAGCACCGCATCGACAGTCAGTGCGCTGTCGGCGTCGATGATGACACCTGTCCGCTGATCCGGTTTGTAGCCCGTCTTCTGGATCGCGATGGTGTAGCGTCCGATGGGGAGGTTGGCGAAAGAGTAGAATCCCTGACCGTTGGTGGCGGCCTGATGCTGGACTCCGGTTTCGACATTGGTTGCGTTTACGCTAGCGTTCGGGACTACAGCATCGCTCGCATCCCTGACAATGCCCGCAACACTGCCGCCAACCCCAGCCCATGAATTCACCGTGAGGAGCGTGAAGAATGCGAAACAAATAAGATGCCTGAGGCGCCTTAACAGCAAGGAAGAAAATCCAAAGACATAACTCGGCCGAGCACAAGCCACGTTGCTTTTACCTTTCGAACTAAAATTAGTATTGTTGGGTAAACTGTTGTTGCGACCCATTCGCAACTCAGGAATATAAAAAACGCTAACTCGCAGCCTTTTGGCACCGTTTGCAAAATCCGCCCGCTTCCAGCCGCACCACTCGGATTTGAAAACCGCTCTGCTTGGCCATCTCTTTTTTGAGCTTCTCGAAAGACGAGCTCGCGTATTCCATAATGGCGCCACATCGGAAGCAAGCCATATGGCAGTGGTCGCGATTCGTCTTGGCCTCGTAAAAGTGCTTCTCGCCCTCGATGTGCATGAGATCCAACTCATCGATCAACCCGCGATCCTTGAGCAACGCCAGCGTTCGATAGACGGTGGCGCGATCGATGTCCGGATCCTTTTTCCTGGCAAGCTCCAACAGCGTGGCTGCGTCCAGATGTCGAGGCGAGCCCTGAATAATGCCGACCAGAAGGCGCCGCTGCGAGGTAATGCGCACCCGCCGCGCCGCCAGTTCCTTCATCAGCGAAGGCCGGGTGATTGCAGTGTCGTTCTTCGCTCTACCCAGATGCGAATCGGCCGCAACGACCACGCCCATAGCCATAGCATCTCCCTCGCTTAGTCGCGACTGAGTGGCAACTAGCTCTTATTGGACTTCAGCGGGCTTACTTCTGTCAAGGCGGGATCCGGAATCCAGAAAGGATTTTCTCGGCCTTCTCTGCGTCTCGGCGGTGAAATAGTCTCTACTCGCCCAGCCAATCCGCGTACGGCTTCATCGACTCGACGTGGTCAAAGACAATTTTGATTGCGCCCGTGATCGGGATAGCGAGCACCAATCCGACCGCGCCCCAGACCGCTCCCCAGAACAGCAGCGCGATCGTAACCGCCAGTGGATTGATCCTCAGGCGGCTCCCCAGCAGCTTCGGATAGAGAACATTCAGACCGAAAAGATGCAGTCCGATCACGCAAAACACCACCACTACCAGGCTTCCGGCTTCCAGTTGTCCCAGGCCGACCAGGATCGGTGGCACCATCGCCAGCACAATTCCCAGGTACGGAACCAGGCTCAGAAAGCCGCTGAGAAAACCGACGAAGTAGAAGAACGGAACGTGCAGCAACCCGAAAATCGCCACGCTCACGCCTGAAATCAGCAGCCCGATCAGCAGATTTCCCACAATAAAGCTCTGCAGCATTTTCCCGATCAGCCCCAGCGTCACGAACGCCGTGTTCCGGTGATGCAACGGGAACAGCATCACTGTGGCCGAACGCGCGTGGCTCCGCCAAGTCAGCAGAAAATAGGCCAGAAACGGGACGAACGACGCCGCCAGCAGGATGTCGGTCACAGTACCGGCTCCGTGCGTGAGTACCTCGGACCAACTCGTCACCTGCCGCACCGGTACCACATTCGAGGACTCGGGCTCACCCACCGCCTCGCCCGTCTTTTCGATCTTTTCTGCCTCCTGCCGGAAGGGCTGCAGGATGGACCGAATCTTCTGCGAATACTTGGGGACGTTGTCCGCAAAAATGACGGCCTGGTTGTACGAGGCAGCGGTAATGCCATAGAGCACGGCCAGCAGCACGACCACGCTGATCAGCGCCGCCAGAGCTCTCGGAAGGTGCACATACTCCAGCGCCTGCACCACCGGAGACAGCATAAAGCTCAGCAGAATGGCAAAGAACAGCACCGCCAGCACCGATTCGCCGTAGTACGCGAACATAATGACGAGTGCAATGCCCAGCAGTGTCAGCGACCAGTGATGCCCGTTTCGTGTTTCCGTAGTCTCCATACTCTCCGGTTGCTAACCTCCGCATCGCGACTGGCCATCAATTCTGCCTTACCTCCGCGGGAATTGCACTACCGGAGTTGCGGAAGTGAAAAGCCGCGCAAGAGATCGGGGGTCGGCTTGCGTCTACAATTGCCAGATGGACGCACCTGGGACCCCCGGCCACAGCCGCATCATGGCCCTCGATGTCGGCTCGAAACGAATCGGGGTTGCCGTCTCTGACCCACTAGGCATCACCGCCCAGGGGTTGGATACGATCCAGCGGACGAACAAACGTCGGGATCTGGAGGCCCTGGGACAAGTGCTGGCGAAATACGAAGTGCGGGAAATTGTTGTCGGGCTGCCCCTGCGGTTAAGCGGTGCGGAAGGAACGCAATCGGAAAAGATGCGCCGTTTCGCCGACGATCTGCGCGCTCACTTCGAGGTGACCGTCCATCTATGGGACGAGCGTTGGACCTCAACCGAAGCCAACCGCCTTCTCCGCGAAACCGATCTTTCAATCAAGAAGCGGGGCCAGGCGGTCGACCGGATGGCCGCCATCTTGATTCTTCAATCCTGGATGGAAGCCCGCTCAGCCCGTTGACAGCCTTCGCTGTAGAGACGGGGCTTGCCTCGTCTTTTGTGGATTGTGGACGCGGCAGGAGACGCGGCAAGCCGCGTCTCTACGTGGAATCAGGGATGTGCGCCAAGCGATCAGGAGGCTAGTTCGGAAATCTCCGGGAAGCGCAGATTACACTTCGTCAGCGCCTTGGTGAGTGCCTGTTCAATCAGAATCTCCTCACAGTTCCGCGAGATAGCGATTTCGCTGACCAGCAGATACCGGGCGCGCTCCAGCATCTTTTTTTCCCGGAAGGAGAGCGATTTATCCTGGGCAAGGATCAACAGGCTTTTCAGCACCGCGGCTACTTCCGTGAGCGACCCGGTGCGCATGCGATCGGAATTCTCCTTGAACCGGTCTTTCCAGTCGGCCGCGTTAATGCATTCGCC
>Ga0187879_10003127_pt1 | contig 11148 bp, 11 predicted proteins | sample June2016WEW_19_1_FD_132423 | JGI IMG/M metagenome (GOLD analysis project Ga0187879, IMG submission 132423) | Peatland microbial communities from SPRUCE experiment site at the Marcell Experimental Forest, Minnesota, USA - June2016WEW_19_10 | ecosystem: Environmental > Terrestrial > Soil >... | reverse complement strand
TTCGGTGTAAAAATCGTTCGGACCCATCGGACTGTCGTGGGCCTCCCAGCCGAACAGCGAGCCGTAGAAAGTCTTGGCGGCATTCTGGTCGGTGGTGTGGAGTTCAATCCAGCAGAAGGAACCGGCGGGTTGCTGATCAATGTTGGCCATAGCGGCGGAATTTTACACCAATTCCGGGCGGCGGTTGTCAACGGAAGATGAATGCAATGAAAACGGAAGATTGACGCAATAGAAGATGAATGCAATGGAAGATTGAACGTCAGAGTGCGCGACATTCGTCGCGGTTTGACTCTGCGCGCGAATTGGCCGAACGGAAGCCCTTACCAAGCCATAACATTTCCGCATCCTTCCCGCTTAGCCCTCTGAAACGCTAAATTGGCGGCGACCATATCCTCCATGGCCACACCCATTGCTTTGTATACCGTAATCTCATCGTCGCTACGGCGACCCACCTTCCGGCCAAGCGCTACCGCTCCAAGAGTCGTCCCCATAGAAATGTCCAGCTCCGCGAGTTCGCTGCATCCTACGGGAGCAGGCTGAAAAGCATCGAGCGTCTCGACAAACAGACGATGGGCTCTCGCCAAGTCTTTTGGGAGTTCGCCATTTGGGGGGTGAAATCCGACCGAGGAAACGTGAGTACCGGGCTTAACCCAAGCGGCGTCGATCACGGGCTCAGGCGAGTGCGTTGCCAGGCACACAACGTCCGACTCACCGACGGCCTTCTCCCGGTCCGCAGTCGCACATGCAATGTCGCTCTGAGCGGCGAGCTTCTGAGCTTCTTCGAAACGTAACGAGCAGACGTTGATGCGTTCGAAATTCCGTACCAACGGGAGCACTCGCAGGTGTTGCCGTCCCTGGACACCCGCGCCGATCACCGTGGCAATCCGGGATCCGGCACGACTCAGCAGGCGAACGGAAAGAGCCGCGGCCGCCGCAGTTCGGACTGCCGTAATGTACGTGCCATCCATAATGCAGGAGGTCGCGCCCGTATCGGGATCGAACAGATTAATCAGGGCCAGGTGGTTCGGCAAGTTGATTTGCAGGTTGCCCTCGAAGACGTTGACGATCTTCACGATCAGCTGCATACCCGGCCGCCAGGCGGGCATCGTAAGCGAAAAACCCTTCCCTGCAACCGACAGCTGTGCCCGGGGAGGGGACTGTACTTCTCCCAACTCAAGCCCGCGGAAACCATCTTCGAGTCCATCGAGGAGCTCTCTAAGATCGAGATACTTCGCCACGTCCTTCTCGCTGAGAGTCATCACCTGCCTGGAGCCTTTATTGATTTCGAAGGCAGCTCTCCCAGGCGGTTTTTCGGCTTCATCCATGCGCATGTGAGATTTCGTGCGCTCAGCGCAGGTTCTTTCCGACCCAGTCTTCAATTCGAGCCAGCGCCTTATTCAGATTCTCCAGCGAGTTGGCCACGCTGAAGCGGAGATAGCCTTCTCCGTATTCACCAAACGCTGTGCCGGAAAGGCAGGCGACACCCGCTTGTTCGAGCAGCGCGTCGGCCAGTTTCTTCGATGGCCAGCCCGTCTTCGTAATGTTGGGGAAGGTGTAGAACGCGCCTTTGGGCAGGCGGCAGGAGAAACCTTTGATCTTGTTCAGGCCGGCGACGAAGACGTCGCGGCGGTGCCTGAACTCTGCATTCATTTTGTCGACCGAGGACTGATCGCCATGCAGCGCTTCGATTCCGGCAACCTGCGTGAAGCTGGCGGTACAGGAAATCGAGTTCGTGTTCAGTCGCGCGATTTGCACGGCCAGGTCGGGCCGCATGACTCCGTAGCCCATGCGCCATCCGGTCATGGCGTAGGTCTTCGAAAAGCCGTCGAGCAGAATGGTGCGCTCCTTGAAACCGGGCACGCTCATGATGGAGAAATCTTCGCCTTCGAACACGAGGCGGCTGTAGATTTCGTCCGAAAGAATCATAATGTTGCGATCGCCGATGGCCTCGGCGATTTCGACAATATCTTTTTTCGTGAGCGTGCCGCCGGTGGGATTGTGCGGCGAGTTCAGAATAATCAACTTCGTGCGGTCGGTAATCAGCGACGCCAGTTCCCGGACATCGACCGAAAAGTCGCGCTCTTCGCGCAGCGGAATGGGAATCGCCTTGCCCAGCGAATAGTTGATCATCGACTCATAGATGGGGAAGCCCGGGTTCGGGTAGATGACTTCATCTCCCGCCTCAATTAAAGCCAGCATCGTAAAGAAAATAATTGGCTTACCACCTGGAACTACAACCACCTCTTCACTCGAAACCGGAACTCCGCGGGTGCGGCTCACATAATCGGCTATGGCCCGGCGCAGATCGGGGAGACCGGCGGCAGGGCCGTAGTGCGTCCATCCCCCGTGAAGTGCGTCGACGCCAGCCTGGATAATATTGGCCGGAGTGTCGAAGTCGGGTTCGCCAATTTCGAGGTGAACGATTTCCTTGCCCTGCTTTTCCAGCGCGCGGGCGCGGTTCAGAACCTCAAAGGCGGTTTCGGTGCCAAGCCGCGACATCCGGCTGGCGAGACGCAATTCGAATTGAGTTATGGTTGGCATAGCGGCGGAAGAATTATACCGCTTTGGCAAGGTCAGAGGTGAGAGGTCAGATTGCAGAGGTAAGAATCAAAACCCTAAGGCTTTAACCTCTGAAATCTACCCGATGACCTCTGACCTAATTCTCACTCCGAGATCGTGCTTTCTTCGCTCTGCGCCCGTAGCACGCGATCGACGGAGTAGGGCGCGCGCTGGGTGGGCTCGTGATAATGGCGCACCTGCATTTCTCCCAGCAAGCCGACGGCGAGCATGTTCAATCCCGCCAGCAGGAGCACGGCCGAGAACATCATCAGCGGGCCGTGTTGGGTCATGACGTCTGTGTGGTACACGATCTTGTCGAAAATCAGCCAACTGGAGATTCCGCACCCAGCCAGAATGCTGAACATTCCCAGCGTGCCGAAGAAGTGCAGCGGGCGCGAAAGATATTTAAGCAGGAAGCGTATGGTGATGAGGTCGAAAAAGACGCGGAAGGTGCGCGAGATTCCGTAATGCGATGTGCCGCGTTCCCGGTTGATGTTCTTGATGGGAACTTCGACGATCGACGCGCCGTGCCACGAGGCCAGCGCCGGAATGAAGCGGTGCAGCTCTCCATAGAGCGGAATCTGCCCCAGGATTTCCCGCCGGTAAGCCTTAAAAGTCGTGCCAAAGTCATGGATATCGACGCCGCTCAACTTGGCCATCAGCCAGTTGGCGCAACGCGAAGGGAAACGGCGCAGCCAGAAATTGTCGACGCGATTCTTGCGCCATCCGCTGACGATGTCGTAGCCCTCTGCAATTTTTTCGAGGAACAAAGGAATATCGGCGGGATCGTGCTGCAAGTCGCCGTCCATGGCAATGATGTATTCCCCGCGGGCATGGTCGAATCCAGCGGCGAGGCCGGCGGTCTGGCCAAAATTCCGCCGCAGCTTGACGACGGTCACGCGGCTGTCAACGGCGGCAATCTCACGCAACAGATTGAACGTGCCGTCGATCGAACCATCATCGACCAGCACCATCTCGAAAGTCTCGCCGCTCGCCTCCATCACAGACTTCAGACGGGCGTACAGGTCGGTGACGTTCTCCTGTTCGTTGTGGAGAGGAACTACGATTGAGTACTTGAGCACAGTGCTTTGATTATACGGCAGGGGGCGGAGAAATTTGTAGTGGAATGTGTTAGTTACGTGGTACGGTCTAATGTATGTACAATGAATGTAACTACAAAGTGTTTCACGTGGAACATTTTGTAGCTGCTGAAGTGTACGTATGGAGATATAAGTACGATTATGAAGAAGAAGCGAAAACGGGTTAAAAAGCGGAGAAAGATCGCGCGGCTGTGGGCCTCCGACGAGGGGCCGCGGGATCTGCTGGAGCCGAAGCCGGAATATAGGATCTACTTCAGGGTTCGGAAGACGTCGGTGACGCTGCGTCTGGACGCCGATGTTCTGGCGTGGTTCAAAAAGGACGGCAAGGGGTATCAGACCAGGATCAACCGGACGCTCCGGAAGGCGATGATGGATGGTTAAGGGTTTACCACTTGCTTCACGGTTCCCGAGCTGGCTTTGCGAAAAGCGTCTCCGGGATAGCTGGCCTTGATCGTATAGGTTTTCGCTGTGGAGAATGCTGTGGTCAAGCTGGCCACTCCATTCGCCGTCGCGCCTGTGCCTAGATTGGTCTTGCCGTTGTAGAAGGTTACGACTTCTCCGTTGGGGACGGGTGGGGTCGAGGTAATCGTCGCCGTGAAGGTCACTGTCTGATTGACCTGCGAGGGGTTGGGCTGCGCGGTGAGCGCGGTCTTTGTGGTGTAGGTGGTTTCGTTCAGGAATACAACGGCCGAACCTTCTGTGTTGTAGTCGCTCTGGCAGCAGTCAGCCACGACGAGGTCCGGCCGGCCGTCGCCGTTCACGTCTCCAATAGCGACCGCAAATGCTCCGATCCCCCCGGTTCTATATGCTATCTGCGGTTGGAACGTGCCGTCGCCGTTGCCCAGTAGCACGATCACCTTCGCGTCGGTGCAGGATCCGTCCCTGAGTTTTGTGCATGAGTCGGTCACGGCCAGATCCGGAATACCGTCACCATTCACGTCCCCGATCGCGACCTCACCGCCCGATATGCCATCTAGAGCGTAGGTGACCGGAGCTTGGAATGTGCCGTTGCCATTGCCCAGCAGCACGCCCACTGCGTTGAACCCGATCCCGCTGGCTACGACCAGATCGACGATTCCGTTGCCCCTCAAGTCCCCCACCGCAACCCAATCTGTCCGGGGGCTGCCCGAGTCATAGGTTACGACGGGCTGGAAGGTGCCATCGCCGTTGCCCAGCATCACGCCTGCACTGCCGTCGCTGCAGCTTTCGCTTTGGCACGAGTTGCTCACAACAATATCGGGAATTCCGTCACCGTTCACGTCTGCGACTGCGGCCGAATAGCAAGTAAGCCCCCCCGAGTTATAGTCAACAACGGGTTGAAAGGTGCCGTCGCCATTGCCCAGCAGCACGCCAGCAGCGCTTTCGTATCCGACCGGGTTGATATCGGACACGACCACATCCAGGACTCCGATTCCCCGCAAGTCCGCCAGCGCGACCGAGTAGGCGGGGCCGTAGTCTATGGGGTAGGTCACCGCCGTTTGGAAGGTGCCGTCGCCGTTGCCCAGCAGAACACTTACCGCGCTAATCCCCCCAGCGCAAGTGGGGTCCGGAAGGCTCAGGCAATCGTTGCCGACGGCCAGATCGGGAATTCCATCGCCGTTGACGTCACCCACCGCGACCGAGGTGGCGCCATACGCTCCCGTGTTGTAGGTCGCGGCCGACTGGAAGGTACCATCGCCGTTGCCGAGAAACACGGCCACTTCCCCCAGGTCGCTGCCGTTCTGGTTTCCATTGGCGACGACCAAATCCAGAATACCGTCTCCGTTCAGGTCCGCGAGCGCGACCGAATCGGCGCCCTGCCCTTCGGAGTCGTAGGCGACGGGCTTCGCAAAGCGTATCTGCGGCTTCTGCCCGGCCGGAGCTGGTTGTGCGGCGGCCAGTGCCGTCAGAGGAATTGCGAATAGGAGGGCAGGAATCAGATGAGAGGAACGGGCACGCTTCATAAACACTCCACTGGGTTCGGCTATTCCGCTCAGGGGAGGGCTCTACCGCCTGCGAGGCCATTCTAGCTCGCCTCCGCTGTAAAGCCCACAGCTAATTTTTAGGTCCGGTCGGGCCTGTGCGGCCCGACCGGGTGCTCAGTTGGATCTCTTGCCTTCGGCATAGCTGGAAGGTCTAGTCATCATCGATCACGTCGTTGTCCGGGTCCTCGACAGGCCCGGTGTAGCTGGTAAAATAACCTGGGCAAGGGTTGCCATTATAGTTGTTGGGGACAACGCACTGAATCGCGTCGAACGACCTGGGACAGGCGGTCGGATTCTGGCTGCAGTAGGTGCTGTAGCCGCCGCTGCTGTAGTTCTCCGAAGACGAATAAAGTCCGAAGAAATCGCCCAGCGGCAGGCCGGGTGGCCCAGGCTTTTGATCTTGCGGGCATTACCAACACAGTGGGTGCCCCGTTCCTTCGCGTTTTTTGCGAAGAGCCTTGCCCTGAGCCTATCGAAGGGGCGGGAGTCGGAAATGCCGGCGCCAAGTGGGTTTGATCACGTGTCCACAACAAAAATCAGATAGCACACAGCATCGCCGCCCACCCTTGCCAAAAACGGAAGGGTGGGGCACTCTCAGTGAGAATGGTGCACGGAAGGATCGTTAAAGGTGGCCGTCCGCCCCAGCGCTAACCACCCGTCTTAACGCCGCCAGAGGTTGTACCGGGCGCTGCGGTGGTTGGCGGAGCTATTGCCTTCGCCAGATCCCCAATGCCGCCCAGCACGCCGCCAACGTTGCCGGCGGCGGCCGACAGGCCGATTGTGACAACTGCAGCGACCCCGCTCACGACCTTGGCGACCGCATTTAGCTTTTGGAGCGTAGCTTTCGCGTTGGCCGTGACTGTTTTGATTTGGCCAATCTGCGGTTGGATTGCGGCGATGGACGCCGCGATGTCCGAAAGCGTGAAATGGGTGGAGATATCGTCTAGCTGACCAGCGAGGTCCTTGAGACGCACCTTCTCGTCCGAGGTCAGCGTGGTGGCGTTATCGCCGCGAAAGGCGTCAACCGCTTGTGACCACTGAAAAAATATACTGGCTAAATCGGAAGCGTCGGACATTTTGTGCTCTTTTCGGCTGCTCAAAAAACTTTTAGAATTTGTGGAATCAGCGATTCGAGGCTAGAGATGTATGGCTGAAGATCCGCCGCCACGCTCTGAGCCTTGAGTTGGGTTGGTTGGGTTGCCAGCTTGTTATGCCCGCTTTTAATTTTCTCCAAGGCTTCCACATAGCTGCTTGCGGAACTGTTGCGCGCCAAGAGCTTGCCTGAGCGATCCGTCCAACTGACCCTCAGAAGCATTGGCGATTCTTTCGCGTCCTTGTATTGCTCGGTCATTCTATGGGCCTCCAGATTGAGGAGGCTTGCCTGCGTTGGGCGCTTGGAGTCGTACTCGTAGTCGTCCTTTACGATATGCGCCAGAGCGTCCGTGACTTTGCCAACCGCGTCATCAGCGTCCTTAAGGTCCCGCGAAAGCTGACGGTTTCTATAGCCAACTGAGAAGACCTTCACCATGAATGTACCCAAGTCGGTGACGGCTTTTACTTCATCGCTCGATGTCAGCTTGCCGCTGGCTTTCAGGTTACTTGCCGAAGTGCTACCTGAAGAGGCGTCATTCTTTGACTTGCCGCTGCTGTCGGTGGCCTTTCCGAAGGCTGCCAGTTGCTGAAGGGCATTGAAGTAATCGATCAACACTTTCTGGACTGCGAGGATGTCATCGCGGTCCTTTTTGGCGCTGGTCAAATTGGCTTGCTCCACATTATCGATCACGCACGCCTGGTCGGCGGGCTTAAAGTCGAAGTCCCGGCTCTCGACGTTGGCATCGCAATCGCGGCGCACCACGGACGCCGGGAAATCGTCGAACACGACTGTTCCTTGATCCAAGGATTTCGCTGCGTCGCCTGCGAATTTGGCTACGGCGTCGGCCGAGGCACACGCTATCAGAGAAACGGCTGAAATGACGGTAACCGCTAGAAGCACGGCATAAACTGAGCGTCTTGGCCGATGGGGGATCATGATCGCCGAAAAGGTACCACACTTCACATAACGCCGGATAGTGGAAACTGGCCGGGCGGGGAAGCGCCCTATGAGACAGGCCGACTAATCCTCGGGGGCTGGCCCGGCCTAAATCAACCAAATCAACTTTAGATCAGGACGAACTTTTGAAATAACTACTGAAATGCGGAGATGGGGGGATTTATGCTGGTAGCCCCGGCAGGAATCGAACCTGCATAGTCAGTTTAGGAAACTGAAGTCCTATCCGTTGAACGACGGGGCCACGCGAAATCAGGTTAGCAGGTTGGGAAACGGGTTGCCAAACCGGGCGGCGGGAACGGCGTCCGATACAGAGGTCCTTGGCTTCTCCACCCCATCGCGCCAAAGGCGGGCGCGCTGGGGACCCCGGTTTCGCTCAGGATGACAGTGAGGCTTTTTCTTGCGTGATTCTTCCTGCGCCGCCGCCGACGAAGTGGACGATCTCCAGCCGGTCTCCATCATGCAATGGAGTCTCGGGCCACTGCTCGCGCGGTACGATTTCGCGGTTCAGTTCGATGGCTACGCGGTCCGGCTTCATGCCGAGTCCCTCGACGAGCGCGCCTAGAGTTTCGGCGGTAAAGACTTGGTTCTCGCCATTGATCGTTAGATTCATCGCAACTTCGTCGGAACTTTATCGGAGCTTTATCGGAACTAGGAGTCTCTAAATGGCGGCGCGGAGCTGGAACTTGCGGGTGGCGGTTCGTCCATCGAAACTCGCTTGCACCACCACGGAGGATTCAGCGAGCGACTTCTCATCCACTTGAACGCTCATCTCGGCGCTGCCCTTGGCGTCGGTGAGAACCTGGGCGTAGTAGGGCGCGGCGTCTGGCCGGGCGAAGCGGAGGGTAAGGCGGGCACCTGCAACCGTGGCGCCTCCGTCGGTGACTCGGATGTGCATCGTCAAGGCGCCGCTCGAGTGCACGGACTTCGCATTGATCCACTGCAGATCAAGCTCTTTTACCGCCGCCAGCGTTTCCGCGGTATCCCGCTTGTCGAAGATGGAATCGAGCTTGCCATCGCGGATCGCGTCCAGCACCTCGCGGTGCAGATCGCGCAGCCGCTTCTCCATGTCCTGATCGTTACTAGGGATGCTGCCAGGAAAACCTTTCCCCACGCCTGTTCCATACGGGACCGCGCGCTTCCCGATGCAGCGGCCCTGCACGAAGACCTGGGTCTGCAGTAATTGCTCGCCTTCACGCGCTTCGCTCTGCACGTGGTAGATCGTGTCTTCGTGCCGAATGTCGGTATTAAAGCCAAAGATCATTTGGTTCAGGCTTTCCCCGGTCCCGTCGCAAAAAAGGTTGAAACCGGTTCCTCGGATGAAACTACTGTGAAACCTGCGGTAGTGGTGCAGTTGGAAATTGCCGTCCCTCAGCGGCTAAAGCCGCAATGAAAATACAATTCTTACGCACGGCTGAAGCCGTGCCCTTTCAAAACCGATTTCAAACTGCACCACTGCCAAACCTGTACTTAGCTTGACACTTCGCCCAGCCAAAACTAATCTGGAATGTTTATTATTGCGCTTGGCGCAGATTATATATAGCTCCTCCTATGCCGGACAATTATTTCGCGCGCTACCTGCCTCTCCTGATGCACTTCGGCCTGGTCACGGCGCTTTCCTGCGCAATTGTGATCCTTTCTTGGCTGGTTGGCCAACATAAACCCGGTCTGGCAAAGATGTCTGCCTATGAATGCGGGGTTCAGCCCATCGGCGATGCTCAGGGACGATTCTCCGTCAAGTTCTACCTGGTTGCCATGCTTTTTATTTTATTCGACGTGGAGGCCGTTTTCCTTTACCCCTGGGCCGTGATCCTGCGCGAACTGAAGCTGTTTGGCTTTTGGGAGATGATGGTCTACATCGGGATCGTGCTCGTCGGCCTCTTCTATATGTGGAAGAAAGGTGTGCTCGACTGGGGACTTCCGGCCGTCAAGCGGGGTGATTTCTGATGCCGCTGGTTCCCCCCATCACCGATATCGAGCAGTTGAAGTCGCATCCCGCCTTGGCCCGCCTGGTGCAAGAGGACGCTAACGCTAACGCCGCTCTAGGTTCGCAGACGCTGGGTTCACAGGCGCTGGGTTCACGAGCAATGGTGCAGGCGGTGAAATTCGATCGCGACGAGCTTACGATCTGGATCGCGAAGGACGCAATTCGCGAAGCCTGCGCCATTTTGCGCGACGCTGCCGATTGCCCCTTCAATTATTTGTGCGACCTCACTTGCGTGGATTGGTATCCCTCAGAGCCGCGGTTTGAGGTGGTTTACCATCTGCTCTCGATTCCGCAAAAAGAGCGGGTGCGTCTGAAAGCCCGGCTTGACGGTTCCAGTCCGGCGATCGAATCGGTCACCTCGGTTTGGCCCTCGGCCAATTTCTATGAACGTGAGGTGTTCGATCTGTTTGGAGTCCGCTTCACCGGGCATCCCAACCTGCAACGCATCATGATGCCCGATGACTGGGAAGGCCATCCTCTGCGCAAGGACTACCCGGTGGAAGGTTACCGGTAAACGTAAGACATAAAGACATGACGCAATTTCCCGCCGCTGTCTCTGAACCCGATCAGGATTCCACTCTGGTCCTTAATATGGGGCCGCAACACCCCTCGACGCATGGGGTTTTGCGGTTGGTGCTCGAAATTGACGGGGAGACGGTAGTGCGACTCAGGCCGGAGATCGGCTATCTGCACACTGGCATCGAGAAAACCTGCGAGGCCAAGTTCTACCAGCAAGTAGTGCCGCTGACGGATCGCATCGATTATCTCTGTCCCCTGACCAACAATCTCGCCTACTGCCTGGCAGTGGAGAAGCTGTTGGGGCTGGAGATTCCTCCAAAAGCGCAGTGGATGCGGGTTTTGATGAATGAGTTGACCCGCATCAATTCGCACCTGGTCTGGCTGGGAACGCACGCCATGGACATCGGCGCGTTTACCGTCTTCCTTTATTGCTTCCGCGAGCGCGAAGACATTCTTCGCTTTTTCGAGATGGTCAGCGGCCAGCGGATGATGACGTCGTATTTCCGCATTGGCGGCCTGGCGCTGGAGCCGCCGCTCGGATTCTTCGAAAAGGTCAAAAAGTTCGCCGACCGCTTCCCCGGAAACGTCGATGAATACGAAGGCCTGCTGACGGGCAATCCGATTTTCATGATGCGCACCAAGGGCGTCGCCCAGTTGAGCACGGAAGACGCCATTGCTTTGGGTGCCAGCGGTCCCACCTTGCGCGGCAGCGGGGTCGACATTGACCTCCGCCGCGATGCTCCCTATAGCGGCTACGAGAATTTCAAATTCAACGTGCCGGTGCGCACCGAGGGCGACGTGTTCGCACGCTACCTCTGCCGGGTGCAGGAGTTGCGCGAATCCATTGGCATGGTGAAGCAGGCGCTGGCGGGAATGCCGGAAGGACCTATAAAAGCCGACGCGCCGAAGGTCGTGCTCCCCGACCGCGAGAAGATGAAGACCCAGATGGAAGCCCTGATCTACCACTTCAAG
>Ga0187879_10003125_pt1 | contig 11152 bp, 12 predicted proteins | sample June2016WEW_19_1_FD_132423 | JGI IMG/M metagenome (GOLD analysis project Ga0187879, IMG submission 132423) | Peatland microbial communities from SPRUCE experiment site at the Marcell Experimental Forest, Minnesota, USA - June2016WEW_19_10 | ecosystem: Environmental > Terrestrial > Soil >... | reverse complement strand
CTCGGGGTTCGCGTCGGCGCTCCACGCCGCGAACGCCGCCAGCGAGCGCGCCTTCCCCGTTTCCAGCAGCATCTGCGCGCAGCGGTGCGAGACCGCCTGGTAGGCGCCCACCGGCACGCCGAACTGCTTGCGCTCCTTCACGTACTCCACGGTCATCTCCAGCGCGCGCTCGCACACGCCCACCAGCTCCGAGCTGACCGCCACCAGCGCGCGTCCCAGGCCCGGACAGCCGTCCTCGAGCGTCTCGCCTGCGTCTGGGTGGGTGGGATTCAATTCCACGCGCGCCGCCGAACGCGTCGGGTCGATCGCCGCCAGCGGGCTCACCTCGGCATCCTGCGGCGTCAGCAGCCGTCCGCTGCCGTCGTCTTCGATCAGCACGATCACGCCCGCCTCCGCGCCGCCGATGACCAGCTCCGCAAGACCGTCCACCGCGCCCGCCAGCGCTCCGATCGTCTCGCCCGAGGCGAGGCCCGGCAGCCAGCGCTCGCGCTGCTCCGGCGAGCCCGCCCGCTCGATCACGCACGCCGCCATCGCGCTTCCCAGGAACGGCACCGGCGCGAGCGTCCGGCCGAGCTCCTCGCACAGGATCGACAGCTCGATCGTGCCCAGCCCCTGGCCGCCGTGGGTCTCGGAGATCGCGATCCCAGGCCAGCCCAGCTCGCACAGCTCCCGCCACAGGGCCGTGTCGGTGGTGCCCGCCTCGGCATGCTCGCGCACCCGCTCGGGCTTCGCGCGCTCGGCCAGCAGCTCGCGCGCCGTGCGCTGGATGTCGCGCTGGTCGTCTGTCAGCCCGAAGTCCATGGAACTACGCGACCCCGCCGGCGGAGCCCGAAGGGCGGAGCTCATAAATATAAAAAGCCATCACGCCGCCACCTTGAGCCGGGGAAGGCCCAGCACGCGCTCGGCGACGATGTTCTTCAGCACCTCCGTCGTGCCTCCCTCGATCGTGTTGCCGCGCGCGCGCAGCAGCTCGTAGCTCCAGCTCGTGCCGCTCGTCAGCGCCTGCGGCCCGATCACGTCCGCCGCCAGCTGCGTCAGGCGCTGGTTGGTGTCCGACCACAGCCACTTCACCAGCGAGCCCTCCGGCCCCGGCTGGCCGTAGCGCTCGGCGTCCGTCAGGCCCTTCCACGCCAGCAGGCGGATCGACTCGCAGCGCACGTGCAGATCCGCGATCGCGTCCGCGCACAGCGCGTTCTCCAGCAGGCCCTTCTCGGCGGCCGCCGCGATCACGTCGTCGAGCAGCTGGCGCAGGCGGATCTGCAGCGCGAAGCCCAGGCCCGCGCGCTCGTTCATCAGCGTCGTCAGCGCCACCTTCCAGCCGTTGCCCACGCCGCCCACCACGTTCGCGTCGGGGATCCGCGCGTCCTCGATGAACAGCTCGTTGAACTCCGCCTCGCCCGTGATCTGGCGCAGCGGGCGCACCTGCACCGCCTCCTGCTCCATGTCCATCAGGAAGTACGTAAGGCCCTTGTGCTTGGCGACCTCCGAGTCGGTGCGCGCGACCAGCATGCACCACTTCGAGTACTGCGCGCCGCTCGTCCACACCTTCTGGCCCGTCACCAGCCAGTCGTCGCCGTCCTTCACCGCGCGCGTCTTCAGCGACGCCAGATCCGAGCCCGCGTCCGGCTCGGAGAAGCCCTGGCACCAGATCTCCTCCGCCGACAGGATCGGGGGCAGGTAGCGCTCCTTCTGCTCGTCCGTGCCCCACACCATCAGCGTCGGGCCGCCCAGCAGCAGGCCCAGCGTGTTCGCCGCGAACGGCACCCGCGCGCGACCCAGCTCTTCGAAGTAGATCGCCGACTCGCTCTGCGACGCGCCGCGCCCGCCGTACTCCCGCGGCCACGCCGGCGCCGCCCAGCCCGCGTCGTACAGGCGCCGCTGCCAGTCGCGACGGTACGCGAACTGCGCGTCGTCGTCCGCGTCCGCCGGCGGCTTCGCCTCGGGGGGGTTATCCGCCAGCCAGCCACGCAGCTCGTCGCGGAAGGCCAGCTCTCGCTCGTTGAAGGTCAGGTCCATGCGGCTTGCGCTCACAGACTACTGGAACATTGCTTGACACGTGTCTCAGATGATGTTTCCTGTTCTTCTGGGGCCGCTTTGCGCCGCCCGTCGATATAGGGGGGTGTGAGCACCAGCTCGTATCACTCAGACGACGGTCACGCCGGACGCAGCGCACGACGCGAGGCAGTCCGCCTGAACGATCGGCGGATACAGCGCGCGGCGCAGCGGCGACGCGGCTGGCCGCGTTGTCTACTTGCCGCGCTGCTTGGTCCGTCGAAGCAGGAGCGGCGCGAACTGGCTGAGGAGCAGCGGTGGGCAACGGGTGCACGCGGAGAGGAGCTCGTCGCCGAGTTGCTGGCCAAATGCTGTCCGTCGGCACGCGTGCTGCATGACCGCAAGATGCCTCGCAGCCGGACCAACATCGACCATCTGGCGGTCGTTCCCTCGGGCGTCTACGCGATCGACACCAAGCGCTACCGCGGCCGGATCCAAGTCCGCAAGCCGCTGTTTGGAGCGCCGTCGCTGCTGATCGCCGGGCGCGACCGCACGAAGCTCGTCGCGGGCCTCCACAAGCAGGTCGACGCCGTGCGCGCAGCGCTCGCCGAGATCGCACCGGAGGCGCCCGTGCGCGGGTGCTTCTGCTTCGTCGCCCCCGAAGGACGGCTTGCCGATGTCGGTCTGCCAGTGCTGCGTACGCTCGAGATCGATGGCTTCCAGCTCTACCGTCTGCGGCGACTCGCCAAGCGCCTGCAGCGCACAGGACCACTGACTGCGGAGCAGATCGAAGCCCTCACGGCGCATCTGGCACAGAACTTCCCGTCGGCGTAGGCTGATGTCCGCGCCATACGGTAGAAAGGAACCTATGCATGGTAGAATATGACCCATGTCGCTGAACGTTAAGAATCCGGAGGCGCACAAGCTCGCACGGGAGCTCGCTGAGCTGACGGGAGAGAGCATGAGCGCGGCTGTCACGATCGCAGTGCGAGAGCGGCGTGACCGTGTCCTCGCCAGTCGGTCGGGAGGGCTGGCCGAGCGCATGCTCGAGATTGGACGGGACTGCTCCGGGCGGCTGCCGAAGGCTGTGCGCGCGATCGACCACGGCGAGATGCTCTACGACGAGAACGGCCTGCCGACGTGATCGTCGATACCTCAGCCCTGATCGCGATCCTGCGCGACGAGCCCGAGGCGTCGGTGTACGCGCACGCGATCGAATCCGCGGGCATACGCCGGCTCTCGGCGGCGAGCTACGTCGAGGTGGGAGCGGTCATCGACCGCGCAGGTGATGCGATCGCCAGCCGCCGCGTCGACGAGCTGCTGGCCGTCGCGGGCATCGAGGTCGAAGCGGTGACGGCAAACCAGGCGCAGATCGCACGGGAGGCCTACCGGGATTTCGGGAAGGGCAGCGGCCACCCGGCTCATCTCAACTTCGGCGACTGCTTCTCCTATGCGCTGGCTAAGACCGCGGGAGAGCCGTTGCTGTTCAAGGGCGCCGACTTCCAGCACACGGACGTCGCGTCCGCGCGATAGGAGCCCTGAGCAGGCGATGGCGGTGGCACGCGGGTCTCACGCCGTGCGGGAGCTGCGAGAGCTGCCTGTTCAGCTGATTGACCCCAACCCCTCGCAGCCGCGACAGCACTTCGACGAGACGGCGCTGCAGGCGTTGGCGGATTCCATCCAGGAGCGTGGCGTTCTGCAGCCGGTGCTCGTGCGTCCTCGTCCGGGCGGCAGATACCAGCTCGTCGCGGGAGAGCGGCGCTGGTTCGCGGCTCAGATCGCGGGCCTGGAGCAGGTCCCCGCGCTGGTGTGCCGATACGACGATGCCGCGACTCTCGAAGTGGCGCTGATCGAGAACATGGCACGCGAGGACCTCAGCCTCCTGGAGGAGGCACGCGCCTGCCAGGCACTGGTGGAGCTCGGTCTCACTCACCGGCAGATCGGGAATCGCGTGGGGCGGAGCGTCAGCGCAGTGGCGAACCTGAGACGCCTGCTGAACTTGTCCGACGACATCCTTCAGTTCATCGAGCGGGGCGAGCTGGGCATGGCCCACGGACTGGCGCTGCTGGTGGCGAAGGACGCCGCGGTGCGCCGCGAGCTAGCTGGAAAAGCTGTCGAAGAACGATGGACGGTGCTGGCGATCGAAGCTCGTGCCCGTGAAAGCAACAAGGAGGCGACCGGCCTCGACGAGCATGCGCGGGCACCACGGTCGAGTCGTAGAGGTGACACGCAAGAGCGATACCTAGACGAGGCCAGTCTCGCGGTTGCAAAGGCCTGGGGCGATTTGGTGGGCGTGGAAGTCAGTGTCCGCCCGATGGCCCACGGGCGAGTGCGCCTCGAGGTCCAGTTCAACTCCCCAGAGGCGGCGCTCGTCGCGGTCGGGCGACTGGCCGACGCGGTGTCCAGCTCGAAGGGTGGGCAGCTGCCCTAACCCGTGCAGCGCTGGGAGATCGGGGCAGAGAGAGACTATCTCCATGACTGCGGCATATGTTCCTCAACAGGCCATCGAACGAGCACGGACGATCGCTTGGACGACCGCGCTGGGCGCAATCACAGTCGAGGCGTTGTCTGAGCGCGACGCGCTGAGCGCCGCCACGGCCAAAGAGCGCTTGGACGAGGCCGTTGGATTGGGCCTGCTCGAGAAGCATTCGGTGCTGGTCGGCTACTCCGACCTCTACACGGCGACCGTCGCTGGTCGGAAGCTCGCTCGCAAGCACGCAGACGCCGGCGGATACTCCTATCCGGAGGGGCTGCGCACGGCTCGCGTCACCATCAAGGAGGCCCGCCACACGATCGCCTGCGCCAGCGTGGCGGCCGCCTTGGAACGCCGCTACCCTGATCACCGCGTCATCGGAGAGCGCGAGCTGCATCGGGATGAGAGCAGCCAGAAACGTCGCGTGGCAAGTGTGGAGGTACGGCGTCACGGGCAGATGCGGTCTCACTACCCCGACATCGTGATCTGGCCACCTTCCACAGCCGGATCCCCGCCGCCATTGCCGATCGCGGTGGAGGTCGAGCTGACGATGAAGTCCAGAGAGGAGCTGATGGCGATCTGCCGTGCGTTTGCCCGCAGCCGCCACATCGAGGGGGCGCTGTACTACGCGGAGACCACGAAGATCGAGGAAAGGCTCCTCGCTACGATCGAAGAGTTGAAGGCCGAGGAGACGGTGGTGGTCAATCCCCTGAGTGAGATCGTCAAGGCACTGCCCGGCTTTGAGCTCGTCCCATGGGATACCGACGAGTGACCGCAGCGCATCAGGTGGCGCTGAGCTGAAGCACCTCGACCGTCGCGTGCTTGTGCGCCTCGGCGCACAGCCCTCCGTCCTTGGTGGCAAGCGGCTCGCCCAGCTGCTCGGCGAGTGCGACGAACAGGCCGTCGGCCGCCGTGAGATTCCCGCGCAGTGACCAGGCGCGCTGCCGCAGGGGAAGACTGGGGAAGAGCTCAATCGGCAGATCGCCGAGGTCCAGTACCGCAGCTGCTGCGCGCTCCTCCGACACTTCTCCGCGATGTGCCTCTCGACGCAGCACCGCCAAGATCTCGAACACGACCAAGTCGGGGGCGGCGAGCTCGCTCTCGAGGCTCATCAGCGCCTCGACGTCTCGGGCCACACCCGTGCCCAGGAGGAAGTCGACGACCGCCGATGTGTCGACGACGGTCACTCGCCGCGATCGCGAAGGTCGCGGACCGTCAGCTCGGTTGGCTCGGAGAGATGTACCGCGCCACGGGCCTCAATCCGAGCAGCCAACTCTTCCGGCGTCGGTCGAGCGACCGCGCGACCGAGCACGCCGCGCAGGTACTCCGAGAGGGACACGCCAGACATGGCCGCCCGTGCCTTCAGCCTGCGATGCACGTCGTCCGGGACATCGCGAATCTGAATGAGGGTTCCCATACAATGCGAATGATACCATGCGATATGCATGCATCAGACGCATGGTCCTATATCGCACTTGTAGTTTCGCGTAGGTACCGAAGGCTTTTTGCTCGGCCGCCGACCCGGGCGCTAGATTCCTGTGGTGTCTGCCCCGGACTCCGGCCTGCGCGTCGCGCACCTGGACGCCGACGCGTTCTACGTCTCGATCGAGCTGAGCCGACACCCCGAGCTGCGCGGCAGGCCCGTCGTCGTCTCCGGCACGGGACCCCGCGCGGTCGTCACCACCGCCAGCTACGAGGCGCGCCGCTTCGGCGTCGGCTCGGCGATGCCCGCCTCGCGCGCGCGGCGGCTGTGCCCGGACGCGGTCTTCCTGCCGCCGGACTTCGCCACCTACCGCGAGGCCTCCAGGCAGGTGATGGACCTGGTGCGCGCGCACGTCGAGCGCGTCGAGGTCGTCGGGCTCGACGAGGCCTACCTGGACGTCGCCGGGCTGTTCTCGCCGCGCGCGGCGATGCGCAGGCTCATCGCCGAGATCAGGGCCGCCACCGAGCTGACGTGCTCGGTCGGCATCGGCCCCAACAAGCTCGTCGCGAAGGTCGCCTCCGACGCGGAGAAGCCCGCGGGCTTCGTCGTGCTCAGCCGCGAGCAGGCGTGCGCGCGCTTCGCGTCGTCGCCGCCCGGCCTCGTGCCGGGCATCGGGCCGAAGACCGCCGCGCGCCTGGCCGAGCTGGGCCTCACCACGCTCGCGGCCGTCGGCGCCGCGCCCGAGCGACTGCTCGTCGAGCGCTTCGGGCCGAACCTCGGCCGCGAGCTCGGCCGGCGCGCGCGCTTCGAACACGACGGCGAGATCGGCGCCGCGCGCAAGGTCGTCTCCGAGTCGCGCGAGCGCACGTTCGACACCGACCTCAGCGACCCCGCGCAGATGCGCGAGCAGCTCTCGCTGATGGCCGAGGAGCTGTGCGCGGGCCTCGCCGCGCACGGACGCCGGGGCCGCACGATCGGCATCAAGGTGCGCCTCGACGACTGGACGACCGTCACCCGCGCGCACACCGTCGCCGAGCCCACGTGCGACGCCCAGCTGGTGAGCGACGTCGCGCTGCGGCTGTTGCGCGAGTACGCGCCCGCGCGGCCCGTGCGGCTGCTCGGCGTGCGCGTGGCCGGCCTGGGCCCGTCGGCGGCGCCGGCGCATGGCGGCGCTGCTGAGCCGCGGGAGCCGGGGAGCGGCGAGCCGGGTGGGGGAGAGCCGGCCGACCAGCTCGCGCTGCCCGTATAGGATCGGCACATGGCCCGGAGCCGGCGATGACCGTCGTACGCGTGGGCGAGATCGAGCTCGACTGCGAACGCAGCGGGCAGGGGCCGCCGCTGCTGTTGATCATGGGCATGAGCGGCACCGCGCTCAGCTGGGGCGAGCCGTTCCTGGAGCTCCTGCGCCGGGACTTCGACGTGATCGCCTACGACCACCGCGGCGTCGGCGCCAGCAGCCGCCTCGACGGGCCGCTCACGATCCGCGAGATGGCCGGCGACGCCGAGGGCCTGCTGGCGGCGCTCGAGCTCGACTCCGCGCACGTGCTCGGCATCTCGATGGGCGGGATGATCGCCCAGGAGCTCGCGCTCGCGGCGCCCGAGCGCATCCGCACGCTCACGCTCGGCTGCACCTACTGCGGCGGCGAGGGCAGCCAGCTCGCCGCGCCGGAGGCGCTGCAGGGACTGGTCGAAGCGATGATGTCGGGGGACCGCGAGCGCGCGCTGCGCGCCTCGTGGGAGATCAACGTCTCACCGGCGATGGCCGACGACGAGGACGCGTACGCCCGCTTCGTCGAGATCGCCACACGCCGGCGGGTGAGCGTGCCGGTGATCATGGCGCAGATGCAGGCGTGCGCCGCGCACGACACCCAGGCGCGCCTCGGGCAGCTGCGGATGCCGACGCTCGTCGTCCACGGCACGCTCGACCAGCTGCTGCCGGTCGCCAACGGCCGCCTGATCGGCTCGCTGATCCCCGGCGCGCAGCTGGAGATCCTCGACGGCGTCGGCCACCTCTTCTTCTGGGAGCGGCCGGAGCGCGCGGCCGAGCTGCTGCGCGCGCACGCCGCCGCGTATGCCTGAGCGCCCGCTGACGCCGACGCCGACATCCCAGGCGCAGGCGGACGGGCGCGCGCTGAGCGTCCTCACCGCCGACGGCGTCGCGCTCGCCGGCGAGGAGTCCGGCGCCGGCCCCGCGATCGTGCTGCTGCACGGCCTCACAGCCACCCGCCGCTACGTGGTGATGGGCTCGCGCGCGCTGCAGCGCTCAGGGCACCGCGTGATCGCCTACGACGCGCGCGGGCACGGCCGCTCACAGCCGGCGCCCGACCCGCGCGCGTACGGCTACGAGCTCCTCGCCGCCGACCTCCGCGCGGTGCTCGACGCGGCGGGCGTCGAGCGCGCGCTGCTCGCCGGCGCGTCGATGGGCGCGCACACGGCCGTGCGCTTCGCGCTGGAGCACCCCGAGCGCGTCGCCGCGCTCGCGCTCGTCACCCCCGCCTTCGACCCGTCGGCGCCCAGGGACGAGGCGGACTTCGCCCGCTGGGACGCGCTCGCGCGCGGGCTGCGCGAGGGCGGGGTGGAGGGCTTCTTGAACGCGTATGACGTGAACGCGGTCCCGGAGTCCTTCCGCGCGACCGTCGCCACCGTGCTGCGCCAGCGTCTCGCAGGACACGAGCACCCGGACGCGGTCGCCGACGCGCTGGAAGTGGTGCCGCGTTCGCGGCCGTTCGAGGACATCGCGCAGCTCGCCGGCATCCACGCGCCGACGGTCGTCGTCGCCAGCCGCGACGAGGCCGACCCCGAGCACCCGCTGGCGGTGGGGGAGAGCTATGCGCGCACGATCCCCGGCGCGGAGCTGGTCGTCGAGGAGGCACGGGTGGGCGGGCATCCGATCCCCTCGCCGATCGCCTGGCAGGGCGGGCAGCTCTCGCGGGTGCTGCTCGAACTCGCCACGAGCCTCTGATTCCGTCGCGAGACAGAAGCATCGCAGTAGCTGAGTAGCTTCCCCAAGATGGGCAAGAGGCAAGCCACCAACTGGCGTGATCCTGCTGGTTTGGATCCCGACACGGGGGAGAGTCGGCGGGTGTGTGACATGGTTGGCAAACTAGAAGCGACGCTGGGTCGAGCGCATCGCGGTGAGCGGGCGGCGAGCTGGCACGAACTTTGGGATCGACTCGATGACAAACAACGCAGCCAGTACAACGAAGCGCGTGGGCCGAAACCGCGCAAGCGTCACTAGCAGCGCGTCGGTCGAGGAGGCCGCGCAACTCGCTGAACGTGCGGAGGAGATCCTCGGCGGATACCTCCAGCCCGCGTCGTGGGCCACTGCGCGTGTCGCTAGGCGGTTCCGCGAGAGCGGCGATCTGGAGACTGTGCTGGGCCTGTATGCGCAGGCGATAGCGGACGATCCACAAGAGCCGGCCTATCCCTGGAACCTCGCCTCGTCTCTGGACAGGCTTCAGCAATCGGACCTGGCACTGGTTTTCCTCAGACGCGCTATCCGAATCGGCGAGGAAACCGGCGACGGTGACTGGACCGGGGCCGGCGTTTATCTTGCATGGGCGGATGTCGCGATCAGAGCCGGGGAGCCGGAGATGGCTGAACTCGCGATCGAGAAGGCGCGCGAGGCTGACCCCCGTGCACCTGTCGAGCGCTATATCCGACAGCTGCGGCACGGGCGTTCCAAGCCCGGGGCCGCAGAAGCCGCGCGAAACGACGATGCCGCCCGCAAGGGGACTGCCGTCGAGTACCTGATCGCCGCAAGTTGCATGCTCGCGAGCGATTTCAAGCTGAACGTGTCCACCAACATGGTGGACGACGAGGGCGTAGACCTCGTATTCCATCGCCGGGATAGCCCCGCGACGCTCGCCGTTCAGGTCAAGAGCCGCTCTTGGTCCGCGAACGTCATGCGGGAGCGAGAAAAATTCATCGCTGATGTAAGGCGTGGCACCTTTCATCACCGCCGCGATCTGTTCCTGCTGTTTGTAGCGGTTGACGCGCGGTTCGCCGAATACGGACCTTTGTGGCTGATCCCGAGCATTGATTTCGCGAACCTCCTCACGCCGAGCAAGCGCACGAAGCTGCGTTTCGTCGCGTCGGCTTCGCCGGCTTCCAACGATCGCTGGGTCAAGTACCGGATGGAGCGTTCTCAGCTGCCCGACCGTATCCTCGCCGCTTTGGACGACCTGGAACGGGCCACGTAGTGCTGTAAGCGATAGCATACACTTGTATGCCAGTACGCGAATGGGACGGAGCGAGCTACGACCGCATCTCCACGACGATGGAGAAGCTCGGCCTGGCCGTGCTCGAGCGGCTGGAGCTGCGTGGAGACGAGACGGTGATTGACGCCGGCTGCGGCTCGGGGCGGATCACGCAGGCGCTGATCGAGCGACTGCCGAACGGGCGCGTGATCGCGATCGACGAGTCACCGTCGATGCTCGCTGCCGCCCGCGAGCGGCTCGGGCCGGACATCGACCTGCGCGTCGGCGATCTGCTGCAGCTCGAGCTCGAGCAGCCCGTCGACGCGATCCTCTCGACCGCCACCTTCCACTGGATCAAAGACCACGAGCGGCTGTTCGCCCGCCTGCGCGCCGCGCTCAGAGCCGGCGGGCGGCTGGTGGCGCAGTGCGGGGGAGAGGGCAACATCGACGTGCTGCGCGGCAGGGCCAACGAGGTGCTGGCGCACGAGCCGTATGCCGAGCACTTCGCCGACTGGCGCGCGCCCTGGAACTACGCGGGGCCGGCGGTCACCCGCGAGCGCCTGCTCGCGGCGGGCTTCAGCGAGGCCGAGTGCTGGCTGACGCCGGCGCCGCGCGAGCCCGAGGACCCGCGCGCGTTCCTCTCGCAGATCGTGCTCGGCCCGCACGTGCAGCAGCTGCCCGAGACGCTGCGCGAGCCGTTCATGGACGAGGTGCTGGCGGCGCTCGGCGAGCCGGTGGTCGTCGACTACGTGCGGTTGAACATCGACGCCGTCGCCTGAGCTCAGACGATCGCGGTGCCGGGCCGGGTGTCGCCGACCTCCGCGCCGCTGAGCAGTGCGAAGTACCTGCCGCCGAGCGCCAGCAGCTCGTCGTGGGTGCCGCGCTCGACGATCTGCCCGGAGTCGAGCACGAGGATCTGATCGGCGTCGCGGATCGTCGAGAGCCTGTGGGCGATCGCGATCGTGGTGCGCCCGCGCGAGAGCTCGTCGAGCGCCTGCTGCACGGCGCGCTCGGTCTCGGTGTCGAGCGCCGAGGTGGCCTCGTCGAGGATCAGCACGGGCGGGT
>Ga0187879_10003120_pt1 | contig 11161 bp, 11 predicted proteins | sample June2016WEW_19_1_FD_132423 | JGI IMG/M metagenome (GOLD analysis project Ga0187879, IMG submission 132423) | Peatland microbial communities from SPRUCE experiment site at the Marcell Experimental Forest, Minnesota, USA - June2016WEW_19_10 | ecosystem: Environmental > Terrestrial > Soil >... | reverse complement strand
CAGCTCGAGAGCCAGCTGCCGGCGCTCGAGCGGACGCTGAGCGCGGACGTGCTCGACCGCATCGACGAGATCGTCCCGCCGGGAACGAACGTCAACCAGAACGACACCGGCTGGGACCCGCCGTGGCTCACCGACAGCTCGCTGCGGCGCCGCTGACGCCGCATGCGCATCTTCTCCGGCATCCAGCCCACCGGGCGCAAGCACCTCGGCAACTTCATCGGCGCGATCGCCCAGTACGTCTCCAGCCAGGAGCGCGGCGAGGGCATCTTCTGCATCGTCGACCTGCACGCGACCACCGTCGCCTACGACCCGGCCGAGCTGCGCGCGCGGCTGTACGACACGACCGCGATCCTGCTCGCCGCGGGCCTGGACCCGCAGCGCTGCATCCTCTTCCGCCAGAGCGACGTGACCGAGCACACCGAGTTGACCTGGCTGCTGTGCAGCGTCACCGAGCTCGGCAGGCTGCAGCGGATGCACCAGTTCCGCGACAAGTCGCTCGGCCGGCGCGAGCTGGTCTCCGCCGGGCTGCTGCTGTACCCCGTCCTGCAGGCCGCCGACGTGCTCGCCTACCGCGCCGAGGAGGTGCCCGTGGGGGAGGACCAGCGCGAGCACCTGGAGCTGATGCGCGACGTCGCGCGCCGCTTCAACGCGCGCTTCGGCGACGGCGGGGACGTGCTGGTCGTGCCCGAGCACCGCATCCCCGAGGTCGGCGCGCGGATCATGGACCTGCAGGACCCGACGCGCAAGATGTCCACGACCGGCGCCAGCGAGCAGGGCACCGTGTACGTGCTCGACGAGCCCGGGGCGATCGAGAAGAAGCTGAAGAGCGCGGTCACCGACTCCGGCAGCGACGTGCGCCGCGACCCGCAGAAGCCGGGCGTGAGCAACCTGATCGAAATCCTCGCCGCGGTGCGCGGGGTCGACCCGGCGGCGATCGAGGCCGAGCTCGCGCAGGCGCGCTACGGCGAGCTGAAGGCGGCGGTGGCGGCGGCCGTCGTCGGCTACCTGGCGCCCGTGCGCGCGCGCTACGAGCAGCTGCGCGCCGACGAGGGCGCGCTCGAGTCGATCCTCGAGGACGGCGCCGAGCGCGCGCGGGCGATCGCCGCGGCGACGCTCGCCGACGTGCGCGAGCGCATGGGCGTCGGAGCGCCCCGTCGGGAGCGGGCGGTACCGTGACGGCCGTGGCGCTCGCCAATCTCGAGCTCGACCTGGACGTCTTCAGCGGGCCTTTCGACCTGCTGCTCACGCTCGTGCTGCGCGAAGAGGTCGACCTGCTCGAGCTGCAGCTCGCGGACGTCGTGCTCGCCTACCTCGACCACCTCGAGCAGCGCGGCGAGCTCGACCTCGAGACCGCCACCGAGTTCATCGTGCTGATCGCGGCGCTGCTGGAGCTGAAGTCGCGCCTGATGCTCAGCGGCGAGGAGCAGGAGCTGCTGGACATCGAGCCCGAACAGGCCGCCGAGGAGCTGCTCGCACGGATGCTCGACGCCCGCCGCTACCGCGCCGCGGCGGCGCATCTCGGCGAGCTGCTCGCCGCCGAGCACGGCGTGCGCTTTCGCGCCGCCCCGCCGCCGCCGAGCCTGCGCCGCGCGATCGTCCACGCTGCCGACGGCTCCCACGACCCGCAGGTGCTGGGGGAGGCGATCGGGCGGCTGCTGCTGATGCCGCCCGCGATCAGCATCCGCCACATCTCCGCTCCCCGCGTCAGCGTCGCCGAGCGCCTGGCGCACCTGCGCGCCCTGCTGCGCCGCGGCAGCTTCAGCTTCGACGAGGCCGTGCGCGGCGCCGATCGCATGACCGTCGCCGTCACGCTGTTCGCGCTGCTGGAGCTCTACAAACGCGGCGAAGCCGACTGGGAGCAGCGGGAGAGCTTCGGCGAGATCGCCATCCACGCACAGGCCCACCAGGCGCCCGCCAAGGTGCTCGCTGGATGAGCGCCCCGGAGCCCGAGCTCGCCCGCACGGTCGAGGCGCTGCTGTTCCTGTCCTCGGACCCGCTCAGCCTCGCCGAGCTGGCGGACGCGACCGAGGCGGGCGAGGGCGCCGTGCGCGCGGCGCTCGCGGTGCTCGCCGAGCAGTATGCGCCGGGGCGGCGCGGCATCGGGCTGCGCGAGCTGGGCGGCGGCTGGACGTTCGCGAGCGATCCGGACACCGAGGACGCCGCGCGGCGGCTGTTCAGCCGCCCCCGCGCCTCCACGCTCAGCCCCGCGCAGGCGGAGACGCTTGCGATCGTCGCCTACCTGCAGCCGATATCGCGCCCGGAGATCACCCGCATCCGCGGCGTCAGCGCCGACTCCGCCAGCGCCACGCTGCTCGACCGCGGCCTGATCGAGGAGGCCGGCCACTCCCAGTTCGGCGCCGTGCTCTACCGCACCACCACGCAGTTCCTGAAGCTGTTCGGGCTGCGCGGCCTCGACGAGCTGCCCGACGTCGCGCGCTGGGACCCCACCCCCGAGGAGCAGGCCGAGCTGCGCGAACGCCTGCTGCGCGCGGGCGAGGCGCGGGCCGGCGGGGGAGCGTAGGGCGCCGCGCGCCTCCTTGCCGCGCTTTGGAGGGCGGCAGTCGGGTGTGTTGGGATGCGCGGGCCACGACGGAAGCAGGCATCCCCGGGTACCGAAACCCATGGGGCCTTTACTGCTAGAGTAAAGGGATGGCGCGAATCTCGACCAAGAACCAGATCACGATCCCCGTCGCGGCACTCGACGAGGTCGGGCTGCACGCCGGCGAGCGAGTCACGGTCGAGCCGGCCGGCGACGGGGAGCTGCGGATCCGCCGCACGACCACGACCTTCGAGGATGCGTTCGGGACGCTGACGGGCACCTACCCCGCCGGCTATCTCGAGCAGCTCGACGCCGAAGATGAACTGCGGTGAAGCTGCTCCTCGACGCGGACGTCCTGATCGGAGCGCTTGACGGCAGCGACCCGCATCATCATCGCGCTCGCGCGCTGTTCACCAAGTGGCGCCAGGACCAAGACGCTTGCGCCGTCAGCATCGTGAACCTGACCGAGGTGCTGATCGCTCCCTCGGCAGACGTGTCGAAGCTCGCCGCCGCCCGGGAGGCGATCGCCGCCCTCGGCGTCACCGTGCACCAGCCGAACGAGGCGATCGGGGTCGAGGCGGCGCGCCTGCGACAACGGCACCCGATCAGCCTCCCCGACGCCTACTGCCTCGCGACCGCGAAGCACACGAGCTCCGCGGTCACATCATTCGATCAAGAGATCCTGCAGGCCGCCACGCGCGAGGGCATCAAGGCCGCCTAACGCCAGCACGGGCGAGCGAGACAGCCGTGCAAGTCGGCCGTCCGCGCTTGCCAGGTCTCCGGGCGGATTCGGGCACGAATACCCTCGCGGGGCGAAGATGAGCGCGCACCCCAGCGACAAACGGCTCAGAGCGTCGTCGAACAGGTGGCGTCGCCGACTTCTACGCTCACCGAATCCCCCGCCGCGGACGGCCCGGCGTAGAAGTACACGTCTGCGTAACCGGAGCTGTTCGTGTAGTAGCTCGCAGTCTTGCCGTCGCCGCTAACGGTCGCGTCCTGGTCGGGCTGGTTGGATTCGACGTACACGTCGTAATCGTTGTAGGTGTTGCTGTAGTCGGCACTGGCGGAGCACCAGCCGCTCGGTTTGGGCGGGGATGGTTTCGGTTGTGGCTTCGGCTTCGGTTTCGGCGCGGCTGGCGCGGGCTTCCGCGCCAGTGCGCCCCAGTCGTTGACGATGGCGTGCTGCGCTTGGGCGAGCGTCATCCGCTCCTCGCAGACAGCACGGTTTAGCTCGTCCTCGACCGCGTCCTTGGGGTTCGGCGAGGCGCCGGGCTCGGGCCACAGGTTGCGCGGGTCGTTCGTCGCCCCGCCCAGCTCGAGCGGCACGAAATGGTCGTACTCGTAGTCGGAGGCGGGGCCACGCGCCCCGTAGGCGCGCATGCTCGCGAACTTCTCGGGCTCGGTGATGCTCTCGGGCGGCCGGACCGTCGACGTCCATCCGCTCCGGCAGATCGTGCGGCCGATCGTCGCCTGTGTCACCTGCGGGTTCAACGTGCCGGGTGTGCATCGTGGGTCCGGGCGCGAGTACAGCCCGGAGCCGATCGCGTGGCACGACCCCGCCGGGGTCGAGGTCGACGACCCGGATCTCACCGCGGCGAATCAGATATCGGTGACACCGTCGCCCGTCGCTGGCTCCCATACGGCGGCTTCACTACCGGACTCCCAGGTATCCCAGGCATCCTCGTAGGCGCCGTCGAGCTCGGTGGCCCGCGCCGCCAGCTGCCCGCACGCCGCGTCGATGTCGCGCCCGCGGGTGAGGCGCACCGTCACGGGGACGCCGCGCGACTCAAGCGCACCCCGGAACGCCGCGATCGACTCGCGGCTGGAGCCCTCGTAGGCGCCGGCGTGCGTCGGGTTGTAGGGGATCAGGTTGACCTTGAAGATCGGTTGGGCCTCGCGGCCGCTGGCAAGCGTGTCGGCGAGCGCGAGCGCCTGCTCGTAGCGGTCGTTGACGCCCGCGAGCATCACGTACTCGACGAACACGCGTCGGCGCTTGCGCGCGTAGAAGGCGCGGCAGGCGTCGATCACCTCGCTCAGCGGATAGCGCTCGTTGACGGGCATCAGCTGCGAGCGCAGCGCTTCGTCGGCGGCGTGCAGCGACAGCGCCAGCCGGATCGGCATGTCGCACTCGGCCAGCCGTTCGATGCCGGGGATCCAGCCGACCGTCGAGATCGTCGTGCGCCGGTGGGTGATGCCGAGGTCGGGCAGGCGCTCGCACGCGGCGAGCACGTTGTCGAGGTTCAGCATCGGCTCGCCCATGCCCATGAACACGCAGTGGTCGATTGCTTCGACGCGGCGGAAGTGCAGCGCCTGGTCGAGAATCTCCGAGGCCGTCAGGTTGCGCGCGAAGCGCATCGCGCCGGTGGCGCAGAACGTGCACGTCAGCGGGCAGCCCGACTGCGAGGAGACGCAGATCGAGCGGCGCCCGACGCCGCCTCCCGCAGGGCCTCCAGCTCCCGGAGGGCTCCGATATCGCATCAGCACCGCCTCCAGCGGCCGGCCGTCGGCGGTGTCGAACAGCGCCTTGACGGTTCCGTCGCGCGAGTGGGCCTCGTCGCGCACGCTCAGCGTGGAGAACGGCAGCTCGCGCGCGAGCGCCTCGCGCAGCTCGGCCGGCAGATCTGTCATCTCGTGATATCCGCTCGCGCCGCGCGCGGCCCACGCCCACACCTGGCGGGCGCGAAAGCGCGGCTCGCCACGGTCGGCGAGCGTCTGGTCGAGCAGCTGGAGGTCCATGGTCGAGCGGCCGGCGGCGAGGTGGAGGGCGCGGCCGTGCGCATCCTATGGTTGCAGCAGATGAGCTCCGCCACGGACCCCCCGGCATGCGCCTAGCCAAGTACCTCGCCCACGCGGGCGTCGCCTCCAGGCGCTCCGCCGAGACGCTGATCGCCGCGGGGCGGGTGAGCGTGGGGGAGGAGATCGTCACCGACCCCGCCCGCGACGTCGACGAGCACAGCCGCGTGGCGCTCGACGGACGGCTGCTGGCCGGAGCCGAGCCGCGCGTGCTCTACGCGCTCAACAAGCCCGTCGGCGTCGTCTCGACCGCGCGCGACACGCACGGGCGCCAGACGGTCGTCGAGCTGGTGCCCGCGCGCGGGTTGCGCCTGTACCCGGTCGGGCGGCTGGACGTCGACAGCTCCGGTCTGATCCTGCTCACCAACGACGGCGAGCTCGCCAACCGGCTGACGCACCCGCGCTTCGAAGTGCCCAAGACCTACCGCGCGCGCCTGGCCGGGGCGCCGATCGCGGATGACGCCCTGCGCTCCCTGCGCGCCGGCGTGCGGCTCCAGGACGGCCTCACCGCGCCCGCCCGTGTGCGTCGCGTGGGTGGACGGGGATCCAACGTGATCGAGCTGACCATCCACGAGGGACGCAACCGTCAGGTGCGCAGGATGTGCGAGGCGGTCGGCCATCGGGTGCTCGAGCTGGAGCGCACCCGCTTCGGCCCGCTGGCGCTGGACGGCCTTGCGCCCGGAGCTCACCGGCAGGTGGGAGACACCGAGGCCGAGCGCCTGCGCGCGCTCACGCTCTGACAGAATCGCGCGCCATGCGACTGTTCGCCCTGCGCGGGGCCGTGAGCGTCAAGCTCAACAACGCCCAGGACATCCTCGACGCGACGACCGAGCTGATGCGCGAGATCATGAGGCGCAACCAGCTCGAGCCGGAGAACGTCGTCAGCTGCATCTTCACCGCCACCCGCGACCTCAACGCCGAGTTCCCCGCCGTGGCCGCGCGCGCGCTCGGCTTCGAGCGCGTGCCGCTGCTGTGCTCGCAGGAGATCCCGGTCCCGCGGTCGATGCCGCGCGTGATCAGGGTGCTGATCCACTACTACGCCGACGAGGATCACGTGCCCGCGCACGTCTACCTGGGCGACGCCCGCGAGCTGCGCGCCGACCTGCACGCGGCCCAGTAGTCCGGCCGGCGCGCAGCGCCGTCACGGACGAACACGACACGTCCGGCCGGCGCGCAGCGCCGTCACGGACGAACACGACACGTCCGGCCGGCGCGCAGCGTCGTCACGGACGAACACGACACATCCGGCGGCGCCTCATTGCGAGAACGGCACCGTCCCGGCGACGGAGAAGTTGACCGTGTGGCTCTGGGTCATCGCCGCCGTCCCCTTCGTCGACTCGGTGACGCGCATGCCCCCGTCTTCCACGCCGTTGGGGCCCGCGGTCACGAACCCGCCGACCTGCGCCTTCGAGCCCAGGGCCTTCAGCTGCCCTCCGGCGAACACCGTCGTGCGGCCCTGTTTGGGGTTGTAGGTGACGTTGGCGAACGCGCCCACCCAGCCCTTGGTGGAGACTTCGAATTCGATCGTCTCGCAGTGGATCGAGAACTTGAAGATGCCGGCGATGTTGATTTTGGGCAGCTTGTTGAGCTGTTCCGGACACGCCGGCGAGGTGTTCTGCGACGCAAGGCTTTCCGATCCCGGCGCCGATCCCGCGCCGCCGTCGCACGTTTCCGCGAAGGCCCACTCGGCGCTCTGGAGGAACAGCGAGGCCTGCCCGACGACGAGATCGCGGATGGCCAGCATCGAGTTTTCGGCATCGAGCAGCATCCGCTGATGGTCGGCCGGTTCGGAGATGTTCGCGGCGACCCCCATCGCGTAGCGCCAGTAGGCGCTGTCGTAGCGCAGGCCGGCATCGTTGAGCGCGGCTATCTGCGGTTTCCACCGTTCGTGCAGGGTCGCCGTCTCAGACGTGCAGACTTCCCTCAGGCAGGCTTCGAAGTCTTCCCTGCCGCCGCATTTCTGCAGGCCGTCCCACATCGGCCTCGAGGGGTCGAGCGTGCCGCCGTTGCCTTCGCCGTTGCCGATGTTGATCGCGCTGCTGAGAGCGTCGTACTGGGACTCGAACGCTTCATAGAGCGGGCGCAGTTCGGGCTGCCACTCGGCGGTGTTCAGCGCCTGCCAGATCGAGCTGCGCCGCTGCGCGGTCTGCTCGTTGAGGTCGTGCACGCTCGCGCTGAGGCTCGCCTCCTTGGTGGCGTTGGCGGTGACCTGGCCTTCGATCTTTTCGCCCAGCGAGCTGTAGTAGTCCTTCATCGCCCCGCCCTGCTCGGGGGTTTCGGGAATCGCCATGTTGATCGGGGTCCATTCCCGGCTCTGGGAGAGGTCGAGGAAGCTCGAGGCGACGGGGACCGGTTCGCCGTTCGAGTCCGTGGTCCAGTCTCCCGATTCGCGCCCGAACGGCGGGTCGGCGATCACGGGCGGTTCGCCCCGGCTGCCACCCGGGAGCAGTGCCCACGAGCACTGCTGGGCGGCGTCCAGGTTGACCTTCGCCTCGGTGAGCAGCGGCGCCTCGGCGGCGGCTTTGCTCAGATACCCGGCGGCCTGCTGGGCGTGGCCGAGCAGCAGCAGCGCGTAGCCCCTGTTGTTGAGGGCCACCGCCTGATAGCTGATGCCCATCGGCCCCGGCCCCTTCGTCTTCAGCCTCGCCGCGGCGTTCAGCAGCGCGAGCCCTTCCTGGGGCATCCCCTGCGCCGTCACCAACCCCGCCAGGCCGATCAGCGGGCCGGCGTCGCGCGGGTCGAGCTGATGCACGCGCAGGGCTGCGTCGATCGCCGCCCACGGCTTGCCGTCGCCGAGCGCCCCGAAGACCGCGGCCGCCGCGTTCGGGGCGCTCCGCGCTTCCTCGCTGCGCGCGAAGCCCCGCAGGGCGGCGGCGCTCGCGTTGCGGTCCAGCTGCTTCTGGATGCGCGCGAGTGCCTTGGCCAGCGGCATGCTCTTGATCGCGCTCGCCTTGCTCGCGCACTGGGAGCGCAGCTGGCTCGCCAGTTCGACCAGGTCGGACTTCGAGGTGCTGTGACCGTCGTTGAACGACCTCACCACCAGCTGGGCGCTCGCGGATGGTGCGATCGCGAGCGCCGCGAGCAGCGCCACCGCCACCGGCACCCCCACCCTGCGTGCTCGATCGAGCTTCTCCACGGCCGCCTCTCTTCTGCGATGAACGGATGCGGGCCGCGATGGCCCCGATGCGCGTCACGGTATGGGCCGGCCTTGGCGCGGCCATCCGCAGGAGCCCCCACACAGACGGGTAGAACGCCGCACTGTGCGACGAGCCCTCGACGTTCTCCCTGCAAACCGGCCTGATTCGGCTCGCCCGCGGGGGATGGCGACGCGGGACGACCCGTACAATGGGCGCGTGGCGATCGAGTTCTCAGAGCGCATCAGGCGCATCCCCACCTACCCCGCGGCGGGCGGCTACGCACAGCAGGAGCCGCTCGTGCGCCTGGCGAGCAACGAGTCGCCGTACCCGCCGCTGCCGGCCGTGCGCGAGGCGATCGAGCGCGCGCTGGGCACGCTCAACCGCTACCCGGACCCCACCAACGCGCTGCTGCGCCAGCGGCTCAGCGATCGCTACGGCGTGCCCTCCTCGCGCATCGCCATCGGCAACGGCTCGTGCGACATCCTGCTCGCCGCCGGCGAGGCGCTGCTGGAGCCGGGCGCCGAGCTCGTGTACGCGTGGCCGTCGTTCTCCGTCTACCCCCACCTGAGCGCGGCCTCCGGCGCGCGCGCGATCACGGTCGCGCTCGACGGCGAGGATCGCCACGACCTGCGGGCGATGCTGCGCGAGATCACCGTCGCCACACGGCTGGTGCTCGTGTGCAACCCGAACAACCCCACCAGCACCGCCGTCCCGCTCGCGGACATCGCCGGCTTCCTCGCCGAGGTCCCGCGCCACGTGTGCGTGATCCTCGACGAGGCCTACTGCGAGTTCAACACGATCGACGACGCCGACGCCTCGCTGGAGCTGCTCGACGCGCACCCCAACCTCGCGCTGCTGCGCACCTTCTCCAAGGTGCACGGCCTGTGCGGCCTGCGCGTCGGCTTCGCGCTGTGCGGCTCGGAGGAGCTGCCGCGGGCGCTCGACCAGGTGCGCCAGCCGTTCTTCTGCAACGCGCTCGCCCAGGCGGCCGCCGTCGAGGCGCTCGCCCACCAGGACGCGGTCGAGGATCGCGTCATCCGCACCGTCGCCGAGCGGATCTCCGTCGACGAGCGCCTGCGCGCGCTCGGCCTCGAGCCCGCCGACTCGCAGGCGAACTTCTGCTGGTTCGCGCTCGGCTCCGAGCGCGACGAGCAGGCCGTCATGCGCGGCCTGCAGGAGCGCGGCGTGCTCGTGCGCGGCGGCAGTGCGCTCGGCTCGCAGACGCCCGCGCTGCGCGTCACCTACGGCCTGCCCGAGGAGAACGCCCGCTTCCTCGACGCGCTCGCCGAGGTGCTCCAGCCGGCGCCCGCGCGCTGAGTCGCTCCCGGCGCCGAGTGGCGCCCGGCGCTGGGACCGGCCGCACGCGCCAGGTCCGGCGATGCCCGCCAACTTGTCTCCCACCCCTCGACCTGGCGCCGTTCGTCTGCTACAAAGACGTGCAGAGAGCGATGTCCGCGTCGATCAGCACATCCGGTTCCGTCTCACCCGTAGACGCCACGTGGCCGTCCTCCTACGCCTATCGCACCTGGCGATTTAGCTAGGCGCTTCGGTCCGCACCCGTACGTGAGCGGGTGCCAGCGGCCGCACCGGGTCCCCGAAGCGGGGCCGAGCGCCACCCACAGGGCGTCTCAACGTCCTCCTCACGATCGATCGAGAGGTGGGTGGGAAGCACCTCTAACATGCCCAGGTGTTAGTGAAAGGATGAGTCGATGATGATTGTCATGAAAGAGACCGCCACCGAGGATGAGGTGGAGGCGGTCGTAGCCAAGATCGAGCGAGCCGGCGCGCGCGCACACCGCAGCTCGGGCGCGCGTGTGACCGTGATCGGGGCGATCGGCGACGTCGAGCAGGACGCCAACATCGAGAGCCTCGGCCTCGAGGGCCAGCCCGGCGTCGACCGCGTGGTGCCGATCCTCAAGCCGTACAAGCTCGCCTCCGCGCAGATCACCCACGGCGAGCGCACCGTGCTCGACATCGACGGGCGCAAGGTCGGTGGCGAGCACTTCGCGCTGATCGCCGGGCCGTGCACCGTCGAGTCCCGCGAGCAGCTGCTCGAGACGGCGCGCGTCGTGCGCGACGCGGGCGCGACGCTGCTGCGCGGCGGCGCGTACAAGCCGCGCACCTCCCCGTACGCGTTCCAGGGTCTCGGCCAGGAGGGCCTGCGCCTGCTCGCCGAGGCGAAGGCCGAGACGGGCCTGCCGATCGTCACCGAGCTGATGGACATCGGCGACCTGGATGCCGTGCTCGAGGTCGCCGACGTGATTCAGATCGGCGCACGGAACATGCAGAACTACCCGCTGCTCGCCGAGATCGGGCGCTCCGGGCGCCCCGCGCTGCTCAAGCGCGGGCTCTCGGCGACGCTCGACGAGCTGCTGATGGCGGCCGAGTACATCCTCAAGGAAGGCAACCCGAACGTGATGCTCTGCGAGCGGGGCATCCGCACGTTCGAGACGGCCTATCGCTTCACGCTCGACCTGATGGCCGTACCGGTGCTCAAGGAGCTCTCGCACCTGCCCGTGATCGTCGACCCCAGCCACGCGGCCGGACGGCGCGACCTGGTGATGCCGCTGTCGCTCGCCGCCGCCGCGGTCGGCGCCGACGGCATAATCGTCGAGGTGCACCCGAACCCGGACGAGGCCATCTGCGATGGGCCGCAGGCGCTGAAAGCGGAGGACTTCGCCGCGTACGCGCT
>Ga0187879_10003119_pt1 | contig 11163 bp, 6 predicted proteins | sample June2016WEW_19_1_FD_132423 | JGI IMG/M metagenome (GOLD analysis project Ga0187879, IMG submission 132423) | Peatland microbial communities from SPRUCE experiment site at the Marcell Experimental Forest, Minnesota, USA - June2016WEW_19_10 | ecosystem: Environmental > Terrestrial > Soil >... | reverse complement strand
CTGCCTTGAATCGCACACCCTGCAAGACAATGCCTACCTCATGCACCACAAAGACGTGGGCCTGATTGATGCCACCGGCGGGCCCGGTGCAGTCAAAGCCGCCTACAGCTCCGGCAAACCAGCCCTCGGTGTGGGGCCGGGCAACACACCCGTTTATTTGGAAAAAACAGCGGACCTGAGTACGGCTGTGGTCGACATCATCCTTTCCAAGACTTTTGATAACGGGACCATCTGCGCCTCAGAGCAAACGGTGGTGATCGATGATGAGATTTATGACCGGGTGCTGAAGAAACTTGCGGAACTGCGCACCCACATCTGCAATCAGCAAGAGACCGAAATGCTGGCGCGCACGGTGATCGATCCTAAGACAGGATTTATGCAACCCATGGCAGTCGGGCAGACGGCCACTGATATCGCGCGTCTGGCCGGTCTGGTGGTGAAACCGGACACCAAACTACTGATTGCGCCGATTCAAGGCGTGGGTCGCGAACACCCTCTGTCAGTGGAAAAGCTGTTCCCGGTGCTCGCAGTCTATCGCGCAAAGTCTGTCGAAGAGGCGCTCCGAGTATGCGTGGACGTGAATCATGCGGGCGGTCTCGGACATACGGCGGTCATTTTCTCGCGCAACGAAGAAGTCATCCGCAAGTTCGCCGAGGTCATGAATGCGGGTCGGATCATTGTGAACTCGCCCGGCTCTATCGGAGCCCTGGGCGCGGTTTACAACGATCTGGTGCCAACCTTCTCCTTCGGATGCGGCACTGGCGGCGGCAACAGCACCACCGATAACGTAAATATCTATCACTACCTCAATATCAAGCGTCTGGCTCGAAGGACACAAGCCCATATGTGGTTCCGGGTTCCCAATCAGATTTATTTCAACCTGAACGCGGTGGAAAATGTGCGCCAGTTTCCATCGCACTCCACCATCATCGTCACGAATCCGTCGATGGAGCAATTCGGCCACGTCGACCTTGTCCGGCGCAATATTCCGGAGGGAACCCACGTCCACGTCACGGTGATTCCAGATGCAGAGCCCGAGGTGAAAGTGGTGATGCAAGGGGTGGCGGAACTCAACTTTTACAAAGCGGACCAAATCATCGCCCTCGGCGGCGGGTCGGTGATCGATGCGGCCAAGATCATGAAACTCAAGTACGAATCGCCGGACGCTGACCTGGAAGAACTGTCCGCGCCCTTTCTGGATCTGCGCAAGCGCGTGATTCAGTACCCAACCGAGAAAATTAATCGGGCGCGGCTGATTGCCATCTCCACCACCAGTGGAACCGGAAGCGAAGTCACTCCCTTTGCCGTCCTCACCGACAAAGAGCGCGGACGCAAGGTGACTCTGGCCGACTATTCGCTGACCCCGGATGTGGCCATCGTCGATCCACAATTTGTGATGTCCATGCCGAAGGGACTTACTGCCGATACCGGCATCGACTGCCTGACCCATGCGCTGGAAGCAGCCGTTTCCAATTACGCCTCGGCCTATACCGACTCCAACGCCATGCAGGCGATACGGTTGGCGTTCAAGTATCTGCCCATCGCTTATGAGCATCCCCGCGATGAAGAGGCGCGCTCCATGATGCACAATGCCGCCTGCATTGCCGCAATGGCATTTGCCAACGCGTCGGTGGGCGTGAATCACGCGCTCGCGCATGCCTTCGGCGCGCGCTTCGGCGTGGCGCATGGCCGGGCTAATGCGCTCATGTTGCCCCACGTCATTGCCTATAACGCGGCTGTGCCCACCAAGTTCCTGCCGTCGCCCTATCAGAAGGGGTACGTCGCTCACAAGAAATACGCCACGATCGCGGATTTGCTCGGCCTCGGCGGTCACACGATTGAGGAAAAGGTGACGCATCTGATCGCGGCGATAGAACAGTTACTGGATCAACTGAATTTTCCGCGTTCGATCGCCGACCTGGGAATCTCCAAGGAAGAATTCGAGCGGGCAATGCCCGATCTGACCACGCTTGCCTTTGACGATCCATCCTGGCGTTCGAACCCTCGCATGCCGCTGCTCAGCGAATTGGCCGACCTGTTTTGGAAGGCTTATCAGGGGCGAGGTCTGGCAAAAAATGTAGCCGAACCGAACCTCGTCGAGGAGGGTGGTGCGTAATGGCAATGATCGCCGTGTGGCTGAAGGTTGACGAAGAGCGCGTTGTCCAGGCATTGCAAGAGGCCGAAGCAAAACTGGACAGCGTCGAGGGCGAAGTGGCCTTGGATTTCTCGTCGGTGCGTCGGATCGATGCCAGTGCGCTTCGGGCACTGGAAGGGTTCGCGGGCATGGCGGACGACAAAGGCGTGAAGGTCGTTTTGCGCGGCGTCAACGTCGGTGTCTACAAAGTGCTCAAGCTGGTGAAGCTTACGTCGCGATTTTCTTTCGTGAGCTGAGATGGTTAGGCAACTGACGTTTGGCGACTGAATCGGAGAGCTGTATGACGAACCACAATCGGACTGGCGAAAATATTGGGGCGAGCAAGGGCGCGAATAATGGCGTGAACGGTGACCGCCTTTCCTGGGGTGACACCGTATTCCTTCATCTCGAACGCGAGGGCATGCCCCTCAACGTAGCCTGTGTCTGCGTGTTCGACGGCGAGATCCCTTTCGAAGCGTGCGTCCAGTTTGTCGAGTCGAAGCTGCCGCTGATTCCCCGCTACCTCAAACGTGTTGTGCCCCCGCCACTTAATATTGGCCTTCCCAGCTGGGAATACGACCCGACCTTCGACATCCACCGCCACGTACGTGAGGTGACGCTCAAGCACGGTTCCGAGGCAGAGTTGAAGACGCTGGCGGGCAAAATTCTGAGCACGGTGATGGACCGGCAGCACCCGCTATGGGATCTGACCTTTGTGCGTGGGATGAAAGGTAATCGCAGCGCGCTCATCTTCCGCCTGCACCACTGCCTCGCCGATGGCATCGCCGGGGTTGGGATCATGAATGTGATCATGGATGCGAGCCCCGTAGCTGCTCAGCTACCCCGACGAAAGCTTCGGCTCCGCATCCCCCCGCGGCCTGACGTGTTGACTTCGCTGACCAACGGCTGTGTCGATTCTTATTCCGAATTCGTCAAACGAATTCTCGCCGCGATGGCGGACCTCTCGACCATGGCCGAGCGTTTCGCGCTGAATGGCGGCAGCGTGGCCACCGACGAGTTCGCCAGCCTGCTTCCGGAACTCAGCGCATCCACCGAGCGGCTGCGCTTCAACGTTTTCTACCGCGGACCGCAGAAATTCGCCTGGGCCGAAATTCCGCTGGCCGAGATCAAAGCCATAAAGAGCACCTGCGGAACCAGCGTGAATGACGTCATTCTCGCGTTGGTAACCGCTACCATCCGGCGCTACCTAATACTGCACGGCGACCGCGTTAAGGGACGTCTCCTCCGCATGATGGTTCCGGTCAATCTGCGCGGCAACGACAGTCCGGGAGAATTGGGAAACCGCATTTCCCTGGTTCCTGTAACGATTCCGCTGGATATTCGCGACCCTGGGAAACTGCTGGCAGCCGTCCATAAGAGAACGGAGTTTCTCAAACGGTCGCATGCGGCCGAACTCGTAAGTTTGGCCGGTGGTTTGATTGGCATGTTCCCGACTGCGGCGCAGGCGCTGGGCGGCCACATCCTGAGTCGGTTGCCATTCACGCCTTTCAACATGGTGTGCACCAACGTTCCGGGGCCGCAGTATCCGCTCTACATGCTCGGACACAAGATGCTGCACTGTTATCCCTACGTCCCGATCGGCGGCGAGATGGCTCTCAACTGCGCCATCCTGACCTATAACGGCGCGGCATATTTCGGGTTCAGCGGAGATGTGCATGCAGCGCCCGACCTGCGTCGTTTGGAAGCGCTTCTGAAGTTGAGTTTCACCGAACTACGAGAAGCCGCCGGGATCGTCCCCGCACCTAAGGAAGATCAAAAGAAGGAAGATCAGAAGAAGGAACATCAGAAGGAAAATCAGAAGAAAAGGAAGAGGGTACGCGCGAAAGCGAAAGTTGCATTGGCGCCGTTGTCGGCGCACGCGCCGGCATCAGTTCACGCGTCCATTCCCCCTCGGCCTGTCGCTTCGTTCGCATCAGCACCAGCACCTGGGCCCCTAGTGGAGGAGAAAACAAATCTGACGCAGGCGATCGCCTAATGATCGCTCTGCGGGAGAGTCCGGAGACGTGGAAGGCATCGAGTCAGCTGCGCAGTTGACGGCCTGGTTAGCCGTTTCGCTGGTCACAGGCCGAGTTCTATTCTTACTCATTCATATTCTGGGCGTCGCAGCTTTTGCCTACATTGTGGCGAAGCGGTTGGTCCCGCTCCTTCGGGGCGAACCTGATTTCCGTTTTGATCACCCATGGTTGCGGTTGGGAAGGGTTCTGAAATACTGGCTGGGTCAGTGGAAGCAGCCGCGCTACAAACTCGCAGGACTCCTTCATATTTTCATTTTTGCCGGCTTCCTGGTATTGGCGATGCGCGCCTTCTCGGTGCTGATCGTAGGCGTCTCCCCGAATTTCGTCATGCCCGGCCTTTCGGGAAGCGCCGGTCCGATCTACAACATCATCACCGATTACGCCGCCACCATTGTTTTTCTCTGCATGGTGATTGCTGTAATTCGCCGCCTGGTTTTCAAACCTGCGCGGTACGCTGTGCCGGCACGGTACGGCAAAGCCCACACCGCGGATGCCATTTTCCTTCTCTCTCTGATCGCGATCCTGATGGTCGCCGACAGCCTCTTTGCCGCCGCTAGAGCCGCTGCTCCTTTACAGGCAGGCCACCTCGTCGACCCGTTGGCCGCATTTTCGCTCCCTTGGATGTTGCAGAAAGCCCTCGCCTCCACCTCCGTGGCCACGCTCGGGACAATTTACTTCGCTGCCTATCTTCTCCACGAGTTGACTTTTTACTTTTTGCTCTGCTATCGGCCTTTTGGAATCCAGTTCCACGTGGAAACGTCCCTGTTCAATATTTACTTCGCAAAGTTAGACCGAGAAATCCTGAAGCCGGTGCGATATGGCGTAAGCGACGAGCATCTCGATCAGGTGAAATCCTTCGGAGTAAAGACCTTCGAAGACTTTACCTGGAAGCACATGCTCGATTTCTATTCCTGCGCGGACTGCGGGCGGTGTTCTGACAATTGCCCCGCTAATGCTGTGGGCAGGCCGCTGTCGCCGCGGTTCCTTACCATCAAGGCAAGAGACTACAGCTTCCAGCACTATTCGATTTTGGGAAGCGTGAACAATGGTACGGCTTTAATCGGCGGCAAAGATTCCCCCGGCATTTATTCCGAAGACGAAATCTGGTCCTGCACTACCTGCGGCGCCTGCGAAGCAGAATGCCCGCTGCTGGTCGAGTACATCGACAAGATCGTCGATCTGCGGCGAGGCATGATCGATGACGGGAATGTGCCCCAGTCCCTGCAAAAGCCGCTGAAGGCGCTGGAGAGTCGCGGCAATCCCTACGGCAAGATGGAGAAGAAGAAAGCGGACTGGGCCAACGCGAAGGAATTCCAACAAGTCTGCCGCGTCAAAACACTCGACAAGAACAACGGCGCCGACACTTTGTATTTTGTCGACAGCATCACCTCCTACGATGACCGTATGCAGTCGATCGGGCGGGCAACGGCCAACATCCTCAACCACGTCGGAGAGAATTTCGGAATCCTGGGTGCGGCAGAAAGAGACAGCGGCCATGAAGTCCGGCGTTTCGGCGAAGAGACGCTGTTCATGGCGTTGCGTGATCACAACGTGGATGCCATCCAAGCGTCTGGAGTCCAGCGCATCGTCACTGCCGACCCGCACGCCTACAACGCGCTGAAACATGACTATAAGGATGTGCCGCCGGTGGAGCACATCAGCCAGTTGATCGCCCGCGAAGTGAAAGCCGGCAAGATCAAGTTCAATCCCATACCAAACGAAAACAGCGTGTACGCCTACCACGATCCCTGCTATCTGGGACGGCACAACCAGATTTACGACGACCCGCGAGATGTGCTGGATGCGATTCCCGGCATGAACAGAGTCGAGATGACGCGGTCCCGTGACCGCTCATTCTGCTGCGGAGGCGGGGGACTGATGTTGTTCTACGAGCCGAAAGAAGATCAGCGAATGGGTGTGAAGAGAGTAGAGATGGCGGCCGAAGCCGGAGCCAATGTGATGGTAACGGCCTGCCCATTCTGCATGGTGAATATAGAGGATGCGATTAAAGTCGCCGGTCTGGAAGGCAAGATGACCGCCATCGATCTGGCAGAGTTAGTCGATCAACAAATCGCGCGTGAAGCGCCCGAAGACGATCTGAAGCAAATTAAGACTGAAAACAACTCTGTGGAGGTTGAACGTGGAAATTCTAGTTTGCGCAAGAAGAGTGCCTGACACTTCGGAAAACGAGATTCAGCTCAACCGCGCCGGAAACGACATCGAGCGCGATGAGTTGGTCTATTCGATCAACGAGCCCGACAACTATGCGGTCGAAGAGGCCCTGCAGATCGTCGCCAGAACCGGTGGAACCGTCACCGTCGCCACCGTGGGCGGCGAAGATGACGAAGAGATTCTGCGCCGGGAAATGGCTATGGGCGCGAACCAGGGCGTGCTGATCACTGACGATGCTTTCAGCGGATCGGATGGCCGAGGCATCGCCACCATCCTGAAGTCTTTCGTCGAGAGAGGGCATTACGACCTTGTTCTCACGGGGGTTCAAGCTGAGGACGGTGGCGCTCGGGTCGGCGGAATGCTGGCCGCGCTGCTCGACTATCCCTTTGCTTCTCTCGTCACGTCGATTGAAGTGCTCGACGGCCAGAAGCTGAAAATCGCCCGGGAAATAGAAGGCGGCAACAAAGAGATCAGCGAGATTGATCTGCCTTGTGTGCTCTCGATTCAGACTGGCATCAATGAGCCGCGTTATGTCGGCATGCGAGGCATCCGGCAAGTGGCCAGTGTCCCCATCCCAACTTTCGGCGCATCCGACCTGGGAATTGGCGCCTGCGCTGTAGGAGAAGCCGCTGCGAAAGTCAAACGCGTGGACTACTTCGTCCCTGCGTTGGGCAAGGGCGCCGAAATTCTTCGCGGCACCCGCGAAGAAAACATCGACAAAGTTCTGGAGCTAGTGGCAGCCAAAGGAGGGTTGAAATAATGGCTCGCATCTTCGCTTACATCGTGCACAAAGGTGGAGTGGTTGACGACTCCGCGTTCGAGTTGGCAGCGGCGGCGCGCAAGATCGATCCCGATTCTTCGCCAACAGCCCTTCTCACCGGTTGCGGGCCGGAGCTCGATGCCGCGTGCAATAGCCTCAGTGCTTCTTACGCAGAGATCTGGAAAATCTCCAATGAAGCCCTTGCTTACCCCAATGCTGAATTGGTCCGCAAAGCGCTGCTTAAGGTGCTACCGAGCAACAGCATTGTGCTGATCGCCCACGAACATTTCGGAATCGATCTGGCGCCGGGGCTGTCCATCAAGATGAATGCGACTTTTGTCTCCGACGTGCTGGACATTGCCGGAGTCGACGGCGCCAACCTCAAAGTGATCCGCCAGGAATTTGGCGGACAGGCGAGCACTCACGTTCACTGTGACGTTTCAACCGGCGCGGTGGTCACGATACGTCCGGGCGCGTTCAAGCCGGCCGAGGTTACACCGGGGAGCAGCACCGTCATCGACAAGTCAAACGAGGTCGGCTCTCTGTCAGCAGGCCGCCGATATCTGGAAACGGTCGTCGCCGAGGCAGGAGATGTCGATATCACCAAGTACAACGTTTTAGTTTCTATCGGCCGTGGCATCCAGGAAAAAGATAATGTGGCCATCGCCCAGCAATTGGCCGACGCCCTGGGCGCGGCAGTGAGCTGCTCCAGACCCGTGGTCGATGCCAAGTGGATGGAAAAATCGCGGCAGGTGGGCTCATCCGGAAAAACCGTCAAGCCCAAAGTATATCTGGCATGCGGCATCAGTGGCTCTTTCCAGCATCTGGCTGGCATTAAAGGCAGTCCGTTCCTGATCGCCATTAACAAGAACCCGAAGGCTCCGATCTTTCAGGTGGCAGACGTTGGAATCGTCGACGACATCCTGGAGTTCTTGCCCGAGTTGACCATCAAAGTTCGTGAACTGCATAGCATCGCAAAATGAGGAATCACAATGATCGCAAGTAAAACCTTAAAGCTAAGCTTGAAGTCGCTCAAAGACTTCGCCAAGAAGCGTCTGCCGGATGAAGTGCTCCGCGAGCTTGATGAGCGCGATGAATGCCCGCTCGATATCGTCCACCACATGTGCAGTCCAGACAAGCTGGGCATTCAGCTTCTGTTCATTCCCGAAGAATTTGGCGGGATGGGCGGCGGAACCTTCGATGTGTATTGCGTCTGCGAAGAAATGGCGCGCATCGATCTGGGCGTCGCCACGGCGGTGCTGGCCACATTTCTAGGCAGCGATCCGATCACGGTCGGCGCCACGCCAGAGCAGAAGAAAATCTGGCTGACGCGCATCGCTGAAGAGGGAATCTTGTTCGCCTACGGCGCGACAGAGCCGGAAGCGGGCAGCGATTTGGGATCGCTTCGCACTACGGCAGACCCGGTCACCCAGGACGGCCGCATCGTCGGCTACAAAATCAATGGCAATAAACAGTGGATCAGCAATGGCGGGATCGCCGACGCTTACACGGTTTTGGCCAACACGCCGAGCGGTCCGAGCTGGTTCATCGTAGAAAAAGGCGCAAAGGGTTTCACCCACGACGAGCCGGAAGATAAGCACGGCATTCGACTGAGCAACACCGCGGCACTTGCATTCAGCGACGTCTACGTGGACGCCGACCGGCTCATCGGTGGCGTCGAAGGCCAGGGATTGAATCAGGCGCAGGCCGTGTTCGGTTACACGCGCCTCATGGTGGCGGCGTTTGGCCTCGGGGCCGGCTGGGCCGCACTCGACCGCGCAATTCCCTACTCCACCAAACGCATTCAGGCCGGAGCACCGCTCTCCGAAAAGCAGGGATACACGCACAAGTTGATCGTGCCCCACGTGGTACGCCTGGAGGCTGCCCGCTCCTATATCGAAGAAACCGCGGAGCGCATCGACGCCGGCGCTGAGGGAAGCTTGAACACCGAAGGCGCCATCGCCAAGTACATGGCAACCGAAGCCGGCAACGCCGCTGCCGAGGCCAGCATTCAGGCGCTGGGTGGTTACGGTTACACGCACGAATACATGGTGGAAAAAATCAGCCGCGACGTCCGCATCACCACGATCTACGAAGGCACCTCCGAGATCATGGAGATGACCATCAGCCGCGACCGCTGGCAGCTTCATCTCAAAACGCGCGGCCAGTACTATCACGAGCGCGCGCGGGAATTCGAAGCGCTGCACGCACGCCATCCGAGCGTCGGCGCTGATATCGCGGCGCTGGCTTTGCATGCCTTGGCCGAGGTCATGGAGAAAGCACGGGTCGCTCGCCTCACCCGCTATCAACATATTCTCCTGCGCCTCGGTGAGTTGATCGCTTACGCCGAGTGCGCGGGAAGTTTGTCCCGCCGCGCCGCGCTCTTGGCTAACGGCAAGCTCAACGAAAAAGCCAACCGGCGTTTCGACGCCACGGCCCTCGGAGCTATCAGCCGTGTTTTCGCCCGCGACGCAGCGCTCAAGGTGGCCGAAGAGGGTTTGCGCTGGGTCATCGGAGCCGGAGGCGTCAGCGATTCCGAGATTGCTGCCTTGGAAACACGTTTAGGATTGCCCGCCATTCACCGCGCTCAGTCGGGCCTTATTTCAGATCTGGATTACATAGCAGACGTACTGTACAGCCGCGCGGTCAAGACCACGGTAGTGGCCGCGTAGCGATTATAGATGCACTTTGCAGGAGTCTCGTCATGGAAAACACTTCTTATCGTGCCATAGCAATTGTGGGAGTTGGAGCGGTTTTACCCGATGCTCCGAATGTAGCTGCTTTCTGGAAAAACGTGAAGGACGGCCGCTACAGCATCAGCGAGGTAAAGCCCGAGCGCTGGGACCCGGCCCTCTACTACGACCCCGATCACAGCGCCCCGGACAAGACTTACTCAAAGATCGGCGGCTGGGTGCGTGAGCATGTGTGGGATCCGATCAAGTGGCGGCTGCCTATCCCGCCGCGCGTCGTCGATGCCATGGACGAGTCGCAAAAATGGGCGATCGCCTGCACCCGCGAAGCGTTAGAAGACTATGGCTATCCCCAGCGTCCGCTGAACAACGATCGCACGGCTGTGATCATCGGCAATGCGATAGGGGGCGAAAAACATTATTTCACCGTGGCGCGCGTGCTCTTTCCGGAATTCGCGCGCGAACTTGCCGAATCGGCCAGCTTCGCCGCGTTGCCGGAAGCGGTCCGCCGCGACATTACCCGCCAATTCCACGACCGGATGGGAAAGCTCTTTCCTGAAATTACGGAAGACAGCATGCCCGGCGAATTGTCCAACTGCATTCCAGGCCGTATCGCGAACGTTTTTAACTTCCACGGCCCCAACTACGTTTGTGACGCCGCCTGCGCATCGGCAATGGCAGCGATCAGCTCCGCGACGGAAGGACTCGTACAACACCATTTCGACGTGGCTGTCGCCGGCGGCATTGACCGCAACATGGGCGCCTCGAGCTTCGTCAAGTTCTGCAAGATAGGCGCGCTCTCGGCTACTGGCACGCGTCCCTACGCCGAAGGGGCCGACGGCTTTGTGATGGGCGAAGGCGCCGCGATCTTTCTGCTCAAGCGTCTGGCCGATGCCGAGCAAGATGAGGACAAGATCTATGCCGTGCTGCGTGGCATGGGCGGATCGAGCGACGGTAAGGGAAAGGGCATCACCGCGCCCAACCCGATCGGCCAAAAATTTGCCATCGAGCGCGCTTGGCAAAATGCCGGATTATCGCCAGACACGGTGACGTTGATCGAGGGCCACGGCACATCCACCGCCGTGGGCGACGTCGTCGAAGTGCAAAGCATGATCGACGTGCTCAGCAATTCTCAACTTCCCTCGCACTCCGTGGCGCTTGGTTCAGTCAAATCGAACTTCGGGCATCTCAAAGGAGCGGCCGGCGCTGCCGGACTGTTGAAAGCCACTCTGGCCCTTCGAAACAAAGTGTTGCCGCCGAGCGTGCATTGCGAACATCTCAATCCGAATATTGACTTTGCCCACTCTCCGCTCTACGTCAACACCGAACTGAAGCCGTGGACGATGCCCGCAGACGGCGTGCGGCGAGCGG
>Ga0187879_10003116_pt1 | contig 11167 bp, 11 predicted proteins | sample June2016WEW_19_1_FD_132423 | JGI IMG/M metagenome (GOLD analysis project Ga0187879, IMG submission 132423) | Peatland microbial communities from SPRUCE experiment site at the Marcell Experimental Forest, Minnesota, USA - June2016WEW_19_10 | ecosystem: Environmental > Terrestrial > Soil >... | reverse complement strand
GGCTGGTGACCGAGCTGCAGGAGCATTGCAAGCGCGTGACGGCGCCCTACAAATATCCGCGCGAGATAGAATTCATCGACGAGCTGCCCAAGACGGTCAGCGGGAAGATCCGCCGCGTCGAGTTGCGCAAGCTGGAAGAATCCCGCACGGGCAGGTCCGCTTAAGTTCAGCATTCACTTCGGTATCTGCCGGGTTCGGCGATTTGACCCTCTCAGGGCGTGGGCGATGCGCCGGGAGATTGCGGCGCCGGCGTCGAAGTGGGAGTCGCCTCGACGGATCGGGTCGGCAGTGCGCCGCGAAATCCGGGCTGTTGCATCAGCACGCCAACGGCACGCGAGAGTGCAACCGACAGAGACTCGGCGGGTTCGGTCTCGAGCGGCAGAAAGACCTCGGCGCCGACGGGATTTGGCGGTTCATTTTCGATGCCGCTGATCTCGTCCGAGTAAAGCACGGCGCCATCCCGATTCTTGAGCTCGAACTTTACGCGCACCACGGCTCTCATCGAGAAGTACTGGCCGTGGACGGTCTGGTTCGTTCCGAACCGCTTGTTCACCTCGAGCTGTTTGAGGTCGGAAGTGAGGATGAAATCCGTGCCCTCGGGCGGCTTGCCGTCGCCCGGATTCGAGTCGAGCGCCACCGGCGCCAAACCGGCGTCGGCGAGCCCCTCGATCAACGCGTTGTTGAACGCGCGGGCCGCATCGGCAACCACGAGCGGAGTCTGGGGGGCGCCGTCGGCGGCGTAGATCGTGCCGACGTCGGAATTGCCGGAGCCGAAATTTCCGGTCGTGGGAGGCACCGCAATTTTGACGGGACGAAAAATATTCTGCGACCCCGGCACGAAATCCGGAAGATAGTGGAGATCGACACGCGTGCGCAGCTTGCATCCAGACAGCGCGAGCACCAGCGCCACCATCGCGACACAGTCGCGAACGCGGCTACGATTGAGGCCGTGACACCGCAGGACGCCGGTCCCTCCACCAAAACACGAAGACCACGATCGCCACAGCAAACGCGGCCAGCCCAATCCATCGCGACGCCTGATGAGCCATCATCAAGGCGCGATACAACTCGTCGCCCACCAGATAGCCAACCGTGACGACCAGCGAGCACCATACGATCGCGCCGAGCACGTTCCATCCGAGGAACTGGAAAAACGGCATCCCGCACGCACCCGCCATCGGGCCCGCCATGAATCGCGCGCCGGTGATAAATCGCGCCATGAACACCGCCTTGGCGCCGTGGGTCTGAAAGAAAAGTTGCAAGCGGTCGTAGCGCGTGCGCATGAAGGGGAAGGCGGACGCGAGCCGAACGAGTACGCGCTGTCCGCCGGTGCGGCCGATGACGTAGCCGCAACAGTCGCCCAGGACCGCGCTCGCGACTACGGCGATATAGACGATTCGCAGATCGAGCAACGCGCGGCCGGCCAGGAATCCGGCAGCGAGCATCACGGTTTCCTCGGGCACCGGAACCCCCAGATTGCCGACGAACACGGCAATGAAGATGCCGAGATAGCCCCACGTCGTGAGCATGTCCGCGATATGCGCGGGGTCGGTTATCCCATGCATTGGAAATCCATCTGTCGCGAAGTCGGCGCCACTTCCCCCCCAGCTCGGCGATCTCTAACTTGCCGGATTGAGTGTGCCAGCGTAAGAGGCTTTTGGCTAGTCAGGTGTTGAAATTACGCGCCGGAAGCAAAACGATTCGCGATTCTTATGTAACGATCGACAGTTTTCTGAACACGAAAAACTTGTAACCGAAGAAGTTCGCGAACAGCGTCAATCCGGCGCCGGAGATAGCCCCCACGTTTGCCCAGAGCTTGGTGCTGAATCCGCGCGGTGCGCCGATGACGTTCACGATCACGTCCGCGCCCGCGATGTTGAGCCCCACTGCCACCAGCGTCACCGCCATGAAAGCAATTAACTCGCGCCTTGCTTCCGGGGATTTCGCCGCATCGAAGGTCCAGTACTTATTCCACAGGTAGCTATTGATCACCCCCAGCGTTACCGAGACTGATTTGAACGCCAAAAAGCCGCCACCGGAGGCCACACCGGTTACCAGGATCAGTAAATTCAGGATGCCAAAGTCAACGCCGGAATTCAGAACACCCACCACGGCGAACTTCGAAAACTCGAATAACGAGGGGACTCGACTGGCAACCAGGCTTGCGACTAGCAGCGCGATCGCGAATAGAACGGCGATGATAATTGGCAGGGAGAGCAGCGGAACCCTGATCGCGGTTCCGAGCCCGAGGTTGATCACGACCGGGATCGACAGTGCGCCAGTCAGAAATCCGACGATCAGCGCGAGTACTATGTCACGCGCCAACGTGCTGCCATTGTCCGAGCCGCTAAACTCCCGTGATGCCATCGGTCGTAATTTCAGGTACAGAATAAGTATCACATCGGATGGACGCCAAGGACCTCCCGATGAAGTTCAGGAATCGCGCGGCTTTGCTCAGGTGACCAACGACGATCTCAAACGCCACGAACCGATCGTGACCGATCTGGCGCGAACCCGGCCGCGCCTCGCAATCGTTGTCCCCTGCTTCAACGAAGAGCCCGTGATACGGGAGACGGTCCGCCGGCTCGTCGACATACTGCGCGACCTGCGGGAAAAGGGGCAGATAGCGTCCGAAAGCTTCCTCTATTTTGTGGACGATGGGAGCATCGACAACACCTGGAGTATCTTGCGCGAACTCAACAAGTCCGAACGCGAAGTCAAAGCGCTGAAGCTGTCCCGGAACTTCGGCCATCAGAATGCCGTGTTAGCCGGTCTGCTGGCCGTCAGGCATCGAGCCGACTGCGCGATCTCGCTGGACGCCGACTTGCAGCACGACGAACAGGCTATCTACAGCTTTCTCGACAAGTACCGTCTTGGCGCCGACATCGTGTATGGGGTCAGGCGGAACGCCGGCAACGTTCCCATCTCCAAAAGGCTTTTCTCATCGGTCTTCTACTGGCTGATGAGTTCGCTCGGCGCCAAGGTCATCAAAGATCATCCGGACTACCGGCTGATCTCCGCAAAAGTTCTGGACACGCTGGCCGATTACAAAGAGGTCAACGTATTCCTCCGTGGCATTTTTGCGAATATGGGCTTCAAGTCGGAAGTAGTCCATTTCGACGTGCACGAGCGGCTCGCCGGCACGACGCACTATTCGTGGACAAAAATGATCGGGCTTGCGCTGGATGGAGTCACGTCGTTTACCGTGGCGCCGCTGCGGATGATCGCGATGGGCGGTGTGCTGATCACGCTCGGCGCCCTGGCCATCAGCGTATTCATCATCGTGAGCGCGCTGCGTGGCGACGTCGTTCCGGGCTGGGCGTCCACGGTCCTTCCGATCTACGTGCTCGGCGGCCTTCAAATCATGATCATCGGTCTGGTCGCGGAATATATCGGCAAGATCTACTCAGAGGTGAAACAGCGGCCGCGCTTCATCAGCGAGCAAGAGCTGTCGTGACCCCCGCGGACCAGCCTTCGGCGGATGTGATCGGAACGGCGAACGCCCCGAATTCGTCCGGACCACGCTGTGTGGCGTGCGATTCCTCATCAGGCGACGCAATCTTCGGCGGACTTCTGCGCTGTCGGCAATGCGGTCACGCGTTCGCCCCGCCTGAGTCCACCGATCAGGATCTCGCGGCTATCTACACCGAAAGCTACTTCAAGGGCGAGGAATATCACGATTACGTTTCAGACAAGGGCGTAGCGCAGCGCAATTTTCGGTCGCGCCTGAGGGTGTTGAAGTCCTTCATGGACCCGGCACGTCATCGGCGTCTGTTCGAAGTCGGCTGCGCTTACGGTTTTTTTCTGGAGGTCGCGAAGGATCGCTTCGACTCCGCCCAGGGCATCGATGTGTCCGCGGCTGCGGTGAGTCACGCCAAAACCCGGCTGGGTCTCGACGCCAGCTGCGCAGACCTGCTGCAGTATGACCTGGCCGGCCGCGAGTTCGACGTCGCATGCATGTGGGATACGATCGAGCATCTCGCGCGCCCGGATTTGTACATTGCGAAGCTCGCGGATCACATGCGGACCGGCGCGTTCATCGCCATCACGACCGGCGACTTCGCAAGCCTCAACGCGCGCCTGAGGCGCACGAAATGGCGACTGATGCATCCGCCGTCGCACGCGCACTATTTTTCGATCGCCAGCATGACCACGATCCTCGATAGGTTTGGCTTCGACGTGATCTACGCCCGCCATTGCGGCTTCTACCGGAGCTTGCGGAGCATGGCCTACGGAGTATTCGTGCAGAAGCACGGCGATACGCGCGCGCTTGATCTCCTGGATCGGCTGGGGGTCGGCGGTTGGCCGCTCTATCTCAACTTTTACGACATCATGTACGTGATCGCGCGCAAACGATGAGCAGCCATCCGCGGTGACGCTCAGCCGCCGAGGCCATAAAACCGGACGTACCAGACGCCCCACGTAATCATGAACACCGAAGCGGTTATCAGGATGCGCGACATCTGATCGATTCGTCGGTGCGCGCCGAGCGCCATGAGCAGCAAAAGAAACGGGAACGCCTGCAAGTAGTGGCGCGTGCCGAACTGCGCCGATCCATTGCCAACGTAAAACAGGCTCGGAGTCACCGCGATCAGGGCGCCCATTGCGATCAATACCGTCTCGATCCGCCGGCAGCTTGCCTTGAGCGCGAGCAGGAACGCCGGACTCGTCGTGAGGATTGACTGTCCCCCAAAGGTCGGATGGATGTACGGAAAGTTGCCGTTCAATCCGGGCGCCATGAAGAACAGCGTGAAAAAGTTGCCCGGGAAAAATCTAAACGCGAACAGCGTCTGTTGATCCTTCGGCATGTAGTAAACGACCCCGCGGTCAAAGGGGCTGTGATAGCGAATGAAGTTGAACGTCACGTAAATTGCTACTGTCAGCGCGCATCCCGGAATGAACCAGAACAACTCGCGGATGCTGCGGCGGCGCCAGAATAGCAACAGCGCGAGATATACCGGCCACACGAACACCAGATCGTAGCGCGCCAGCCCGGCGATCCCGGCAAAAAATCCAACCACTGCGGGACGCCCCTGGTCGAACGTCTCATCGAACGCCATCAAGGTGACCAGGATCGCGACCACCATCGAAACTCCCCAACTGCCCCCGTTGACTGTCTCGTACCAGATGATCGAGCCCGCGCCGAAAAAAACCGTGAGCCATTTCCGCGCATTCACCGTGAGCCGGAAATGCCCCAGCAGCCGCCACGCCAGCGCCATGTCGAGCGCACCCACAATGATCGAAAAATAATTCTGATTGGTGTTCATCCCCCAGATCGCCGTGAATGGCATCAGCAGGATCGCCGGCAGGATCGGATGAAGCTGGTAGCTGTATGGCCCAACCTGCGCATGCTCGATGTAATTCGGCGCGTCGATATAGGTGTGGCCGTGGATGAAAGCGAACGCTTGGCGCACATGCGCATTGTACGGACTTGTGTCCGATCCGGCCGTCATCGCATAGAACGCCAGGAAGACCACGAAGACCGCGAACTGTGAAAGCAACTCGTCTCGCTTGATGGCCTCATCGGTCATCGGCGCGGGATCGGCGAGCCTTAACGAGTACGCCAGCGCCCCGAGCGCAACGATTCCCGAAACTATGTCGATACGCGTCAGTATCCATCGGTGACGGAAAACGATGGCGCATCCCACGACCACGATGACCACTGCTACCGCAAAGAATTCGCGGCTGGTCGCCAGGGTCGGGCGCATCGCGTCCGCGCGCGTGTCAGTGCGACCCATGCTTTATCGCGACTTGCGCGGCTGTCCAGTTGAAGAGTTGCGGAAAACTGAACTCCGTTCCCTCGGTGGCGCCATTCTGACTCTGCCAGCTCGCAAGGATCCAGTATTGGTGCGGCGCTTTCTCCTGAGCCACGACTGCGCTCATGTCGCCCGGAAGCTGCGGCTGCATCGGCGCGTTCCCAAAATCAGTCGCCTTGAAAATCAGGATTAGGTCGCCGTCTGCCGTCGTCGTCATCGAGTCGGAATCCACCGTACCGCCGGTGCCGGTCTTGATGTTGCTCATATCCACCGGCGCGGCTGCCGCGACATTGTCCAGCAGCACGATCGCGCCTTGCGCATCGACCGGCTCGCTGAATGTCCACGTCGCCGGCCGGGGGTCATTCGCCTGAATTGCATGCCAATACAGCGACTGACGCGTCGTTGGAGTGGAATCGTCGCGAATCATCTGCCAGCCGGCCGGCGCGGTGATCGTCGTTTGCGAGCCGCCATAGCTCAATACGTCAGCGATCGCGACCTGGCCGGCTTGCGCTTTGGCGCCCCAGTCCAGCGCAAGACTGGTCGCCCCTTTCGTCATCGGCGTTTTCGCGGAAGAAACCACGTCGGCGCCGCCGACCGTATTTTCGGAGGTTTGCACCGGCGCAGAATTGCACGCGACTGCAAAAACGGCGGCAGCCGCGATCAGGGCGTATCTGATCATTCTCTTCTCCTCGCCGCCATCGACAATGGCGCGATATTACCATTTTCCAATCCACCGACAATCTTGTGCCGTCGATACGCGTCAGGCTTTCTTGGCGAATGGGCGGTCGCGATCGGTCAGCGCGCCCTTGAGACCTTTCTCGCGGCTCGCCTTTATCCAGTTCTTCACCGTGTCGGTCTGATGCGCGATCACGTCGATGTCGGCGGCCGATTGTTCGGCCGCCCGAATCCCGAGGATTTCGAGATAGCGATTCACCGCCGCCTTGTGCAGCATCAGCAAGTCCGCCGGCACCATCGCGACCCGGCGCGCATAGTTCATCGTCTCTTCCTCGAGCTTGTCCTTGGGAAAGACGCGATTGACCAGGTGCCATTCGAGCGCTTCTTTTGCCGACATGTAGTCGCCGGTGAAGAGATACTCTTTCGTTTTGCGCGGTCCCATCAGCACCGGCCACATCGAGAGCGTCGGCAGGATACCAAGCGAGCGGCCGGCGGGATGCCCGAACTGCGCATCCTCGCTGGCGAACACTATGTCGCAGTGACCGACGAATTCCGTGCCGCCCGCCAGGCAGTAGCCGTGCACCTGCGCGATCGTGGGTTTGTTAATCGACCACAGCCGCTGCCATCGCTCGATCGTCTTGTGCAGGCCGAGCCGATCGTTGGTTACGGTGAACGTTGCGCCGGGATGCTGCGTGCCCTGCAAGTCGTAGCCGGCCGAGAACGCGCGCCCGGCGCCGCGGATTACCAGCACGCTGGCGTCGGGATTCGACTCGTACTCGTCCATCACCGAGTCGAGTTCCTTGAGCAGCTTTTGTGACAGCGCGTTGAGCTTCTCCGGACGATTGAGCGTCAGCCGGTAGATTTTGTCCTCGGCCTTTTCGTAAATGACGGTTTCGTAGTTCGCCATCTGAGTCTCCGGCGGTTACTTCGCCGCTGCCAGAAAGTCGCCGGCCACCCGCACCGCTTCGTCCGGCGCTTCCCAGAAAAACATGTGGCCCGCGCCCTTGAGCGTGTGCGTCTTCGAACCCGCTATCGCGCCGTGGATAATCTCCGCGTTCGGATACGGCACTATCGCATCGTCGTCACCGTGAATAATAAGTGTCGGCGACTTGATTTGTCCAAGCCGCGCAAAACTGTCGAATCCGCCAATCGCCTGTCCCTGCCGCATGAAAGTATGCATCGGCGTCAGCGGGTAGTTGCCCATCTCCGCGATCGCCTGGTTGAGCGTCGCCTGCCCGGCCGCCGAATTCAGAAACGCCTTTCCGCACGCCACTGAAAAGGCCCGCCACGCCTGCTCGAGCGGGTCCATGCCGGGCACCGGCATAAGATTGGCTATCGCCGCCGGATCGGCCGCGACCGAATGGCTCGCGCCGCAGTTGGTGCATCCGAGCACCAGCCCGCGCGTGCGCGCCGAATATTTAAGCGCGAATTCCTGCGCGATCATCCCGCCCATCGAGATTCCGAAAATATGCGCGCGCGGAGTCTTCGCATGGTCCAGCACCGCCGCGACGTCCGCGGCCATGTCGCCGAGCGTGAACTCGGCGTCGGGCTTGTCGCTCTCGCCGGTGCCGCGATTGTCGATGACGAAAATCTTGAACCGCGCTTCCATCAGTTTCAGAAATGGCTCGCCCCATCCCCGCCCCGAGCCGCTGAATCCCATGATCAGCGCGACCGGCTCGCCATCCCCTCGAATCTCGTAGCGAAGCTTGAGGCCGTCCTTGGTCTCGGCGAAATCGCGAACTGCCACGTGGGAAACCTCCTCTTGCCGTGAATTTCTCCGTAGGATGAATAGAACTACGGGCGGGTAAGGTTCAAGCGGCGGCGCTCTCAGCCGGGGCTTCCGCAAGGATCGACCCGAGGATTCGGTAAACCTCGCGATTGACTATCAAGCTCGCGTGCAGTCCCGAGACTTCGAAATTGCATCCCGCATCGTCGATGCACGATTGCCATTGCACGATCTCGTCGCGGCGCGTGTAGATGGCGCTGAAGCGGCTTTTTTCCGGGGTCGGCGCGAACACGGCGGCGACGAATGCGCATGGGCATTCGGACGTGCCGCAGCTCTCGGGCTCGTCGGAAAACGTCTGCCAGAACGACTGGATCGCCTGCAGCGCGGGACGGATTTGATCGTGTACTCCCACCCATCCGTCGCGAATCGGCGAGCCAAGCGCCACCACCTGGCACACGTCTTCGGGGTTTGCCGCGCCGATTGCGCGGCCCAGTACGCCGCCCAGGCTATGCCCGATGATTGTCACGCGCTGGCCGGATTCGCGCGCGATCTTTTCCACCCGCCATCCCACCAGTTCCATCTTGCGCCGCGGGCATCCGACGTTGAGATCGATTCCCGACAGATACGGGCGGTATCCGACCCGTCCGAGCCATCGCGCCATCGTGCCGAGCGACCAATCGCCCGCGGTGAATCCGGGAATCAGCAGCACCGGACGGCCGTCGCCGGGCGGCACTCCGAAGCCGTAGCCGACCGGGTCGCGAGCCAGCGAAGCGAACTGCTGGAGAAAGTCGAAGTAGGCGGAGGCGGTAAGTTGCAGCAGCATACCGGTTGCGAATCTGTGTTCTTAACCTCTTTACGTCGTGCGTCCGCGCGACACTGCCACGAAATGCCGTAACAGTAAAGTCATTCGCGCGAAATATGTTTGAACAGTCAACAGTGGAAAGTGAAAAGTGAAAAAAAACGTGCGTGATGCGGGCATCGCGCACGCGAAGACGCGCTTCGATTTCCTTGTGCACTAGCCCTTGGGCAGACCCAGTACGCGCTCGCCGATGATGTTGTGCTGGATCTGATTCGTCCCGGCGTAAATCGTGGGGCCGCGCGCCGCCAGCATCCTGAACGACCACTTGCCCTTGTCAACCGCGAACGGCGCATTGAATTCCAGCTGGCTGTACGGCCCCAGCAGCTCCATCGCGTAAATCGCAATCTTGAGCGCGAGCTCCGTGCCGCACAGTTTCATCATCGAGCCTTCCGGCCCCGGCGGCAGTCCCTTCAACTGGCGCGTCAGCTGCCGATAGCCGGTGTATCGGAGCGCCTGCGCCTCGGCGGCGAACTCCGCAACTTTCTGGCGCACGCTCGAATCGTCCCACGCCGTTGAACCGTCGCCGCTGCGCGGGATGCGCCTGGCGAGCCTCGCCAGCTCATAGACCTGGCCCATCGCGCCCTCGCCGCCACCGCCCCCGCGCTCGAACATCAGCGTGGTCATCGCGACTTGCCAGCCGTTGTTCCGCTCGCCGACGATATTTTTTTTCGGCACGCGGACATCCTCGAAGAAAACTTCGTTGAAGCCCTTGCCGCCCGTCATCTGCACCAGCGGACGCACTGTTACGCCGGGGCTGTGCATATCGATCAGCAGGTAGCTGATTCCCTTGTGCTTGGGCGCGGCGGGATCGGTGCGCACCAGCGCGAAGATCATGTCTGCGTGCTGCGCAATCGAGGTCCACGTCTTCTGCCCGTTGACCACGAAGTCGTCGCCATCGTCAACCGCGCGCGTCTGCACCGACGCGAGGTCGGAGCCCGCGCCCGGCTCGGAGTATCCCTGGCACCAGACTTCCTCGCCTTTGAGAATTTTCGGAATATGATTTTTCTTCTGTTCCTCGGTCCCCCAATGTATCAGCGTGGGACCGATCAGGTTGATTCCCATCCCGATCATCGGCTCGTTGAGCCCGAGCCGGCTCAGTTCTTCCCGATAGATCAGCCGCTGCATGACGGTTGCACCGCGCCCGCCGTATTCCTTGGGCCAGTTGACTGCCACCCAGCCGCCCTCGTTGAGCTTGCGGTGCCAGTTGACGCGCGCCTCCCAGTCGCCCTCGCCTTCGTCGGCCATGATATTGCTCGGCGGCGGAGCGAATTTCTTGTTCGCTTCGAGCCACGCGCGCACTTCGGTGCGAAATGCCTGGTCTTCCGTCGTATAGTTGAAGTCCATCGATTGAATGCCTTCTCCGTTGATTCCCGGCTCGCGCGCGCCTCAGCCCTTGGGCAATCCGAGCACCCGCTCACCGATAATATTATGTTGTATCTGATTGCTGCCCGCCGCAATCGTGCCGCCGCGCGCCGCCAGCATCCTGAACGACCACTTGCCCTTATCAACTGCGAACGGCGCGTTTAACTCGAGCTGGCTGTACGGCCCGAGCAGCTCCATCGCGAACAATTGAATGCGCAAGTTCAACTCCGTGCCGCACAGCTTCATCATCGATCCTTCCGGCCCCGGCGGCATTCCCTTCAGCCGGCGCGTCAACTGCCGATAACCGGTGTACCGCAGTGCCATCGCCTCGCAGTGGAACTCCGCGATCTTCTGTCGCACGCTGGCGTCATCCCACGCCGATGCGCCGTTGCGCGGCAGAGATTTCGCAAGCGCCACCAGCTCGCCGCATTGGGTGAGCATGCCGCGATCGCCGCCGCCGCCCGATCGCTCGAACATCAGCGTCGTGATCGCCACCTGCCAGCCCTGGTTCTTCTCGCCGACCAGGTTTTTCTTCGGCACTCGCACGTCTTCGAAAAAAACCTCGTTGAAACCCCTGGTGCCGGTGATTTGCACCAGCGGCCGCGCCGTCACCCCGGGACTGTGCATATCGACCATCAGGTAGCTGATTCCCTTATGCTTGGGCGCGTCGGGATCGGTGCGCACCAGCAGGAAGATCCAGTCGGCGTACTGCGCGATCGTCGTCCACACTTTCTGCCCGTTGACGACGAAGTAGTCGCCGTCCTCGACCGCGCGCGTCTGCAGCGAGGC
>Ga0187879_10003114_pt1 | contig 11168 bp, 8 predicted proteins | sample June2016WEW_19_1_FD_132423 | JGI IMG/M metagenome (GOLD analysis project Ga0187879, IMG submission 132423) | Peatland microbial communities from SPRUCE experiment site at the Marcell Experimental Forest, Minnesota, USA - June2016WEW_19_10 | ecosystem: Environmental > Terrestrial > Soil >... | reverse complement strand
CCACACCCCGACGGATCGACCTCAAACTATGGAGCGCGCCGCGCCATGGCAAGCGCGTTCCTCACGGGTCTGCCTGCTGAACCTTAGGGTCCCGCCCTCATCAGCCGGCCTCGGCAAACCGCGCCCTCGACGACATCGCGCCTTCCCCTGCCAGGAGTGCGTCAGATGGGGTAATCGGTTGCCAGCCGCATTCTTCGCCAGGCCGGCAACCGACCATCTATCGAACGAGCGAATCCTCGCACAGGGTTGTTGGTCTCGATTGCCGGATTGGTAAACTCGGTGCCTCAGGCCGATAAGTGCGCCCCCTCTCTTTGGACGCGCGAGACGTGCGGCGGATCGTCCACGACGCCAGGGATGGTCATCGGGCGCTGCCATACCCGGCGACTTGCCCCACGCGCCGCCTCCGGCGGTAGCCTGCGGCCAGTCTTGACCGCCGCTCCGCGCGGGGCAAAGTAGAATTGCAGGCCGGGACGGAGAAACGGCACTGAACCAAGCAGAGAAACGAATATTGCAGGGGGTTTGATGCTTAGCACCGCTTCATCGTCGTTCATCGACGCTGCCAAGGAGTTGGCACCGCAAATCCAGGCATTCGCAGATGAAATCGAACAGTCGCGACGCCTTCCTCCGTCTTTGGTGGCTGCAATGGCGCAGGCGGGATTATTTCGCCTTTGGATTCCGCGTGCACTCGGCGGGGAAGAAACCGATCCGTTGACGTTTGTCCGTGTCATCGAAGAAATATCGAAAGCCGACGGCGCCGCGGGTTGGTGTGTGGCGCTCTGCGGCGGGAACAACATATTTGGCGGATATCTACCGGAGGACGCGGCGCGAGAAATTTATGGCGGCGACCCGGACGTCAGAACGGCGGGGGCGTTTCGGCCAACCGGCGATGCAATAGTCGTCGATGGTGGCTACCGCGTCACCGGTCAGTGGCCGCTTGCGAGCGGTTGCCAACATTCCAACTGGATTGTGGGTGGCTGCCGAATCCTGGATGGCGATCAGCCGCGCCTCAGGCCCGATGGCACGCCGATCACGCGCATCCTGTTCTTCCCCGCCGCAGAGTGCGAAATCCTCGACACGTGGCACAGTATCGGGCTGCGCGGCACAGGCAGCCACGACTTCGCCGTCGCCGATGTTTTCGTTCCCGTCACTCATTCGCTATCGTTGCGGGAGCCACCCGTTGAGCCGGGTCCGCTTTATGCCTTACCGACGATCGCGCTGTTCAGCACTGGGTTGGCCGCGGTGGCGCTTGGCATCGCCCGTCATGCCATTGACATTTTGACGACGCTCGCGGGAACGAAGATGGCCAGCCGTTCGCGCCAGTCGCTGCGGGACGACAGCACTTTGCAGGCAAACCTTGGGCGCGCGGAAGCCTTGCTGCGCTCAGGTCGTGCCTTTGTTCACGACGTTCTTGGCGAGGCGTGGGAAGTGGCTAACGCGGGTCGAACCGTCACCCTCGCGCAGCGCGGCGCACTGTGGTTGGCATCCACGCATGCGGCGAACACGGCCAAAGAGGCAACCGAGTTGGTGTTCAGCGCCGGCGGCTCGGCCTCACCCTATACGAGCAGCGGGCTCGAACGTTGCGTGCGCGATATCCACGCGGTTGGTCAGCACCTCCTGGTGGCGGCCCCCAATTACCAAATGGTTGGCCAGGCGCTCCTCGGCGTGGATGTGCGAGCGACGCCGCTATTATCTCTGGACGATCGTAGCGTCGGGTGACGGAAGCGCCCTGGGACTGCCGAGGTCGATACCGTCGCCGGCCGTCAGACGGAGTTGATTGACCCTCTCCGATTACAGAAGGGGGGCGTTGCCGAAGACCCTCTGCAAGACCTTATCGCCCACCCGGATATTCAACCGCGCGGCGGTTCCTGCTGCGACTTCCAGGGTCGCCCGGACCGGACCGCGACTGTCGATGACTGCAAGGCTCTCCGGCACGGCGTTCTCCGCGATCGAACGGATCGTGCCGTCCGGGTTGATGAAAATCATGTCGAGCGAAGCGATCGTATTGCGCATCCACATGCGCGACTCGCGCGCGACACCCCAATCGAACAGCATGCCTCCGTCCGCTGGCACGGTTGGCCGGAACATCTCGCCGACGGTTTGCTGCTGCATCGTCAGCGCCATTTCGACGCTGAAGACGTGCTGGGACCCGTCGCGGGTGACGATGACCAGCTTCTCCTTCGGCAGCTCGGGCTGCGGCCCGGTTGGTTCGTCGCTCTGGGCCAGGGCGGTCGCGGGCACGGCAGCGAACAGGGCGAGCAAACCACGGCGTTGCACGATGCAGATCCCCCGGCGGTCGGCCGTGCCGTATCACGAAGCCAAACCTGGTGGCCAGACCCGGCTACGCGGAAGCCCGGGGGTGGAGCGTCACATCGGACCAGCGAATCAGCGCCACCGAATGGGGGCCGGAAGGGCGTGGTTCATGATGGAGAACGCTAATCGACCGACTTTTTCAATGAGGATGGCAAGTGTAGGCGGATTTCCGGAATTCATGAAAACTTGCCCTCTTTTCTTCTGATTCATGTCATCATTTATCCTCCACCGGGCGGGATTGACCCGCACATCTACGTATCCTCCCCCTGTTTTCGCCGAATGATTGACATTGGTTAATTACTCTGGTTAACAAGGTTCAATAAAGTGGCACTGCTCACACCCGAATGCTCGATATGTGGCCGGTTCCTTCAATGGAGAACTGCGTGGAGGCTTCCCGTGAAGTTTTCTTGGGAATTGACTGAAGACGGAGCACAGTACGCGACGATCATAGCCCAAAGTACCGGCGTTGTGCTTCGGCTTGTCATTGAGAAGATTCCGGATTCCGAGTTCTGGGACTGGGTAGTATGGCAAGACGAAGCCACGAGCAGCACGACGCAAGGCGGGAAGGAGCAATCTCTGCCGGCCGCCATAACTGCCGCCGAGAATGCCGCGAAGAACTCGATGCCCGGCAATCGAAACCAGTCGGGCTGACGAAACCCATACATCTTGTTAGCCTTCCGTGCCGGAAAAGTGCCTCGTCATTCTTCTGCTCCATACCGGGCGCAGCGGTATCATTCTCTGAGCCCGTCCGATTGACTGCTCGTCCTGATCGAACCGGGGAGCCGGCGATGGGAGATCTCCTGGGACTTACGTCTTCTTTGACCTTTGACATACTTCGGCCCGCGTTCAAAGGAAGCCAGTGGTAATGCGCATTGCCCCTTCTCCGCGCCGTCCCGGGTTCCTCGCTCCTGATGTGCTCGCCGGTATAAGCCATGGCTCACATGTTTGCGCCTTCTACGAGACGAAGGACGACCTGATCGATCTTGTGCTCCCCTTCTTCGCAACCGGGCGGGAGCGCGACGAATTGTGCGTTTGGGTGATGCCTGCCTCGGTACCTGCGGACGAAGCAAGAAATCGTGCAAGGGAGGCCGCCGTCGAGCTCGGGATCGAGTTATACCCAGCACACGACATCTATCAGACGGACGGTCGTTTCGCGCGCGATCAGGCCATGCACTTCTGGGACCAGATCATGCAGCGGGCTCCCGTGATGAACCGTTCCGGAACGCGCGGTTCAGGCGACGCATTTTGGCTTGAGCGCAACGACTGGCACAGTTTTCTCGAGTACGAAGCCTACCTCAACAACACATTCATTGCCAATAAACCGCTCGCGCTGCTTTGCACGTACCCGATTTCACTCACCAAAATTGGTGACCTTTTTGACGTGGTCCGTGCCCATCAGTTCGCAATCGCAAAGCGCCGGAACAGATGGGAGGTCCTCGCGGCGCCCGCCGTGGCCCCCGACACGCAGGTTGAGCTGGTGGATGCAGCCGCCCGTGTCGCATCGCTGACCCGGCGCGAGCGACAGGTGCTGGAAGCGATCATCGACGGCCGCCCCAATAAGGTGATCGCCAATGATCTGGGGCTCAATGTCCGAACGATCGAAGCGCATCGCACTCGTCTGATGCATCGCCTTGGCGTTCGCACCATGATGGAGGCGGTAAGGTTGGGTACCTTGGCGAGGCTTGTCGCGCAGACACCGCTATCTCCGACCAGGTAGCCGACCTTGAGCACAGCGTCGAGGTCGCGGCTGCCCTTCGCTGCTTCCGGCCCAGAGCGTCGGCCAGCCAAATCTTACCCATGCTGGCTTTGGCGGAGGGAGATTCACCTGGTCCGCATCTCCGCCACCTTGGCGAACATTGGCGACAGCCGACCTTGAACCGCTAAGGCTCTCCCATTCTCCGCTCAGTGTATGTTCACCCAACGCGGCAGCAGAAACTGGCCAGACCTGATAGCGTAATCTTACGAAATGGTCAGCGCTTCGTAAATCTTTCATTATGGCGACAGCCAGGAGCGCGGCTGCGACCGCCCTCTGCGCAGCGACAGTAACGAAATGAACCGCGCAACGGCACGCCTCATCGCGCGCAGGTTGGGCGGTCGGACAACTGCTGAGGTGCCATGCCGCCGAACGACATGACTTCCGTGAGCTTGCGCCTGATCGGCCAAATGCAAGCGTGGTCGGGCGAGAATGAAAATCTATTGCCGCAGGGCCGCAAGACGCGCGCATTGCTTGCGGTCCTTGTCCTCTCCGGAGCGACGCCGGTTTTGCGATCCCAGGTTGCGACGTTGCTCTGGAGTCGACGCGGGGAACACGAGGCACGTGCCTCGTTGCGGCAGGAGCTTCTGAAGTTGCTCGTGGCACTCTCGCCCGCAAAGACCGAGATCGTGCTGGTCACACGGGATCATCTTACGCTGAAAGCCAGTGCGGTGTGGACCGACGTTGACGATGTCATCGGAGCGACGACTGATCAACCTGAGGCATTATCGTTGCTGGACAGAGATTTGCTCGAATGCCTGGACGGAATCGATCCGGGCTTTGACATCTGGCTGAGGGACAAGCGGCAGGCGTTGCGCGACCGAGCCCGGAGCGTGGCCGAGGCGTCGCTGCATGAGCAAGCGGAACCCGACACCACAATTTTGGCGGCAAAGCGCCTGTTGCAAATAGACCGCGCGCACGAAGGCGCCTGGCGGGCACTGATGGCTGCCTATGCCGAAAAGGGTGAGCGAGGTATGGCAATTCACGCCTATGACCAATGTCGCGCGATCCTTGCCTGCCTTTTCGACACGGTCCCGTCGGATGAGACCCAGCAATTGCTGATCGCAATTCGTGGTCCGGCGGTCAACCGAAGTGGGAAGCATTAGCGGAATATCCACGAGGTCCCGAACGTGCCGGCGACCGCTTGCTCCAGTGACGTTTCTATCGGAGATCAACACCGCGTGCCGCAGAAAGTTCTGATGTGACAAGTTGGAGCGAGGGCGTACTTCGACACCAGTGCCACCAGAGATCCTCAGAGTCTCAGAGTCGGTCTGCGAACAATCCAAGTGAGATGAACAGGTTATCGATGACGCGGCGCTCAGTCCCTGGGCGGAACGTTGCGAACCCATCTGCGTTCATCCGCGTTCATCGGCGGTTCTGTTTTTCTTGGCGCCCTGGGAAAAAGAAAGATTTCAACCGCCGATGGACGCCGATGAACGCAGATGGTCCCCGAGCGCGACCCTCTTCCGGGAAAATCCTTTCAGGTTTGAATTTGCCGTTGTTTGTCAACGTGATGATCCGGGACGGACACTCACACCTGACATCTACCATATAATCGCGCCGCCCGCCTTCCGCACGCCCAGGCCGGGTCAACATGGGCAGCCGCGGTCTCGCAATGCCGACCAACCCAAAAGCCTACCCCCGCTGCGGCATGGCCTGCGGAATGACAGTCGTTACAATCGACGCATCCAGCGCCTCATAATCGTGATACCCGATCGTCGCGTAAAGTTCAGCCCGCGTCTGCATCCGATCAACCATGCCTTGCGTGCCGTCGTCCCGTTTGAGCGCCGCGTAAAGCTGCGCCTGCGCCTTGTTGGCAATGCGCAGGCTGCTGACCGGCCAGATCACCATTTTGTAGCCCATGGCCTCGAACTCGGCCCCGGTGAAGAACGGCGTCCGTCCGAACTCGGTCATATTCGCCAGCAACGGCACGTTCGGTAACCGGCGCGCCACCTCGCGGAACATATCCGCGGTAACCAGCGCCTCGGGGAAGATTGCGTCGGCGCCGGCCTCCAGAAACAGTTTGGCGCGGGCGACGGCACCGTCGATCCCCTCGCTCGCCGCGGCGTCGGTGCGGGCAACGATGTACAGATGCCGGCGCGCCCGCCGAGCGGCAGCGATCTTGGCTGCCATGTCATGCGGATCGGCCAGTTTTTTGTCGTTCAGATGGCCGCATTTCTTCGGCAATAACTGGTCTTCGATGTGCACCGCCGCCGCGCCGGCGTCCTCGAACGAGCGCACCATGTGCATGACGTTCAGCGCCTCGCCGTATCCGGTGTCGCCGTCAACCAGCAGCGGCAAGCCAGTGGCGCGGGCGATCTGGCGCACGAAGAAACCCACCTCGTCGACCGTGATCATGCCCAGGTCGGGGATGCCCATGGAGGCGGTCATGGCGGCACCGGAGAGGTAAAGTGCATCGAAGCCAGCAGCCCTCGCCTGCAACCCAGCCTGACCGTTATGCGCCCCTGGCATTCGCAGAATACCCGGACGAGCCAGCAATTCACGGAAGCGCTGCCCCGCCGGGGTCGTGGGCAGGTCGTCGGCAACGAGATAGGTCATGGATCAACTCCGAGAACGGTGCGTCACCCGGATAATCCATTCACGCCGGTCAGGAAACGCCCACCGCGGTACTGAGTTCGCCGTTGGCCGGCACCATGCGGGCCGATGAACCCCAATACCAGCAGTGGCTGAGACATTTTTCGGCCTGCCTGCACCAGGTTGCCACTATCGCCCGGGTACGAGCCGGCGTGCGTTGCGCGATACCACACCATTTGCGGGCAGCGGAGTACGCCCCTCAACGCAAGGGCTGACGGCTCGCGGCTGCCGCGACGCCAACGAAAAATCGCGGAACCCGGTCCAAAGTTAACCGAATATTTGCCCCGATGCCATTGAATGGCGACCTCCACCCTGGACGAGGCCCCGATGGACCAATCCCACCGACCTGAACGGGATCTCGTCCTCAACACCACAAACCGGTGGGATGTCACCTCCTTCGCGGATGTACTGGCCGCGGCGGAACAAATCGGCACCAACAAGGGCGACCGTCAGGTTATCGACCTGTATCGCACATGGATCGCATTGCACGGCTCGGGTGGACGCCATTCGCACGCTGCCTGGTTCAACCTCGGCGCCGAGTGGAACCATGCCGGCGAGCCGGAGAACGCTATCCTTGCCTATCGCGCTGCGCTTGCCTTACGCCCCGACTTCACTCCAGCCGCGATCAACCTCGGTTTGTTGCTCGAACAACACGGCGATCCGCAGATGGCACTCGCCTGTTGGGCCGATGCGATGCAGAAGGACACTGCACGTATCGCCCTCCTCAACCAACGCGCCCGGCTGCTGGAACAGCTCGGTCAACTGGCCGACGCCGAAGCCGCAATGCAGGCCAGCCTGACGATCCAGCACGACCAACCAGACGTCATCCAGCACTGGTTACATGTCCGCCAGCGTATGTGCGCGTGGCCGATCCTAAGTGATGCAATCCGTGGCCTCTCACCCGACGATTTGATGGCGAGCTGTGGACCGCTCGCGGCACTGGCGCTAACCGACCAGGTGGCCGTGCAAGCACGCATCGCCAGCGCCTGGATTGAACGGAAAATCCGACCCGCACCCGAGCATCTCGCGCCCCGGCAAGGCTACCGCCATGACCGCATCCGAGTCGGCTACATGTCGTCGGATTTCTGCCGTCACGCCATGAGTTATCTCATTGCCGAATTGTTCGAGCGGCATGACCGGTCGCGGTTCGAAGTGCACGGCTATTGCACAAGCCCGGAGGACGGCAGCGATATCCGCCGGCGCGTAATCGAGTCGTTCGACCACTTCACGATGATCAAGGACATGACCGATGAGCACGCGGCGCGCACCATCCGCGCCGATGAGATCGACATCCTGATCGACCTCAACGGTCTGACCACCGGCACCCGCATGGCGATCCTGCGCTGGCGTCCGGCACCCATTCAGGCGACCTATCTCGGCTTCATCGGCCCGGTGCCAATGCCCGAACTCGACTTCCTGCTGTGCGACGAGTTCGTCATCCCACCAGCGTTTGCAGCACAGTATCAGCCGCAGCCGCTTTACGTGGGGCCAAACTACCAGGCCAATGACCGAAAGCGAGTGATTGGAGGACCGGTTTCACGGTCGATGGTGGGTCTGCCGGAGGGTCGTTTCGTATTCTGCTGTTTCTCCAACCATTACAAAATCACCGAGACGATGTTCGGTGCCTGGATGGCGATCCTGCAACGCGTACCGGGATCGGTGCTTTGGCTGGCCTCCGACAACGCCTGGTCCCGCAATAATTTGCGCACCCGCGCCAGCCTGGCTGGCGTCGATCCGGCGCGCATTCTGTTCGCCGAGCGGGTCGATCCGGCCGAGTACATGGCACGGCTCGCTTTGCCCGATATGTTCCTCGATACGTTCCCGTATAATGCCGGTACCATTGCCAGCGATGCGATCCGAATGGGTTTGCCGCTGATTACGTTGAGCGGTGAGTCGTTCGCCTCCCGCATGGCCGCCCGCTTGTTGCAGGCGATCGGCGCTACCGCCGGTATTGGCGAAACAGTCGAGCACTATATCGAGATCGCGGTTGCCTGTGCCACCCAGCCCGTTCTGTTCGCGGGATACCGGACTTTGTTTACCGAAGCCAACTGGGCTGCGACCATCGGCGATATCGCCACGTTTACATACCATTACGAAGAATCATTGACGCAGATCGAACGCGCGCTTCGAACCCAGTATACGTCGCAGGCAGAGCCGATCGCCGACGTCATTCAGGGCCCGGTCCACACCGCAGCAGCCGTCGTCTAACAGCACCATGGCCGATCTTCCCGAGCAAAATTCCGGCACCCTTATCGGTGGCCAATACCTGGTGGACGTCACGCGGCGACTGCCAGATGCAGGTGGCGGCGTTATGGCATTCGCTGCCAGCAGTCTCCGCACCAGTGCCTTCCCGCTCATGGCACTCCGTGTGGATCGCCACGCACCGGCCCGCCCCCGCACACTGCACAACCTTGTCACCAGGGTGGAGGGACTGCTGACCCCCTTGGCCCATGGCATTGGCCCGCCGATCGACGGTCAGGCAGCATGGTTCGTAATTTGCCAGGCACCGGCGGGCTCGCCGGTCTCAAGCGGTCTTCGGCCGTGGCCGGAAACCACTTTGATTGAATTCGTCATGCGACCGATCGCCGCGGTGTTGGAGCAGCTTCAGGCGCGCGGCATCACCCACCGCGGAATACGCCCCAACAACGTCTTCCAAATCCAACCAAATCGTCCAGTTACTCTGGGCGCTGCCTGGTCTGCCCCAGCCGCCATGCACCAACCGGCAGTTTGCGAGACCGCCTATACCGCTCTCTGTCATCCGGCAGCACGTGGTGAAGGCCGCACCGCCGACGATGTGTACGCACTTGGCATCTTGCTGGTAACGTTGGCCCTGGGCCGCCCGGCGATGGACGGTGCCGACGACAGAACCATCATGTATCGCAAGCTTGAACTCGGTGATTTCGTTGCAATCACCGGTGGTGAGCGCCTGCCGCCGATTCTGTATGACCTCACGCGCGGCATGCTCGCCGAAGACCCGGACCATCGGCCACCTCCCGCCCTGCTGCGCGATCCGAGCGGTGCACGGGGCCGGCGCGTGGCCGCCCGTCCGGCCTCCCGTGCGCAACGCTCTTTCAAAATTGGTGCAATAACGGTCTGGAACAACCGGACCCTGGCGCTGGCGATGGCGCTAGACCCAGCCGAGGCCCTGATCGCGATCCAGGGCGGAACGCTGATGTATTGGCTCCGCCGAGGCCTGGGTGATTCCGGCCTCGCCGTGAAGCTGGAAGAATTGGTTCGTCAGAACGCCCAGGATACGTTGACGGACAAGGAAACGGCCCTGTCGCTGCTGACAATGCGGGCCATCACTGACGCAGATCTCTTAATGCCGCTGTGCTGGCGGGGCCTCGCAATCTTCCCGGACGGGCTTGGCCCGGTGCTGGCGGCCGCCTTGGAGAACGAGCCCGGGTTGCAGCGCAATCTCCACGACATTGTGAACAGCGAGGTTCAAGGCATTTGGGCGGCCATGCGGGAAGAGCGGGCACCTTCCGGGCCACAGCGCCTTGAGGCAAGGCAGCGGCGTGCGGTGTTGCAGATCAAGGGACCAGCTGGCGGGTTGCCGCGCCTGACCTACACGCTCAATCCCATCATTCCGTGCGCCAGCGCACTTGTTGGCGGACGCTGGATCACCAGTCTCACGGATTTGGCGCCGGCGCTCGATGCCATCGCGACGACGGCACCGGATGCCGATCTACTGGAACCGCGGATCGCCGCCTTCATCGGCGCCCGCTCGGAACGCTTGCTGGATGGTGAGGTGCAAGCGCTCGGGCACGAGGGCGAGGCAGCCGATCGCGTGCTCGCCACGCTGAAGCTGCTGACCGAACTACAAAATCGCTTTCATCCAGCGGTAATGAAAGGCGTGACTGCGTGGATCGCTGCCCGTTCCCAATCTTTGGTCGAGCGTTGGAAGAACCGCGAACGCCGGGCAGCGGTGGATGCACAACTGACAGCGCTGGCAGCGTTGGGTTTCCTGCAGCCGATCCTTTTCTTGTTGCAGGATCAGGCTGGACATGCTGCGGACCTGGAAGGGTTACGCTCGGCACGTGCGAGCGTGGCGGAAATCGACGCCGAGCTGAACCAGATAGCCGACGGCGGCGTACTGCGAGCGGCGTTCGCGACCCGCCTGGGCCAGGAAATCGCCGCCGGGGCCGGACTTGCCGCCCTCGCGATTACTCTGATCCTTGCCGCTATGGGCTGAATGAATGGCCACGGCGGTCAAGCAACCGACGACGAAACAAGGCCCAACGCGGCAGCGCAAAGCAGGGCTCGCCAGCAGCAACCGGTCCGTCGTTTGGTTATCTGGCCTCGCTTGCGGCGTTCTGGCGGCAATTGCACCAGGGACCGCTACCGTCGCCGCAGGTTTGCTCGCGCCAGGAGTGGTTGCGCTCAGGTTGGATCGGGAACCCGGGCGCCCGGTCGCGCGCGCCGTACTGACCTGCGGGCTGGCAGGCTGCGTGCACCCTGTGACAACGCTTTGGAATACCGGCCAGTCGTTCGAGACCGCAATCGCGAT
>Ga0187879_10003112_pt1 | contig 11175 bp, 10 predicted proteins | sample June2016WEW_19_1_FD_132423 | JGI IMG/M metagenome (GOLD analysis project Ga0187879, IMG submission 132423) | Peatland microbial communities from SPRUCE experiment site at the Marcell Experimental Forest, Minnesota, USA - June2016WEW_19_10 | ecosystem: Environmental > Terrestrial > Soil >... | reverse complement strand
TTGTAGAGCAACTGAGAGTGCGACCACCGGATTGCCTGACTGCGGCGGCCGCCCTAATATCGTTGCGCGGCGCATCGTGCGCGCCACACAGCCGTCGAGGAATCAGTCAGGTGGCCAGAGAATACGAGCCCGTAGTGGGCCAGTGGTACGAGAACATTGACGAGAACGAGAGCTTTCGCGTGCTGTCGATGGATGAGGATGCCGAGTTGGTCGAGATCGAATACCTCGATGGCGATATCGAAGAGATCGATCTTGAAACCTGGCATGAGTTCGACCTCGAGAAGATCGATGAGCCCGAGGGTTGGGCTGGCAGTGCTGAGGACGAAGAAGAAGAGGAGGAGGAAGAAGAAGAGGACGACGACCTCGACGAGACCTGGGACGACGATGAGGACGACGAGGACGACGAGGACTGGGACGAGAACGAGAAAGAAAGCGACAACTATTGACTGCGGCCCCCCGTGGCGCGCACGCGGGGACTTCGCGGGCCGCGGCGGGGACTTCGCGGGCCGCGGCGGCGCGCCCGGCGCTTCGGTGAGCTACGGCGGCGGCACTAGATAGTATGTCCTTGATTTTACAAGGAGGCTTTGCCGGAAGTTGAATTCCTGGGCGTCGCCGTCATCTAAGCATGGCGAGCACTGCGCCCAGCGAGGCGCTAACAACCTGGCAGGAGCTCTTTCGGTAATTACTATGAAGCGCATATTCCTTTTTGTCCTGACGAATCTCGCGATTGTCCTGGTGCTCTCTATCGTCGCCCAGGTCACCGGGCTCGATGCGTGGCTGGCCCAGCAGGGCAGCAGCCTCGAAGGCCTGCTGGTGTTTGCCGCGTTATTTGGATTCTCCGGCTCGTTGATCTCGCTGGCGATCTCCAAATGGATGGCGGTGCGCGCCATGGGCGTGCAGATCATCCAGCAGCCCAGGTCGGCGAACGAGCAATGGCTGCTCGATACCGTACGCTCGCTGGCGAATAAAGCCGGCGTCGGCATGCCCGAAGTCGGCATCTTTGACTCGGCTCAGCCGAACGCCTTTGCCACCGGCCCCCGGCGCGACAACGCGCTGGTCGCGGTCAGCACCGGGCTGCTCTCATCGATGGACCGGAATGAGATCGAAGCGGTACTGGGCCATGAGCTCACCCACGTGGCCAACGGCGACATGGTGACGCTCACGCTGATCCAGGGCGTGGTCAACACGTTCGTTATCTTTCTGTCGCGCATCGTCGGCAACATCGTCGATCGATCCATGTCACGCGACAGCGACGGCCGCGGCCCGGCCTATTTCGTCACCGTGCTGGTCTCGCAGCTGGTACTCGGCATTCTGGCCACAATCATCGTCATGTGGTTTTCGCGGCAGCGTGAATTCCGCGCCGACGCCGGTGGCGCCCGGCTCGCGGGTCGCGACCGGATGATCGCGGCCTTGGAGCGGCTCAAAGCCGCCCACGACGAGCCGCTGCCTGCGCAGCTGAACGCATTCGGCATCTCCGGCGGGGAGGGCAGGGGTTTGCAGCGCCTGTTCATGAGCCATCCACCGATCGAGGAACGGATCGCGGCCCTGCGCGGGTCTTCCGCAAATTAACTTTAGAAACATGAAGTTGCGACCGGTTGAACGCAGGGCATGAAGGACGACGATGCGCTGCGCACGGAGCTGCGCGCCCTTGTCGGCGCCGACGGCGTGCTCACGGAAGGCGCCGATACCGCGCCGTTTCTGGTGGACGAGCGGCGCTTGTATCGTGGCCGCGCGCTTGCGGTAGCTCTACCGCGCACGGTCGAGCAGGTCGCGCGCGTCGTCGGCTGGTGCAACGAGCATCGGCTGGGCCTGGTACCCCAGGGTGGCAACACGGGCTACTGTGGCGGGGCGACGCCCGATGAGTCGGGCCGGCAGCTGCTGCTGTCGTTGCGCCGACTGAATCGAATCCGTGCGATCGACGCGGATAATTTTTCGATCACCGCCGAGGCGGGCTGCGTGCTCGCGAGCGTGCAGCAGGCCGCGGATGCGCTCGAGCGCTTCTTTCCTCTGAGTCTGGGCTCCGAGGGCAGCTGCCAGATCGGGGGCAATCTCGCCACCAACGCCGGTGGGCTCAATGTCGTGCGCTACGGCATGGCGCGCGACCTGCTGCTCGGGATCGAGGCGGTGCTGCCGGACGGCCAGGTGTTCGATGGTCTTAAGTCGCTGCGCAAGGACAACACCGGCTACGACCTGAAATCGCTGCTGGTCGGCTCCGAAGGCACGCTCGGCGTGATCACGGCGGCGACGCTCAAGCTGTGGCCGAAAATGCGCAGCAGCGCGACCGCCTTCGTCGCCCTGGCGACGCCTGAAAATGCCGTTAAGCTGCTCGGTGTGCTGCGTGCCCAGGCCGGCGAGCGTCTGAGCTCGTTCGAGCTGCTGCCGCGTATCGCGATCGAGCTCACGACGCGCCACATCAGCGGTGTCACCGACCCGCTTACGACTGCGTATCCCTGGTACATCCTGTGCGAGCTGAGCTCGGCCGCGGACGAGCCGCTGTCGGAGCTGCTGCAGCAGACCCTGGCTGACGCCGCCGAACGCTCACTGCTGCTCGATGCGGCGCTCGCGACCAGCGAGCGCGTGCGTGCCGCCTTCTGGCGGTTGCGCGAGACCGTGCCGGAGGCGCAGCGCCTTGCGGGTTCGAGCCTCAAGCACGATATCAGCGTACCCGTAGCCTCGCTGCCAGCGTTTATCAGCGAGGCTTCGCTCTGGGTGCAGGCACACGTCCGCGATGGCGTACTGGTCTGCTACGGACACGCGGGCGATGGCAATCTGCATTTCAATATCAGCGGGATCGACCGCGCCCGATCTGAGACCTTTCTGGCGCAAGAGCCGCAGATACGCCGCGCAATACACGATCTGGTGGCGAAGTTTGCCGGCAGCATCAGCGCCGAGCACGGCATCGGCCGCCTCAAGCGCGAGGAGCTGCGGCGCTATGCCTCGCCGGTGGCGCTTGGCGCGATGCGCGCGATCAAGCAGGCGCTCGATCCGAACGGCATCATGAACCCTGGCAAGCTGCTTTGACCTGATCGCGCACAATGCCGGCCAGGCGCTGCGCGCCGGGACCCGCGTAGTCGCGATCGGCATAGATCAGGTACAGCTCCGCGTAGTGCTCGGCGCCTTCCCGCAGCGGCAGCGGCTTGAGCAGTCCCTGCTCGAGCTCGGTGCGGATGGTGTCCTGCGCAAACCAGGCGAAGCCCAGCCCCATGCCGGCGGCGTGGATCTGCGTCGCCTTGTGGCTCATGGTCCAGCGCTGTCCGGCACCCAGCCACGGCGCGCTGCGGCTGCGTTGACTCCCGGAGTCGCGGATCACGAGTTGGCGGTACTTGCGCAGGTCCTGCGCAGTGAGCTTGCGTTTGAGTTTATGCAGCGGATGGTCGGGATGCGCGGCGGCGATGAATCGCATCGGCATCAGTGCATCGCCCATGAATCCCGGCGGCACCAGCGAGCAGATCGCCAGATCGACGCGCCGTTGCATCAGCGCCTCGTCGGTGCCGCTGAGCACGGTCTCATACAGCTCGATGCGCGTCTCGGGATGCTCCTGCGCAAACAGCCCGAAGCAACGCAGCAGCAACCAGGTCGGAAAGATGATTTCGACCGCGAGCCTGAGTTCACTCTCCCAGCCTTGCGCCAGCTGGCGGCCGGCGCCCTCGAGCGACTCGGCCTCCTCGAGCAGACCTTTGGCGCGTCTGTAGAGGACTTCGCCGCTACCGGTGAGCCGCGCCTTGCGGCCCCTGAGCTCGAAGATCTTCAGCTTGAGCAGCGCCTCGATTTTCTGCACCGCGTAAGTAATAGCGGACTGGCTCTTGTGCAGCTTGGCGGCGGCCTGGGCATAGCCGCCGGCGTCGACCACGGCCTGCAACGCGCGCCATTGTTCGAGCGATATCCGCGGGGCTGAGGACATGATCTATTAGTTTATTAGATTACCTTTAACCGATTATTCTACTTTTTTATCTGATCAGCAAATAGTTAACTATCGGTCACGCAATCAAGCCATCCACCGAGGATCGAACTATGAGCACGCTGCTGCAGATCAACGCCAGCATCCATGCGGACCACGGCCAGTCGAGCCAGCTGGCGACACAATTCGTGCGGGCTTTCAGCCGTGCCCGTCCGGATTTGCGTGTTGTGCTGCGCGATCTGGCGAGCGATACGGTGCCGCACCTGAGCGCCGAGCGATTCGCGGCATTTCTGAGCAAACCGCAAGAGCGTAGCGCCGCGCAGAGCGACGTGGTCGCCTATTCCGACGCGCTGATCGCCGAGCTCAAACAGGCCGACGTGATCGTCCTCGGACTGCCGATGTATAACTTCGGCGTGCCGTCCCAGCTCAAGGCTTACTTTGACCATATTGCCCGCGCCGGCGAGACCTTCCGCTATACCGCGAACGGTCCGGTGGGGCTGCTGCAGGGAAAGAAGGCCTATATCTTCGCCGCACGCGGGGGCTTGTACGCCGGCACCGCGCTTGATACACAGACCAACTACGTGCGCGACTTCCTGCGCTTTGTGGGTATCGACGACATCGAGTTTGTTTACGCTGAAGGCCTGGCGATCAGTCCGGAGAGTAAAGCCTCGGGGCTTGCGTCGGCTGCGGCACAGATCGAGCGCCTGGCGGCCTAGGAGAACCATGCGCACCCTAACGCAAATCATTCCCTCGATAGCGACCGCGGACGGCGCCGGCGTCAAATTGCGCCGCAGCCTTGGCAGCCAGCGCGGCCTTCAGGTCGATCCGTTTCTGATGCTCGATGAGTTCTATTCGGACGATCCGAAGGATTACATCGCCGGATTCCCGGCGCACCCGCATCGCGGTTTCGAGACCGTCACCTACATGCTCGACGGACATATGCGGCATGAGGACCACCTCGGCAACCGCGGCGATCTCGGGCCCGGCGACGTGCAGTGGATGACGGCCGCGCGCGGCATCATTCATTCGGAAATGCCGCAGCAGACGGAAGGTCGCATGCGCGGCTTCCAGCTCTGGATCAACCTGCCGGCGAAGGAGAAGATGAAACCGGCGCACTACCGCGACATTCCGGCGCAGCGGGTTCCGACCATCCGGCTGCCATCGGGCGCGAGCGCCAAAGTGATCGCCGGAACGGCGCAGTTGGACGGCCAGACGGCCAGTGGACCGGTCAATGGCCCGGATGAGCGCCTTAGCACCGATCCGCTCTACCTCGACCTGAATCTGCCCGCGGCCGCGGACATCGTCGTGCCGGTGACTCGCGGCCATAACGCCTTTGTATACGTCTATGACGGCGAGGCACGGGTCGGACCACGGGAGAGCGTGCAGACACTGCCGCATCGCGCCGCCGGCATACTCTCCGACGGGGAGCGCGTGCGCATTGAGGGCGGCGCGCGCGGGGCGCGGTTGCTGTTGCTGGCAGCGCGGCCGCTCAACGAGCCGGTGGTGCAATACGGCCCGTTCGTGATGAACACGCGCCAGGAGATCGAGCAGGCGATGGAGGACTACCGCAGCGGGCGGTTTGCCGCCTAGCCCCGATTTACCGGGTGTGCGCGCGCGGCGCTGGAAAACTATCCCGCCGCCGCGCCGCTCACGCGCATCAGGCCCTCCTGCGCCGTGCTCGCTACCAGGCGGCCGTCGCGGGTGAACACGCTGCCGCGCGAAAATCCGCGCGAACCCGCGGCGCCCGGGCTGTCGTACGAACACAGGAACCACTCATCGACGCGCATCGGCCGGTGCAGCCACATTGCGTGGTCGATGCTCGCGAGAAACCGCTTACCGCTCATCAACAGCTCGGCATGCGGCAGCGTTGCCGTTTTGAGCAGATAAAAATCGGACACGTAGGCCAACAGGCAGCGATGCAGCATATCGTCATCCGGCAACCGGTCGATCGCGCGCATCCAGATGTGCTGCACCGGCGGCGCGTTCTTCGGGTGCATCGGGTCGACCCGCTCCACCATCCGAAATTCAAACGGCCGGGCGGATGCATACTGCCGGCGCGTCTTCTCCGGAAGTGCATCGAGCGCGGCCTTCGGCACCGGGTCCGATTCCCTCAATGATTCCGGCGGCGGAACGTCGGGCATTGCTATCTGGTGCTCGACACCCGGCTGGTCCACCTGAAACGACGCCGACATATGAAAGATCTGCTCGCCGTGCTGGATCGCCGTGACGCGCCGACTGGTGAAGCTTGCGCCATCGCGGCTGCGGTCGACGAAATAGACGATCGGCGCGTTGAAATCCCCGCGCCGCAGGAAGTAGGCATGTAACGAATGCGCGATGCGGTCCGGTTCCACGGTGTCATAGGCGGCCCTCAGCCCCTGACCGAGTACCTGGCCGCCGAATACCTGCGGGCTGCCGATGTCACGGCTCACACCGCGGAAGATGTTGATCTCGAGCCGTTCGAGTTCGAGCAGGCGCAGCAGCTCGGCGAGCCCTGGATGCATCAGGCGGTCGCGACGCCCAGGCGCTTCTGCATGGCTGGACTGGTGGTGGTGTATTGCAGGAACTGCTTCTTGGCCGGATACAGATGGTGCTGAATCGCGAATGCCGCCAGCGCCGCTTCGTGGAAACCGGAGAGAATCAGCTTTTTCTTGCCCGGATAGCTGTTGATATCACCGATAGCGAACACGCCCGCAATGTTCGACTCGAATCTCTCGGTGTCAACTTTGATCGCGCGCTTATCGAGCTCGAACCCCCATTCGGCGATCGGTCCGAGTTTCGGCGCCAGGCCGAAGAACACCAGCAGATGCTCGGCATCGAGCCGGTGCAGTTCACCGCTCGCATCCTTCACGTGCACGCCCCTGAGCGTCGCCTCCTCGCTGTGCACGGAGTGCGCCAGGCCCTCGATGAAGCGCAGCTTGCCGGCGGCCTGAAGTTCGCGCAGCTGCGCGACCGAGGCGGGAGCGCCGCGAAACTCGGCCCGACGATGCACCAGCGCGATGCTCGAGGCCTTGGGCGCCAGAGCCAGCGCCCAGTCGAGCGCCGAATCGCCACCGCCGAAGATGACCAGGTTACGGCCGTGGAAGTCGGCGACGTTCTTGATCTTATAGTGGACCTGCTTACCTTCGAACGACTCGACGCCCTCGAGCGCCAGGCGGCGCGGCTGAAACGAGCCGACGCCCCCGGCAATTACCACCGCGCCCGCGTCGAACACCGTGCCGGCGGCGGTGACGACGCGGAAGCGGCCATTTTCCTGCTTTTTGAGTTGCACGGCTTCCTCACCGAGGTGCAACTGGGCGCCGAAGGGCTTGATCTGCTGCATCAGGCGATCGATCAATTCCTGTGCACCGCAGATCGGCAACGCCGGAATGTCGTAGATCGGCTTGTCCGGATACAGCTCCGTGCACTGCCCGCCGGCCTGCTTCAGCGAGTCGACCACGTGCGACTTGATGCCGAGTAAGCCGAGTTCAAAGACCTGGAACAGGCCGGCCGGACCGGCGCCGATGATAACCACTTCCGTGGTGATGTCGTTGTCGCTCAAGGGGATACCGCTCACAGATTTGATAGGGCCGCGAAATTCTAGCGACGCGGCTGCGCCCAGGGCAATCAAAAACCGGTTTAGAGCTTCGTGCCTTGGGCTTATAGTCTGCCAAACTGGAGGAGATCCCGATATGGGGAGCAATACCGATCTGCAGCGTCGTCGCGGCGCCGCGGTGGCGCGAGGCGTGGCCAATTCGCTCAGCGTCTACGTGCATCACGCGCACAACTCCGAGCTTTGGGACGTCGAGGGGCGGCGCTACATCGACTTTGCCAGCGGCATCTCGGTGCTCAATACCGGCCATTTGCATCCGCGCGTGGTCGCGGCCGTGCAGCAGCAGCTGCAGCAGCTGTCGCACGCCTGCTTCCAGGTGACGCCCTACGAGAGTTATGTCGCGCTCGCCGAGCGGCTCAATGCGATCGCACCCGGTCCGACACCGAAGAAGTCGATCCTGTTTTCGACCGGGGCCGAGGCGGTGGAAAACGCGCTGAAAATTGCACGCTACCACACGCGCCGATCGGCCGTCGTCGCCTTCAGCGGCGGTTTTCATGGCCGTACGCTCGCCACCATGACCTTGACCGGCAAAGTGCAGCCTTACAAGGCCGGCTTTGGCCCGCTGCTGCCGGAAGTGTTTCACGTGCCGTACCCGATGGCCTACCACGGCGTCACGCCGCAGCACTGCCTGGCCGCGATCGAGCAGTTGTTCAAGGCCGATGTGGAACCCGCACGGGTTGCGGCCCTCATCATCGAGCCGGTGCTCGGTGAGGGCGGCTTCTACATCGCGCCGCCGGAATTTCTGCGCAGCCTGCGCGCGCTCTGTGACCGCCATGGCATCGTAATGATCGCCGATGAGATCCAATCGGGATTTGCGCGCACCGGACGCATGTTCGCGCTCGAACACGCCGGCATCGAACCGGATCTGATGACGCTCGCCAAGAGCATCGCGGGCGGATTGCCGCTATCGGCAGTGGTCGGCAAAGCCGAGATCATGGATGCGCCGCCGCCGGGCGGACTCGGCGGCACCTATGCGGGCTCGCCGCTCGCATGCGCCGCGGGCCTCGCGGTGCTGGATGTGATAGCCGAGGAGCGCCTGCTCGAGCGCGCGCAGCAGCTGGGAGCAAGACTGATCACCCGCCTGAAAGCGCTGCAGGCCAAGTACAGCGCGATCGGCGAGGTGCGTGCCCTGGGCGCCATGGTGGCGATGGAGTTGGTCAAGAACGGCAGCGCCGAACAGCCCGATGCTGATCTAACCCGCGCCCTGGTGCAGGCGGCTGCGCGTCACGGCCTGATCATTCTGTCGTGTGGCGTTTACGGAAACGTCATTCGTTTCCTCGCGCCGCTGACGATCAGCGACGCGCTGCTCGGCGAAGGGCTTGATCGGCTGGATGCAGCGCTGGCTGAAGTGAGCGAAGCACCGACCGCCGCGACCGCCTGACGGCACAACGCCGGCAGGGTCCGGGGTCAACCCTTGGTAATCACGGCTATCGCTGCGCGCGTTTGAGCCATGAGCGCATTTTTCATTATGAAAAATGCGCTCATGGCTCAAACGCGCCGTGCGTGATATCCGATTACCGTGGCTCGATCTCTACGCCCTGCCGGCATTGGCATCGGTCGGCGCGTGAAAGTATTCGCTCTCCGCCGCCAGCTGGTCGATCAGCCGTTTGAGCTCGGCCATCCGCGCCTCGGCGGTGCTGATTGGCACGCAGTCTTCACAGCGCGGATCGCCGCAGGGCTGGCGCGAATAAAGCCAATATTGAACCGCACCGGCCAGCAGACCGTCAGCGATGTCCCAGAGATCGGCTTCCTTGTCCTTGCCGGCGAGTCGATTGCCGAGATCGACCGCTTTGGAAAACGCGGCATCGAAGGTATCAGCGGCTTCGTCCATAAGTGGCGCTATTGTACCGCGTCCGCTCGTCAGCGATAGCCGCGCGCCTGCAGGGCGAACAGCTGAGCATAATGACCGGCGTCGGCCATGAGCTGCTCATGGCTGCCCTTTTCGATGATGCGGCCACGATCGAGCACCGCAATCTGATCGGCCATGCGCACCGTGGAGAAACGGTGCGATATCAGAATGGTGATGCGATCGCGCGCCAGCGTGCGGAAATGTTCGAAGATCTCGGCCTCGGCACGCGCGTCCATGGCTGCCGTCGGCTCATCGAGCACCAGAATATCTGCGTCGGTGCGCATGAATGCGCGCGCCAACGCGATCTTCTGCCACTGGCCGCCGGACAGTTCCTGGCCGTGCTGGAACCATTTGCCCAACTGCGTCTGGTAGCGCCGCGGCAATTGCTCGATGAAATCGGCGGCTCGGCCCTTGGCGGCCGCCTCTTGCCAGCGCGCCTCGTCTTCGAAGTAGCGCTCGTCGCCGGCGCCGATATTCTCGCCCACCAGCATCTGATAGCGGGTGAAATCCTGAAAGATCACGCCGATGCGCGCGCGCAGCGCGTCCTCGCTCCACTCCGGCAGCGGCAGCCCATCGACCAGGATCCGGCCCGAATCGGGACTGTAGAGCCGCGTCAGCAGCTTGATCAGCGTGGTCTTGCCAGAGCCGTTCTCTCCCACCAGCGCCAGACTGCTACCCGGCTGCAGGTGCAGATCTATGTCGGTCAGCGCCGGCTCTGCCGCGCCTGGATAAGTAAAACTCACATGCTCGAAGCGCACGCCGTCGGACGGGATCGGCCCGCGCGGTGCGCTGCCGATAGCCGGGGCGACGGGGGTCTCCAGGTATTCGTACAGCGTTGACAGATACAGATTGTCTTCATACATGCCGCCGACCGCGGAGAGAATGGCCGACACGGCCGCCTGCCCCTGGCGGAACAGCAGCAGATACATCGTCATCTGCCCCAGGGTGATGCTGGCGCGGATGGTCGAAACCGCGATCCAGGCGTAGGCGCCGTACAACGTTGACGTCGCAAGCAGGCTCAAACCGAAGCCCCAGCTGTCGCGCCGGATCGACAGTGCTCGATCCTCGCGATAGAGCCGGGTGAAAATGTCGCGATAACGCTGCAGCAGCCTCGGACCCAGCCCGAACAGCTTGACCTCCTTGGCATGATCCTCGCGTGCCAGCACCGTCTCGAGATAGATCTGCATGCGCGTCTCGGGTGAACGCCAGCGGAACAAGCGGAACGCATCGCCCGAGAATTTCGCTTCGGCGACGAAGGCCGGCAAGCCCGCCACCAGCAGCACCAGCATGGTCCAGGGCGAGAAACGAACCAGCAGCGCGGCGAAGCTCAACAGAGATATCGCGTTCTGCGTCAGACCGAAGGTCCGCGTCACCAGGCTCAGGGGCCGGCTCGAGGCTTCGCGTCGCGCACGCGTGAGCTTGTCGTAGAACTCGGAATCCTCGAAATGCTTGAGCTCGAGCGTGAGCGCCTTCTCGAGGATCATCACATTCACGCGCTGGCCGAGCTGTGCACGCAGCAGCGCCTGACACAGGGACAGTCCGCGCTGCGCGCCGGCGACCCCCGCTACCAGGGCGCCTTCCAGCAGCACCAGTCGCAGCACCCGGGCGGCGTTGTGGCCGGCGGCACTGCGGGCCGAGACCACGGCATCGACGATCTGCGCTCCGATCCAGGCCACCGCGGCCGGCAGCAGGCCCGCAGCCAGCGTCAGCAAAGCCATCGCCAGCAACAAAGCGCGATTGGTGTCCCAGACCAGCTCGATCGCGCGCCGGCTGTAGCGAAACACGCCGAAGAAGCCGAGCAGGACGTCGCGATTCGCCGCCGGCGCGGCCGCGGCGGCG
>Ga0187879_10003108_pt1 | contig 11183 bp, 10 predicted proteins | sample June2016WEW_19_1_FD_132423 | JGI IMG/M metagenome (GOLD analysis project Ga0187879, IMG submission 132423) | Peatland microbial communities from SPRUCE experiment site at the Marcell Experimental Forest, Minnesota, USA - June2016WEW_19_10 | ecosystem: Environmental > Terrestrial > Soil >... | reverse complement strand
GGTCGCCGAACCGGATCGAATGGGTGCTGAGCCAGTACGCGACCGCCAAGGCCGGCCTGATCCTGGTCAATCTTAACCCGGGCTACCGCGTGGCAGAGCTGGAATACGCGCTGAACAAGGTCGAGTGCCGCGCGTTGATCTGCGCCGACCAGTTCAAGACCAGTAATTATATCGGCATGCTGCGGGAACTGGCGCCGGAACTCGACGATTGCCAACCCGGCGCTTTACCCGCGCGCCGCGTGCCGCATCTGACGACGGTCATTCACATGGCGAATACGTCGGAGCCTGGGTTTTACACGCTCGATGCGGTGCGAGGTATGGGCGGCCCGGCGGAGGCGGCGCGTCTCGCCGAACTGGCTGACCTGCTGCAACCTGACGACCCGATCAACATTCAGTTCACCTCCGGCACGACAGGATCGCCGAAGGCGGCCACGCTGACGCATCATGGCCTGCTCAACAATGCGCTGTTCTTCGCTGAGGGCGCTGGTGTTGAAAGCGGCGGCCGGTTCTGCAATCCGCTGCCGCTGTATCACGTCGGCGGCATGGTTCTCGGCAGCCTCGCCGGCGTCGTGTGCGGCGTCACGATCGTCTATCCGGGTGAGGCGTTCGATCCTCTGGGCGCACTGGAGGCGATCGAGGCGGAGCGATGCGAGGCGTTCGGCGGCGTGCCGACCATGTTTGTTGCGATCCTCAATCATCCGAGCTTCGAGAAATACGATCTCAGCCGATTGCGCCTGGGCTTTATCGGCGGTTCGCCCTGCCCGGCCGACATCATGCGGCGGATCATGGATCAGATGAACATTCACGACGTAACGATCGTTTACGGCATGACCGAGCTGTCCGGCGGCAGCACTCAGACTGCGTCGAGCGACTCGATGGACCGCAGGGTGCTGACGATTGGCCGGGTGCAACCGCACATGGAAGTCAAGCTTGTCGATCCCATGGGCCGGACCGTGCCATGCGGCGCGCAGGGCGAGATTTGCTTCCGCGGCTATATGGTCATGCGCGGCTATTGGAACGGCGCGGCGCAGACAGCGGAAACGATCGATGCGGCGCATTGGCTGCACTCCGGCGACCTCGGCACGATGGATGAGGACGGCTATATTTCGATCACCGGCCGCAGCAAGGACATGGTGATCCGCGGCGGCGAGAACATCTATCCGCGCGAGATCGAGGAATTCCTGTTTCAGCATCCCGCGGTCGCGGATGTCCAGGTTTTCGGCGTGCCGGATAATCGTTATGGGGAAGAATTGTGCGCGTGGATCCGGTTGAAGCCCGGTGCGGCGCTGGAAGAGGAGGATATTCGTGCGTTCTGCCGGGACCGCATCACCCATTTCAAAATCCCGCGCCACGTGCGGTTCGTTGACGCCTTTCCGATGACCGTCACCGGAAAAGTCCAGAAATACGTGATGCGGGAGAGGATGGCTGCGGAACTGGCGGCCATGCCTGCGGGTTAGCACCCGCCTCAAAGCTGTGCTGAACCGGGCGCGATCTATGCGGCCAGATCAACCATGCCGCACCACCTCCCCGTGCCTCGCCTGATCAGGCAAACACAGCCCCGCCAGCACCGCCGCCGCCTCCTCCGGCAGCGGCACCGACGCAGGATCCTCGCCGGGAAACGCCGCGGCACGTAGTCGCGTCCGCATCGGGCCCGGATCGAACAAATTCACTCGCAGTTTGGTGAACGCAACCTCGCCTGCCCAGGTAAGGACGAGGTTGGCGGCAGCGGCTTTCGAGGCACCGTAGGGGCCCCAATAAGCCAGCGGCTCCCTCGCTCGCACATCGGTCACGAACACCGCCCGGCCAGCGTCGGACTGGCGCAACGCAGCCTCGCAGCTTTGGATCAGTCGCCACGCTGCCAAGATATTTACCGCGAGCACCTCAGTGCGGTCCTGCACCAAAGCGTGGCTCACCGGGGTCAGCTTGCCCAATACCCCGGCGGCATGGACCAGAATGTCCAGCCGGCCAAATCGGGAAACAATGCTTGGCGTGATCGCCTCGATCTTGTCCGGCTCGCGCAGATCAAGCGGCAACAGCGTCGCTTTGCCGCCAACGGCGCGGATTGCGTCGTCGGTTTCCTCAAGTCCCCCTTGTGTGCGTGCAGTAATCACCACATGCGCGCCAAGCCGGCCGAGTTCGACGGCAACGGCAGCGCCAAGACCTCGGCTGGCGCCGGTGATCAGCGCCACGCGGTCCGACAACACTCCCGGCATTCCAGGGGGCATCCCAGGGGGCATCCCAGGGGGCATCCCAGGGGGCATCCCAGTGGACGTCAACGTATTTCGGCGAGCAAACTCAACTGCCGATCAGCGTTATCAGCCTGATCCGGCAGCGCAATGGGATAATCCCCGGTGAAGCAGGCATCGCAGTAGAACGGCTTATCCGGGTCCCGGCTCTCTTTACCAAGCGCCCGATACAACCCGTCGATCGAAACGAACGCCAGGCTATCGGCACCAATCAACTTCGCCATTTGATCCACGCTGTGACTGGCGGCCAGCAATTGCGACCGCTCCGGCGTGTCGATCCCGTAGAAGCAGGAATGCGTCGTGGGTGGCGAGGAAATCCGCATATGCACCTCACGCGCACCGGCAGCGCGGACCATTTCGACGATCTTCTTGCTGGTGGTGCCGCGCACGATCGAATCGTCGACCAGGATCACCCGCTTGTCCTTCAAAATCGGCCGATTCGCGGAATGTTTCAGTTTCACACCCAAATGCCGGATGTGATCGGATGGTTCGATGAACGTGCGCCCGATATACTGGTTGCGAATGATGCCAAGCTCTAACGGAATACCGCTCTCCCTGGAGAAGCCCATCGCGGAAGGCAGCCCGGAATCCGGCACCGGCACGACCAGATCGGCATCGACCGGGGATTCAATCGCCAGCTCACGCCCGATACGTTTGCGCGCTTCATAGACCGACGTGCCTTCCATCAGCGAACTGGGCCGCGCGAAGTAAATGTATTCGAACACACAGAACCGCTCCGGCGTGCGGGCGAAGGGACGGATACTGTGCACGCCCTGATCGGTGATGACGACGATCTCGCCCGGCTCCACATCGCGCACGAAATCGGCATTGACGATGTCCAGCGCGCAGGTCTCGCTGGCCAGCACCCAACCGCCGGTGCCTTCCGAGCCGATACGGCCCAGGATCAGCGGGCGCACCCCCATCGGGTCGCGAATGCCCATCATCGCCTCGTTCGACAGCGCGACCAGAGAATAGGCGCCGATCACCTGCTTCAGCGCATCGATCAACCGGTCCACGACGGTGGAATACAGGCTGATGGCGATCAGTTGGATGAACACTTCGGAGTCGGTGGTCGACTGGAACAGGCAGCCTCGGCGCACCAAAGCGCGGCGCAGCACATGCGCGTTGGTAAGATTGCCGTTATGCGCCACCGCAAACCCGCCGAACTCAAAGTCGGCATACAGCGGCTGCACATTACGCAGAATTGTCTCGCCGGTGGTGGCATACCGATTGTGCCCGACCGCGGTACGACCCGGCAGCCGGTCGATCACCTTCTGATCGCCGAAATTGTCGCCTACCGAGCCCAGGCCGCGATGCGAGTGAAACTTGTCTCCGTCGAAGGTGACGATCCCTGCCGATTCCTGACCCCTGTGCTGCAACGCGTGCAATCCCAGAGCGGTGACAGCAGCGGCGTCGGGAACATTCCAGACCCCGAATACGCCGCATTCCTCGTGCAGCGAGTCGTCATCAGCGCCCGCTGCATCAGCAATTTCCCGGATTTCATCAGCCATGCGGAGGATTTCCTGTTATTTGCTGAGCGGCGGGTCGCTCGCCCGGCCGGTCGGAGACGCTTTCAATAGCCCGCCCAGAGCGGTTTGTCGCGAGGGCGGCGGTGGCAGAACCTGCGGCCGATATTCCTGCGGAATTTGCCGAGCGGCCCACTCCGCACCGCTATAGATATATGGCAGCGAGCGCGACTCAAGGACCGGCTGCGGCCAGCGATCGGGCGGAATGGCCAGACATGCGACAATGTAAACGGCGACCGCCAGCACGGCGCCGCGGGCGAGGCCGAACAGCAACCCCAGGCTGCGATCGACGCCACTGATCACCGAGGACCGCACGGCGCCGCCGATCGCCTTGGCGATGACCGACAGAACGATCAACGACACCAGAAAGAGGATGGTGTAGCCGGCCGGGTCGGTCCATTCCGGCGACGGCACATAGGGCTCCAGCCACGGCCGTATCATTGGCAGACCCGCGATGGCGATCACCGCTGCGCCCAACCACGCGCCGATGCTGAGAACCTCGCGAATCAGTCCCCGAGCAAACGCCAGCAGACCAGACAAAATCATCACGGCCAGTACCGCCAGATCGACCGATGTCATACGGCTGCCGTCTCCAGATCGACCATCCCCAAACCGATCATCACATGTCTGGTTGCGTCTTCTGCGTGGTTTTCCGTGGCGTGAAAAGTCACGAATCGTCCCGTGTTGCAGTTCCCGGGGCAAATCGTGCGACCAGATCGGCGATGTGGCCAATTTCTTCCAATACGAGTCCTTCGGGTGCCGACAACCGCCGGTTACCGTGCGCCACTCGTCTTGGCAGACACGCCGAGTCGAAGCCAAGTTTGGCCGCTTCCTTCAGGCGGGCGTCGGCCTGCGCAACCTGGCGGATTTCGCCGGACAGGCCGATCTCGCCGAACCAGACAGCTCCTGGCGCAGTCGGCTTGTCGAACGCGGCGGAAGCAATGGCAGCAGCGACAGCGAGATCGGCGGCGGGTTCGGTCACCCGCAGCCCACCGGCGACGTTGAGCCACACATCGGTCATGTTCAGCCGTACGCCGGCACGCGTCTCCAGCACCGCCAGCAGCATCGACAGCCTGGAGCCATCCCAGCCAATCACCGACCGTCTGGGCGAGCCACCCTGGTTGGGGGCGAGCAGTGCCTGGATCTCCAGCAACACCGGCCGGGTGCCCTCCAGGCCGGCGAACACCGCACTGCCGGCGATGTTGCCTCGGCGTTCGGCCAGGAACAGAGCGGAGGGATTGGCGACTTCGGCGAGACCGACATCGGTCATCTCGAACACGCCGATTTCGTCGGTAGCGCCGTAGCGGTTCTTCACGGCGCGCAGAATGCGGAACTGGTGGCCGCGATCGCCTTCGAAATACAGCACGGCGTCGACCATGTGCTCGAGCACGCGCGGACCGGCGATGCCGCCTTCCTTGGTGACGTGGCCGACCAGCACCAGAGCAAGATTGTTGGCCTTGGCGGCACGGATCAACTCGAACGAGCAGGCGCGCACCTGGGATACCGTGCCGGGCGCGCTGTCGATCGCGTCGAGCCACATGGTCTGGATCGAATCGATGACCACCAGGGTGGCATCCTTCGCCCGCTCCAGGCTGGCGGTAATGTCGCGGACGTTGATCGAAGCAGCGAGTTCAATCGGCGTGTCGGCGACACCCAGACGGCGGGCACGCAGGCGAACCTGCTCGATGGCCTCCTCGCCGGTGATGTAGAGGACGCGTTTGCCGCTGGCCGCGAGGCGGGCGGCGACCTGAAGCAGCAGGGTGGATTTGCCGATGCCCGGATCGCCACCAACCAGCACCGCCGAGGATGGCACAAGGCCGCCGCCAAGTACCCGATCCAGTTCCTGGATGCCGGTGGCGGCCCTGGGCGGCGGGGCGACCTCACCGCGCAGTCCGACGAAGCTGACGGTCTGGCCGGTGGGCGCCTTGGCGGAGGCGCCTGGACGGGGGGTGATGGTCTCGGGTTCAACGGTGTTCCATTCGCCGCAGGTCTCGCAGCGGCCGGCCCATTTCGGCGTGACGGCACCGCAAGACTGGCAGACGAAGCGGGTGGTGGGTTTGGCCAAGAAGACTCCGTCGGGGGGGAAGCCGCGATGCTTCGCGCGTTGATACAGGACATCGCATGAGCACTGGAAGCGCCGAGACGTTCCCAATGCGGGCGATCTCGGGCGGCGACGGTGAGGCTACGTTGCCTTGGGATGCCTGAATTCAAGCAATCAACGCTGAATTGTTGCATGAGGCATTGCCGGGACCGCGGGCAATCCCTCGCCAAACAAAGATGATCCACTCTGCGTAGCATCCGGCTCGAGGCCGTACGCCGGCTCCTCGACGCTGCATTGCAAATGCGGGACACGCCGCAGGACATTCTCAAGACGCTCAAGTCCAGATATGCGGACGAGAAGGACTTACGGGTCCTCGCCAAAGACATCTTGGCAGCCCACCCATTGGTCGAAAGCGTCAATTTCGGATCAGTCGTCCTGGCCTGCGGTCGCAACAGCGCTTGCCCGACATGGTATTCGGTTATGATTCCATCGATGTGGTCGGTCAGCCAATTGATCTGGTAGCCAGCCCAGACAGAGAGCCGTGGGGGAAAATCCCCGATTTGTTGACACCGTACCCGGGGGCGGTCCCAATTCCGGCGGGGGAGATTGTCGTCCCGGCAGGAAATCTGGCCGAAGGGTACACACATGTAGTGGATCGCGAGCTATATGTGGTCGCACTCGACGGCAACGGGGTGATGGCGGTAAACGGCGCATTGTCTGGCATAATCGGCAAGCCCATGCTTACCCGCAAGGATGTCAATGGCAAGGAATTCAATCGAGAGATGGTTGAGATCAAGAACCAGGGCTGGGTCAGGTTCACGTGGCGCAATCCGTTGACCAACGCGATGCAGCTGAAGGCGCAGTATATGGTCCACGTTGACGAGTATGTCGTCGGCGTCGGTGCCTACGTCGATAAGCCACCCGAGTAAGTGACGTCGGGCATGGGCCGCGGCGGACGCCTTCGGGCGATTGCGCGATGCAGTGAAGCATTGAGCACCGTAACAATTGCGCGCCATTGCGGTGGTTGCTGAAACCTCTGGAGCACGGCATCCCGAAATGCTACGCAGGTCGTCATGAGCGTTGCCGCACAAACACCGATGACGTTGGCGGAATTCCTCGCGTGGGAGGAGCGCCAGGAGCTGCGTTACGAGTTCGATGGGTTCGAACCGGTGGCAATGACCGGCGGAACCATCGCGCATGACCAAATCACATTCGACCTACGCACAGCATTGGCAGCGAGGCTTACGGGAAAGCGGTGCCGGGCTCTGGGCCCAAACGTCAAGATCATCGTTGACGGGCGAACCCGCTACCCGGATGCCTTCGTGGTGTACGAGCCGATTTTCCCAAGCGCAACGGTTGCCCGCGATCCCGTGGTCGTGTTTGAGGTTCTCAGTGAGGGCAGCGCAGAGACAGACCTGATCGACAAGAACCGCGAATATCGCGCGACGCCTTCAATCCAACGCTATGTGGTCCTGCAGCAGACGCACAAATTGGCAGTCGTCTTGGTGCGCCAGGACCATGGCTGGCTATCACAGATTGTATCCGGCGATGACGCCATTCTGGACCTGCCGGAAATCGAAATCTCCGTGCCACTGCATGAGGTTTACGCGAACTTTGGGCTGACGTAGGCGTAACGGCGATTTAGAGCGTTTTCCAATCGGATTGAACCGACTTAAAATCGGCCTCGCGTCATTGCATGCGACGCGCAGCAATCTTGGTCAGGGGAGGCACGGCGATTGCTTCGCTTCGCTCGCATTGACGGGGCAGAGCAGTGGCGCAACCTGATCGGAAAGCGCTGCAGGATCTGCCGGCAGCGCGACGGCTTTTGCGATGTCGCAGATATTCTGTGAGCGTTCCGTTACGCGTTGGTGATGCCGCCGTCGATCGTAATGGTCTGACCGGTAACGTACGACGCATCCGCCGAGCACAGGAACCGAATGACGGTCGCCACCTCGGCAGGTTGGCCGACGCGCCGCAGTGGGATTTCCTGGAGATAGGCCTCGCCACGTTCGGCGATCGTCTGCCTGGCCATCCGTGTGTCGATCAGCCCAGGAGCGACGGCGTTGACCAGCACGGCGGGTGCGAGGCGGCGTGACAACGACCGGGTCAACCCGACGATGCCCGCCTTCGCCGCGGCATAAGGCGGATAGCCGGCACTGCCTCGACGATACGCCACCGAACTGGTCAGCACGATCCGCGCTTTGTCCCGATCCGAGGCACCCGCGGCGACATGGGCGGCAAATGCAACCGCCATGTCGTAGGCGCTCGTGAGGTTGACGCCGATCGCGCGATCCCACACCTTATGATCGTCGCCGTTCATCGCATCCTTTTCGAACAGGCCAGCCAGATGAACCAACGCGTAAACCGGCCCGCCTGCCGCGTCGATAGCCGCCGCACACGCGGACGGCGTATCCAACGCTGACTGCAGCAGCGCCAACCGCACGGGGCCCAGTACTGTCTGGGCCTGCAGCAGCCGTTCCTCGTCGACATCGACCAGCAGGACATGGCCGCCCCGGTCCATGAACGCGCGGGCCGTTGCGACGCCGATACCACCGGCGCCTCCGGTAATCACGATCCGCTTACCAACGAAATCGGACATGGCTGCCTCCCCTTTGCGATACGCCGATCGGACAGCCATGACCGGCTGACGGGCGACCGGATGCCGCGAACACGGACATCATCGCGACCCAATGGAGCTCCGTCCAGCGCCGTGCGCCGGCAATGCCAGTCAGCCGAGACTCGCGCGCACCGGTGCGCTCATGCCGTCGATCATCTCGAGCAGCTTGAGGCCTGCCACGGCGCCGTCGCCCTCCATCCGGTTCTGCGCGACGCGCTTCATCGCCGTGATCAGCGTGCCAAGGACCCGAGACATGGCAGTATGGCCGCGCGCGGCTGCACCAGGGTTGTGCGCCATGGCTGCGACCAGATCGGTCGCACGCGCGATCAGCATGGTGATCAGCCCATAGCTGAGAATGCGGGCATGCTCGTTGGCATCGTCGAACGCGTGACGCAAGGCCTGCACCAGGATGACGACCTCTCGCGGGCGAAGTTGCAGCCCTTGGTTGGCTTCCTCGGCCATTCGCAGCGCAGCCATGAGGCGGGCGTGATGTTGCTCCGACAGCGCCTTGAGTTCGGGATCCTGACCGGAGCGGGTAATTTGCCCGGTACGGTGTAGCACGGTGCCGACATTCTCGATCAGCACCGGGAGCGAGACCGGTTTGCCAACCCAGGCGCAGACGCCAAGCTCCTGCGCCTCCTGGATCGTTGCCGGGTCGGTTTCAGCGCTGAGCATGATAACCGGCCAGCCCTCGCCCAATCCGAGGTTGGCCAGTTCGCGCAGGAAGTCGAGACCGTTCATCGGACTCATCTGATAGTCGCAAATCAGCAGATCGAAGCGTCGTCCGGAGCAGAGGTCGAGCGCTTCTGCCCCGCCATGCGCCAATACGACGTCGTGGCACCCATGGCGTTGCAGTGCCTGGCGCACGACGGACCGGATGACCGGGTCATCGTCCATGCACAGCACGCTGGTGTTGGACAGGTCGATCAGGGCCGATTGGGTCATGCGTCGTCGAGACCTTGCCGGGAATGGCATGGAGTTTGGGCGCCATTACTTAATCCCGGGTTAACAGATCGGCAGCCTGTATCGCGGTGACTTTGCAGATCGGCGCGACAATTTGAGTTCTGCTGTCGGTGGCGATGGAAAATCCAGCGTTTTTGGCGCGACCCTGGTGTTGTCGGGCCTGATGGAAAACCAAAGGTGAACCGGATTGCGTTCGGCCGGTGGAATTTCCGCAGGCCGCGCCACCGGCAAAATTCGTTACTATGAAGTTTAGATATGTCCGGCCGCCGTCGAGTGGTGCCGGCCTCGGTCAAAGTCGCCTGGTTGGCCATACCGTCCGGACCCGCACCTGCCCGTTGGCATCCGGCCAGGTGCCGGACGGGCCGTGAGGGGTGACGGCATTTTCCACCACGCCGAAACCTGGCCGCTTCGTTGCCTGGCCTTCGTTCCCTGGCCTTCGTTCCCTGGCCGGCAACACCAGCGGTCAGCTCCTGAATTCGCTGGTATAATTCTCCAAATACGGCCCCAGATCGAACCATTCCAGCACAATCGACGGCTCGCCATTCGCTGCCGGCCGATACAACGTGGCCTGTGCTTTGGTCGGGCTTGCCGCCGCTATCACCGACACCGCTGCACCCCGTACGGTCAGCAGGTCAACCAGATGTTGTTCAACCTCCTGGTGTCGCCAGGCACCATTGTCCGGTCCCTGGATGATGATCCGAACCACCACCGCACCATACCGGCCGGTATCCCTGATCCGCTGCAAGGCGTTCCCAATCCTGAGCAGCAATGCATTGTCCTGGGTTCGGAGTTGCCATGGCCGGTCGTAATAATCCTCATGCACCAGGTCGGCCTGGCGATTCGCATAGACCGCCGTCAGGTGCCTCAGGAACTCGCCACGGGTCGTGTCGGTTTGACCGCTTCGATCCGGACGGGTTTGCAGCACGAGGATGCCTCTGTTCGGCAATGCCCCAGGCAGTTCGGCCAGCAATGATATCCTGGGCATGGTTTCCTCCGGTTGAAGGGAACGCTCTCCACGGGACACGACAATAAGTTACAAATTCATTTCTGAGGTTCTTGCCAGGCCGACCAGGCCGGGATTTTCGTATGTGCGGATCGCAGGGCTGCATCCTCCTCCGGACGGCGGGCAGCAGCAATGCCTCGCACGGGTTAAAATTGGGTCCCGGAACGGCGCGAGTTAAAATATTCAGGCATTCGGCTCTATGGGCGTTGGTGCCAGAAACATCGATGAGTGGTCCGACTTCGCCACTCGCTGTCAGTGCGCGCACGGCGAAGCAATCCACGTGTCCCCACCGACCGGGTTTGTTTCGTTGCATTCGCAACGACAGCGAGAGCGGACGTGTTACGCTGGAATGATCTGAGTCCTGGCGATAATGCGTAACAAACGTCCTACCGGATCGCTGTCAGTTCGCACCACGATCCGGCAACGGTCCCGTGTAAACCGCGCGTGGGCGGATCAATTGGCCGGTCGCGCGTTGCTCGATGGCATGGGCGATCCAGCCGACCGAGCGGCCCAGGGCAAACAGGCCAAACGCACTGCCCTCGGGTAATTTTAAATAGCGGCGCAATGTCACCAAAGCGAAATCGATGTTCGGTGCGTGTCCGGTCAGATGCTCGGCCGCGGTCACCAGTTCTCGCGCCAACGGGAAGTGCGGCAAAATCGGCTCCAGCAAAACAGTCGCCCGCGTGTCGCCCGCCGGATACAGCGGGTGACCGAAGCCGGCCAAGGCCTCGTCTGCGGCGAGGCGCCGGCGCAAATCGACCGCCAGGTTGCCCTCGTCGAGGCCGCG
>Ga0187879_10003100_pt1 | contig 11201 bp, 5 predicted proteins | sample June2016WEW_19_1_FD_132423 | JGI IMG/M metagenome (GOLD analysis project Ga0187879, IMG submission 132423) | Peatland microbial communities from SPRUCE experiment site at the Marcell Experimental Forest, Minnesota, USA - June2016WEW_19_10 | ecosystem: Environmental > Terrestrial > Soil >... | reverse complement strand
TTGACCTTGTCGACGATCTCCTGACTGGCTTGTACACCGGGCTTCAGAGCGATGTAGACTTCGGGCACACGGCCCTTGATCTCGTCCGCCACCGGCACCACCGCTGCCTCCGCCACCTCGGGAACCGTCAGACACGCAGACTCGATTTCCTTGGTGCCCAGGCGGTGGCCGGCCACATTGATGACATCATCAACTCGGCCGAGAATGCGGAAATAGCCGTCGGCGGCCAGCACGGCTCCATCCGCCGCAAAATACGGCCAGTCACGCCAATCCTTGCTGTTGCGATTCTTGCAGTATTTTGCGAAGTACTGGGTAACGAAGCGGTCGCGATCGCCCCAAATGGTTTGCATGATCCCGGGCCATGGATTCCGGATGCAGATGTTGCCCGCCTTGTTGGATCCAGCCGCGACTACCTCGTTGTTCTCGTCAATAATCACCGGATAGATTCCAGGCACGCCTGGGCCCGCGCTTCCCGGCTTCATGGGGTCGATCGCCGGCTTGGTGCTGCATAAGAATCCTCCGTTTTCGGCTTGCCACCAGGTGTCGACAATCACTGCCTCACCCTTGCCGACGGTTTCGTAGTACCAGCGCCAGACCTCGGGCTCGATGGGCTCTCCCACCGTGGTCATGTGCTTGAAATGGTAGTTGTACTTGGTGGGTTCATCGTGACCGGATTTGCGCAACATGCGAATGGCGGTCGGTGAGGTGTGGAAGATGTTGACGTCGAGACGTTCAGCGATTCTCCAAACCCGGCCGGCGTCCGGGTAGGTCGGGACACCCTCATAGATCACACTGGTAGCGGCCAGCGCCAGCGGACCGTAAACAATATAAGAGTGGCCGGTGATCCAGCCGATGTCGGCCATGCACCAGTAAACATCCTCGGGATGAATGTCCTGGATGTACTTGGAGGTGCCGGTCACATAGGCGAGGTAGCCGCCGGTGCGATGTTGGCACCCTTTGGGCTTTCCGGTGCTGCCGCTGGTGTACATGAGAAACAGCGGCGCTTCCGCATCCATGGGGACGGGATCAACCAGTTCGCCTTTGAATTTCGAGAGCACTTCATCAACGAAGAAGTCGCGCCCCTTCACAAAAGGCGTAGCGGAGGCATTCTGGCCCGCATGCCGCCTCCAGACCAGGACCTTGTCCACGGTCTGACCTCCCTTCTTGGCAATATCCAGCGCAATATCGGCGGCCGCTTTGTGGTCGAGCAGCTTGCCATTGCGATAGTAACCATCCATCGTGATCAGGATGTGGCTTTGCGAATCGGCGACACGCGTTCCACACGCCTCGCCGCTGAAGCCGCCAAACACAACCGAGTGAATCACCCCCAGGCGGGCGCATGCCAGCATGGTAATCGGCAACTCGGGGACCATTGGCATATGAACGGTGACGCGATCTCCAGCTTTTAGGCCGCAGAAATCGCGCAGCAGCGCCGCGAATTCATTCACTCTCACATAGAGTTCGCGGTAAGTGAGGGATACGGGCGCTTCCGATTCCGGTTCCGGAACAAAGATAATTGCCGCTTTGTTCTTGTACTTGGCGAGGTGCCGGTCGATGCAGTTGTAGGAAGCGTTGATCTTGCCGCCCACGAACCACTTCCAGAATGGCGGATCGCTGGTATCGAGCGTGGTGTCCCAGTACTTGTACCAGGTCAGCAAATCAGCGTACTCCCGGAAGCATTCCGGGTAATTCTTTTCGCTGAAGCGTTCGATGACGTTGGGATCGGTCAGGTTCGCCTGGCCGATAAACTTCGCGGGAGGATAGTAATATTCCTCTTCCCGCCAATGGACTGCAATCTGAGCCTCGGTGGCTTCGCTCACGATCTGTGGTTTCTGACGTATTTCCGCCATATTGGTTTACCCCTTATTGCTGAATTTGTGATCTATATACAAGCTCTTCTCCGCCAGCGCCTTCTCGGCTGGCGGAGTCAATCCTCTGCTACGCAATACATCTGCCACCGCGCCCCCAGGCTCATGCATTGCATGGCGCGTGGGAGCGCTTCCAAGAAACTAGGCTACCGCCCGCGCCTTCGCTGCTAACCCTGCTTGCGGCACCGCCGGACGCTTGGCTAACAGTTCGCACACCAACGCCACTGCCGCCAGCACCGCCGCCGTGTAGAACGCCATCTGGTAATTCTTGTACTTGTCGTAGAGCAAGCCGCCGATGCGGCCACCGAGCAGCCCGGCCACACCCCAAGCGGTAAACAACATCCCGTAGTTTATACCGGCATTCTTCGTGCCCCAGAAATCGGCGGCGGCGGCGCCATTGACCGACAATTGCGTGCCATAGCACCAGTACACGATGAACAGCATCACGAACAGTCCCAGAACATTGCCTCCCACAAAATACAGAATGGGCATGGCAACCATGGAGATGCCGATCATCAGGCGTAACACGTTAATGCGGCCCAGGTGGTCCGACATCCAGCCGGAGAGAATGCGGCCGGAGGCGTTGCCCACCGCTCCCACCACCAAGCCATACGCAGCCAAGGTCGTGCTCGGGATGCCCACGCTCTTGGCGAATGGCACCAATTGGCTGATGACCATCAGACCGGCCGCGCACCCAAACGCGTACCCCACCCACATCAAGTAGAAGGTCGGAGTGCGCAGCACCTCGCCAGGAGTGAAGTCGTAGGTGGTAGCCACAGCTTTGGATGCCGGAGCCGGCGTCCAGCCCGCAGGTTTGTAACCTGCCGGCGGGTTCCTCAGCAGGAATGCCCCAAACACTGTCATCACAAAAAAGATCCCGCCCAGAATCTGGAACGTAGTGCGCCAGCCAAAGCTCGGGATCAGGTAGTTGGCCGCCAGCGGCCCAAAGATCGCCGACCCTGCGCCGTATCCGCCCACGGCCAAGCCCACGGCCAAGCCGCGCTTGTCCGGAAACCATTTCGACATGACTGGAATCGGAGTCGCATACCCGAATCCGTTGCCCAATCCTCCAAGCACGCCGAAAAAGACGAAAAATTTGGTGAGGCTGTCGGCCTGAGAGCAGAGGAAAAACCCCAAGCTCACCAGGATCGCGCCAATGATAGAAATTTTGAAAGGCCCAAACTTATCCTGCAACCGGCCAGCCACAATGAACGTCAGCGCGAACACCACCACTGCGATGATGAACACATTGGAGGTATCGGCCCGCTTCCAGTGAAATTCCTTTTCCAGCGGAGCCACAAACACGCTCCAGGCATACAGCGAGCCCAGCGCCAGATTCATGGATACCCCGCCGACTACGTGCCACCAGCGATTCAGGTGAGAGGCGCTGGCTTCAGATGCAACATTTGCGTTAGCCACAGTTTTTCTCCTTTACCGAAAGTGAAATGAGAACCGGGAGCCGAACTTCGTGACAAGCACGACTCCCGCACGGCACGTACGCGCTTACTTATCAAATCGACTACAAATTCAACTGGACCGGACTGCTCACGATGCGGTCTGGCAAACCCTGTCCGGCGAACCCTGAATCGTGAAGATCGGCGAACTCAGAAGGCCGATCCGGCCGGGCTGATCGCCCAACGTGCGACTACTTTCGCGCGACATCATACGCCGGTCGAAGCTCAGGCGAAAGCTCAAACTCGTTCTGCGACGGCCAATCCGGCCTAGGGCTGCGCCTTTTGCAAAGTAGCCGTCACATTCACCGCTGAATCCGACTCTACCGTGAGCTCACGCTTCCATTCGGCAAATCCGGGCATGGAAAAAGCCACAACATGCGTTCCCGTGCTCAGCCCGATTTCGGACGGCGTGTTGCCCACATATCCGCCGTCCACGACGATTTCCGCACCGGCGGGAATTGAACTGAAACTACACTTCACCTTCTGCGCAGGAGATACCCGCACCCACCCGGGTGGCGGAGTTGGCGCGGGAGCGGGCGAATTCTGCACCGGTGGCGCAGTCTGCACCACTGGTGCAGAAGCCGGGGAACCCTGCCGCGGTGCGGCAACGGCCGCAGCCGGAGCCCGCCCGGCACTTTCAGGCGAGGCCGGGACTGGCTGAGCCGCAACTGTGACCGGAGCTGCCGTCGGACCCGCCTTGCCGCCCGTATCTACCAGCTTGTACAACTGGCTTCGCGCTTTGCCCTTGTCATCCACGAAGTAGACGGTGATGCCTTTCTTCTCTCTTCGGGCCTCGAAAGTTGCGCCCTTGGTCAACGGTGTGCATCGTGAATATCTGGACTCAATGGTGCAAGTGATACGGAACGGCGGATTGTCGCCTTCCTGCACCAGCAAGGTACTCGTCATTTGTGGGTCCCTAGTGGAGCGGCAATACGCGTCGAAAGTGACTTGTTCGCAATTTAAGGGAACGCCGTTGTCGTCAACTTTCAACGCTCGAGTTTCGGAATCCAGAACCTTGATCTGCATCAGGTTGCTGCGCGACGCAGCGCTGGCGAACATGGCAAGCAACAAGAAACCCGTCGCGAGGAACGCAATTCTACGCATACTCATCAGACCAACTCCCCCAAATACTGCGGATGCATGTGTCGCGTACCCGGTTTTCTCGAACGATTCTGGAAGCCGGTCTCGCAGGTTTGGTACATTTTGCTCCCCTGGTGTGCCCCGCACAATAGCTTTCCCCGCCGGGGGAGGGTTTGGGAGGACAGATCCAGCTGCCAGCCATCGGCCGAGTGGAATCCGTCCCCCTTTCTTTGGTGGCCGGTGCCCACAATCTGCACTGGCCATTTCAGTCATCTTCAGTCATCCGGCCAAGCCCGCGGCGGGCCCGGTTTTGGGCCCGCTGGGGTGGAGGATTCGGTCTAGAACGTAAAGATCGGCCCGAACTCGGTGCGGTGATCTTGCCATTCGTTGGATGGACTTCCAGCAATTGTGTATAAGGTCAGGTGGTCCTCTAGACGGGTGGCATAGATCGACTGCTCGAAGCCGAACGTGGCCCAAGTATTGAGTTTGTAGTACAGGGTCAACGCAGCCATCTTGCCCATCGACATCGGCAATGTGCCACTAAAGCCGGGATTGTTCAGGTCACGGTCCACCACCTGGTCCTTGCCCACGAGGAGGTGAAGCTGCCAGCCCGCATTGTGGCCTTTCGGGTCTGCATTGAACCACCGCGAAAGCGGCAGCCCGAGCTGGATGAATCCACCAAACGACCGGACGGGCCGCTGCGGAGCAGCCACGACCTGCCCAGCCGCGTTCGTTCCGAGGACGGCGGCACCGGAAGCAGCCAGTGGACCGCCATCGGCAGTGATGAAGGGATTTGTGACGCCCGTCAGCCCGCCCGTATCGGTGACGTAACTGTTGATTTGGCCGCCTAAATAGAAGCGCAGGTCGCCTCCCTTATAGGCAGTCGCTGTCAAGGTAAACCAGCGCGTGGGCACTTGCGCCACGATTTGGCCGCCCCACAATTTGCTCGAGGTTTGAAAGCCGTTCGGGAACGCAGCGTCGTAGCTCGCTGGAATAAGGGTTGTGTTTGCGGGGAGTTCGGTGCCGGTGCAAGTGTCCGTTGCGGTTACAATGCAGTACGACGAGTTTGGAACGATCGACCTGCGCGAGGAACGGAATCCAGCAAACGCGATTTGCGCCGGGGCGACGCCCGGGGCTTTGTCGAGTTGGAAGCTCAACGCCGCCCTGCCCTCCCACTCGGGTCGGTCGGAATCGGCGCCTTCGCGCTCGCCTTGTCCTTGCTGGGCCTCAAAGCCAGCCAGGCATGTGTTATTGTCGCCGGTGGCGCCATAGTTGCAGAGCTTCTCGATTTGACTTGTGCTCGGCATCATGATCCCAAACTGACCTTCGAGATTGACGTGGTTTTCCTTATTCAGCGTCTGTATAAAACCACCCCGCAGTTGTGGCGAACGGGTGTAAATGTTGCCCCAATATGCGCCGTTGAAAGTGGTTTCCAATATGTTCATCAATGCTCCGGATCCGAAAAGCGTCCAGTCTTGTCCACCGACGAAGAAAATGTCGGTGTTCTCGCCCGCGTGGTAATCCAGGCGGACGTTGGCCAAACGTATTCTCGGTGCGCTGTTGCGAATCGAGGAAACGTCGGCGTTGTCGACTGAGGTGAAGTTGCCTTCGAAGTCGCCCTCGATCTTGCCGGTGAGCGTCAGGTTCTTCGACACGTCCGGCCATTCCAGGTTGAGCCCAAACCGCGTGGACCGCGCCTTGACGTGGACCTCGGGATCCTGCGTTGGGCCGGTATTGAAAGTCGAGTTGGGCCCGGCGTTCAGAAATATGCCGGGAAACGGGAAGTCATCGCCATCGGGGTCGCTGCTGTCATGGACGACGGTCGCCTTGATGAAGCCATAAGGCGCAAGCGTGATCGGGCCCGCTTTTATGCCAGCTAGGCCACCGGTCTTGGGGGGGTCGACCGGGAACACTCGAACCGGAGTCACCGCCGTTACGACGGCCGGTGGGATATGCGGCAGCTCGCCCGCTACCCGCGATGGGACCGGTTGGCCCGGCCCCGGTTGGGTTTGGGGTTGGGACGAGGCTTCCGCGACGGTCAGCGAGGAGGACATGGTTTCATTTCCAGGCTCCGGAGCTGCGGCTACGGCTGCGGGCTGCGGCGCCGGGTTCGCAGCCGGGGACAAATCCGCTGCGCTCAATATTCCCTTGCGGCTGAGAGCTTCGATCAGAAGTTGAAATTGGGCTCCGGGGGTTGCGTTGCGAATGGCATTGACCTCGTTGGGTGCCAGTACTCCCTTCTTCACCAACACACCTAACAATGCCGTGACATTCGAATCGCTCGCGGCGGTGGTTGAGGTTAGACTTGGACTAGGACTAGGACTTGGACTTGGACTAGGAGTTGGGCTAGGGTTTGGGCTTGCCGCAGCGGGGTTTGCTTCTGTGCTCGCGGCGTTCACGGCAGTATCATTTGCCGTTTTCGCGTCGTTGTTCCCGGCCATGACGGGCACGGCCATGATGGCCAGCACCAGCAGGCTCGACAACCAACTACTCACTTTCAACATAGACGGTGTCCTCCTCGTTCCGGCGCGGCTCAAGCCTGTGCTCAGAACATGGGGGGAAACGCTATGTGGTTTTCATTACCCGCGCTGTGACGGCGGTCACTGATCTGCGTGATTTAAGTCGGCTACACTACACGGCTCGAAACTCCAAAGCCGCTGGTACTCCTCACTTTGTCGTAAAAACACACTCTGCTGTGATCTGCGTCACTGCGGGGGCCCATGCGCAGAGTCACAATCCCCGCCATCTTACGTTAGTACCTCGTGGAGAAGACAATGAGCCTGGTCAATCCGATAGTGCAAAAGTGGATCGATGAAGGAAAGCAAGACCCGGACGCTTTTTGGGGACGCGCGGCGGACCAGTTGCCGTGGTTTCGCAAGTGGGATCAGGTGTTGGAATGGACTCCGCCGACATTCAAGTGGTTCGTCGGCGCACAGACGAACCTCGCCTACAATGCCCTGGACTATCACGTGAAGCGCGGTTGGGGCGGGCATACGGCGCTGATCTATTTCAATGAACGCGGCGAGCGGCGCATCTTCACTTATGCCCAGCTGCTTTTCGAAGTCGAGCGGGTGGCAGCGGCGCTGCGAGGCATGGGCATCAGCAAGGGCGATCGCCTTACGGTCTACATGCCGACCTGCCCCGAAGCCATCATCCTGATGCTGGCGACGGTTCGCATTGGCGCCATTCACTCCGTGGTCTTCGCGGGTTTTGGCGCGAAAGCGTTGGGCGACCGCATCCGCGCCAGCGGATCACGCCTGGTTTTCACCGCCGACGTGACCTACCGCAAGGGTAAGAACACCGACCTCAAACTGATCGTGGATGAAGCGCTGCAAGGGGGCAGTGACGTAGAGCACGTCATCGTGTTGAAACGAACCGGAACGGAAATTCCGTGGACTGCAGGGCGAGATGTGTCTTGGGAAGAGTTCCTCGGCGGCGCCGAGGGCCACAGCGGCGACTATGTCCAGATGGAAGCCAATGAACCGGCATTCATCCTCGCCACTTCCGGTACCACCGCGACCCCGAAGCTGGCGGTCCACACTCATGGTGGCTATCAGGTTCATATCCATAGCATGGGTAAGTGGCTTTTTGCCCTCAGGCCCACCGATGTGTGGTGGTCAACCTCCGATATCGGCTGGATCGTAGGTCATAGTTACATCGTCTACGCCCCCTTGATCGCTGGCGCCACCACGGTCGCCTTTGAGGGCGCGCTGGATTACCCAACCCCGGAGAAGAATTGGAGGACGGCGATCGAGGAGTTCCGGGTCACCGGCATCTTTACTTCGCCTACCGCAGTGCGAATGCTGATGAAATATGGAGATGCGCCGCTGCTCAAGACCGATCATACTTACTTGGAACGTGTATTTTGCGCCGGCGAAGTCCTCAACGCGCCAGCCTGGGAATGGCTGCAGAAGAAGATTTTCAAGGACAGGATTCCGGTCATTGATCACATGTGGCAGACGGAAACCAGCGGCCCCATGTTCGGCAATCCGTATGGGCTAGGCATGCTACCGATCAAACCGGGTTCGTCGACGATTCCCATGCCGGGCATTGACGCCGCTGTGGTGCAGGTGGACGGCACGGCCTGCGGCGCGAATGAGAAAGGCATCATGGTGATTCGGCGTCCCTTCCCTGGCTTGACGCCAGAGCTGTGGGGAGAAACCGAACGCTATGGCCGCGATTACTGGCAGATCATTCGCGACGTTTATTACAGCGGAGATTCCGCACACATCGACGATGACGGCTACGTCTGGTTCGCCGGCCGCGCCGACGAAATCCTTAACATTGCCGGGCACCGCATCGGCACCATCGAAGTGGAGACCGCGCTTCTCACCCATCCCGCCGTGGCCGAATCGGGTGTGGTGGGCCGCGCCGACGACCTCCGTGGCGAAGTGATCTCAGCGTTTGTAGTGCTCAAGCAAGGATTCAGCCCATCGGAGGAAATGAAGAAGGCGCTGCTGGAACAAGTGCGCCACCAACTCGGAGGGATTGCTGTTATCGGCGATTTGAACTTCGTCGAGATGCTGCCCAAAACGCGCAGTGGCAAAATCATGCGGCGAGTGCTGAAGGCTGTCACTCAGGATCGGAATGCGGGTGACATTACGACCATCGAAGATGAGGGTTCGGTGGAAGAAGCAAGGCACGCGTGGCACCAGATGAGAGAGGCACTCGATGCTCAGTTGGCAGCGGTTGGTCCGCCGGCAACCGCATCCAAAGGGATCAAATGAGTTGGGATGGTTAGGGTCCAGGCAGGCGAGTGTATTCGCGTGCGGGAGGCGTTGCTAAACGGACGGTTACCGTGGGATCCGGTGGAAATCCCGCGATTTCTCACGTGTGCTTGAGAATTGGCGGGGACGACGAGACTCGAACTCGCGACCTCTGCCGTGACAGGGCAGCGTTCTAACCAACTGAACTACGTCCCCACTCGCTTTTCATGCGGTTAGCTGCAAACCTGCATGTTTACTCTCCATTATTACTGTCCAACCTTTCGTCTATTTCGACGCAGAGCATCTGTCCATGCTCCGTGAATGAATTGTAGCAGACAAAATTCAGGCCAGTACAGGCTCTGCTCCCGGAGTCCACTGGCGCCCGACCAACGCCGCGCCGCAGCACTGGCAGTGGAAATCATCGGAGTCGGCTATCCGCAACCACCCAGTATTGGGTTCTGCCGATCACTTCCACCGGAGTAAAATCGGCGACGGCCAGGGTACGGCAGGTTCCCTAGGCCGGCAGATTCGTTACGGTCACCGGGCCTGCCAGCAACGTTCCTGGAGCGCCGCCACATGGAAGGGGTCTAATGAAAACACGGCTGACATGGAGTTTCACAATCACAACATGCATACTGCTCATGGTCAACATCGCACTCGCTCAGCAAACGCCAAAACCGGAGAGTAGCGCAAGTGTAACCATCGTCACAGCGGGTGATATCTCGGTCAGCAGAGCGGCGGACGGCAAGACCGCGGTGTCCATCAACTTCGTTCCCGGGAAAGCGAAATCAGGCGACACGCGAATTACGATTTCAGGCCCGTATTCCTTAGATGTCAACGGAGGCGTGAAGGAGGTGACAGGCCCCCAAGGGGTCGAGCTGCATGTGCTGAGTCATGAAGAGTTGCGATTCGAGGCTCCAGAAATCGCTGTGTGGGAACAATCGCACAAATTTTCCCAAAGCTCTGCTTGCATGAAGATTCCCAAATTTCCCGGATGTGGCAATCCAGTTTGTGACCAACCTGACCATCCGGACGATCAGTGCCGGTATAACAGTGATACGGGATGCTCGTGCGTTTCCCCTGGCGGCGGTCCATGCTCGGAGACGGCGAGCCCTCCGCAAGAGAGGAAAGCAAAACAACCCTGAGTTTGCAAGGAATGGCGTCCGATTTGAAAGTAACTTGGGCCAAGCGGCACTGGCAGGCTAAAATGCAAATCGTTGCTAGTAGTTGTCGGTCGTTTCGAAACCCAAAGGCAATTCGTTTTTTTGAGCCTCAGGAATTTGATCTTGGGAAATGTAAAGGAGCCGGATATGGGGTTGCAGTCACGGTGGTTGCTGGCGATTATATTTGGATGTTCTGTTCTAAGCTTTGCCCAGTCCGACTGTCCGGCTCGTCCCGCCGCCGGCTCTGTGGTGGCTGACCCCTATAGCATTTCCTCACAGAGTGGCGTTCTTTCCGCTAAGTTCGCCCTGGCGCACTCGGTGGATCAGCAAGGTTACACGCACTATTGCTATAAATACGACGCCTCCGGTCAGATCGTCGAGGCCCCAACCTTGCGCCTCAATCAGGGAGATACGCTGAATCTCGATGTCCTCGACCGCATTGAGGACGACGATAAAGACGCAAAAAAGATGAAGATGAAAATGTCAAGCGCGGCCGGAAAGACTTGCGGCGATGGCGGCGACGCCACGCTTGATTCCACCAACGTCCATTTCCATGGCTTGAATGTTCCTCCCGTATGCCATCAGGACGATGTGATCGATACGTTGATTCAGCCCGGCTCGCCAGGGTTTAAGTTCAGCATGCAGATTCCCGCGAACGAGCCGCCCGGCCTCTATTGGTACCATCCGCATGTGCACGGCTTCACCGAATTTCAAGTGAACGGGGGAGCGGCCGGGGCCATCGTGGTTGAAGGTATGGAAAAATACCGGCCCGAGGTGAAGGGGCTTACGGAGCGTGTCTTCGTAATTCGCCAGCAGTTCCTTGTCCCCTGGATCCCCGGAGGGTATGAGTTGACCATTAACTATCAGTTGGCCTCTGCTGAGGGCCTTCGACCCATTATTCAAATGCTGCCGGGTGAGAAGCAGTTCTGG
>Ga0187879_10003096_pt1 | contig 11213 bp, 7 predicted proteins | sample June2016WEW_19_1_FD_132423 | JGI IMG/M metagenome (GOLD analysis project Ga0187879, IMG submission 132423) | Peatland microbial communities from SPRUCE experiment site at the Marcell Experimental Forest, Minnesota, USA - June2016WEW_19_10 | ecosystem: Environmental > Terrestrial > Soil >... | reverse complement strand
GACTCGCCCGCCGATGTGCGCCGAAAGAAAGATGCCTATGAAAAGACGCGACAAAAGCCTGATTGGTGGCACGATTGGGTTGCTGCAAACCTATGGACAGCGGCGTTTTTTGCGCCAGTAAAGAGCTTCGACGATCCTTCTGTACCCACATTCTCTAAGTTCGCGGCGTACCTGCGTGGCGGTCACGTCGATGGTCAACTCGAAGGCGTTGCCACAGGCTTTGCCGCCATTATACGGTTCTTCCATTGGCAACTTGAGTTTCCAACAGTCTTCGAGCGTGGGGGCTTCGACGTGATCGTCGGAAATCCGCCGTGGGAGCGCATTAAGTTACAGGAAGAAGAACACTGGGCTGATGACAACTACGTGGCAAGCGCACGCAATAAAGCCGAGCGATTTAAGCGAATCGAGGAGTATCGCACGAGTACAGATGCCACAAAGCAGGCACGTGTCGCTCGCTTTGATCGTGCAAAGCACGCTGCGGAGTGCATTAGCAAGTTCGTCCGTCACAGCAATCGGTTCCCGCTCACAGCGGTTGGAGATATCAACACATTCTCGATTTTTGCGGAGACGGCAATCAGAGCAGCCAATTCGAGAGGTCGAGCAGGGATCATCGTGCCATCGGCGATAGCAACAGGAGAGACAACGAGCGCATTCTTTTCTCACATCGTCGAATCGCGGCGACTGGTCTCGATGAGAGATTTCTTAGAAGCTAGAGACTTCTTCGAGGGATTGGAAAGCAGAGACCCGTTTTGTTTACTGACACTCAGGGGTTCAGCTTCTGGCACGTTGGATGCTGCTTCGTTCACATTTCAAATGCTCTCACCCCATGAGCTAACGATCAGTGAACGTAACATACAACTTACGCCTAGCGATTTCGCTTTGCTGAATCCAAACACTCGCACCTGCCCAGTATTTCGAACTCGCAGTGATTCCGAATTGGCAAAGAAAATATATCGCCGTGTCCCCGTGCTAGTGAATGAGAGTGCTGGCGAGAACCCGTGGGGTGTTAGATTCGACAGAATGTTCGACATGTCCAATGACAGCCATCTTTTCGTGGACAAAGCCGACCTCAGTGTCGCCCCTCTATACGAGGCCAAGATGATCCATCAATTCGATCACCGCTGGGCGACCTATGACGCAATCATTAAAGAGTTTCGCAAGACCACTGACGATGAAAAGGCAGACAACGGATTTAGCGTAACACCGAGATACTGGGTTCCGGCAAGAGAAGCCATTCTCCGTGCATCGGCTATTCCTCCTGCTCTGGCTACAGCGGTGCGAGAGGAAAGTGAGGGTATGGCAAGGGAGGCGTTATCACTGTGGTTGGCTGGCTTTTTAGCCAATGGCAGAGGAGGGCGACAACTTAACGACAACCTGAGCCTCGATGTCCAGCAAGAGCCATTGTTGCTGGAGATGACTCCAGACCTGATCGGGGACGACAAAAATGGGACTTTGGCGGGAAGCTGGCAAAGGAAGTGGCCTTTGACAGAGGAGGATGTTGGCGCAATAGCTTGTTGCAAGTCATTTCTGGCAGCCGCGTGGACATTGATAGAGGTGAGGTGCCCACAATGGTTCTTGGTTTTCAGAGGAATTGCACGTGCTAACGATGAACGCACTTTTATCAGTGCGGTGATTCCACGCTCCGGTGTAGGTAACAGCGCACCGTTAATGCAGCTACATAGCATCCCTCCCGAACTCTTGACGTGTTTGCTCGGTAATCTCAACGCGCTCGTATTCGATTATGTCGTTCGGCAGAAGATCGGTGGAGCTAACCTAAACTTCTTCATCGTCAACCAGTGTCCCGTGCTGCCGCCGACCGCATATTCAGTCGAGGATACGTTCTGGATAAGCAGGCAGGTAGTACGACTTGTCGGAACGTCCAACGATCTCAAATCCTTTACGAATGCTCTAGCTGTTACGAGCGACAATCAGGAAGGTGCCGCAAGCCTCATAACCATTCGCGCCGAACTCGACGCCTACTATGCCCACTTGTACGGCCTCACCCGCGAGGAACTCCGCTACATTCTCGACCCGAAGGACGTGTTCGGTGAGGAGTTCCCTAGCGAGACATTCAGGGTATTGAAGGAGAACGAAGAAAAGGAATTCGGCGAGTACCGCACGCGACGACTGGTGCTCGAAGCCTTCGACAAGCTCGCCGAGTCGCCGCGCTTCCGCGAGGACATGTCAAAGCGGGAATCCTCTCTAGAGATTCCGAAGAAAAGTGCTCAGGTCGTAGCTTCTTGAAGGACGCGCATGCCAATCCTGCTACACGATCTCGTTGAGAAGTTGCCGTCCGATACGGAAGACAGAGTCCGACGAGCAAAGGAACGCTTCAACGAGCGCATTAGGGAGGCGTTGCGCCGGGAGACTCGGCTTTCCCTCTATCGTGGTACTGGAGACGGTCGCACCAAACCGGACGATGCTGTCCAAATCTCGATTTTCGTGGAGGCGGGACTACCAGAAGCTTTGCTGCCCACTGACAAGCAGACCATTGAAGACAAGTACCGTCTCGCCATTCTTCTGGGACCACATCGCGAAAGGCTGACCGCCCTGCGTGATAGCGGCAAGTCAGTGGTGGAATATCTTCTGCCAGTTCTTCGAAAGGATGGGAAGGAACTTCTCGACGGGAGAGAAATACACCTCACGACTGCCTCGGACTACGCGGATCATCTATTGCAGAAGCTGAACGAATTTCAGCTAACCAACTTCATCTTGGAAGTGAATGAAGATGTCCTTGGGGGTTATCGGTATCGTGTCCACAAAGGGTACGACGATCCCAAGCCGCGAATCCAACTGTACTGGGGAGTGATTGGACTCGTTGCGCAGGACTTAGGGATCACTCTGGAAGACCTGACTGGAGTGGTGTTGGCGCACGAATTAAGCCACGCCTATTCGCATGTCGGTTCAGATGCTGACGACCATTGCTGGGCAACCGACCTTTTTGCTGTTAGCGATCATGAACTTAAGGAAGGTCTCGCGCAGTACTACACCATGCGAGTTTGTCAGAGGATTGAGAAACTGCACCCGACTCTGCTGAAGGCATTCGAGAAGCTTTTGTTGCACCAGCCCCCGGCTTATAGGACGCACGCGGAATGGGAGAACGCCACAGCGGAGCGGGTGCGGCTCGCCATGCTGGAGACGCGCCGGACTCATGTACACGGAACTCTTAAGGAATTTAAGGCTCGATTGCTAACGGCGAATGATCAACTCGCAAATGCTCCTGCTGATAGGGTACAAAGGCTTTGGTAGACCGTTCCCTCTACAAGCCGGGTGACGTGCTGACATACGATCTGGGGTCGCGTTCGATATACACTAACGATTTTGAGAATGCTTCTCGTACTAGCGAGGGTATTTGATGGATGTATTTGCGCTGCGTGAGAAAGTCGTTTCCGACTATCGGCACTACATCGAGAGCTTCGTCCGCATCAATGACGAACGCATAGACACATTCGTCAAAGATCAGTTTGAAAGTGGTGCGCTTTGGCCGGATGCCATCCTTCAACTGAATCCCGCCTATGAGCCCGGACCGACGCTCGACGAACTAGCAGCGCAAGGGGGGATTCTCAAACCTACAGCCGAGTTCTTTCGAGGAGCGGGCGGTAAACCCCTCCGCCTGTACCGTCACCAGCAGCAAGCTATTGAGATTGCCCGCCGCTGGGAGTCCTACGTGGTCACGACTGGCACCGGATCAGGCAAGAGCCTCACATACCTGATTCCCATCGTGGATCATGTGCTCCGCACGCAGCCGGAAAAGCACAAAGTCCGCGCCATTATCGTCTACCCGATGAACGCGCTAATCAATAGCCAGCACAAGGCGCTGAAGACCTACGCCGAGAACAATCCGGGAATTCCAATCCGTTTTGACTGTTACACGGGGCAGGAAAAGGAAGAAGCGAAGAAGCGGATTCAAGACGATCCGCCGCACATCCTGCTCACCAACTACGTGATGCTGGAGTACATGATGCTCCGTCCAACGGAGCGGGTGTTCACTGACGCCAACCTTGCCCATCTTGAGTTTCTGGTCTTGGACGAACTCCATACCTACCGGGGGCGTCAGGGTGCCGACGTTGCCATGCTGATGCGCCGTCTTCGCGAACGATGCGGCAACATGAAGCTGCTGAACATAGGTACGAGCGCCACCCTCGCAAGCGGAGGCAAGCGCGATGACCGTCGCCGGGCTGTTGCCGAGGTTGCTACCAAACTGTTTGGCACAACGATCCCGCCTGAGAATGTCGTCGATGAAACCCTGCGCCGTGCAATTCGAGTTCCCGCGCCGGACGCGGCACAACTGCGAACTGCGGTGGAAGCTCCCTTGCCCACACAGGACTTGAACACTTTCATCCAGTCGCCACTAGCCGCATGGACTGAGAACGCCTTCGGACTAGATGAGGAAGACGGACGCCTCGTCCGCCGCAAGCCGATCAGCTTTAGGGAAGGGGTTCGCCAACTCGCGGAACAGTGCTCCGTAGATGAGCCCACCTGCACCGATAAACTCCGCCAGCTTCTTGCATGCGGCAACGCACTACGCAACGACATGGCGGAACCCGTCTTTGCATTCCGCCTTCATCAATTCCTCGCGGCTGGCGGGACGCTCTACGCCACGCTGGAGAGCGCCGACAAGCGATACCTCACTCTCGAAGGTCAGCACTATGCTCCGGGCGATGGTGGCGAACGACTGCTGTTCCCACTGGTCTTCTGTCGCGAATGCGGTCAGGAATACTACATGGTCTCTTGGGCTGGCGGCGAAGGCGGCATTGTTACTCCACGGCTGCCCTTTCTCACGTCCGACGAGGACGACGCCGCAGACTCGCGGCGGGGATATGTGGCGCTGAACGAATCTGAGGATGGGGCGCTATGGACTGACGATCATGCCCAAGACCTACCAGATTTTTGGTACGAGGCTCGGAGCGAGCGGCTGAAGCGCGACTACCGCCCGCACGTTCCACAACTGCTCAAAGTGTCGGCGAACGGCAAAGCAGGCGACGAGGATGCTACGGAAGTTTGGTTCGAGCAGTGGCCGTTTCTGCTTTGCCTTCGCTGCGGTGCCGCCTTCGACCGGACAGAACGCAACGAATTCAAGAAGCTGTCGAGACTGAGCAATGCAGGACGCAGCACAGCCACGACCGTCGTTAGTGGTTCAGCTATCGTCCAGTTGCGCGAGGATCGGCAAGTCCAACCTGAAGCTCAGAAGTTGATGAGCTTCACCGACAATCGGCAAGACGCTTCACTCCAAGCGGGACACTTCAACGATTTCATTCAGGTCGGATTGCTGCGGGCGGCTCTGTTTAAGGCGCTCCAAGAACAGCAGTCTCTGGAGCACTTCAACGTCACCCAATCTGTGTTCAAGGCGATGGGTCTTGAACAGAAGCTCTATGCGAAGGAGCCAGCCCAGTACGGACCGGGTAAGGCGCGGAACGAAGAATCCTTTCAGCGCCTGCTCGAATACCGCCTCTATGAAGACTTGCGCCGTGGCTGGCGTGTCGCGCAGCCCAACCTTGAGCAATGCGGACTGTTGGTCATCGGCTATCCGGGCTTACACGAGATGTGCGAGGCACCGGAGCCGTGGGCACAACACCCCCTGCTTCAGCAAGCCGCACCCGCGATTCGTGAGCGGGTCGTCCGAGCGTTTCTGGACTTCTTGCGCAAGGAAATGGCAATCGACGCCAAAGTGCTTGACGGGGAGGAGCAGAAAGAACTTCGGCGACGAGTTGAGCAGAACCTTCGCGATCCGTGGGCTCTCGACGACTACGACCGTTTGTTAGAGAGCGCGATCTTCTTGCTTCCGGGTGCAAGACCCGACTCCGGTCGAGAACGCAGCCTTGATCCTGCTCGATCCAAACTGGGGAAATATCTTCGTCAGAGGGCGCTTTGGAAGCTGAGTAAAGACCTAACCACGGATGATGGAGCAAAGCTAATCCGTGAACTCGTTAGCATCTTACGAGGTAACTACCTCACCGTAGTGCCGACCGAGCAAGGGCAGGATGGGATTCAACTTCAAGCGGGCGCTTTGCAGTGGAAGCTCGGTGACGGCACTCCTCTGCCCTCCGACCCCGTCCGCACTAAGAGGATGGTGTCTGACCGATTACGCAAAGGTGAGCGCGAGGCGAACCAATTCTTCGCCCAGCTTTACAAGGAAACGGCTCGACGGCTAGTTGGTGTCGAAGGGGGAGCCCACACTGGGCAGATTCCGATGCAGTTGCGCCAAGATCGCGAGGCACGCTTTGGTCGAGGCGATCTCGCTGCGCTGTTCTGCTCCCCGACAATGGAATTGGGCGTAGACATCCGCGACCTGAATGTAGTCCATCTCCGAAACGTGCCGCCGACGCCCGCGAACTATGCGCAACGGAGTGGACGCGCCGGTCGAGGAGGGCAGCCTGCCTTGGTGATGGCGTTTTGTAGCGAAGGCAGCCAGCACGACCAATACTTTTTCCGACGGCCCGGTCTAATGGTCGCCGGAGCAGTCGCACCCGCACGGTTGGAGTTGGGCAACAAGGAACTCGTCGAAGCCCACCTGCATTCGGTTTGGCTGGGAGCGGCGGGATGTTCTTTGGGTCGCGACATGACGAACGTGCTGGACTTGGAACAAGCAGGATTCCCACTGCAACCTGACATACAACACCGCATTGAGCTTTCCGAGTCGATGCTGAGGGAGGCTTTGTCCGAGTGCAAGCGCATTGTGGATGCGGGTGGGGAGGACATCGCCCGTGCGCCGTGGTATCGAGAACAGTGGATTCGGGAAACGCTTCTCAACGCGCCAAAAGCCTTCGATATGGCGTTTGCTCGCTGGCGCGAACTGTACACGGGGGCTGTGCGGCAGCGGCACGAAAATCAGGCTATCTCCAACCGCGCAACCGCAAGCTGGGAGGAGCGGCGGGAGGCTGACCGCCGTATCGAGGAAGCAAAGCGCGAAATCGACCTGCTTCTGAATCGAAGCGAAGAGTCTGTCGAGTCTGACTTTTACCCGTACCGCTACCTCGCCAGTGAAGGGTTCCTGCCCGGCTACAACTTCCCACGCCTGCCGCTTAGGGCTTTGATACCGACAGGCAGGGACGTTCACGTGATCGACCGTCCGCGCTTTCTGGGTCTGGCGGAGTTCGGACCTCGCAATGTCATCTACCACGAGGGTCGGAAATATCGCATGGCTCGCTGTGTACTTCCACCGGGCGGCGTCGAGAGCCGCATGGTGGAAGCTAAGCTATGCAATAGTTGCGGATACTTCCATGATCGGGAGCATGCCAAGGCAGACCGTTGTGACCATTGTGGCACCTTGCTGGACGGTGCTCACAGCCAATACATCCCTACTCTCTTCGAAATGGGAACCGTGCGCGGGTTCCGCGTGGAGCGTATCACCTGCGACGAAGAAGAACGGCTGCGGGAGGGGTTTGAAATCGAAACTAGATACCGTTTTGCCCCGGCACCGGATGGGAGTGCGCTCCAGCAGAAGGCAACAGCACGAGATCAGGAAGGGCACGATCTGCTGCAATTGACCTTTGCACCACAGGCTGAGTTGTGGCGTGTGAATCAACGTTGGCGTCGTTCCGACCGCCCCGGCTTCACGTTGGATACCAAGAGCGGCTACTGGGCACGACGCCCGGACGACGATGATAAGGCTCCCGACGCTGCCGGCAAAGACCTAAGAACTGGCATCAGACCCTTTGTGCGGGATACGCGGAACATTCTGCTTGCTCGCACGATTGCGGATGGTCTCAAGCTCACAGATCAGTTTCTTGCGACTCTTGGCTACGCGCTCCAGCGCGGTATGCAACTGCTGTTTCAGGTGGAGCAGCAGGAAATCGCTCTGGAACAAATCGGTGAGGGAGAAGACCGCAGACTGCTCTATTGGGAAGCTTCCGAGGGAGGAAACGGGATTTGGCAGCGCCTGATTGAAGACCCCGATGCACTTGCGAGGGTTGCTGAGAAGGCTCTCGATGCTTGCCACTTCGACCCAAACACGGGCAACGAGCGTCCCGGCTGGGCGGATAAATGCAGTCGTGCCTGTTATGACTGCTTACTCAGCTACTCCAACCAGCCTGCTCACCCGCTGATAGACCGCCATCTCATACGCGACTTTCTGCTCCTATTGCTCAAGTCCACGACGACAAAGAAGACGGAACGTAGGCGAGATGAACAGTACACTTGGCTGGAAGAACGCCGAGATCAAAACTCTGGCTTGGAACGGGAATTCCTGAAGCTGGTGTACCAGACAGATCGGAGGCTGCCGGATCGTGCTCAATACCGCCCTGAGCAAGAGGTCTACGCGGAAGCCGATTTTTATTACGACCGCGATGGATTGCCGGGTGTTTGTGTGTTTTGCGACGGTCCCGACCACGACCAGCCTGCTCGAAAAGAGTCCGATCAGCGTGAGCGAGGCAAACTTGCTGACCTCGGCTATCGCATCCTGACGATTCGGTATGATTCGCGCCTTGAGGATCAATTGGCGGCGAACCGCGATGTTTTTGGTGTTGGAAATCAGGTCGTCGAAGCGTAATGAAAAACGCTAACCTAGTGAGTCAATAGATTGGCGGTCGTCAGCCTCGACCGCCTACACATGGAGACAGCCGCCCGTCAGTTTGGGCTTGGTGGACGAGCAGGTACAGCCGCTGTGCCTATTCCTCGTGTTGACTGCCGTGCAAACAATGGAAGCAGCGATAATGGCTATCGGTTCCCAGCGTGGTCTGTTTCGGTAGGCGCAATTCCTCTTTGATCTTCGCAATCAGTTCTTTGCGCTTGAGGATGCAGCGATCAGCAAGAAGTGTGAAAGTGTTAGTGCTCGGGCTGTACATCACCCTGCCGCGTGCGTATTCTTCGTACTCCGTTTCGGCTGGAACCTTGCCGAACTCCTGCCAACGTTCCCAGACGCGAATGTGGCTGCCCGGATAGTTCAACTGATCGCCGTACTGCTCGCATTCGCTCAGCGGGGCACTCTCAATAAGCAGTTTGCCATCGACTAACCAAGAGACACCCAATCGCGCTTCTGTTTTCGCATCGTGCTTTTTACCCGCAGTGGGTTTTGGCATCTGGCTGATCCTCCGTTCTCGTTCCTCTGACGGTCTCCAAGCTCGCGTGCTGAGGCAAAGAAGCAGATCACGGGAACTTCAGGTCGTACCCACATTCCACAAATTGCCGCCACGTTACGTGTCGCGTGTGGACTACATCTTTGCGCTCTGGGAGCATAAGCAGAAAAAGTTCCTCATCGGAAGCCTCAAGGACACGCCACAAGCCGCCCTCGTCGTCAGCAATGATCGCTCCGTGCTCAATCTCGATCCTCATTACCCGATCCTCGCTGCGGACAGTTCATTTCCAGCGGGCATTTTGCTTCCCACAGCACTCTCGCAGAGTTCCTGCAATCTCTCCCGGTACTTGGCGACCAGCCCAGATGCCGAGATAATAGCCTTCGCCGCTTTCTTCAACTCACTATCGATCCGGTCGAGGTCAGCGAAGGTGCGCCGGACTTCGTCGGCAATGGCTGCATTTCTCTCTAAGAAGTCAGCCCCGTCAAGCCGCATCCGTTCGAACAGAGGCTTGAGCACATCGAGGTCTCGCGGAAGCCACTGCCGGGTGGTGCGCAACACCCAGATGCCATCCTTGCGGCTCCACCGAGCTTCTCTGTCAGTCTGACGAAGCTGGTCGTCGCTGCGAGCGACCAGCACAGCGACTGGGATGGATCGTTCACGCGCATCCCGGACGAGCTTGTCTATGTCGTTTTCACCGACAACGGCCTTGTCTTTATTGTCGATTAGCATTCTGGGCTCCATGGACGCACCACTCGGATCGCGGTAGGTGAGGATGAAATCGCCGTTCTTCGGAAGCTTTTCGCTAACGGAGATGCCCGCCCAAGTCCGCGCCTCGTCTGCGAAACTCACTTCTTCCAGCTTGCCGATATGGGCAACCTTCGCCATCTCGGTTTCCAACTCCTGATTACGTTCCCGAAGCTGGGTGATTTCCCTGAAATAATCCTCGACCCGACGATTGAGGTCGTCCTTTTGCGATTGTTCAGAGCGGAGCTTAGTTTCCAGTTCGGCTTGCACCCGCTGGACATCGAGAGCTTTTCGCTCGTTAGCGACTATTGCAGCAGACTCAAGTTCTCTGAGCCGATCACCGAGTGTCTGGAGTTCATTTCGATGGCGTTGCTCGATCTCGGCTGTGCGCTTGGTCAGTTCGGTCTCGAAACGAGCCCATGCGTCGTGGTGGTCGTGGGTGTGCTTCTGCTGAAGCAGTCTGAACGCTTCTTCGGCGCTTAACTGGGCAACTCTCGCGAAGTCCTTCACGCCGAGTCGATCTAGAACCTCACTTCGTTTCAGTTCACCTGCTCCCAGACAGAGAGGACATTCCATGCTCTCACTCAACGCCAATGATTGCGTGGTCATATAACCTCCGTGGAACGAGAAAGAACTGGGGGCATTGGACGATGTACTCTGCGGCGAATGGCAACCATTCACAGCAGAGGCTTGATCGGATGGCGAACCAGCGGCAGGGGAATGAGCTTTCGGCGCTCCGAAGGGCTGCTGCTGGCGAAGTCCGACAATTCGGCTTCTTCGTCCACAGTCAAGTCAAACCTGAATGAGCAAAGAGTCTTATCCGTGAACTCCAAGGTCAAGCATTTCCGCTGTTCGTGGTTGCTCCAGTGGACACGCTTGATGGTCTTTCCAGCGAGATTCTCGCTGTAGTCGGCGCGGCTCAACTTACTCATCGTTACCGCCAATCAGGAGTCTCGGTAATCAGCCCCGCAGACTCCAGCACGTCCAACAATTCCTGCGTGGTGACCCTCTGCCAGCCCTGCCCTGTCGTCATCGGAATCGTGGTGTACTTAAGCACGAACTTCGGCAGGTCTTTGTCCCACAGATTCTCGTTGTCATCGATGGTGAACCACCCGATGCCTTCGATCTCGACGGCTATCTGTCGTTTGCCGGTGGGCTTACCGTCGCTCATCTCGGGCTGTACGCGGATGCTCCGAATGACCTCACCATTCAAACAAAAGCGAAATTCAGGCTCCATTTGATCCTCCGAAAGAGTCTAGGCACCTGCAATGCGAGAGGGTTGTGGGGAGGCGACGGTGGGGCTACTTCTTCCGCCCGATCAAGAGACCGGGGTCGGCGGTGTTGATAGAAATTAAACTGTCGTGCTCATCGCGAGTGGTGTTGAATCCCTCACTGGTGCTCCCAGTGATGTTGTTCTGTTCGTCCCTCACGATTGTCTCGAACGAACCAACGTAG
>Ga0187879_10003094_pt1 | contig 11219 bp, 12 predicted proteins | sample June2016WEW_19_1_FD_132423 | JGI IMG/M metagenome (GOLD analysis project Ga0187879, IMG submission 132423) | Peatland microbial communities from SPRUCE experiment site at the Marcell Experimental Forest, Minnesota, USA - June2016WEW_19_10 | ecosystem: Environmental > Terrestrial > Soil >... | reverse complement strand
TTGTCGATACTATTTTTAAAAGTTTGACTAAAAGAACGGTAATTTAGATGTCTAATGGACATTAAAATTTCACCTATAAGAGCACGATGATATGTGCTATTAGAAAAACTATCTCTAACCGCAATCATTTCAGCTAAGATTTTTTGATAAAAATTTTCGTTATTATTATTAGTAGCAAAAAAATTATATCTTTGATGTAATAATTCTCTATTATTTTGAATGTTTGATAATAAAGCACTATTACTATAACCTGGCAATAGTGCTTCTTGGATACGCATAACCTCATCATTAACTGTGGTTCTTGATAAAATTTTATTTAATTTATCAAGAACTACTGCATTAATAGCATCTGTAACAAAAGTTTTTTTTGACATAAATGTTATGTCATTTTCGTAATTACCATGTTCTATTAATCTAGATAAAGTTCCTCCAGGACAAGATGGTCTATCGTGGCCATTACGATCTTCGTCTTGATTATATCCTCGTAGCGCATCGGTTAAAGTCAGCATATATTTCCCAAAACGATTTTGTTGTTCTTCGCTAGAAAGAACTTCTCCAGAACAACTGTACTTTGTAGCTAAATAATAACTTGTTATGGTAGTTAAAGCTTTGGTGCTGATTTCGTCTAAACCAACGGTATTCACAGGGGTGCCAAATATGGTTAACCTTGCTTCAAGTTGATTATTATTAAATACCCCATAGGTAGGAGAGGCATAATTAAAACAAAGATATGAACTACTATTGCTGATCCTATTATTTTGAGGATCTAAAAATCGCCACGCCCCTAATAAGGGATCGTTCATTAAAGAAGGGAGCCTGTCTGTTGCTAAATTCATTTGTCTACGAAATTCTTGGCAAGTTGGACAATTATATTGTCTTTTTTTTAGATTGTTGCGACTGCTGGTATTGTTAATAAGAGCTTTAATGTTACGCTTTACAGTAGGCGAAAATCTACACAGCTCTTCAGTTTGGTCATCTAATGCTCTTAAAATTTTTTCTAAAATTTTGTCTACAATTTCTTCTATTATTTGTAATGATTTTTCATTATCGTTTAAACCAGGATACCCATTAAACAATGATAAAAATTTAGGTTTAACATTTGAATTAAAAAAAGCTTCTGCACTATATTGATTCTGCTGAGAGTTATGCGATCCGCTATACGGTTCTACTACAATACATCTATGTAAATCTCTTAATATACTTAGTTGAAAATTATGTCCGTTTAATATTTCTGGCATTCAAGATGTCTCCCTACCACTGTTTAGATTTTTTGTATTTCTAGCTTATAATGTTTATTAATGACCTAATAAATCATACTTATACTAAATTCATAATTATTACACTATCGTTGTTGTATGTCAACGATATAGGTAAAAAAATATAGCTATGAAATTATTGTTTAAACGTAATCGTGGATTTTTTTATTTTGCTGCTTTAATGCTGTCGTCGCTCCCTATAGCTACAAGTACAGCAACGGTTAGAATAGTTAATGCCGTAAAACAGACTTCTAATTCTGTTATATTAAATTTGCAACAAACTGCACTAGTTAAAAATATTTTAAATAAAGTCGCTGGCCAAATAAATTATGGTAATAATATAGTCACTGGCCAAATAAATTATGTTAATAATAATAATGAAACTAATCCTAATAATGCTGGTATGAATAGATTAGGAATAAATCTTACCAACAATGGTACTCTTGTAGCTAACACTACCAGTTTTACGCCTAATATTTCTAGCGGTCCTTATAATGGAACTTTTTTGCCAGTAATTATATCAAAAAACGCAGCAACGGATTATTCTATATATGGACCTGCAGGTTATTTAAACTTACAACAAGTTGCAACAAAATTAAGTTATATTAACAATCCTGGCTTTACTCCATCCTCAACTCCAATTAGCTGTTCTAGCGGTGGTACTGGTAATAACGCTAGTTATATAACCACCCCTCCTACTACGCTAGCTAGTTCGATAAATCCTTTGTTTTCTCAAAATGTTTCTGGTAGCCCAGCATTCTCTGCTTGTGGAGGATTGTTAGTTGAACTGTTAAATGTTGCTGTTAGCGGTTCGCAAGCTACATATTCTTTGAGAATAAATGCTTATGTTTGTAATCAACTTAATAGTTCAACATCTACATGTGCTGCTAACAGTAATATCTCTGCTTCTAATACAATTGTAAATGTAACCAGAACATGTCCAACTATAAATGGCACTCAATTAATAGTGGATTCTACTTCTTCAGGAAATAATTTTTATGCTTTAAATTGTAGTTGCCCTAGCGGTGGCGAAATAGCTGCTGATGGTAGCTGTACTTATTGTTCCTGAAACAGGGGGCAAGCCTGCTCTTCTCCTACTAATTGCACCACGTGCGCTAATGGTTATTATATTTATAATCCAGGTTCTGGAAATATATGCGTTTCAGCGTGCCCAAGCGGTACTTATGTTAGTGGAAGCTCTTGCTCAAATTGCACTACTAACTGTAGTTCCTGTACTGCTGGCAATAACTGCTCTGCATGTAGCAGTGGTTATTTATATAATAACAGTACATGTGTTCCATCGTGCCCAAGCGGTACTTATGTTAGTGGAAGCTCTTGCTCAAATTGTTCTACTAACTGTACTTCTTGCACTTCCGGTGTTCACTGTTCTGCATGTAGTAGTGGAAATTATTTATATAATAGTGCCTGCGTTTCATCCTGCCCTAGTACCACCTATGTTGCTGGTTCTAGTTGTGTAAAATGTCCATATGCTTGCAATGTTTGTTCTGCTAATGGAAGTTGTAGTTCATGTACAAGTGGTGGTTGGCTTTATAATAATAATGGTACGACAGTTTGCACAACTTGTCCGGCAAATTCTTCTATTTATGGTACCGGTGATTTTACTGAATCTTGGCAATTGACAGATGGTTTTAATATGGATAATTGCAGTTGTAATAGTAATGCGCCAATTTGGAATAATGGTGCATGTACCGCATCTTGTCCTAGTGGTACCTATAATAATAATGGTTCTTGTTCAAACTGTTCTACCAATTGTAGTTCCTGTACTGCTGGTAACAACTGCTCTGCTTGTAGTAGTGGTTATTTGTATAACCATGCATGCGTTTCATCATGCCCAAGCGGCACCTATGCTAATGGAAACTCTTGCTCAAGCTGCCCTAATAATTGTTCTACTTGTACATCTTCGTCTAGTTGCAGTGCTTGTAGTAACGGTTATAGCGGTACTACTTGTACTATATGTAATGGTTACGTAAGTGGCAGCACATGTAACTCATGCCCTACGGGTTGTTCTTCTTGTACTGGTAGTGCGTGTACTTCATGTAGTAGTAATAGCTATTATCCAAGTGGAAACCAATGCTTACAATGTCCTGGAGGTTCGATAACAAACGGTGATACTTCCTTTGGTCAGATTTATTGGGGATTATGTGGTAGCAATGGTTGCAATGCTAGCCAACCTGGAACCAATTGCGGTAACGCTCCTGCTGGTTGTAATCAATACCAAGGAACAACTGTAGGGAGTAAATGTTTTTGTTCTGGATCTACCGGTATAGGTGGGTACCTTTACTGGTATTATAATGGTAGCGGTTATTCATGTTCTTAGTATTAAGTATACAAACAGCGTTTAATCAAATAAATTACGTTACCGTATTTTTATAAGTTTTCTAACGCTTCATGACATAGCTCAACATTATATAATGCTTCTTTAGTTTCTCCGAATTCTTGAATAGAAAGTTTAAAAAACTTCGCTGCTAAATCAAACTTTTCTAAAGAATAATAAATATTAGCTAATACAAATGGTAAATCTTGATTTTTTTCTAATTTAAAAAAATAATCCCAAACTAATTCTAAACCTTGTAAAATAGTTTGTTCTTGTTCAATATTAAGAGTTTCTTGTTTAATACTGTGATCTATAAATTTTAAAAATTGATCCGAAAGATCATAAAACAAATCTGGATCCCATTTGCTAATAATAAGTATTGCTAAAATTTGATCTAAATTTTTCCAAGAATTTATTGTATCGTCGGTATAACATAAATTAATTAAATTTTGGGGATTAATATCGTATAAAATATTATTAGCGATAATATTAAGCCAATTATTACTATAATTATTAGCTATAAAACAAGCAATTTGTAAATCGGTATTAGGGTTAGGCATTATTATGCTATTTCCACCTGTTAAAGCAAAAAAAGTTTGTAATGCATGGAAATTAACCATAAAAGAAATTGAACCATGTACGGCAATATTTGGTGGTTCTATATCGTAAAAATCTGATAGAACAGTATTACCTTTATCTGCCACTAAAAAAATAGTATTGTTTTTGGAAAATAATTTTATATTATCTATTGCACGTAACGCGCCTATTGGTAGCAGAAAAGAACCTGTAGGTAATTGTTGTTTATAATCACATAAAATTTTATTATAAATTTGTTGGTCATAATAAAACTCTTCTGTTATTGGTTCATGATAATATTTATATTTAAATTTTTTAAAAGAAAAAGTTTCTTTGTTGCAAATATCTATGTTACTAGAGAGCAATTGGTTATTTTTACATTGAAATGCATCATGAGGTAAAGTATCGAATACATAATTCGCAATTACAAACATTGGGTTGTTTAGAGAATTTTTTTCTATGGTAATTTTTGCATTAATTAAATAAATGTTTTGATTAACTTCTGGGTCAAATTTCGCGAAGTCTAATTGCTTATTTTGTATATATTTTTGTAAAATCGGATGTTTTTGCCAAGATTCTATATTTTGCTGAGAAATATCTGAGGCTATATATATAATTTTACATTTATTATGGTGATTAAAAAATTCTAAAAATTTAAGAATATAAAAACTGAATTTCCCGTGTCCAGTACCCAATTCTAATATATAAAATGGCTCTGCTTTATTATGTTCATAAATTGCAGCATTAATTAAAGTCGCATACAAATGGGCCAGCAATTTGTTGCTGGTTATTTGATAAGGAACTAGATCCTCTTGCCATGCATTTGGACCTAATTGCTCATAATACTTTCTCATCTGCTCCCAAAGGATAGACTTAGATAAACTTTGCGACTTCACACCAATTATATACCGTAACTTTCCTTTATTATATGCGCCGCCTGTAATTTGGCTATTTCGTATGCTCTACTTTTTTGATTAATAACATCATTTTTCTTTCTGATGATATTTTGCATGTTTTTTATTTCTTTTACAAGACGTTGGATTTTTTGGTTAGTACGGGTCCTTTTAGCTAATAATTGTGCCACGTATACTCGATAAGATTGAAGATTAGTAATGGTACGAATGAATTTTATATTAATATTTTTTAAATTAATTACTTGGATTTTATAAAATCTAGTATCTTGCTCTAATTTATGATTAAATTTTTTTACCCCATCAAGGTTTTTATAAGCTATTTTAAGACTGTTAGTAGCGGTTTCTAGTTCGGCAGATAACTTTTTATTTTTAAATTTTTCATTTTCTAACTGCTCAATTAAATTATCATCGTAAGAATTTTCGTATTTTATAAAAGTCGCTTCTATAGGTTCGTTTTGATCAATAACTTGGGTATGTTGATAAGGTGTCATCATTGCAATGGTCCTAATTTATTATTATTATTCTAATATTTAGTTTAATTTAGTTTGTTTAATTATCAACTATTAGTTAATTATTTTTTAGGGGCTGCATGGGCAGGAGTTTCTTCTAAAACAGGTCTTGCTGAGGGCATCTCGTATTCTACTACCGTTCCAGTCTTGCCAGCCGGATAAGATTTTAAACCATTAGCAATTTCTTGTACAATCATAAGACCACGACCATGTTGTTTTGTCATTGTCGAAATACGACTATCCGAATTTTCTTGTAAGTGTTTTTGCATATTATTTAAGTATTCTTGTATATTAAAATAACTTGGCCCCATATCGGTAATAATAACTTTAATGTTAATATTATTATTTTTTCGTTCTAATTTTAACGTTACAAACCTACCTGTAGTTAAGATTAGATCTGAAAATTGTCCCTGTTGAAGCGCTTCAGTTTTAGCCTTACTATCCATACCAGCAGTAATTGCTAGCGCATTAAGCATGATCTCTTTAATAGCAAGTTCTGCAGTAATAGGTGTTGCAAACAATTCACTAATTGGTTGTTCTAAAAATTGCCATTCTGCTGTTGAAGTAAGCTTATACTCAACCTCTTGCCATTCATCTTTTAAACTAGAGATAAATTTTTGTAACTCAGGATTTGGTTTGACTGGAAATGTCGGACTAAATCTAATATCCATATATTTTTATATTATTCTTTTAACTGTTCTATTTTTTCTTTCCAGCTTATTGGTATAGCTTTAGATAAACTAACTGACGCATATTGAACTTTTTCTAATAATAAAGAATTTTGCCACCAATTATGATTAGTTATGCTACTATTATTTTCGACCAACATAGTGCTGATTATTAATAATAGTACCCCTCTCAAAATTCCAAATTGTAACCCTAATATTTTATCTATAAATTTGCCAAAACCTTGGGTTTTTATAGTTTGGCAAATTAAATAAATAGTTATGCTACCTATGATAAACATAAAAATAAAAATAAAAATTCCAGAAATTATTTCTTTAATAAACTCGGATTCAATAAAGGTAAGCACAAAAGTTAAATATTTTCTGAAAAAAATTGCACTAAATACCGCTAAAGACAAATTAACTAACTGTAATACTTCTCTTATCAAGCCACGCAAGATGCCTATCATACCAGACACAAAAAGCAGCAATAACATAATACAATCTAGTTCGTTTATATGCATAAAACTATCTTTTTACTTGATTTTTAAGTAATTTAATTAATATATTATAAATCTTATCTCTATGTTGTCGTCGATCTATAATCATATCAATAAATCCTTTTTCTATTAAAAATTCGCTACGCTGAAAACCTTCTGGTAATTTTTCTCTCACTGTTTGCTCAATAACTCTAGGCCCTGCAAAACCAACTAATGCTTTAGGTTCGGCAATATTTAAATCTCCTAACATTGCTAAGCTAGCTGAAACACCACCAGTACATGGATCTACTAAAACAGATATATAAGGGATCTTAGCATCAGAAAGTTTCTTTAACACAGCGCTAGTTTTGGCCATTTGCATTAAAGAAATTAACGATTCTTGCATTCTAGCACCGCCACTACAAGAAAAACATATTAATGGTACTTGATTGGTTAAGCAATCAGTAGCTGCTTGTACAAACTTTTCTCCAACTACCGCCCCCATAGAGCCACCTATAAACCCAAATTCAAAAGCGCAAGCTACAATTGGTAAATCGTATAAAGTACCTTTAATAACTATTAAAGCATCGTTTTCTCCGGTAGCTTTTTGTGAAGCGACTAAGCGATCTTTATATTTTTTAGTATCACGAAACTTTAAAGTATCTATAGGCTTAAGATTAGCAGCTAGCTCTACTTGTGGACCAGGATCTAAGAAATAATTTAAACGTTGCCTAGCAGTTAATCTAATATGATAACTACATTTAGGACAAACATATAAATTTTTTTCTAATTCATGTTTAAATAGAAATGCAGCACATTCTGGACACTTATTCCATAAACCTTCTGGTATATTACTTTTTTTGGTTGCTGCAGATGTTTGAATTTTTGGTATAAATTTTGAAAACCAGCTCATATTATATTAAATCTCCGCATTACTTGTGGTAATTTAAATTGCTCAGGGTACCCAACTTCTGCTAAGTATAAACCTTCTGGAGGAGCAGTAATAGAGGCTGCTTTTCTATTTTTAGCTAATAAAACTTCTTTAGCCCAACTAAAATTACGTTCCTCCCGACCAATTTTAATTAATACTCCGACCATATTCCTAACCATATTTTTTAAAAAAGCATTGGCCGTTATAGAAATTTGAATCAATTCTTTTTGCATAGAGATAGTTATATTGTGGATTGTTCTAACAGTAGTTTTACTTTGGCAGTCTTTTCCTCTAAAGCTAATAAAATCATGCTCACCTATCCAATAACCACTGGCTTGTTGCATAGCTGGTATATTTAAACTTTTATATTGCCAAGTAGCATAATTTCTAAATAAAGCTAAATTAACTTTAGAGTTATATATAAAATAATAATAAGTTCTAGATATAGCAGATCTTCTAGCATTAAATATAGGTTCTGTTTGTTTGCTCCAAAGCACTCTAATGTCTGGAGGCAAATATCTATTAACACCAAGGATCCAAGAATCTATTTTGCGATTTGTGGTAGTATCAAAGTGCACCACTTGAGCCATAGCATGTACTCTAGCATCTGTTCTACCGGCACAAATTGTTGATATAGGTTGATTAGCAATACAGGATAATGCTTTCTCTATTTGTTGTTGGATTGTTGGTAAATTGCTATTTTTTTGATGCTGCCAACCATAATAATTGGTTCCATCATATTCTATTCCTAATACTATACGAGGCATTTTAATAAAGAATCTATTTGTTCTCTATATCTAGGTTCTTTTATTGTAGCTGTATTGAAATCTTGCAAAATATCTCTAGCACTATTTCGATCACCAGCTTCCAGGTATTGTTTAGCTAATTCTATTTTTAATTCCAACTCCTCGTTTCTTGAAAATAATGTATGTGGTGGTGGATGAATTGTTTGAGTTGATTCTGTCTGTATATCTTGTAAATTAATTTGTTCGAATGCGGCATTTACATTTGTTTTTGAATTTACTCTTAATTCTGGTATTGGTTCTGAGGTTGGAGGTTTGTCATTAAATTGACCAGTAAGCTCTATTGATTCTGTTGAAGTAGAATTTTGTTGCATCATTTTATATAATAAAAATACAGTAGTAGACACTAAAAAACATGCCCATAATAAATCATTACCATATTTTTTTACTACTTCCAAACTACTATTATATACTTCTGGCTGAACAGTAGTTGTTACTGTAGAAGATTTATTAACGTGTTCGTTATTTCTGTTGCGATACGATTCTAATTCATTATTAATTTGTGTCATAGCCAAACTTTCTGCCAATGGTACCATATCTTTATGTAATGGAGTATTATTTGGTTTTAAATCTAATAATTTTTCGTAGTCTACAGGAACTCTTTTAGGTTGTTGAGAAAATACTTGTAATGATGATGCTACTTTATCTAAAACACCACTTTGATAATTACTATCTTGTTGAATATTAGCGGCTGTTGGTTCATCTGGATTCATTTCTGAAGTAGTAAGTGGGGCTGCTGCTATAGCTTCATTGGCAATGGCATCAGCGATAGTATTAATTTGTTGTTTCTGTTCTGTAGATAATTCGTTTTCCATAGGATCTTCTAATGAAGTTGCGAAAATAGCATCGCTAAACCCTTTTTTATTGACCCCACTAGGAATACTTTTTTGTTTACTAATAGGAATATCACGATTTGTTAGATTGTCTGGTGTAGGATCTAATAATGCGGTATAACTTTTGACTATTTTGCCTTCTGGCCATACTGTTTGGATTAAAAAATCTAAATAAGGTTCTTTAACTGATTTATTAGTTGAAACATAAATTACTGTAGTATCATTTTTGCGTACAACCTCAAATTTTAATTTACTTAAAAAAAACGGTCTAGGGATCCCGGTGCGCATAAAGTCCTTGGAGCTAGCTAATTCAACGAGAATATTATTTGTATCTATTTCCTCAACACCATTTAATATAATTTCAGCACTTAAAGGTTCGTTCAAATAAGAGTATACTTTTAACTCACCTAAACTAACTGCAAAAGCAATTCTACTTGCGCCCAAGTAAAGCAAGGACAATAAACAAAATATAAATATCTTTCTATACATATATGTTCTATTTTAGCATAAGCTTGCTCAATAACATCTCGGCAATTTGGATTGCATTAAGAGCGGCTCCTTTTCTTACATTATTACCTACCACCCACATTGCTAGTCCATACTCGTCATTTAAAAAATTTCTAATTCGACCAACGCTGATTTGATCCGATTCTGTTGCGTTTGGAATAATAGTAGGGTAAACATTGTTTTTTGGTTCATCAAATATCGACACTCCTGGTGCATTAGATAAAATTTCTCTAGCTAAATTAGCTTGTATTGGCCTTTTAGTTTCCAAATGGATTGCAACAGAATGACCATAAATAGTTGGCACTCTAGCTGTCGTGGCTATAACTTTTATAGTATCATCATGTAAAATTTTATGTGTCTCCCATACCATTTTCATTTCTTCTTTACTATAACCGTTCTCATAAAATACATCGATGTGAGGTATAATGTTAAATGCAATTTGTTTAGGATAAAATTTTGGATTAATTGGCTTACCGCTCAACATGTCTGTAGTTTGGCTAACTAATTCGCTAATAGCTTGCCTACCACTGCCAGAAACTGATTGGTATGTTACAAAATTAATTTTAGTAACGCCAACTAAATCATAAATTGGCTTAATTGCTAATAACGCTTGAATGGTAGCACAATTAGGGTTAGCAATAATGTTTGTTTTGTTGTAGTTCGCAAGATCTTCCGGGTTAACTTCTGGAATCACCAATGGAATATCTTTCTGATAACGAAAATGTGAAGTATTATCTATAACTACACAACCAGCTGCAGCGGCCATATTTACATACTTAGCAGATACATCTCCACCAGCCGAAAAAAATGCTATATCTATTTTTTCAATATTAAAATTAAATTTTGCCAATTCTTGTACTAGAATTGGTTTGTTTTTAAATAATAAGCTTTCCCCGATTGATCTATGGCTAGCTAATAAATATAATTTTTTTATTGGAAAATTTCTTTCTTCTAAGATCTCTATTAAAGCCTGACCTACCAAGCCGGTCGCCCCAACTATTGCTATATTTTTCATACATCAAACACCTAAATTTATTAAACTATTTATTTTTTTAACATTATTACTGCCATTCCTATTATTAATATCAAAATAATTGCTAAAATCCCTGTAGTAAAAAAACTTTTATTAAGATTTTTAGCAGTAAATAATTCTGGTTTGTTTTTTATATTACTATAAAGTACCCATGCTAATACTATAGATATTATTATTAGTAAAATTGAATTCATTGTTGTCATGGAAACAATTGTATCATCTTAGAAATATCTTTAAAAGGTATACTGAATGCATGGGTGCGACTAAAAGTGTAACTTATGCCCAACCTAACATAAGCCCATCCACCCGGCAGCTAACGCTGCCACCCTCCTTCGAAGCGAAGGAGGGTAAAACATACGTAAATTAAAGTCTTTATTG
>Ga0187879_10003091_pt1 | contig 11224 bp, 12 predicted proteins | sample June2016WEW_19_1_FD_132423 | JGI IMG/M metagenome (GOLD analysis project Ga0187879, IMG submission 132423) | Peatland microbial communities from SPRUCE experiment site at the Marcell Experimental Forest, Minnesota, USA - June2016WEW_19_10 | ecosystem: Environmental > Terrestrial > Soil >... | reverse complement strand
GCTGGGGCTGTCGATCCGCCGCTCCGTCACCGCCGACACCGTCCTCGTTCAGCGGATTCCGCGAACGAACGTTCCCGCCTCCGGCGGACGTGAAGACGCCATCAAGCCCATCTCCCTGCTCCAGGCCCTGAACGATCCCGGCGACGAGATTCACGTCGGACCGCGCATCCCGGCGGCGCGGTTCTGGCTCCTGACGGCTCTCGTGGCCATCGCCGCGATCGCCAGCGGGTTGTGGTTCGGCGACTATTTCGCCCCGTGGCCGAAAATCATCGACCGCGCCCACGTTCAGCGGGCCATCCAACACATCCAGGATTCCAAGGATGCCCGCGAAGGACTCCACATCGTTTTCGGCGCCTCCATTCTCGTGCTGACGCTCTTGCTCGCCCTGCTCACGCGCTTCGCCCCAAAGAGCCGGGTCTTCCTGTCCGGCCTGGCCTTTCTGCTGGTGTTGGTGATGGCCGTGCAAATCTGGCTCGGCGTGTTGCTCACGTTCGACGGCGGACGCGGCCCGCTGGCGAGATTCAAGACCGATGCCGAAGCCAACGCCCCGGAACAGGAAACCCCGTCGCCCACGACCGTTCCCGCGACGGCGCCAAGCGGCGCTCCGCCGCCGGCGACGCAGCCGATCGCGGTGGGGCAATAATCGGCATTGCTTTGGTGTAAATCGTCGTTCAGCTTTCTCCTCCGCTGGATGTCCCTCGCCAGTTCGGCATCGGCGAAACGATCCTGAAATTCGGAAATCGCTATTTCCGTCTCCGTGATCTGCCGCTCCAAATCCTCGACCGACAGCCGGCCGAACGGCCGGTTCCAGGGATTATCCGGCTTCTTCTTCGCCGTGGTTGCCGGACGTGATTTCGACGCTTTCGTCTTCTTCGATTCCCTCGCTTGCCTGGCTTCGGCGGCCCGCTCGGCCTGGCGCTTGGCCCAGGCGGTGTAGTTGCCGGAAAAATCCTGAATCTCCGGCGGATTCAATATCAGCAGCCGCGATACGATCTTGTCCAGAAAATACCGGTCGTGGCTGACGCAGAGAATCGTCCCGGCGAAATCCGCCAGGGCCGTCTCCAGCGCTTCGCACGATTGAATGTCCAGGTGATTCGTCGGCTCGTCGAGAACGAGAACGTTTGGCCGATCGACCAGCAATTGAGCCATGGCCACGCGCGCCCGCTCGCCGCCGCTGAGATTGCGCATCGGCTTGTCGACGTCGTCGCCGCGGAAGAGCATCAGGGCCAGCGCCGCGCGCAGATCGCCGGGCGAAATCCTTCGGTCGCCGCGCACTTCCTCGGCGACGGTGTTGTCGGGATCGAAATCGTCCAGGCGCTGATCGTAATATCCGACGTTGAGATTGGCGCCCCAGCGGATCACGCCTTCATCGGCGTCGCGGCGGGCGAGGAGAACCTCCAGAAGCGTCGTTTTCCCCGATCCGTTGGGGCCGATGATGCCGATCCGCTCGGCGCGGCGGACCTCCAGCGCGACGTTCTTCCACAGCGGCTTTTGATCGTAGGATTTGGAAAGTTCCTTGACGCTCAGGACGCGGTCGCCGGCGCGCTGATCGGTGGAAATGGAGACGCGAATCTGGCGGCTGGCGGCGACGTTCTGAATCATCGCGTCGCTGCGGAGAAGCCGGTTGAGCCTTTTTTCGCGGCCCTTGGCCTCGCGGGCGCGCTGGCCGGCGCCGAATCGCCGGATGAATTCCGCCTGCTTCTCGATATCCGCGCGCTGCTGTTCGTAAGCGCGCTGCTGGGTCAGTTCCTGCAATTGCCGCTGGGCCACGAATGCCGAGTAATTTCCGGGAAAACTTTTCACCTTGGCCTCGGTGAGCCAGGCGATGCGCGTGGCCAGGCGGTCGAGCAGGTAGCGGTCGTGGCTGATGATGAGCACGGCGCCGCTGAAATCGGCGAGATATTCCTCGAGCCAGGCGATGGCGGTCAGATCGAGATGATTCGTCGGCTCATCGAGGAGGAGAAGATCGCCGGGGCTGGTGAGAAGCTTGGCCAGCGCCAGGCGGGAGCGCTGGCCGCCGGAGAGCGTGCCGACGTTTTGCTCCCAGGTGGTCCGGTCAAGTCCGACGCCGAGGAGCGTCGCTTCCAGCCGGTGCCGCCAGGCGTATCCACCGGCCAGCTCAAATTCGTGCTGGACGCGTTGATACTTGTGCAGCAGCTTGTCGAGTTCGTCGCCGGCGAGATGGGCCATCTGATGTTCGATTTCGCGCAGGTCATGCGAGAGCTTGTGCAACGCCGCGAACGCCAGTTCCGCCTCGTCGATGACCGTATTGGCGGGGTCGAAGACCGGGTCCTGGGCGAGATGGCCGATGCGAAGGCCCTTGGTCACGGCGGCCGATCCGAAGTCGATCGGCATCTGGCCGAGAATCACCTTCAGCAGCGTGCTCTTTCCGCTGCCGTTGTCGCCGATCAACCCGATGCGTTCGCCACGATCGATGGCGAAATCCAGCTTGTCGAAGATGACGCGCCGGCCGAAGGTTTTCTCGACGTTGTTCAGGGTGACGATGGCCATGTTGGAAAACGGCTGGGGATATTTCGACCGGAGGCCATCGGCCATAAGATTACCGCAATGGCGATGAGGGTTGCAATCATGTTCAGCGTTCTTCTGGCCGGCTGCGCGCAGATCGAATTCGACGCGGAACCGGCGGGATCGAGCCAGCCGATCCGCGTGGGGAATGACCGGGACGTTCGATTTAGCGGCCCTCCGCTGCAATACCGCATGCGCGCAGACGAGGGGCATTTGATCGTCTGGATCGAGAATCCGGCGGACAATCCCGTCGATCTGATCCGCGACAAGAGCCAGGTGGTGGACCCCGAAGGCATCGCGCATCCGCTTCGGGGCGAAATGATTGCGGCGGGCTCGTCGATCAAGGAAATCTTTCCGCCGCTGGCGGAGCCGTCGGAATCGGCGTCCCACGGCCAGCCGGAGCAGATCGATCCCTACGACCGGCCGGGATTCATTTCCATTCCCGATACCGGCGCGGATTCCGAGGCGGCCCATGCGTCCTGGCAATGGGACGATGGAATGGAAATCCGTTTGGATTTGGCGTTTGAGCGGGGCGAGCATCAGTTCGAGCAGCACTTCGTTTTCCGCCGCGTGCGCAAATGAGTGAGAAAGGGGACATTCATGTTTTTGAAAAGGGACATTCATGATTTGGTGGTTCGTCGTGTTTTTGGCGATCCTGCTCATCGGCGTGACCAAGAGCGGTTTCGGCTCGGGCGTGGGACTCATGATCGTTCCCATGACCGCCATCGCCATGGGACACATTCCCGGCCGCACCTCGGAAGCGGCGCTGGGTTTGCTGTTGCCGCTGCTGATCGCCGGCGACCTCATCGCGGTCTGGCAGTATTTCGATCTGTTTTTTCCGAAATCCCGCGGCGACTCGCCCCAGGACGATTCATTTCAGGCCCGCGCGGTGATTCGCCGGCTTTTGCCCGGAACGGTGGCCGGGGTCGTTCTGGGGGGCGCGATTCTGGCGCTCATCCACACGCGGGCCGATCTCGTCGGCGCCCTGATCCGCATTGAGATCGGTTGCGAATCGATCCTGCTGGTCGCGATCCATTGGTGGCGAATTTACCGCGGCGTTCAGCAGCATCTGATGCCCGAGCCGTGGCGCAGCCATCTCACCGGAGGATTTGCGGCAGTCAGTTCGACGCTGGCCCACGCCGCCGGGCCGATCATCGCGATGTATCTGCTGCCGCTGCGGCTGGATCGCCAGCTTTACGTCGGGACGTGCGCCGTCTATTTCTTCATCCTCAACACCGCCAAGCTGCCGGCGTATTACGCCAGCGGCCAGTTCGCGCACGCATAACTTTCATTCACGTTCCGCCTGCTGCCGCTGGTCGTTGCCGGCGCGGTCCTGGGCCGCTGGCTGAACAAACGCCTGAGCGATCTGCTTTTCACGACGATCGTGTACATCGTCACGTTCGCGTTGGGATGGTACATTCTGGCGGATGGAATCCTTAGGCTCTTCGGGAGGCATATCGGCTGATGTCACGGTTCTGGGCATCCTCAGCGACACGCACGATCGCGTCGCCGCCGCCGCCGCGGGCATCGCCACGCTCCGCGCCGCCGGGGCGCAATTCCTGATTCACTGCGGCGACGTCGGCGGGGAAAGCATCCTCGATCTCCTGGCCGGCATCCCGTCCGTCTGCGTCTGGGGAAACTGCGATTTCGACCGTGCCGGGTTGGTCCAATATGCGGGCGAACTCGGCATCCAATGTGCCGGCGATTTCGCCGAGTTGCGGTGCTCCGGAAAGCAAATCGCCGTCACCCATGGCGACAACCCCAGGCTGCTGCGGCAACTCATCGAGCGCGATCCCCCCTACGACTATCTTTTCCACGGCCACACCCACGTCGCCGACGACGAGCGGCTCGGCCGGCTGCGGATCGTCAATCCCGGCGCCCTTCATCGCGCCGCCCAGAAAACCGTGGCGCTGGTCGATCTGAATACGGATACCGTCCGGCATCTGACGGTCCACGCTTGAGGCTGTCGTCTTATTTGCGCTGACTGGCCGCCGTGCCGGTGCTACAATGACATAACATGGAAGCGCACTCCCCTCCATGGAAGATCCGCAGTTTTCGGCCGGCGGACCTGGCGGCGTGCCGGAAACTCTACGTCGAGGGGCTTCTGGGCGGAAAACTCGCCGAGAACGATACCGGCCTGGACATCGACGACATCGACTCGGTTTACATGCACACCGACGGCAACCACTTCTGGGTGGCGGAGGTTCCCGCGGGGGAGATCGTCGGCATGATCGGGGTGCAGCATCACGATCAGGGCATCGGTCAGGTGCGCCGGCTGCGAGTCGCCCGGGAGCATCGCCGGCGCGGGATTGGTTCGGCCCTGCTGGAAACCGCCATCACGTTCTGCCGTGAAAACCAATGCCTGAAAGTGGCGCTCGACACTTTCGCCGAACGCGGAACGGTCGTTGAAATGTTCCAAAAGCTGGGCTTTCGCCATGGCGATACCCGTCTGGTCGCGGGCAAGGAACTGATGTATTTCTATTACGATCTGTATGCCGGGACGCCCAGGCCCCGGCCGCAGGACGAAGGATTTGCCCCGTTCAGCCAGACGTAACCGCCGCGCAACAGAATCCCATTCCGAAATTCGAGTTGAATTCAATCCAGATTGACCTTGGGCGGCGCTTCTTCCTCGTCGGGATGGTAATCGTGGAACAGTCTGCCGATGTCCTGGGCCATCTGGTCGGCCATCCTGGCGCGCAGGTCGGCGTCGGTGGTGCCGGAGCTGTCGGGAATCCAATCGGTCGTGATCTGCACGGTTTCGCTGGTGGAGTCGGTGGGCCAGCGCGTATCGCCGGTGGCCGTATCCACGATCTTGACGATGGCTTCGAGGTGGCCGCGCATCTGGCCGCTTCCCGGCGGCTTGACGATCTCGTCCCGCCCGATGTGCACGTAGAGCACCTGCCGGGCGCCCACCCGCCGGCCGATCTCGGAAATGGTCATCTTGCGGTATTGGTCGGGATCGGCGTCGCGCAGCCGTTCCAGATTCTGCTGATCGACCGTGGTGGCGATTTTGTCGTCTCGAAGCGACCGGCCGAGAGTCAACGCCATGTGCTGCGATTCGATTCCCGAATCCAGCGACAGGTTATAGCTTTCCACCAGAACCAGCATCGAATCCTTTTGATTCGGGACGTACTTGGCGTTGACGGTCGGGGGGACGGCTCGATCGGAGACGGCGCCGGCCAATTGGCAGCCCGCCAGGGCGCTCAGCGCGCCGGCCAGCATTACCGGACGAAACCGTCTTGCGAAAATTCTAGAGATTCTGTCGATCATTGCTCGTCCGCCTGGTGTGTGATGAACAGCTTGGCCAGTTCGCTGGTCAGTGAATCGATGGATTTGTGGTAGACCACTTCGTCGCTGAGTCCGGGCATTCCTTCGGGCGGGGCCTGTTTCGGATAGACGCCGCCGACGTTGTCGATTTGATATGCCAACTTGGCCTGTCCGTTGGCGACCTCCACGGCCTTGACGCCGGCCATGACCTGGCCGCGCGACAGATCGACCGAATCGCTCGGATGGAGCGACAAGCTTTCGACCTCGACGTAGATGAGCCGGGTCGCAGCCGGGAACCGCAACGCGATCTGCTCGGCGGAATCGGCCTGGACTTCGGGATGGGCGTCCTGAAAGCGCAAGATCTGGCTGGTGCTCAGGAACGTCGTGTTTTTCAGGTCGTCAAGTTTGGAATCGATGCACTGCTGGAGCTTGGCGTGCAACCCGCCGGCGACGTCGGCGCGGATGCTGGGATGATCCATGGCAACGCCCTCGTCGACCCAGACCATGATGGCGACGCGCTGGCCCTTGAGCCCGGAATAGGCCGGCGCGATGTCCTGTTCCCCTTGCAGCGTCGTCGCCGCCACGCCCGCCAGTTCGCAGCCCGCGCACGTCAGCAACGCCACGCACGCCAGCATCGCCAGGACCCGTGGAACAACCCAACCGCGCTGCCACCGATTGCAATACATCGTTCGGCTCCTCAGTTCAGCCCCCCAATTCACAATCGCCATCCATCGATTCCGTGCAGATGGATGAAAATCTTCCAGGCCCAGGCGATCACGGCCAGAGCCATAATCGCCGGGACATAGTATCGGCTTGGGCCAAGCGCGATCAACCGATACACCGACCGGCCCGTCGCGGCGATGTACAACCCCGCCCAGAACGTGACGACGGTGAGCAGGGCGAGCACCGCTCCCATCGGCTGAACATAGAAGCTGGCGGGAAAGTTCCCGCGGGCAAGCCACGAAAAGCTTGTCGTCATGCCGCAACTCGGGCAGGGCAATCCGGTCCGCAGGGCAAACTGGCACTGGTCCAATCCGAGTTGAGTGTGCGTTCCCATCCCGGTTGGGCTTGGAGTGAGCCGCGCCGCGGTGATCATGATCGCCAGACACGCCAGGCTGGTTCCCAACGCCAGAATTCTCCCGCCGGCTCCCACGATCACCGGCTCTATGCGCGGCGAGAATATGGCTGGAACGTCTTGCATGTCGGCTGCGACAAAATACCGCAGGCGTCTGGGCATTGCCAATGCTTGTCCTGCCTATTCACTGGGCAATTGCCGCTTCCATAAAAATTCTTGAAATTTCAGAGACGTGAAAGCGTGTGGCGCCTAAGATTCCATTGGTATTCTCTTTTGCCAAATAGTGTTGCGCAGTATTATCATTTTGCGTGGCTGCGCCGATAACCGACCGTCGTGCTGACGGTATTGAATTTGCGGTTTCGGCGGCTTGGGATGTCGCGGCTGCGGTTTATGTAAATTGGGTTAGATATATCTCGATAGTTGACATTCCGTATCCGATAGAGGTACTAATAGAATCGCGCCAAAGTGACCGCCGGTACGAGTAGTTTAATAAAATTGCGGAAGCCCTGCCTGATTCTGGCGAGTGTGTCGCATCGAAAAACGATTCTGGAACTCTGGCGGCCGGGTAGGGCGCGAGACCGGTACAAGCTCCACGCCTTTATATTGAAGGGCGTGGATGAGTTCTTTTTGCAATTGAAAGTGTGCGCGGACTATGCGCGTCTTCATGCTCGGTTGGGAGTTTCCACCATTCATCAGCGGTGGTTTGGGTACAGCCTGTTATGGCCTGACCAAGGCCATGAGCGCGTTGGGTACGGACATCATGTTCGTGCTTCCGCGGCCGGTGTCCACGCCGTTCTCCACCCACGTTCGACTGGTCAGCCCGCGCGCCGGTTCGCCGCTGGCGTCGCCAACGACCGAATTTCGTCTCGATGAATTCGAGAACGTGACCTTCCGTACGGTTGATGCGCAAATGGTCAATCCGTATCAGACTCCCGCCCAATTTTCAGCCGCGCGCGAAAAGGAAAAAGAAAAGGAAGCGATCCGCACGCTCGCCTTGAAGGCCACGCAGGTGGAGCTGACTCCGCCGCCGCTCGAGGCGCCGCCGCCGAGACCGTCGGGAACGATGGCGAGTTTCATCGGCAACACGCCGGCCGGCTCGCAATACAACGGCGATCTCTTCGCCGAAATCCAGCGTTACGCCGCCCTGGCGGGCGAAATCGCCCGGCAGGAATCCATCGACGTCGTTCACGCTCATGACTGGATGACTTTCCCCGCGGGCATGGCCGTCGCCGGGCTCAAGGGAGTCCCTCTCATCATTCACGTCCACAGCACGGAATTCGACCGTTCGGGACTGCACGTCGATCAGCGAATTTACGAAATCGAACGCCGCGGAATGCACAGCGCGATGCGAATCATCGCCGTCAGCTATCTGACCAAGAACCTGATCACCCACCATTACGGCATCGATCCGGCAAAGGTGGAGGTCGTCTACAACGCCATCGAGTCCAACGGCAACGGGATGGAAGTGGAGAAATACAACATCCACAAGGACGAGAAGATCGTGCTGTTCCTGGGCCGGATCACCATGCAGAAGGGCCCGGAGTATTTTCTCGCCGCCGCCAAGAAGGTCCTGGAGGTCATGGACAACGTGAAGTTCGTCATGGCCGGTTCGGGGGACATGATCCGCCGCACCATCGAAATGGCCGCCGGCATGGGAATCGGGCACAAGGTGTTGTTCACCGGATTCCTCCGCGGCAACGACGTCGAAAAAGTGTTCAAGATGGCCGACCTGTACGTCATGCCCAGCGTCTCCGAGCCGTTCGGCATCGCGCCGCTCGAGGCCATGAGCCACGACGTGCCGGTCATTATTTCCAAGCAATCCGGCGTGTCGGAAGTCCTCTCCCACGCGCTGAAAGTCGATTTCTGGGACATCAACGAGATGGCCAACAAGATCATCGCCGTCTTGAAACATCCCCCGCTGGCAACGACGCTGCGCGAGCACGGCAGCTTCGAGGTCCGCCGGCTCAGTTGGAACGACGCGGCCAAAGCCTGCCTCAGCATTTATGACGAAGCCCGCCAAGCCGTCATCGGCCGGGTTTAACATTCCTTCAGGCGGGCAAAAACCGTGGATCGCCGATATAAATCTCCGGCGATGATCGATTCCCCTCCATCCCGCGTACCTTCCCGCCGGCCGGGAGCGGTTCTGCTGCGGCTGATCGGCGGCATCAAAATTCTCAAGGGCGTCGCCCTCATCGCCGCCGCCATCTCGGTTTTTCACCTCATTCACAAAGATATTGCCGACGTCATCCTGACTTGGTCCCACCGCCTGCACATCGCGCCGGGATATTTCCTCGTCGAACGCCTGGTCAAGAGAGTCCAGTCCGTCACCGAGCGCCAGCTTGTGGTCCTGGCGGTTGTGCTGCTGATTTACTCCGCGATGTTTCTGATCGAAGGCACGGGACTGCTGCTGATGAAGCACTGGGCGGAATGGATGACCGTGATCACCACGTCGGGACTGATTCCGTTTGAACTTTACGAGATGATTCACCGCCCGAGCCGGTTCAAGGCCATCACCATGCTGGTGAACGTCGCCATCGCCGTTTACCTGGCCGAGCGCGTGCGGCGCGAAGCCGCCGAGCGCCGCCGGCGCACCGCTCAGGCCCATTGAAAGTTGATCGGCGTCTGCACGTCGGGGTGCAGGCTTTTGTGAACGGGGCAGCTCAACGCGGCGTTCTGGAGTTTTTGACGCTGCTCCTCCGTGAGCCGGGCCGGGACGCGCACCGTCACCGCCAGCCGGGCGATTCGGCGAATCGGCGCCGCCGACATCTCCTTGGTCACCACCACCGTCGCTCCGGACAAATCCACGTCCATCCGCTTGGCCGCGATTCCCATGATCGTCAGCATGCAGGTACCCAGCGCGGTGGCGACCAGGTCCGTGGGCGAAAACGATTCGCCGTTGCCCATGTTGTCCTTGGGCGCATCGGTCAGCAGCGTCGCGCCGGAATCGACGTGGCGGGCGCTGCATCGCAAGTTGCCCTGATACGCGATTTGTATTTCGACCATCCGATTCTCCTTTTTGGCTGGCGGCGCTACTGAAACGCCGCGATTCGATTGTCTCGGAAATTCCCCTACAGGCAAATGGTGCGAATTCCCTAGGAAAATCCGGGCGAACCCGAAGTAAAAAATTTTGATTTTTCGCCTGTTTTCGGCTTGCGATCAAATCGGCATTGTTCTATTTGGTGAGTGTGATTTGGGAATCGGTCCGGGCTGGACCGAATGTGTTCCCGAGTTTAATTGGGTTTTTACTCTCCATTAAGGAGAAAAATGGCACGTGAAAATCGTACCGGGGGATTCTGCGCCTCCTCGTCTGACCGTCCTTTGCCGGACATTCAGCGAAAAACCATTCGCAGGAATCGTCGCCGCCAAAGACGTGCCATCCCCGCTGCGGCTTTTGTGGGGCTGGAAATCCTGGAATCCAGGCTCCTGCTCACCGTCAGTCCCAGTCTCGCGGATGGCATCCTCACGTGCACCGGCACGGCCGGGCAAGTCAATACCATCGACGTCGCCCTGACCGACAATGGAGCGTCCATCGTCGCCACCGTTGATGGCGTAGACATGACCTGCTCAACGTCCAGCGTGCAATCGCTTGTCATCAACGCCGGAACACGAAGCGACATAATCAACGTCGATCCCGGCATCCGAGTGGATGAAACACTCGCCGAAGGCAACGGCGCGCCTCCATCGCCCACCGGCAATACGGAATCATCCAGTGTGTCTTCGAGCGGCACTTCCGGATCCAGTTCCAGCGCCGGATCGGCCAGCAGCGATCTCTCCAGCAGCATCGATCTCTCCAGCATCAGCGGTTCATCCAGTTCGGGCACTGGATCCTCCATTTCCGGCAGCGGCTCTTCCAATTCCGCCAGCGGCTCATCGAGTACGGGCATCGGTTCGTCTAGCACCGGCACCGGTTCGTCCGGCATTGGCACAGGTTCATCCGTCATCGGCAGCGGCTCATCCAGCACCGGTAGCGGTTCATCCAGCACCGGCACAAGTTCATCCGGCACCGGCAGCGGTTCATCGAGTTCCGGTAGCGGCTCATCCAGCACCGGTAGCGGTTCATCCAGCACCGGTACAGGTTCATCCAGCACCGGCACAGGTTCATCCGGTGCCGGCAGCGGTTCGTCCAGCACCGGCACAGGCTCATCCAGCACCGGCATAGGTTCATCCGGCATCGGCCGCGGTTCATCGTATTCCGGCACCGGCTCGTCCAGCGCTGGCACAGGTTCATCCGGCACCGGCAGCGGCTCATCGAGTTCCGGTGGCGGTTCCTACGGTACCGGCTTCGGCTCATCCAGCACCGGTAGGGGTTCATCCAGCACCGGCAGCGGTTCATCCAGTACCGGCTCCGGCTCATCG
>Ga0187879_10003089_pt1 | contig 11235 bp, 8 predicted proteins | sample June2016WEW_19_1_FD_132423 | JGI IMG/M metagenome (GOLD analysis project Ga0187879, IMG submission 132423) | Peatland microbial communities from SPRUCE experiment site at the Marcell Experimental Forest, Minnesota, USA - June2016WEW_19_10 | ecosystem: Environmental > Terrestrial > Soil >... | reverse complement strand
CCCATTGGGACGGAAGCCCCATCAGCCGTCCCCCCCGGAATCGCCCGCAAACTCCAGCAATTCCCGCCGGCCCGTCACAGCCGTCCATCACCAGTAAAACCCCTCCAAATCACCCGATTCCAGGACGCTCTCGGCAGGCTTCTGATAAGGAAGAGGTCCCGGGTTCGAGTCCTGGATCGCCCATCGCAAACGCGCGTCACCTGCCAGCTTGTCAGTACCCTACTTGGCAGCACCAACCGCCGACGTTCCCCCAACCGCCGACGCCCAGGAGAGCAAGATGAATCGCACCGACGAGAGCAGCAACCTGCCCGCAGGAACCCTCGAGACCTCGCCGTTGATGGTCGGGATCATCGGGATCTCGCTTCCCGTTGCCCTGCTCGCACTGGCCGCGGTCACGGGAAGCGTCGTCGCGCTGGTCTTCGCCGTCCTGTCGATGCTGGCGGTCGGGGCAGCCACCCTGCTCTTCGTGACGCGCCTGGCCAGCGACCCGGCGGATCTCGATCACGGCAACGCTCACGCCGAGTAGCCAGTGCGACGGGGTTCTGCGTCACCGGCGAGCTCGTGCGTGAGGGCAGCTCAGCGCGCGGCGATGTCGTGGAGAAGATCCGCGAGCGGTCCCGGTAGCGAGAGCATCGGCCAGTGGCCGGTGGGGAGGTCGTGAAGCTCCCAATCGGCGTCGGCGAAGGTCGCCGCGCGCGGGTCGCCGTCCGCGATGAGCTCGCGCAGGCGCTGCACGTCGATTCCGCCCGCGGCGCAGAAGATCGCGATGCGTCGAGTGTCGCCGGACCCGCCGTGTGCGAGGCGCAGCGGCGAGGTCATCGTCGCGTACGGCTGCGGCGTGGCCAGCTCGGCCAGCAGCCGCAGGTGCTCGTCGCGAAGGCCGCTCGCGCTTCCGAACGCCCCCGTCTTCAACGTCTCCCCGTCGGGTACCGGCCATCTCCAGCCGTCGCCGTGCTCCTCCACCGCCAGGCGCTGGCGCTCGCGCTGCTCGGGTGACTGCACGTCGACGATCGCCATCCCGTCCGGGAGCGGCGAGGTGTCGAGGTACACGGCCGCGTTCAGTCGCTGCGGCACCCGGTCCACCACGGCTCTGACGAGGACCCCGGCGTAGCTGTGTCCAACCAGCACGACATCCTCGAGCGCGTTGTACTCGAGCAGATTCACGACGTCGGTGACATGCGTCTCCAGGTCGATCCCCGCGTGCGCGAGATGTACGCGCTCTCCCAGGCCCGTGAGCGTCACCGGATAGACGTCATGGCCTGCCCCGCGGAGCTGGTCGGCCACCTCTCGCCACACCCAGCCTCCGAGGCACGCGCCCGGGACGAGCACGAGCGACCGCTGCCCGCCACTATTCGCCACCGGCGCCCCCTCGCGACTCCGCTCCGCGGGTCTCCGCCCGACCCCCGGCGGTCCCATCGCCGGCGAGCCACGCGAGCAGCGCCGCCCGCGCGAACCGCCACTCATCTCCGAATGCCCGGCCGGGCAGATCCCCGGCGACGGCGCTGGCGCGGACGGTCTCGACAGGCAGCCGGAGCAATTCCGCGGCCTCCTGCAGCGTCAGCACCTCATCGGGGCCGGCGCGCTCCACGATCTCGGCACGCCCGACCGTGAGCTGATCCGCGAGCAGATCGCTCACCAGATGCTGCTTGCGACGACCGGTCGAATCGACCAGGCGATCGAGCGCGGCGGCCTGCTCGCGCGGGAGCCTGACGAACAGCGGAACGCGATCCTCGGCCATGATGCCCGGGAGGATATCAGCCTGCTATCAGCAGATAGCAGGCCAAGCCCGCGAGCCGGCTCGCTGACCCACCGTCGGCCCGTGCCCGACGGCGGCCCCGGCCGCTACGAGACCAGCACCGTGAATTTCGCGCTGGCCGTCTGGTGGACTTTCTTCGTCCGGTCGGTGACGGTCACCGTGATCGGGAACGAGCCGCCGCCCGGGTAGCTCGATGCCTTCACCGTCCCGGACAGCAGCCCGGTGCGACCCAATTTGAGGCCCTTGGGCAGCTGTCCGGCCGTCACCTTCCATGCGTAGGGCGTGATCCCGCCCACCGCGTCCAGCTGCTGCGCGTAGTGAGCGCCGGGCATCACCTCGGCAAGCGCGCCGGTGGTGATGTGCAGCCCGAGCACGGTGAGCGTGAACTTCTGGACGCTTTCGACGCCGATCCCGTTTTCGGCCGTGAACGTGACCTTGAAGGTCCCGATCTGCGTCGGAGTGCCGGACAGCACGCCGTCGGCATACGTCACGCCTTCCGGCAGGTTGCCCCACTCTTCGATGAACGGCGACGGCGTGCCGCTGGCGCTCACGGTGAAGCTGCCGGCCGCGCCGTAGGTGAACGTGGCGGAGTCGGCGGAGGTGATCTTGGCCGGCGCGTCGACGGTGAGCGTAAAGCTCTGCACCGTGAGGGTGACGCCGTTGGCCGCGGTGAAGACGATGTGGAAGACGCCTTCCTGCGTCGGCGTGCCGGACAGGACGCCGGTGGCCGAGTCGAATTCCACGCCGGTCGGCAGCGCACCGACCTCTTCGATCGCGCTCGGCACCGGTGTTCCGATCGCGCTCACGGTGAAGCTGCCAGCCGCGCCCTCGGTGAAGGTGGTGCTTTCGGCGGAGGTGAACGTCGGCGCGGAGTCCACCGTGAGCGTGAAGTGCTGAACCGCGTCCGAACCCACGCCGTTGCTCGCGGTGAACGTGACGTGGTAGACGCCTTCCTGCGTCGGCTTGCCGGAGAGAACGCCGGTGCTGGAGTCGAACGTCACGCCTTCGGGCAGCGTGCCCGACTCGGCGATCGTGGGCGCCGGCGTCCCCGTGGCCGTGACGGTGAAGCTTTCTTCCTGGCCCTCGGTGAAGGTGGCGCTTTCAGCGGAGGTGAACGATGGCGCCGCGTCGACCGTGAGCGTGAAGTGCTGGACGGCGTCCGAACCCACGCCGTTGCTCGCGGTGAACGTGACGTGGTAGACGCCTTCCTGTGTCGGCGTGCCGGAGAGAACGCCGGTGCTCGGGTTGAATTCCACGCCGTTCGGGAGCGCGCCGGACTCGGCGATGCCAGGCGTCGGAAAGCCCGTCGCCACGACCGTGAAGCTGCCTTCCGTCCCCTCCGTGAACGTCATGCCTTCTTCCGAGGTGATCGCCGGCGCTTCGTCGATGGTCTCGCTGGTCGCGCCCGACGAAACCGCGTAGTTGGAGTCGCCGGAGTAGGTGGCGGTCACTTCGTCGCTGCCCGTGTGGCCCAGCTGCGTGTCGCACGTCGCCGTGTCGGGCGAGCCGAGGCTCAGCGGCTCCGCGCCGCACCCGGCGATCGGCCCCGAGCTGTCGGAGAACGACACGGTGCCGGTCGGTGTGCCCGTGCCTGGGGCGACGGGAGCGACGGTCGCGGTGTATGCGACCGGCGCGCCGACGAGGCCCGTGCCCGCATCGGAGGAGCTCACTGCCGTGGTCGTCGCCACGCCCGGCGAGGTCGCGGACGTGAGGTGGGCGGTGAGGATGTTCCGGTAGATCGCAGGGTCTTTTTCACCGATCTCGTATCGCGCCGAGGGATTGGTGCCGAGCACCGTCCCCGCCTTTTCCGCCGGTTTCGGGAGCCGGTAGCCGGAGAACACCATCGTCAGCGACCCGCCGGGGTTCTGCACGACGGCGGGGCCGTACGCGCGGCCGGAGTAGTAAGCGCTGATACCGAGCGGTTCGTCTTTGCCTTCGGCGAGCGCCTTGTCTTGCGCGGCCGAGGCGGAGAACGTGTAGTCGGTGCTCACGACGACCTTCGGCACCGACCATTCCCTGCCGTTGGTCGAGGTCGTATAGAAGATCTGGTTGAACGCGTCGCTATCCCCATCGGTCGCCCACGCTCCTGACAGGAACATTCCGTAACTGCCGTTGGGGTTGGTGACGATCGTCCCGCGCGAACCCACGAAGCGCAGCTGCGTCGTGTCGGGTTCACCCGGGGCGAGGTCGGTGGGGCTGGTGTTCGACGGGCTCGTCTGCTGGTCGGGGTTGGAGATGTCGTTGTAGGAGCCCGTGTCGTTGCCCGTCCCGGACGTCGAGCCGCTGATCGCGCCGAGGTCGGTGAAGTTGATGCCGTTTTCGGTGTACGCCGCCCGGAGCTCGGTGAGGTCCTCGTTGTTGCCGAACAGCTTCTCCGGACCCTTCGACGACGTGTTCTTGCCCTCGCCGATCTGTTCCAGCGTGGAGACCGGAGCGATGGCTGCGTTCGGGCCGCCGACCCAGTTGCCTTCCTTGACGGATCCCGTGCCGCCCGTGCAGCCGGTGAGGTTGTAGCTGCCCGACGGCACCCCCGACTGTGTCGCCGGCATCGTGCCCGTGCATGTCACTGGCTGGATCGGGGAGCCCACGGCGGTGCCGAGATAGATCTTGAACGACCCGGTGCTGGGCAGCGGCTCGCTCGGGTGCACCGACGGCGTGTAGTTGATCGTCGCCGCAGGCAGCGCCACCGTCCCGGCTTTGAAGGTCGAGCCGCTGACCGAGCCGTTCGTGGTGCCGACGATGAAGTACGCGAGGATCTTCTCCGTGTAGAGGACGACCGTCGCGCCGGCCGGAGCGCCCGGGTAGCTCGGAAGCGTCCCGACGATGCCGTCGGGAGCCTTCAGGCCGGTGGTCACCGAGGCGTTCGGCGCGAGGATCGGGTCGGACGTGATCGCGTCGCCCTGGTGCACGACCAGCGGCGAGCCGCTCGTGTTCGTGCAGTCCTCGACCTTGGTGGTCGGGTTCGCGTTCGCCTGGGTGCAGTAGACGGTGTCCCCGTCGATGTACAGGCGGTTGGGCGCGTTTTCGTTGAGGATGAAGGTCGTCAGCGGCGAGACGACGGAGTTGCCGTTGAGGATCCTGACTTCCGCCAGGCCACCTTCCCCGCTGGGTATGTTCGGCCCCTTGGGGATGGTGTAGGTCGCGCCCGGCACGACGGTTTTCGTCCCCAACGCTTCGGGGTTGGCCGTGGCGATCACCTGGACGATGTCATCCTGAGCTTTCACCGTCAGCGAGCTCGAGCCGGCGACCGTGCAGCCGGTCAGCTCCGCGCTCGGCGTGCTGCCCGTGCCGGTGCAGGTGATGATCGATTTGGACGGCGCGGGGGCGTTGTAGTCCTCGTAGGGGCCGGCGACGATGTGCTCCGGGGAGCTTTCGCCGCCGAGCGTGGAAACGGGGATGTTCACACCGCCGCTGGTCGGGACTTCCACTTCGACTTCGGCGTACGTGTTCGGGTCGATCCCGACCGATTCGGTGCTCGGCAGCGCCGCGAGCGGGTCCGCGGCGGACGCTTCGACGTTGTGCACGAGCAGGCCGACGCCTTCGTAGTCTCCCGCGGGCCGGTTGAGCGTGTACAGCTTGGTGGAGCCGCCGATCGAGGCCACGTAGGGGTGCCCTTGGCCGTCGTCGTTGGTGTCGGCGGTCGGGCAGTAGCCGGGGTTCTGCTCGAGCGCTTTGCCCTCGCTGGTCCAGCTCCTGCCGTTGTCGGTCGAGCGCGCGACCGTGATCGCCTCGTCGGCATCCTTGGGCCGGTAGTCGAAGTAGCCGGTCAACGAGCCGTCGGCGTTGCGCACGACGTCGGGGAAGTAGTAGGGCGAGAACGGCAGTGAGCTGCCGGCAGGCTGGGAGACGGGTGAGCCGGACTCGTTTTCGCTCTCTTCGCGGCTGCAGTAGCCGCTGAGCGGCCCGGGCGTGCCGGCGACGCCGCTCGGGTAGGGCACCGCGGCGGTCGCGGCGGGATACACGGCGACGTTGGGCTCGCTGACGCCGCCGAGCGTCGTTTCGCTGCCGCCGAAGGCGAACGTGGGAAGCAGGTCGGAGCTCGTGTAGGCGCCCCCCGCGGACGGGTTGCCCTGCGAGGTGCTCCACGGTCCCCCCGAGATCGTGTCGACGACAGGCGTTTCGGGTGTGTAGCTCGTGGCGCCTTCCGTCGCCGCGGCCGTCGCGGACAGGATCAGGCTGCTCGCGCACGCTCCGGCGAGCGCGAGAGCTGCGAACACGAGGGCACTCAAAGTCCTTGCACGGCGCACGAAATCTCCGATCCTTGGGGGTGAGGTACGCGCCTTCTACCAGCTTCGATTTCAGACAGTGGCCACAATCACGGGATCTTCACGATGTAAATCCTCGGCGACATCTGTCTGCAACGCGACGGTCGGTCCTTTAGATTGGGCTGCCACCGGCCGATGTCTTGCGGCGATATGGCGGTTCAACGCACGAGCCCGGGACGGGAGGAGATCCGCGTCCCCTCGCCGCCGAGCGCTCTGCCGGAGCAGCCCGCGGAGGGCCTGCGCCTGCTGGGTGAGACGCTGCGCGCCCGCGCTGAGGACGTGCTGAGGGAGACCGTCGCGCGCACGGCCAGCACAGGCGAGGTCGTCGATGCGATGGTGCAGGACAGCTTCGAACGCATCTGCGACAGCTCGACGAGCGCGGTCGCGCGCTGGATCGCGGGCGAGGGCATAGAGGTGACAAACGGCGCCGCGCGGGAAACGTCGAAGATCTTCGGCGAGCTGGCCGCCCATCGGGCGGCATCGCTGGGCGAGGTCACCAGGCGCTCGCTGTGGTGGCGCAACGTGATGGCCGACGTGCTGCGTGAGATCGCCGCCCAGAACGACGTCTCGGCCGATGCGCTGTCCGAGGCGTTGAACATGGTGCAGCTGAGCGTCGAGTTCAGCCTCATCCGGGTGTGCGAATCCTTCGAGGCCGAGCGCCGGCGGGCGGACGAGGAGCTCACGCGGCGCGACGAGGAGCTGGCGTTCCTGGCGACGCACGACCCGTTGACCGGCCTGCCCAATCGCACGCTGATCCTGGATCGCGTCGAGCAGATGCTCGCGCGCTCGATCCGCAACCAGGCACCGGTGGCGGCGCTGTTCATCGACCTCGACAACTTCAAGAACATCAACGACACGCTCGGCCACGGCGTCGGAGACGAGCTGCTGTGCGCCGTCGCCGCCCGACTCGGCGGCGTCGTGCGCCAGGCGGACGCGATCGGACGCCTCGGCGGGGACGAGTTCGTGGTGATAGCCGAGGAGCTATCGCTCGCGGCGGGGCCCGAGCTCGTCGCCGAGCGGCTGCTCGATGCGCTGGGGCACCCGTTCAAGCTCGGCGAGGGGGGCCAGACGCGCCTGACCGTCACCGCCAGCATCGGGATCGCGGCGGGGCCGCGAGTCTCGGCCGAGGAACTGCTGCGCGACGCGGACATCGCCATGTACCGGGCCAAGTGGGACGGCAAGAACCGCTATGCGGTGTTCGAGACCGGCATGCAGGACAGCGTGCAGAACCGGATGGAGCTCGACATGGACCTGCGCGAAGCCCTGGAGAAGCAGGAGTTCTTCCTCGCCTACCAGCCGACGTTCACCCTCAGCGACATGACGCCCACCGGCGTGGAGGCGCTGATCCGATGGCGCCACCCGACGCGCGGGGTCGTGCAGCCGGATGCGTTCATCCCGCTGCTGGAGGAGACGGGGCTGATCGTGGAGGTCGGCAGGTGGGTCCTGCGCGAGGCCTGCCGCCAGGGCGGCGCGTGGCGCGCGGCCGGGCATCCGATCGCGATGGCCGTCAACGTCTCCGCGCGCCAGCTCGACACGGACGAGCTGATCGCCGACATCGAAGGCGCGCTCTCGGACGGCGGCCTGCAGGCGGCGGCGCTGACGATCGAGATCACCGAGACGACGCTGATGCGCAACATCGAGGACACCGTCAGCCGCCTCGACGAGATCAAGCAGCTCGGCGTGCGCATCGCGATCGACGACTTCGGCACCGGCTACTCCTCGCTCGCCCACCTCCAGCAGTTCCCCGTCGACGCGCTGAAGATCGACCGCTCGTTCATCTCCGGGCTCAGGCACAACAAGGAGGGCGAGACGCTGATCCGCACGCTCGTGCAGCTCGGCAAGGCGCTCTCGATCGAGACGTTCGCCGAGGGCATCGAGCAGCACGAGGAGCTGTCGCTGCTCAGGGACGAGGACTGCGACAACGGACAGGGATTCCTGTTCGCCCGGCCCCTCGACGCCGCCGCGATCGAGGCGTTCTTCAAGCGCGCCGAGGGCGAGCAGACCGGCCTCGGCATGATCTCCGCCGCCCACGTGGAGCCGGTATAGTCCTCGACAGACCAAGCGTTGGGCCGATCCTGCGCTCCTGCCCGCGCACTCGTCGATAGAGCCGGGAGAACCGAGGCGCTCATGCCGGACGGCAATGTCCCGCTGGAAGGTAGTGCCCTACCGGGAGCCGACGGCCTCACCGGTGCGATCTCCGCGGCGATGGTGAGCCTGTATGCCGAGACCTACGGCCACGACAGGACGACCGCGAGCACGTACATCAACGACAACGTCGTCGTGTGCATCCTCGAGGACATCCTGACCACGTCCGAGCAGCAGCTGGTCGCCGCCGGCGACGGCAGCGAGGTGATCGACGGGCGCGTGGCGTTCCAGGCCGACCGCGAGGACGCGTTCAGCGCCGCCGTCGAACGCTTGACGCTGCGCCGGGTGGTGGCGTTCCTGAGCGCCAACCAGACCTCGCCGGGCATCGCGTGCGAGATGTTCTTCCTGGCGCCGATCGAGGCCGCTCCATGAGGTCAGCCGTCCCGCTGAAGCTGACGGACGCCGTGCTCATGCGCGAGGTCCAGGCGGGCGAGCGGCTGGCGCTGGCGGAGCTGTACGAGCGCTTCGCCCGCCGCGCCTTTCGCACCGCGCTGTCGGTCTGCCACGACCGCGACTGCGCCCAGGAGGCCGTGCAGGACGCATTCGTCTCGATGTGGGCGTCGCGCTCGACATACCAGCCGGCGCGCGGATCGGTCGCGGGGTGGGCGATGACGATCGTCCGTCACCGCGCGATCTACCTGGCGCGCCGCCGTTCGCTCGCCGCGGGGCGCGAGGAGGGCCCGGCGCGACTCGAGCGCCAGCCCGCCCGCGACGATGTGCCCGGCGACTTCGCCGCCCGGGCGGAGCGGGAGCGGCTGACGCAGCTGCTCGCGCGGCTGCCGCCCGCACAGCGCGAGGTGATCGAGCTCGGCTTCTTCGACGGCCTCACCCACGAGCAGATCGCGCGCCGGCTGGCGCTCCCGCCCGGCACGGTCAAGGGGCGGATGCGGCTGGGGCTGACGAAGCTCCGCTGCGAGCTCGACCCCTAGCAGCCGCTTCGCGGCTCCTATCGCCCGCTGGCGGCGGTCAGCCGCGCCCGCCAGTGCTCGGTGCTCCACTGCGCCGGCTCGGTCTCATCGAGGAATCGCTCGAGCACCGCGACGAAGCGCGCGGGCGCCTCGAGCTGCGGCATGTGCCCGGCCTCGTCGAATATCTCGAGGCGGCTGCCCGGGATGGCCTCGTGAGCGCGTTCGCCGTGGTGAACGGGAATCATTTTGTCTCCGCGCCCCCAGATGATCAGGACCGGCATCCCCTCGGCCAGGTAGAGCCGGTCGCCGGCGTGGACGCGCTGGCCCCCGGTGCCGACCACGGCGCGCAGGGTGGCCAGGAACGCGGCGCGCCGATCTCGGTCGGCGAGCGACGCGTATCCGCGCGCGACCTCGGCGACGTCGGCGTTCGGCCGCAGCCCGACGGCCGCCAGGCCGCGCGCCAGCGCCGATCCCGCGACGCGCCCAGGTCCAGCCGTAGCGGCGATGAAGCGGTCCGCGCCCGGGAGCGCGGCGGCGCGCAGGACGGGACTGACCTCCGGACCGAGCCCGCCGCTGGAGACGAGCACCAGGCGCTCGGTCGCCTCGGGGAACTGATAGGCGAACTGCATCGCGATGCCGCCGCCCAGCGAGTGCCCGACGAGCGTCGCGCGCTCGTGGCCGAGCGCGACCAGCAGGTCGCGCAGGCCCGCGGCGAGCGCGCCGAGCGAGTAGTCGCCGCCACCGGGCGCCGAGCTGCCGTGCCCGGGCAGGTCGGGGGCGAGGACGGTGTGGCGAGCGGCGAGCGGCTCGATCACCGCCTGCCAGTTCTCGCAGGTGCCGGCCATTCCGTGGATCAGGAGCAGCACGGGGCCGCTGCCCGCCTCGAGGTAGGTCATCGAACGACCGTGCAGCGACACGGTCTTGGGTGCAATCGTGTCCACCCATTGATCCTCGCAGCTCAGGGCGCCGCCAGGTTACGTAGTTATCCCGCTGGAGGACGGCGGCTTTCCTCGGCTGGCGAGAGGTGCAGGCGGACGTAGGCTCCCAGTCATGTATGGATCGCGGAGTCCCAGGCGGGTGGTCATCTGCGGCGGCGGCGTCGCCGCCGTCGAGACGCTGCTCGCGCTGCGTACGCTGCTGAAGGTCGGCGTGGAGCTGCATCTCGTCGCGCCGAACCGCCAGTTCGTCTACCAGCCGCTCGCGGTCGCGGCGCCCTTCGACCTCGCCGAGACGCACCTGTTCGAGCTCGCGGAGCTCGCCGACGAGCACGAAGCCAGGCTGCACGCGGACTCGCTGGAGGGCGTCGACACACATGGTCGGCGCATCCGGCTCGCGGTCGGCGAGGACCTCGCCTATGACGCGCTGGTGATCGCGGTCGGCGCCCGGCGGCGGGAATGGCTGGAGGGGGCGTTGCACTTCGGCGGAGCGGCCGACGTGTCGGCGTTCCGCGCCCTGCTCGAGCGATTCGTGTCCGGCTCCGATCAGCGACTGTGCCTCGTCAGCCCCGCCGGGGTCAGCTGGACGCTGCCGCTGTACGAGCTCGCGCTGCTGACCGCCTCGCACCTGGCCGACGTCGGCGTGATCGGCGCCGAGCTGAGCGTGGCGACGCCCGAAGCCGATCCGCTCGCGGTGTTCGGGCCGGCGGCCGGGCGGATGCTGCGCGGCCTGCTCGCGGACCGCGGGATAGCGCTCAGGACCGGTGTCCAGGCGCAGAGGATCGAGCACGGCCAGCTGCACTTCGACTCCGGCGCAGCGCTCGAGGTCGATCGGGTGCTCGCCCTACCCGAGCTCGAGGGCCCCGCGGTCCCGGGACTGCCCTGCGACGCGTCGGGCTTCATCTCCGTCGACGAGCACAGCCGGGTCGCCGGCCTCAAAGACGTGTATGCGGCCGGCGACGGCACGACGTTCCCGATCAAGCAGGGCGGGATCGCCGCGCAGCAGGCCGATGCGGCGGCCGAGGCGATCGCCGCGCAACTCGGCGACGCGATCGTGCCGTCCCCGATGCGGCCCACGCTGCGGGGGATGCTCCTCACCGGGATCGCCCCGGCCTACATGCGCGCGCAGCCCGCGGGCGCCGCCGGCGCCTCGTTCGAGACGGCGGTCAACCCGCTCTGGTGGCCGCCCAGCAAGATCGCCGGACGCTACCTGGCGCCGTACCTGG
>Ga0187879_10003087_pt1 | contig 11237 bp, 10 predicted proteins | sample June2016WEW_19_1_FD_132423 | JGI IMG/M metagenome (GOLD analysis project Ga0187879, IMG submission 132423) | Peatland microbial communities from SPRUCE experiment site at the Marcell Experimental Forest, Minnesota, USA - June2016WEW_19_10 | ecosystem: Environmental > Terrestrial > Soil >... | reverse complement strand
CTCCGGCTCGATGTCCCGGGTGATAACGATCTGCCTGACGTCGGTCCCCGCCGGGACCTTGACCGCGCCGGGAGGCCCGGTGAACGCGACCGTCCCGTCGATGCGGCTGAGCCGGAACACCCGTACCTCTCCCCTGTCGGTGTCCTGGCCCGCCACGTACCACCGGCCGTGCCTGTTGACGACGCCCCACGGCTCAAGGTGACGCTGCTGCGACGAGCTACGGCCCGCCGCGCGGTAGCCGAAGCTCACCGGGCGGCCGTCGCGCACGGCCTGCCACAGCGGGCCGAAAGCCGGCTCGCCGGTCTGCAGCCTGGGCTCGATTCCCGGCTGGGTGGTCTCCTCCGCATCGATTCCGGCCGCCCGCAGCTTGAGCAGCGCCCCGGCCGCCGCGCCGGCCAGCTCGGCTCGCCGCCAGACCCGCGCGGCGAGACCGAGGATCGCTGCCTCATCCGGCTCTAGCCTGATCTCAGGCAGCACGTAAGCCTGGCGCGGGATGCGATAGCCAGGTTCCTCGTCAAGGCCGTTTGTCCCGGTTTCCAGCGGGATGCCGAGTTCACGCAGCTCGTCCTTGTCCCGCTCGAACATGCGCTTGAAAGCATCGAACGACTCCGGGTAGCCGGGGACAGCATCCCTGATCTGGCCAGCGGTGAGGTATCGCCGTGCCGACAGCAGGCAAACGACGAGGCTGAGCAGCCGCTCGGTCTTCCGCCTGGACATCGCCATCCCTTTCCCCGCACCGACGCTACCGCGCCGGAGCGGTCAGGTGGCGTAGTGGCGTGCTTTTGGCGCAAGCGTGACAAGGCGCGGCGCCCCCGGGCCGCGCCCGCGCCGGTAACCTGCCGGAGTGATCAGGTGGCGGAGTGGCGTGATTGCCGGCGTCCGGCGGGAATGGGCGGGCGCGGTCGAGCTCGAGGCCGAGGTCGGCGACGCGCGGATCCTCGCGCTTGCCTACCCCGGCCTGACCGGCCGGCCACAGCCCGGCGACCGGGTACTGCTCAATACCAGCGCACTCGATCTCGGGCTGGGCACCGGTGGCTACGCGCTGGTGATCGCCCTCCCGGACCGGCTGCCGCCGGACCCGGCCGGCCCGGGGCACCTGGTCAAGGCCAGGTACACGCCGCTGCAGACGTGCGTGCCCGGCGCCGACGAGCAGGGCTCGGCGTTCCACGATGTGCTCGCCGAGGCCGACGATCTCGGCGGGATGCCGGTGGTGGTGGCCGACCTGCACTCGGCACTGCCCGCGGTGGTTGCCGCCTTTCATGCCGAACGGATGGCGAGCGCTGGTCCCGCGGCCAGGGATGCTGGTGTGCCGGGGCCAGGCCAGGCCAGCGCGCCTGCCGCAACCGGCCCGGCCGCAGCCGGCCGCGCCGCGGCGGCGCTGCCACGGGTGGTCTACGTGATGCTCGATGGCGGCGCGCTGCCAGCCTGGTTTTCCCGGACCGGCGCGGCGCTGCGGGAAATGGGCTGGCTGGCCGCGACCGTGACGGTGGGCCAGGCCTTCGGGGGTGACCTGGAGGCGGTCACGCTGCACAGCGGGCTGCTCGCGGCCAGGCACGTGCTCGGCGCGGAACTCGCTGTCGTGTCACAGGGCCCTGGCAACCTGGGCACCGGCACGAAATGGGGCTTCACCGGGGTGGCCGCAGGCGAGGCGGTCAACGCGGCGGCGGTCCTGCACGGCAGGCCGGTAGCCTCGCTGCGGATCAGCGAGGCGGACCCGCGCGAGCGGCACCGTGGCATCTCGCACCACAGCCTGACCGCCTACGGCCGGGTGGCGCTGGCCCGGGCCGACGTGGTGCTGCCCGACTTGCCCGGCGACTTCGGCGCGCGGCTGCGCGCCGCCGCCGCGCCGCTGGCGGCCAGGCACGACCTGATCCAGGTGAGCGTGGCCGGGCTGCACGAGGTACTGCGGGCCTGCCCGGTGCCGCTGTCCACGATGGGTCGCGGTCTTGACGATGATCTGGCCTATTTCCTCGGCGCAGCGGCGGCCGGGCGGCATGCGGCGGTGCTGTCCCGCACGGATGCGAAACTCAGTGCCAAGAGCATCTGGCCGCCCCGATGAGGGCGGCAGGCCATGCTCCACCGTCTCAACCCGGCACGCATCGGCGCGCCGTATCGGCGATGCGTGCCGGGGAGGTGACGCATGGATGAGTTCCGCTACGACCTGGAACGAGCCGCGGTCCGCGTGGTGCTCGCCGATGCCGGCCAGCGGATCTTGCTCTTTCACGCCCGCACGGCCGATTCGGGCGATTGGTGGGAACTGCCCGGTGGCGGCATTGAGCCTGGTGAGTCCTATCTGGACGCCGCGGTCAGGGAAATCAGGGAGGAGACCGGGCTGAGCCTTGACCCGGACGACGTCGGCCCGCCCAGCTGGCGGCGCGACGCCACCTGGCACTCACGCGGCGTCCGGCGGCTCCAGCACGAGGTCGTGGTGCTGGCCAGGATCGCGGCCGACCAGCCAGATATCATCGACGGGGGCAGGACGGCAACGGAACTGGAAGATTATGTCGGCTCCCGATGGTGGGAGGTCAGCGAGATTCTCTCCAGCAGCGAGCGGTTCTACCCGGGCCGCTTGCCATGGCTGTTGCCCGCGTTCTTGGCGGGCCAGGTCATCAACGAGCCATTCGAGCGGTGGAACTGACTACAGACCTGCCCGGCCTGGCTCGCTGCGGGCCGGTACTCCTACCGAACTGAAGGGTGACGGTTGCTGATGAGGATCGCGGTGAAGGTGCGGCGTAGCCCGGGCCGCCTGGCGGCGGGCGCATTCATTCTCAACGCCGGCATCGGGAAGTGGTCAGCGGACGAGGAGGCCGCCGCCCGGCTGCACGGGATGGCCGCGGGGACCTATCCGTTCCTGAAGAACATCAAGCCGAAGGACTTCGCCCGGATGCTGTCGGCCGGGGAGATCGCGCTTGGCTCAGCGCTGCTGCTCCCGGTGATACCTGCTGCGCTGGCCGGAGCGGGCCTGACCGCGTTTTCCGCCGGGCTGCTTGGCCTGTACCTGCGCACCCCGGGGCTGCGCGAGGCGCACAGTGTGCGGCCAAGCCAGCAGGGCGTCCCGATTGCCAAGGACGTGTGGATGCTCGGCATCGGGCTTAGCCTGATCGCAGACGCGATCAGCGAGCGGCCTGACGCCCGGGAGCCGGACGCCCTGCAGGCCTGACACCGGGGAAGCCGGACGCCCGGGACCAGTTGCGAGCCTCGGGCGGCCTGGTCGGCGAGCCGGCGAGTCGGTACCTCCGCACGGAACAGTGCCGTCCGCAGGTCGGCATCGTCGGCGCTGCGGCCGCGATAGCGAACGCGGTCTATCACGCCACCGGCATCCGGGTGCCTGACCTGCCGATCCGCCTGGACAAGCTGCTGCGCTGAACCCGGCCTATGCGGCTGCGCCCTGAACAGCGCCGAGGATGTCGATGACGAAAACGAGGGTGTCCGTCCCCTTGATCCCGGCCGCTGAGTTACCTGCCTTGCCGTAGCCGTCGGCCGGCGGGATCACCAGCAGGACCCGGCTGCCGATCGGCACGCCCACCAGAGCCTTGTCCCAGCCGGGGATGATCTGGGCTGGTGTCGCGTCGAGCTGGAATCCGAACGGCGCACCGCGCTTCCATGACGAATCGAAGGTCTTGCCGGTCCGCCACAGGACACCGACGTACTGGGTGATGACTTCCTGGCCCTTCGCGAGCGGTGCTCCGGTGCCCTTGATCAGTGTCTTGACCACCAGATTGCTGGGCGGGGCGGTGGACGGGATCTTGACCGCCGGCGCGGCACCCGTCGGCGCGGTAACAGTCGGCAGGCCGTTGCCGCCGTCGGACACCTGCTTGCCGGATGCCGACGCGGTCGCGGGGAAGTCCTTGATCATGTCAACGACGAAGACCAGGGTGTCCTTCGCGGTCACGCCGACCTGGGTGTTCCCGGTGGCGCCGTACGCGTACTTGGGCGGCAGCACGGCCAGGACCCGGCTGCCCATCTTCTTGCCGCGCAGCGCGGTCTCCAGCCCGGGCAGCAGCGTGCCCGAGAGGACCTGCGGCGTTGCCTTATATGTGCTGAGCGCCAGCTTGTGCGTGGCACCACTCCAGATATAAACGACATAGTTCCCGACGAATGCATCGGTCTTACCTAGAGCCGGCCCATTTCCCTGGATTTCCGTCTTTACGGCCAGGTTGGTGCCCGCGTTCTTGGCCGGGATCGACACAGCGGGCGCCTCGCCGAATGTGCCGGACACCGAGACCGCGGTGTTGGGGCTGGCTGCCGCCGACGATGGAGCCGACGAACCGCAGCCAGCCAAGGCCGCAGTGACGATCAACGGAACGGAAAGCGCAACTGCGATGCGTCGCATAAGAAAGACCTCGTTGTCGGGATCATGAGCCAGGCCAGCCTACCCGCTCATGCTGGGCGTCTGGCCCAGACGACACGGATCACCGAGCGCGGCACGGCTCAGTGCAGATCAGCGCTAGTGTCACATTCCGGCGATCAGTTTCTCCACGCGTTCATCGACAGACCGGAACGGGTCCTTGCACAGCACTGTGCGCTGGGCCTGGTCGTTGAGCTTGAGGTGCACCCAGTCGACCGTGAAGTCCCGCCGCCGTTCCTGTGCCCGCCTGATGAACTCGCCGCGCAGCCGGGCCCTCGTGGTCTGCGGCGGCACCGACTTCGCCTCGAAGATGTCGATATCCCTGCAGACCCGCTGGACAGCGCCGCGACGCTGCAGCAGGTAGTACAGGCCCCGCCCGCGATGCACGTCGTGGTAGGCGAGATCGAGCTGGGCCACCCGCGGCGAGGATAGCGGCAGGTCGTGCTTGGCCCGGTAGCGCTCGATCAGCTGGTACTTGGTCACCCAGTCAATCTCTCGCGCGACCAGTCCGAGATCACCCGTCTGCACGGCGTTCAGCGCCCGCTCCCACATGCCGAGAACCCGCTCGGTAATCGGGTCGGGGCCCTTGCGGTCGGTGAAGTCCCGTGCCTTGGACAGGTACTCGTGCTGGATGTCCAGGGCACTGACCTCACGCCCGTTGGCCAGCCGCACCTTTCGCCTGCCCGTCATGTCATGGCTGACATCCCTGATCGCCCGGATCGGGTTCTCCAGCGTGAGGTCACGCATGACGGTGCCCGCCTCGACCATCCGCAGCACCAGGTCCGTCGCGCCGACCTTGAGCAGCGTCGTCGTTTCGCTCATGTTGGAGTCACCGACGATCACGTGCAGCCTGCGGAACCGCTCCGCGTCGGCGTGCGGCTCGTCGCGGGTGTTGATGATCGGCCTGGACCTGGTGGTGGCCGACGAGACGCCCTCCCAGATGTGTTCGGCGCGCTGGCTGACGCAGTACACCGCGCCGCGCGGGGTCTGCAGGACCTTTCCAGCGCCGCAGATGATCTGGCGGGTGACCAGGAACGGGATCAGGATGTCGGCCAGCCTGCCGAACTCGCCGTGCCTGCCCACCAGGTAGTTCTCGTGGCAGCCATAAGAGTTGCCCGCCGAGTCGGTGTTGTTCTTGAACAGGTAGATGTCCCCGGCGATGCCCTCCTCCCGCAGCCGCCGGTCCGCGTCGACCAGCAGGCCCTCCAGGATCCGCTCACCGGCCTTGTCGTGCACGACCAGGTCGATCAGGCTGTCACATTCCGGAGTCGCATACTCGGGATGGCTGCCGACGTCCAGGTAGAGCCGCGCGCCGTTGCGCAGGAAGACGTTGCTGCTGCGGCCCCACGACACCACCCGGCGGAACAGGTACCTGGCCACCTCGTCGGGTGACAGCCGCCGCTGGCCGCGGAACGTGCACGTGACGCCGTACTCGTTCTCCAGCCCGAATATCCGCCTGTCCATGTGCGTCCCGGCTACCAGTCCACGGCGATGTATTTGGTCTCGGTGAACTCCAGCAGCCCGTCGTGCGCGCCCTCCCTGCCCAGCCCGGACTGCTTCACGCCGCCGAAGGGCGCGGCCGGGTCAGATACCACGCCTCGGTTGATGCCAACCATTCCCGCCTCGAGTGCCTCTGCGGTAGCCAGAGCCCGCCGTAGATCTTTGCTGTACAGGTACGAGACCAGCCCGTACTCGGTGCTGTTGGCCAGCGCGATCGCGTCGTCCGGGTCGCTGAAGCGCACGATGGGCGCCACTGGCCCGAAGATCTCCTCGGCCAGGATGCCGGCCTGTCGCGGCACCTGGTCGAGAACCGTGGGCAGGTAGAAGTAGCCGCGCCGGTCTGGCGCGCGGCCGCCGGTCAGCACCTGCGCGCCGTCGCTGGCCGCGCCCGCGACGAGCTTGGCGACCTTCGACCGGGTGTCCTCATTGACCAGCGGGCCGAGGTCGGTGCCGTCGTCAAGACCGGACCCGACCCTCAGGCTGCTCAGCCGCGCCGAGAACGTGGCGGCGAACTCGTCCGCGACGGCCTCGTGCACGTAGAACCTGTTGGCGGCCGTGCACGCCTCACCGCCGTTCCGCATCTTCGCCAGGACCGCGCCGTCGACAGCGGCCTCGACATCCGCGTCATCGAAGACGATGAACGGCGCGTTCCCGCCGAGCTCCATTGAGCAGTTGGTCACCGTCTCCGCCGCGGTCCGCAGCAGCACCCTCCCCACCTCCGTGGAGCCGGTGAAGGATAGCTTGCGGACCCGCGGGTCGCCGAGCATCGCGGCGACCACCGGGCCCGGCGTGGTGGTCGGCACCACGTTGACGACGCCGTCAGGCAGACCGGCCTCTCGCAGCAGGGACGCGATGGCCAGCGCGGACAGCGGAGTCTCCTTGGCCGGCTTGAGCACGACGGTGCAGCCAGCGGCCAGCGCAGGACCGATCTTGCGGGTCGCCATCGCGGCGGGGAAGTTCCACGGGGTGACCAGCACGCTGACGCCGACCGGCTGGCGGGTGACCATGATCCGGTTGGCGCCGGACGGGGCGGTCATCAGCGAGCCCTCGTTCCGCACGGCTTCCTCGGCATACCAGCGGAAGAACTCTGCCGCGTAACTGATCTCGCCGCGCGCGTCGCGCAGCGCCTTGCCGTTCTCGACGACCATCAGCCGGGCCAGCGCATCGGCCCGCTGCGTCATCAGCTGATAGCCGCGGCGCAGGCATTCGCCGCGCTCCCTCGGCGGCGTCGCGGCCCACCCGGGCAGGGCGGCATGCGCGGCGGCCACCGCATCCAGCGCGTCGCGGGTGCCCGCGCTGGCAACCTCGGCAACCGGCTCTTCGGTGGCCGGATCAATCACCGGAAGCAACCCGGCGCTTCCGGCCCCCCACTGCCCGCCGATCAGCAGCCCGGTCGGCGCGTCGATGCCGGTGATGCTCTCCAGGTCGCTTGTCACGTCTCCTCCAACGGAGTCCCGCCGTGCTCAGGAGTCCCGCCGTCCTCAGGAGTCCCGCCGTCCTCAGGAACTTCGCCGGCTTCAGGAGTCCCGTCGCCCTCAGGGGTCCCACCGGTCTTAGTTGCGGCGCTGCCTGGCTTTGCGGCGCTGCCTGGCTTTACGGCGCCGCCAGATTTCGGCTGTCCGGCGGAAGCGCCGGCCGGCAGCTTCGCCGCCGTCCTGGCCTCACTCAGCAGCGCCTCGAGCCGGGCACCGGTGAGCCGGCGGAAACACCGGTGGGCGCGGCTCCGGTCGAGCACCGCGACCTCCAGCTGGGCCGCCGTTATCTCCCTGCGCTCGTCATTCGCCTGCCCGGCTAGCGCAGTTGTGGCCACGCCCAGGGCGCCTGCGAGGGTCATCCCCTCGGAGAATCGCTCCTTGACTGCCGTCGCCACCTGATCGGCGTGGCCGCCCATCACGACGAAGCCGTGCTCGTCGGCGACCGAGCCATCAAAGGTGATCCGGTAGATCTGGTCGCGGTCGGGCGTTTCCCCTACCTCGGCCACGACGATCTCCACCTCGAATGGCTTGTTGCTTTCCGTGAAAATGGTGCCAAGTAGCTGGGCGTACCAGTTGGCCAGGCCGCGTGCGTTGACATCCTGGCGGTCGTACTGAAAGCCGGTCATGTCCGCATAGCGGACCCCGGCCTTGCGCAGGTTCTCGAACTCGTTGTACCTGCCCACCGCAGCGAACGCGATCCTGTCGTAGATCTCGCTGAACTTGTTCAGGGCGCGGGACGGATTGGGCGCGACAAAAAGGATTCCGCCGTCGTATTCAATCACGACGCCACTGCGGCCACGCGTGATCGCCTTACTCGCGTAGTCCGCCTTGTCCTTCATCGCCTGCTCAGGCGAGACGTAGAACGGCATCGACACCGGTGGCGTTCCCTTACTTGTGAGGTTGGCTTGGAGTGTGCTGGTCAGGATGGGTGCTGGTCAGAAAGCGGGCTAATCGTAGGCTGCGGCATGTAGGTGGTCAGGTCTGGCGCAACGGCGCGGACGGACCGTCCGGGGAGCGCATCCGGCCGTCGACGACCGTTTGGGCGTAGCCGCCCGCCTCGGCGTCGGTCAGCCGCTGGTAGCCGTCCCCGGTTATCGTGGCGACCACCGGGTAGATGCGCCTGGTCAGGTCGGGGCCGCCGGTGGCCGAGTCGTCGTCGGCGGCGTCATAGAGCGCCTGCATGCAGGCGAGCACCGCGTCGGACAGCGGCATTCCATCGCGGTAGAGCTTCTTCAGCGAGCCCCGGGCGAACACCGAGCCAGACCCGATCGCGTGGAACCTGTGCTCCTCGTACCGGCCGCCCGCCACGTCATAGCTGAAGATCCGGCCACCGCCGGTTTCCTCGTCGTAGCCGGCGAACAGCGGGACGACGATGAGCCCCTGCATGGCGCCGCCCAGGTTGCCCTTGACCAGGCCGGCCAGCCTGTTGGCCTTCCCCTCGATGGACAGCGTCCGGCCCTCGATCTTCTCATAGTGCTCAAGCTCAACCTGGAAGATCCTGACCAGGTCGATGCCGATGCCCGCGACGCCGGCAATCCCGATGCAGGAGTAGTCGTCGCTGCGGAACACCTTCTCGATATCCCGCTGCGAGATCATGTTGCCTGCCGTGGCCCGGCGGTCGCCAGCCATCACAACGCCGCCGTCACAGGCGGCGGCGACGATGGTCGTCCCGTGCGGCAGGTCACGCGCCGCGCCGCCCCCGGCCGAGCCGGCCGCCGCGGGCAGCAGGTCAGGGGCGGCCAAGGCGAGGAAGTCAGCGAACGACGAAGTCCCCGGGCTCAGGTACGGCACGGGGAGCCGCGGTCCGTAGGAATCAGGGCCCACTCGGATCCTTCCGCTAGCGCGCATCACCTACCTGACCGACCCTACTGCGGCGGCCGCCGCAGCGTGAGCGCCGGGCGGCCGGTTACTCGCCGCCCTTTTGCACGTATGACCGGACGAACTCTTCTGCGTTCTCCTCGAGAACCTCATCGATCTCGTCGAGGATCGCGTCCACGTCGTCGGTGAGCTTGTCCTGGCGCTCCTTGACGTCCTCTCCGGCCTGGGCGGCGCTGTCCTGCTCCTCCTCGCTACGCCGCGGGGCCTGACGCTGACCGCCGGTGTCTTTTGTTGTCATGAGAAACCTCCGTGATCCGCGGGCTGCCCGCAGCTTCAACGCTATCCTCGCCTGTGCGCGGCCTGCCCAATCCTGCAAACCGGCACCGGTATCGCTGACCTCATGCGGCAGCCAGGCGGTTCAGTCCTGGCCGGTGAGCGCGGCGACGAGTTCGCCCGCCGTCTCGCACCGGTCGAGCAGGTCGCCCACGTGCGCCCGGGTGCCGCGCAGCGGCTCGAGGGTGGGCACTCGCTGCAATGACTCCCGGCCAGGAATGTCGAAGATCACCGAGTCCCAGGATGCCGCGGCCACCGCCTCCGGGTACTGCCGTAGGCAGCGACCACGAAAGTAGGCCCTGGTGTCCTCGGGCGGATACTCCACAGCCCTGGCCACGGCCGGCTCGCTCACCAGCCGGATCATCCGTCCCCTGGCCGCCAGCCGGTTGTACAGGCCGCGATCGGCCCGTACGTCGGAGTACTGCAGGTCGACGAGTTGCAGGTGCGGATGACCCCAGCCGAGCCCGTCCCTGGCCCGGTAGCCGTTGAGCAGCTGGAGCTTGGCCACCCAGTCCAGCTCCCTTGCGGTCAGCATCGGGTCCTCCGACAGCCTGGTCAGCACCGACTCCCACCGGTCAAGGACGTCAGCGGTCGCGCTGTCCACGTCGGCGCCGAACTTGTCCTCGGTGTACTTCCTGGCCAGCTCCAGGTACTCCATCTGCAGCTGGACGGCGGTCATCCGGCGGCCGTCACGCAGCGCCACCAGGTGCCTGAGGCTCGGATCGTGCGAGACCGCCCTGAGCTCGGTGACCGGCGCCTCAAGCGTCATGTCCCCGGCCAGGAACCGGTCCTCGATCATCGCGAGCACCAGGGCGGTGGTGCCGAGCTTGAGATAGCTGGATATCTCGCTCATATTCGCGTCACCGATGATGACGTGCAGCCGGCGGTATTTCTCTGGGTCGGCGTGCGGCTCGTCCCGGGTGTTGATGATGGGGCGCTTCAGAGTGGTCTCCAGGCCCACCTCGACCTCGAAGAAGTCGGCGCGCTGGCTGATCTGGAAACCCTCGTCCCGGCCGTCTGCCCCGCGGCCCACCCGGCCCGCCCCGCAGATCACCTGCCGGGACACGAAGAACGGGGTCAGGTGCCTGACGATGTCAGCGAACGGCGTGGCCCGGTTCATCAGGTAGTTCTCATGGCAGCCGTAGGAAGCGCCCTTATTGTCGGTATTGTTCTTGTATAGCTGGATCGTGGACCCGCCCGGCGCCGCGCTGGCCCGTGCGGCGGCCTCCGCCATCACCCGCTCGCCCGCCTTGTCCCAGGTCACTGCGGAAAGCGGATCGGAGCACTCGGGCGCTGAGTACTCGGGATGAGCGTGATCGACGTACAGCCGGGCGCCATTGGTCAAAATGACGTTGGCCAGTCCTAGGTCCTCATCGGTCAGCTGGGTGGAATCAGCCGCCTCACGGGTGAGGTCGAAGCCGCGGGCGTCGCGAAGCGGGTTTTCCTCTTCGAAGTCCCAGCGGGCCCGCCGAACGCGCGCGGAAGACGCCGCCTGGTAGGCGTTGACCACCTGAGAGGATGTCACCATCGCATTCGCGCCCGGCTGACCTGGCACGGAGATGCCGTACTCGGTCTCGATGCCCATCACCCGCCGCACGCTCATGTCTGAAAGCCTAGTGCCGCCCGGGCCATGCAGGCTGCGAGGCTCGGCCCGCCGGGCCGAGCAGACTGCAGCGCGGGGGGCCCGGGGGGTCGTCCCCCAGGGCCAGCACCGAGGCTCGGCCCGCCGGGCCGAGCAGACTGCAGCGCGGGGGGCCCGGGGG
>Ga0187879_10003080_pt1 | contig 11246 bp, 8 predicted proteins | sample June2016WEW_19_1_FD_132423 | JGI IMG/M metagenome (GOLD analysis project Ga0187879, IMG submission 132423) | Peatland microbial communities from SPRUCE experiment site at the Marcell Experimental Forest, Minnesota, USA - June2016WEW_19_10 | ecosystem: Environmental > Terrestrial > Soil >... | reverse complement strand
CGTCGTTTACAAAAGGCGCGAAAAAGTAGCCCGTGGTGGTGGTCCGCTTCGGGAAATGGGGCAACCCAGACAGTAGATCCAAGACCTGTCCACCCACGATGCTGCAATCCTCTCTTCGGCTCACATCGACCAGTCGGGTCAGAGTGTCCTGGTTGACCCGGGCGTCGTTATCCAACAGAAAGACGTAGTCGGCGGACGGTTTTCTTCGGAGAGCGTACTGGATCCCCAGGTTCGCGCCTCCGGTCGGTCCCGAATTTGTTTCATTGGCAATCAAGACCGTTCGGTTTTGGGGTAACGCTGCCTGGAGAGAAACCTCTTTCTCAAACTCTCCCCCAGCCTCGGCAGCGGGTTGCGAATACTCAACGAGTGTGTACCTAGGGTCTGCTTTCACCTGGGCCCACGCCTTGATTTGCCTTATGGAGTCGTCTTCTGAGTTATTGTCGACTACTATCATCAAGTAGTTTGTGTAGTCGAGTTCCTGTACAGATTCCATGCACTCAAGCGTGTCACGCCAGCCTTTCCAATTGACTGCCACGATGGCCACGCAAGGATCCTTGATCGGCATCGGATGTTCATTGACCATCATCTACCCCAAGCTAGGCCCAGACCTGCGCGGGCACTCTCCTCGCGATCATGTGGATTTCTTGTCCGCGAGACCGAGTCTCCATTTGGCTGAACCCAAGTGAACGCACCAGGGTGAAAAACGCGGCAGACGAGATGCCTTCAGGAAGAAGCGGAGGGTGAACCTCACAGCAGAGCAGTTGGCACAACGGGCTCGACAGCGTCTCCGCCAAACCGCTGAGCACTGCAAACTCGGCCCCCTCGACGTCAACTTTCACAGCCACGGGAACCGGCAAGCCCGCTGACTTGCGAAGGTCGTCGCCGCGCACGGCTGGGACAGCGCAAGTTGGTCGATCCTGATGGTAACGTGCCGCCGCTGGCACGATGGTTGCCGTTCCCCTGGCTCCGAACATTTGGACCTTTCCCGGCAGGTCCGAAAGGGCCAACAGGAAGCTCCGAACGTTCGTGAGTCGGTTCAGCGCTAAGTTCTTGAGCAGCCGCCCATAATTGCCAGGATGGGCTTCGAACCCGATTGCCTGCCCGGACTCGCCCACGATCTTGGCCATAGGTATTAGGAACTGACCTGCGTTGCTTCCAACGTCGTAGAACACGTCGCCGGCACGAAGCGTCTTTTCCAGGGCCTCAATGAAATCCATCTCGTCCGAGTAGCAGGACTCGAGGGTCCGAAACTCCGTGCCATCCGGGGCCGCGAACATGACTTCCACGGCCCCCGCTCTACGACGAATCACTCCGTCCAACGGCCCGCGCAGCCAGTATTCTAGAGATTTGAGCGGGGCGGCGACGTGGAGGCGCCTCGCGAACTCTACCAACCGCGGGTTATGGGTCAGATATTGCAGTGTACTCACGGCATCTCCCGCTTGGATCAGTCAGCGCGTCTCGCTTCCCCCGTTCTGAGCCAAAGTCTGATTTGATGTTTTTCCTCTCCGTCTAGGAGGTAACGCCAGGCGCCGAGCAAGAAGCCCGAAGCCATAAGCAGGGCCAAGAAGGCCTCGGGGACGACCGTCTGGTTCGAGGCGCGAAGGGCCGCCAGCCCGGCCGCCAGGCCCGCCAACGTCAGCAGAGTGCGCATCAGATCCGTCCTGGCAAGGAGGCGCGCCGGGGTACGCGTCAACCAGCAGGCGCACACAGTAAGAAGAAGGAAGTGGACGCTGACTCGGATGGCCCAGGCGAGCGCTGCCCCGGCGAGCCCAAACCGACTCACCAGAAACCAGGCAAGACCTCCGTAGAGGGGGGTCTCGACCAGGTACAGCTTCGCGGGCAGGTCAGGCCGACCAGTCCCCTGCAAGAGATTGAAAGGCACGAAGCCGAGGGAGTTGAGCGGCACCGCGAGGAGCAGGATTTGGAGGGGGAGAGCCCCTTCGGCCGCGAACTTCGGCCCCACCCAAAGCGTGAGGACAGGGCGGGCACAGAATGCAGCAACCAGACTTGCCGGCCCCATGACGAGCATAAGCCACTTCAGAGACCGGACAAGGGCATTCCTGATCCACTCACCATCTCCCCTTCCGGCGGAAGTGCTGAAAGCGGGGAAGAGCGTGTCCGTGAAGCTTCCCGGAAGTACCGATAGTCTGCTCGAGATCATGTAAGCGGGCGTGTAGAAGGCGAGCGCGGATACGGAAAGGAGGGCGCCGATGAGGAACCGCTCGAGATAAACCAGGATCGGGGTGACGCTGGCGGAGACCGTAACCCAACCGCCAAATCCTAACAGGCGGCTTATGAGCGAGCGGTCAAAGGTACAGCGGCCTCCGAGCTCCGGGCAGACTCGCAGGCAGAAAACGAAGTGGGCCGCAAGTGCCGAGACCCGGCTGATCATCAGGAGCAGCACAATGCCCGGAAGGCCGAATCCGAACATCAACGCCCCGACGGGTATGACGTACCAGAGGAGGGCCGTAGGGACGCCGATGACGTTCGCGAGGTCAAACCTCTGAAAGGCAGCCAGCACTCCTTTCAACGAGCCGGTGGCGAAGTTGATCGGAAAAGAGACTGCCAGAATAAAGAATACCCAGAGGGCCTCGGGGCGCAGCGGGGGAGGTATCTTGAGGAGGTGGTGGACCAGGGCAGGCGAAGCGGCGGCCAAGAGAAGCCCCGCCACAAGACCCGTGCCCGTCTGGGTGGCGAGCGCGGTCCAGACCATGGCGGGGAGGTCCTCGGTGCGGCCCTGGCCCAGAAGCTCGGCCACAAACTTGGTGGTGGCGGGACCGATCCCCAGATCGAAAAGCGCGAAGTAGCCCAGCACGATCCAAACTAGTGCCAGGATGCCGAAGCGATCGGGGCCCAGGTGTTGGATGACGTAAGGCGTGGTGACCACGCCTACTACGAGCGGCACCACTTGGCCGACGATGTTAAAAGCGGTATTGCGGGCGATGGCCTTGCCGCCCAAGTGGAAGGCCGGTCGGGCAAGCGGCTGAGCCGGGATTTCAACAGTGGCCATGGCATCTTCCTAATCCCGGGATTGGCCGCACGTCGACCCAGTCCATGTTCGGGGGGACGATCCAACCGCGGTCGTCGTTGGAGGCGTGGAAGCTACGATCGAAACCGCTGCCCTCCAGGTGGGAGACTAAGTCTTCCTTTGAGTTCATCGTCCACAGATCACAATGGTAGTCTACTAGCATCATGCGGATGCGACGGAGGACGTCCCGAGGCGTAGAGAGAAGGATTGGGAATTCCGCACCTTCACAATTCATTCGCACGAAATTGCACTTCTCGGTATGGGTTTTTTCGAAGAACTGCTCCAAGCTGCAGCAGCCCACCGTCTCGCTGTGGTAAGACTGTTGGTGCACCGTCGAGTGGCCCCAGTTATGGGAGTCCTGGTAAAGGGCGCAGAGACCTTCTCTGTCGGAAATTGCAAGGTGATGCGTTATGACGTTCGCGGACCCGTTTAAAGCGGCATTGATTCGGAGAAGATTAAAGGTCTCGCCACAGGCCTCTATTGCGCGGACGGCGCCGTGGGGAACTTTCGAGGCAGCGAGGACTGCGAACGTTCCGATACGCGCGCCGATGTCGACTATGATGTCGCTCTCACGCGGGTGGTAGCCGGGGACACGCCAGAAGTACATGTCGTCGTGGGAACTAGCCTCCAGGACCCACTCATCGGCGGTCCCTTGTCGATAGGCGAATTCAAAACCATTGAACGAACCGATTTTGAGCGGCGAGGGAGACTCGATTCCCTTGGCCTTGAAAAGGCGGAAGAGTGCACCTTTTACGACTGCCCGCAACCTGCGCGGAAGGAGTCGTCGATACGTGAGCCTAAGAAACTCTGGGAATGTCATGTGAATTAAGATAGAAACCGATCTTGTTTAGCGCCGGAAAAGGAAGGGGAGGAAGACGAAGCCCGGGCAGGCCCCGGAGACGATTTCGCTGTGATTGCCGGTGATCTGGCGGAGACCCAGAGCCGCCAACACTTGAAATCAAGACCCTACCGCATTCTCGACAGGCTTGACAGTTCGGCGTGCAGAGTTTACCTCACCGCGGGACGTTGAATAACCGCTTGCACCCCGAGGTGAAACCCTACTGCGGCTGCGTCGGGCTTGCCGCTTCAGCATTGAGCGTCGCCGGCGGATCGTAGTGCAGGAGAACAAACGTCCCCTCCTGGGCGACAGGCTTCCAGCCGTATTTCTCCGGGCGATCGCCCAAGTAGGCGCGAATGTACGCCGGCCAGTCGCAAAGCCACCGGGCGTGCACTTCCGGCAAGTACTCCCACATTCTGGTTTGGAATTCGAGAGCGCGCGGGTTCACCTTCCCGTCCAGATTAACCACCCCGCTGCGGAAGTACCCGAGAGTGCCTGACTGCCCGGCAGCGACTGTATCTCCGGGTGTGGCATATCGTTCAACCAGCTTCACCTGCTCGCGAAGAAAGCAGTTGGGTACAGGACGGCCATGCAACAGCGAGGCTGTCAAGACGAGAACCGGGGCAATTGAAAAGAGCGCGGAGGCGGTCGCGATCCTCGGCAGCTTGCGCCAAGCGGTGGCGGCCGCCGACCCGAACACGAAGATCGCGACCAGAGTCAACGGCGCCATGTACCGGGTGTAGAAGTGGACCGCCCAGGACGACAGTCCGTACCACGCCGCCAAAGCGGCAACTGAGGTCGCAAGCCAGCGAACGAACTCGAGCGTGCGCCTCGCCACCTCACCTCTCGAGTTCCGGCCGGAGAAGAACTGCTGAACTGCCGCACGGTACCTGAAGCCGGCTCCAACTACGCAAAGCAAGAATAGAAGGCGAACCGCTGCGCCGAGGCTGCGGTCAAAATGGACCTCGGTGAACACCCACGGAACGAGATTACGCAGCAGCGCTGCGGCAACGCGCTCCCATCTGTAAGCGGAAACGGCCCAGGCCTGCTCCGCTCTTCCGCTGCTGGGCGTGAGCGAGTGGAATCTCACGAGGTTATTGAGCCACCACGCGGAGGACGCGACAGAAGATATACCGGCCAGCTTGAAGAATCGGCTCGCCCACTGCCGCCAGTTTATTTGCCTCTGCGGGAGCCACCGGCCGATGCAGACGGCCACTACGAAGAAGGCGGCATCGATTCGCGCCAGCACAATCAATCCGAGCAGGAGGGCGAACAGAACGGACTTCCAAAACGATTTCTCCCAGTTGAGTTGATGACAGCGCCAAGCCAAAGCGTACAGGAAAAGCAAAGCGCCAGTCTCCAAACCGTTGAAGTGGTCCATAAGAATTAAAGGAGCCGAAAGGTACAAGGTTGCCGTGACCCACGGGGTCAGACGCGCCCGGGGTTCATCGCCCGAACCCAGGAAGTCGCGCACAATCTGACCCATAACGACAGCGGTTGCTAAATACAAAGCCCAGGAAAGCCCCAGAACCAACCGAATGGCCAGAATCCTGTCACGCCCGGCAATAGCAAACAGGGGGACACAGGCAAAAACAAACAGGGGCTGAAACCCGTTCGTCGGCGTCGAGCCGTCAATGGTCACACCTTTGCCCTCGGCGATATTGCGAGAAATGCTGAGGGCGTAATATGCGTCTTCGGTGACAGGGCGGTCCACGACCGATCGGGCCGGACGAAAGGCAAATGAGAGGGGAAAGATCGCAAGTAATGCCACCACCACTTTAAGCGTCCGCGCCAGCCGGAGTGATGGATCTGCGCCCGCATTGGTGGAAAAAGTACTTCTCATGATTCAAACTTCAGGACGCCGCTCAGTTCGAGCACCGCATACAGCGCAAACTGCGGGCCGTACAGCATCGAGCGGCGCCAGCAGCGCCGTGGCTCACGGATGAGCCGCCAAAGCCACTCAAATCCGTGCTCCCTGATCCATCGCGGCGCCGGGGCGACACTCCCGCTCAGGAATTTGGCCGCCGCTCCCACGGCGATGACGATGGGCACATGGAGCTTGTGCCGGTTCGCAAAGATCCACCGCTCTTGCTTCGGAAGCCCCAGACACACCCAAAGCACGTGGGGCTTGGCGTCGTTGATCCGCCAGATTATTTCGTCATTCTCTTCTTCGCTCAGCGGTCGGAAAGGAGGTGAATAAGCCCCCGCAATGGGCATGTTGGGAAACTTCCCGCGAAGTCTTGCCGTAAGCTGCTCCAGCACCTCAGGCGTGTCGCCGAAAAAGTAGCTGCTATAACCTCGTTGGTTGGCCAGCCCGCAGAGCTCCCACATCAAGTCCGCTCCGCGCACCTGCCGTGGCTCAAGCGAGAGGCGGGCCGCGGCGGCGCGCGCCGTCCACTTGCCGTCCGGAACCGAAAGAGCCGCTGACTCGAGGACCTGCCTGAACTCCCGATGCTTGAATCCCTCCATGATGCCGTGCGAGCTGGTTACGGCAATCCACCGCCCGCCTGCGCCATTTTGAAGCCAGCCCTCTATCACGTGTACTACATCCTGCAAACCCAGCACGTGCACGGGGACTCCGAGCACGCGCGCGCAAGGAATGTTGCATATAGGCATGATGCTTTGTATCGCTAGCCTTCAGGCCGATACCGTGAGTACGCCGGCCTGAAGGCCGACGCTTGAAGGCGTCAAAGGGAGGGGCGGGATTGCGTAAAACCTTTCGACAGCAATCCTTCAGCAGGCCAGGCAGCTGTCGAAGTCGCCGCCCTGGCATATCGCCGTTGACGCAGTCGCGGAACCTTGGCTTCCCGGAGCTCCCACCGACCCGTGAACGTCACCGCGAAGGATAACAGGACCAGGCGCATGTCGAGCCAGAAGCTCTGCCGCCGCGCATAAAGCAGGTCATAGCGGAGCTTATTGCGGCGCGAAATCTCGCTATGCCCGTAGACTTGGGCCAGTCCGGTCAGTCCGGGCCTCACCCGGTGACGCAAATCGAAGCGAGGAATCTCGGCACGGAACTTCTTCACCAGCTCCACCCATTCTGGCCGCGGGCCGACGAAGCTCATATCGCCCCGCAGGATATTCCAAAGTTGCGGGAGTTCATCCATCGCCGTCGCTCGCAGAACCTTTCCCACCTTCGTAATTCTGGGGTCGTTGGCCACCGCGGCCGCCACGCCCCACTTCCGGTCGGAGTCGGGAACCATAGAGCGGAACTTCAGGCCCGTAAACACTCGTCCGTCTTTCCCCACTCGCGGTTGCCGATAAAAAACCGGCCCGCCGTCGTGGAGCTTTACGGCCAGCGCGATGATTCCCCAGAGGGGCAGCGATACAATGAGCCCAAGAGCAGAAAACAGTATGTCAAAACCCCGTTTGATCATGATGTAATCAAGAGCCTGCGGCAGGACCGAACAGACCATGTATCGACGCCAGTATGGCTTTGCGATGCCAATCAAAGTTCAGTTCGTCCTGCAGCCGGCCTACGAAAGCGATCCCCTTTGCCCTTTCAAAGGCCGTTTCGATAAGGCTGTCCGGGAGCCGCCCGGTAAGTTTTCGGGCAAGATACCCCGTCCACAACTCGGTGCCGAACGCAGTCTTCCAGTAGTGTTCGAACTGGCCTAACGTCCGAACGCTGAAGTCGCCCTTGCGAAAGGCGCGAAGGATGACTTCGGCAGCCATTTCGGCCGAGAGCAGGCCGAAGTAAATTCCGCCTCCCGTCGAAGTCTTCACGTGCACGGCGGCTTCGCCGATGGCTACGACGCGTTCCGCCACGCAGTTTCCCACCGGCATCTGCCCGATGGCCTTCTGCCGGATTTTGGCCTCGCCGTTCCGCAGTGCAGGCGCCACTCGTTGCAACAACGCGTTGAAATAGGGCCGCGGGTTTTCCAGACTCATTAACCCCACGCGCACGCGGCCGTGCCCCAACGGTATCTTCCACCCGAAGGCGCCGGGCGCAACGGACTTCCCCACATATATCTCTGTGGGGTTCAAAGCGCCGTCCTTGCCCAGTGGGATGTCAGCTTGCACGGCCCGTAAGTATTCGCGAGGCTTCACAAGTCCCAGCGCTCCGTTCAGTGTTCCGCCCACCCCGGATGCTATCACCGCGACTCTCGCTCCGATTTTTTCCCCCGCGCCAAGCCGGGAACGGAACTGTAAAATCGTCCCATTATCTTCGCGCGCCACACTTTCGACCAACCGGCCGGAACGCAACTCGGCGCCAGCAGCACGTGCCAGGCCAGCCAAGTCGCGATTGAATTCCGCTTTGTCGACGACGCGGGCCAGCGGCGTCGGCGAACGGTATTCCAAGCTTCTTCCCGCCGGCGAAACTGCCCGCATACAGTAAATACGGTTCAGAACTGGCCGCGACGGCAAGCCAAAACGTTTAAAGGCCTCTTCCCCGATTACACCCGAACAGACCGCGTTATCGCCTACCTTCTCTTGGGCATCAAGCACTGTGACATCCAAGCCGGCTGAGGCCAATCGGTAAGCCGCATATAACCCTGCCGGCCCCGCTCCGATCACCGCTACATCGCGCATCAGCATTGGATTACCTCGCGCCAAGCGCATTTTCCTCGTGTCTTCCCTCAACTACGAATTAATCGTTGGAAAGCTCAACCGGCGGCACGCCCAGAGGCGAGATACGCCGATTTCGAAAATCAAGGCTAGAGCTTCCAGGTTGCGGCCCGTTGCGGCGTTGTCCCGATCAGAGGGATGAGCCGTTTTGAGTCGCTTGTCCGTTACCGATCACCGGCAGAATTCAAGTCAGGAGTTGTTGACGCCGAGGGCTCTCGGGAATAGTAATAACCGTAATACTTATAACGTGAAGTATAGTAACCGTCCACCCGGTCATCCAGCTTGTTGAGGACCGCGCCCAAGGTCTTGGTACCGGCCCGGTCCAGGATTTGACGAACTCGATGCAATGCGCCGCGCGACGTTGAGCCACTTTCCACAACCAGCACCACCCCATCCGCCAGGGTCGAGAGGAGGATTCCGTCGGTTACCAGCAACAAGGGAGGCGAGTCGAGCACGATGTGCTCGAAGCGCTGGCGCAACTCACTCACCAGCCTCCCCATGGCCGGGGAGGAAACCAGTTCGGCGGGATTGGCGGGAATGGGACCTGAGGGCAGCACTGAAAGATTGGGCAGCGCCGTGAATGACCTGAGCGCCGAATCGATCCCCTGCCCGCCGGCGAGGTAGCTGCTCAATCCGTTTCCCTCGCTCTCACCATTTCCCATCCCCATGGCTCTCAACACGGTTGGCTTCCGCAGGTCTCCGTCAACCAGCAGCACGCGGCCGCCCCGCTGGGCCAGCGCCAACGCCAGGTTGACTGAAGCGAAGGTCTTCCCTTCACTGGGATGCGCGCTCGTGACGAGCAGCACTTGCGGCGGCTGGGGGGAACTGGATAGCAGAATTGAAGTGCGCAAGACCCGGAAGGACTCCGCCATTTCCGACCCGGGGGCATTCATAATTGCCAATCCCGGGCTACCATTGCCCGGTGGTTTCAGAGCTCCACGGGCGAAGTATCGGCCATAGCGGCCGCGTGATCTCGTCCCTAGCGGAATGACGGCTAAGGTGGGAATCCGAATCTGGTTTTCTATGTCTTCCGCGGTCTTGACCGTGCGATCCAGTCCCTCTCGGATAAACGCCAGAGTTACTCCCAGGATTAACCCCACCAAAAGCCCGACAGCGATGTCCACTCGCTTGTCCGGACGGATAGGCGTGGCCGGCACCAGTGCAGCATCGGCCAAGCGAACGCTGGTGGCGCGCAAGCTCACCGAGACCGTGGCATCCTTGAGGCGCTTCAACAGTTCATCGTAAAGCTGCTGATTGGTTTCGAAGTCCCCCTTCAGGATGGTGTACTTGATGAGCAGCTGGTTTAGTTTTTCCACCTGGGTTCTTTGCGCGGAAACGTCCTGGGAGAGGAGCTGCTCGCGCCGCACGGCGGTGCGATAATCGCTTTCAATCCGCTCCATGATCCGCTTGCGCTCGCGGTCGATCAGCTCTTCGACTTCGTTGATCTGATTGCCCAGTTGCTTGACCTTGTAGAAGTTCGGGCCATACTGAGAAGTGGCCGCGGCATACTCGGTGTGGAGTTCAGCGTTTTTCGACTCCAATTGCCCCAGCAGCGCGTCCTCCGCAAGGACGGCCGCCTCGGCATTGTTGTTCCGCGCCGAATCGTAGACCGATTGCTTGTTGGCACGTTCGACCTGCGCAGCGGTCAAATCGGTGCTCAACTGGGCCAGTCGTTGTTGCACCACGTTCTCTTTGTCACCCAAGTTAGTGATCGAGTATTCCCGCTCGTAGTCCACCAGCGCCTGCTGGGCTTTCTCCACTTTGGCCTTGAGTTCATCGAGTTGCTGCTCCATCCAGGCCGAAGCCTGCCGGGTGGTTTCGTACTTGGAGCGGAAGTTAGCCTCGACATAATTCTTGACCAGCGTGTTGGCCACCCGCGCCGCCAGGTTCGAATCCACACTCTCGAAGCTGACTTCCACCAGCCGGCTCTCAGTAAGCAGTTCGATGTGAAGGTGCTTCTTGAAACTCAGGATCAAGTTGGCGGGAGTTGCCACCGTCGAACGGCTGGTGCTCACCGGCCAGAGATCTGCTCCCACCCCGAGTTCGGGGTTCCCATTTGCCAGCCCCAGTTCCTGCATGGTTTGCCAAGACAGGTTGTTGTTTTGCAAGAGATCGACCTGCGTTTGGAGAAACGCCGCGTCGGTCGCCCCGCTGGGGCCCAGCTCGTTGAGCGTCTGCAGGGCAGGCGTCTCCGCCTGCACCTCCATCCGCGCCGTCGCCCGGTATATCGGCTTCATTCGGTAAACAACCACCGTCACGAGAAGTGTGACGAGGAAAGCGGCAGCGAAAACGGTGCTGCGGCGCTTTCTCAGAATCTCCCAGTAGCTCTGGAAGGAGTACGCCTCGGATCCCGCTGGATCGAGGTCCGTAACCGGGTAACCGGAGTACCCCAGACGATCCGAAGAAACCGCGTTCACAGGAATCAGCTTGTCATTTTCCGCCATTGTTCCCTATTCCCTAATACGGTAACCGCCAAATCGACGTGTACACCGCAGTGTTAACGATGGTATCGAGCGTCCTCTTGGCCCCGCTCTCAGGCACGTAAAGAATATCGCTGTCCAGCAGCGGTTGATCCGGAGCCCGGTTCGACAAGATCTTCTTGAGATCCACCGGGACTTCCCGCTTTCCGCCCGGAGCACCCGATTCCTTGCGGATGATAACAGCACGGGCAGGCCTCCCTTCGTGGGTGAAATTGCCCGCCAAAGCAATGGCCCGAAGCACCGTCATCTGCTCCTGATTGTTGGTGAGGATGAAACCCCCCGCCCGATTCACCGCACCGAGAACGTAGACTATTCCTGCCCGCTCGACCGT
>Ga0187879_10003079_pt1 | contig 11246 bp, 10 predicted proteins | sample June2016WEW_19_1_FD_132423 | JGI IMG/M metagenome (GOLD analysis project Ga0187879, IMG submission 132423) | Peatland microbial communities from SPRUCE experiment site at the Marcell Experimental Forest, Minnesota, USA - June2016WEW_19_10 | ecosystem: Environmental > Terrestrial > Soil >... | reverse complement strand
GGAAATCATCGACCGCAATCTGGACGCAAGGGTTTCGAGCACCGGATGCCTGAAGCAATGCGAGCACGGACCGGTGATGATCGTTTATCCCGAAGGCCAGTGGTATGGCGAGGTGAACGAAGAGAAGATTGACGAAATTCTCGACGCGCTCGCAGAGGGCCGCGTCGCGGAAGGCGCGCTCGCCTAGGAACCGGCGGGAGACACGAGAGAGAAGATGAAAGCCAGCAGCGAGGGTGTATGGATCATCGACACTACGCTACGCGACGGCGAACAGGCCGCGGGCGTGGTTTTCTCGCGCGACGAGAAGCTTGCGATCGCGCACGCTCTCTGCCAACTCGGCATCCCCGAATTGGAATGTGGCATTCCCGCCATGGGAGAGAGCGAACGCGAAGACATTTGCGCCTTACTGGCGCTGGGCTTGCCCATCCGATTGACCGGCTGGTGCCGGGCAACGGCTCATGACGTCGAGAGCGCTCGCGCCTGCGGACTGCGTTCCGTTCATATCGCATTTCCTGTCTCGCACACCCAGTTATGGACAATCGGCAAGACGCGTGATTGGATCGCGGAAGAGTTGCCGCGCATTGTACTTAAAGCGCGTGCCCGCTTCGATCACGTATCCGTCGGCGCCCAGGACGCCTCGCGCAGCGAACTGAACTACCTGCGCGAGTTTGTCGCTCTAGCCTGCGGAAGTGGCGTCAATCGGGTGCGTATAGCGGACACGGTGGGCAGATGGAATCCAATCGAGACCCATGAGGCATTCCGTAATCTTCGCGATGTTGCCGGTGACACTTGCCTGGAGTTTCATGGCCATAATGACCTTGGAATGGCGACGGCGAACACGATCAGCGCTGTCCAAGGGGGAGCCGATTGCGTCAGCGCCACGGTGAACGGCTTGGGAGAGCGCGCCGGCAATGCCGCGCTGGAAGAGGTAGCCATGGCCCTCCGCCACTCTCTTCGGCTGGATCTGCCGCTGAGAACAGAGCATCTTGACGGCTTATGTGCCCTGGTGGCACAAGCCTCGGGCCGGAGCATCCCCACAAACAAGCCAGTCACCGGCCAAGCAGCTTTCCTCCACGAATCCGGGATCCATTGCAGCGGGATGTTAAAAGACAGGAAGGCTTATGAACTTTTCCCCCCGGGCGAAGTAGGGCGGCCTCAGCCGGACTTCGTCATCGGCAAACATTCCGGTTCTGAAGCGGTGGTTAATGCCCTGGCGCGGCAAGGGATTCTTGTGAGCCGGAAAGAAGCCTCAGAAATGCTGCCCGAAATTCGCCGCCGCTGCGTAGGGATGAAATCGCCACTGCAGGTGACGGAACTGGCGAACCTCTTCAGGACGCCACGAAGCCAAGCATGAAGTTGCGGGCGTGGGATAGAATCGATTTCAACCGGGTCATCATTACACAAACCACTCTCACGCAAAGAGGGCGAGCACGCTCGATGATAAATTCTGTCTCCATTAACCACAAAGAACGCAAAGAGTACCCGCACGCTTGTCACATCGCCAAGTGTCTAAATCCTGGCCGCTATCAACTCTACGCGGTGATTGGCTCGGACGAACTCCCTGACTGGGAGGGCCAAGCGATTTGTTCGAAACACCTGGTGGAAGAAGCTCGGCATCGCCCAGAAATTTTGATGTCGCTGATTGATGCTCTTATTGATGCCATGGAAGAGCATCAGATGTTATAACTATTCTTCCAGACACGCTTTCGCTTCAGTATTGGCGGCGATGTGATGCCCTCGGCCTTGGGTCAGCTCGGCGTCAGCTTTCGCCCAGAATCGCCGGGGCACGCTCAGAACTCCAACCGCGCCTGAAAAGCGATCATGCGTGGACTGCTATCGCCACCCAAACCGACGCCCAGCAAGCCGGTCGGCGGAGAGGTCGTGTACGTGAGCGCTCCAAATCCACTCTGCGTGGAAGGATTTCCTGGAATGCCGGCCTGCACCATGTTTGGAAGCGCAAAATTCGGATGATTGAAGACATTAAAGAACTGACCTTCAAATCGCAGTTTCACATGCTCGGTCAAGGGAAACCATTTTGTCAGATAGAAGTCACTCCAGAGGAAATCGGGACCGCGAAGGGCATTACGGCCGAGGTTTCCGAATTGGCAATTCTGCGGGCTGTCGCCGCCATAGCACTGCCCTGTACTCGGATCAACCGCCGATACAAATGCGTCCGGATTAAGCCACTGAATCGTGCCCAGTGGAGTAGCGGGAAGGTTGCAGTGGCGGCAATAGGGATTCACTCCTGGCACAAGGCTGGCGAACTGCGGCCCGCTGCCCTGCACAATGCCGTTTCCGTTTGCTGAATAAGGCGTGCTCAGCACCGAGAACGGAACCCCGCTGTGCCAAAACGCCGTTCCAGAAATCTGCCAGCCGTTGAGCGCGTAGCCCAGCGAATGACTGCGCACTCTGACCGGCAACTGATACACATACTGCGCGTTGAGATTGTGCCGGATGTCATAGTCGCAAGGACCATAGTCGCGGGCCAGGTTTCCCGGCAGAGGCGAGAGAATCCCTCCTGCGGAAAACGGAAGGAACCCTCCGTTCGAGACCGTATCCATGCAACGGCTCCAGGTGTAGTTGACCTGTCCTTGCAAGCCGAGGCCGAGCCGCTTCATCGCGGTCAGTTGGAGACCGTTGTAGTGGCTGTTCGCGCCGGTGGAGAACTGCGTCACCGCGCCGAATCGTGGATCGGTAGGATGAATGGGGAATGGAGCAAAACATCCTTGGCACACGGTCTGGTAGCCGTTGACTTGGGTTGAGTACGGCTGGTTTACGGCCCGCGTGCCCACATATTGCGCTTTCAGGCTGGCCGTCGTTCCGACTTGATGTTCCATTCCCAGGCTCCACTCCATGAAATACGGCGCGTGGAGTTTGCCATCGGGAATGGCTGTGATCGCCACCGGCGGAAGAGAAGACTTGCCCTGGGGAAATCCCGAAGTAAAAGTCTGATTTGCGGCAATGATTGCGTCCACTGCGCTGTTCGTCATTCCGGGCGCGATGCCTGCGCAACCGACTACCGGGTCGCAGCCCGCGGATCCCTTTTGGCCCACGCTGCCGAGCAGTCCTCCTTGGAACGTCTTATCGTATGGAGGATTGGCGCCGATCAGGTCAGCCACCGTGCCGGGCAAGATGTCGCTGAAAATCCCAAAGCCGGTGCGGAGCACGGATTTCGGCTCAAATTGCCACGCAATCGCCGTTCTCGGTTGCAGAATGGCCACCGGTGTGGACGAAAACAGATGGCCGAGATGGGTTTGGATGGCCTGGTTCAGCGGTTGATTGACGTCATGGAAGATGGAACCGAAGGAGCCTCTAAGACGGGCGACTTGATCATGCGGGTTCAATGGATTGGAGTTGAAGGTGTCGCGCAGGCCGAACGTCCAGGTCAGGGTGCGGGTCACTTTCCAGGTGTCTTGCGCGTAAACATCGAGGTTGAGAAAGTTGAAGGGCTCATTTGCGTTCGAAGGGAAAGTCGTCGAGGCGGTGTTGGCTACTCCATAGATAAATTGCTGCAAGTTCGCGTAGGTCACGGTGGGAACCGTGCCTTCTCCAAAGTCGTAGTCGTTCAGGCGGAAGATACGGGTATTGGTTCCGAACCGCAGTTCGTGAGCGCCACGGCTCCAGGCGAGATTGTCGTTGATGAAAAAGCGGGATGCGCGCCGGCCTTGAATCCAGGTGTTGTCAAGCCCTCCCAGAGGTGTGAAGGCATTCGCGCCGCTGCCCTGCAACACGATGGGGAACACCGAAAGTGTCTTCTGAAGGTTGCTTGGTCCAAACAGGCTCTCGTACCAGGAGAATGCCGGATTAAAGTAGTTCACCAAGCTCTGCGAGAAGACGTGCGTGTATCCCGCGGCAAGCGAGTAGAGAGGCTGAGGGGAAAACGCATTGAACACCGGGTTGATGGGGTCCGTCCACGCGGCTTGCAGACCGGTGTCCGACTGAAGGCGAAGCCAGGCCGTATCTTTCTCGTTGATGTTGTAGTCGACGCGAACCGTCTGCACCTGCTCATGGTCGTCGCTGGAATGCGAGACGCTCTGGCGGTTGGCGCAACCGTTTCCATTCGGCGGATTGCCCGGTGCCGGGGTGCCGTCCGAATTGAAAGGACACCAGAGTACCTGGGTGGGTGTGCCGCTTGCATTTCCGTAGAGCTTGAAAATCTGCTGATAAAAATCCACCTCCTGGGGCGCGGCGGGGTAGCAATTCTTATTTGGCCCGCTAGACGCGCAGCCGGTTGTTTGACCTGAGTTAAGTTGCCCGAGGACGTATGCTTGGAACAGCGCACTGGGACTGGGAACAATCGTGGGCGTGACGATGGGCAGAGCGATCCGAACCCATTCGCTGTCAAAGAAGAAAAAGAGTCTGTCGTGCGCAATCGGACCGCCCACACTACCCCCAAAATGATTCACGGTTGATCTGGGCTTGTGGTTCCCCGGCGTCGCATTGGTGAAGTAGTCCGCCGCATTCAGTAGCGAGCCATTCCACAGTTCATAGAGATTCCCGTGAAACCGATTCGTGCCAGACTTGGTGACGTAGTCGATTTGGGATGCTCCATACCGTCCTTGATCTACGGAATAAGAAAGAGTGTTGACGGTCACTTCTGCAATCGAGTTCAATCCCAGGACCAGGTTGGTGGAAAGGCCGCTGTTTAGATTAGTGAGCGGATCGTTCGTTTCTAGCCCGTCAACGATGTAGCCGTTGGAGAGGGCGGGCAGTCCGTTAAACTCTACGTTGCCATAGCCGTTTGTGCCGCCGACGAAGTCGTTGCTGCTACCCGCCGTATTGATGAGGGCTCCGGGTGCGAATTGCAGAGGGTAGGTCAGGTCGCCGCCCGGATTCGGCAAGTCCTCCAGTGCCGGCGCATCCAGGGTCGTGGATGTGTTTGCGTTTTCCGGATTGATCAGTGGAGCCTCGCTGCTAACCTCAACCGTCTCATTGGATCGGGCCACCCTTAGCGTAAAATCCACGGTTTGCTTCTGTCCCAAGCCCGAAACGACATTGTCATTTTGCCCCGGATCGAAGCCTCGCGCTTCCACTGTGACCGAATAGGTACCCGGCTTCAACTGCGCGAAGTTGAAGCGACCTGCATCATCGGTCTTGGCGGTACGCCTCAGTCCGGTCTCAGGATTGGCGATGGTCACGGTGGCGCCCGGTACGACGGCGTTGGTTGTGTCTCGAACTTGGCCAACAATGGCACTCGTAGTTTCGCCTTGCGGCAACGCCTTTACCGGGAGAAGACAGGCCACCATCAACATAAGAAACGCAAAGTGCGCTGCCCGCGCCATGAATACTCCACCCATTTGCCCTAAAGCGGCAATGTGTCCCTGGTCTGATCTATTAACCGGCGATTATCCTATTCAGTTAACCACAGTTAACACAAACGAGCAAGGACGGAAGAGGGGGGACTGAGCAACCTCGGCGATTGTGTCCGAGCACGGGCTAAACGGAAGTTGTGCCTGCGGAGGTACTCTGACACTCGTCAGCACAGCATAGGAAGGCCGCGGTCGCAAAGGAGGCGGCCGGTTCTGTCAGATCACGTTTCTGTCGCGTAGACATCGATCAAATGACGCACCATCGGTTCCCCGGAAAGATAGCTGTATATTCGCCCTTCCAACTCACGGTCGGCCTGGGTTTGCCTCTCATGCTGACGCAGGTGCTCTGCCCAAGAGTTCACCAGAAATATCTCCAGATAACGATCCGCGACTTCAGTATCGCGGAAGATTGCCCACTGATAAGCGCCATCGCGACGCCGGATCCGGCCGTATTCATGCATCGCATCCACAAATTCTGCTGTCCGTTTGGGAATGACGGCGTATTCGATGGTAACTAGTACTGGTCCCTTCTCAACATCAGCCCCAACTTCCCCGATGACGACGGGCATGCGCCAGTGGTTCCAGGGACTCAGATCCGCGGTCGAATCGGGAAGTTGCGCGAAAAGGGCAATTGCTGCGGTGGCGATTGTCCCCCATTCCAGCGTAGACAAGCGCGGTTCCAACGCCTGATCGTTGCGCGACCGCACCCCAAGCCGCGGTCCCGAGCGCATAACTCCCCTGATAAACCAGAATGAAGATGGCGAGGACTCGTGCTCTTACCCAATCAGGCGCCGGGTTCTGGACAAGGGCATTGATAAGGGAAATGAAGATGACCCATGCCGCACCGCCGACCAACATAACTGCAGCCAGCGTGCTCAATCTGTGCAACCCACTCATCGCCAAAATCACTAACCCCAAGCTCACGACGCCCGTCGACTAGGATTGATATTGCATCAATCGGTATTCTTTAAAGGCAGCCTTCCCCCTTTCCCCAGAGTCACGTGACCCTGCCGCAGGTTTTGTTTCAGCACCAAGTGTCAAAGGGGCGCTGCTATTTCTTCCGCACAATCGCGGCATCTTCCATACTGGCCTGCTTGTTCCACCCGTGGAAACGCGAGAAGTCACCCGCATTCCATGCCTCGCGCAGTCCAGGAGTACTCAGATCCCAGTCTGGGCGGATTTCACTCGTCACGGCGCGCAGATCGTGCCAAAGATCGATGACCGACGGACGGCCCCAGAACCAGTAGCCGTTATAGATGCTGTGGATGACGAGGCCAGGCTTGAGCACGAGCGTATGCGGGATCATCGGATTATGCTCGGGGTCGGTGTACTCCTGGATGTCGAGATCCTTCTGAATGGCTCGGTCGGGGTCCGAAAGGAAGGTCCATTCGGCTCCGACCGATGCTCGAAACTCCTGGAGCGTGTGGTGGTCGTCGGTAGAAATCGTGGCGATCTGCGTGTACGCCACCGCAATCTTGGGATAAAACGCGGCGAGTTCCAAATGCTGCTGGTGCTCCTTTGGGCAATAGTGGCCGCGCGCAAGCGTGAGGATTAGCGGATCCTCGCCCTGTAGCTCGCTTAGCTTGCACGGTTTGCCCGTGTGATCGGGCAGTTCGTAGTTGGGGAAAATGCCTCCGGGCACAATATCAGAACGCATGATTCGACTCCTCCCGTTTCTCTCAAAGATCTTCTCTTAAAGATCCAAAGTGACACCCGCGTTTGGCTGGGAGCAGCATACGAGCACGTTCCCGGGAGCGGGCCTCTCCAGCGGCTCAGGGTTGTAAGTAATCGATCCATCAATCAGACCAGTCATGCAGGTATGACAGACCCCAATCCGGCACGACCATCTGACCGGAACATCGCACGCTTCCGCCAGCTCAAGCAAGCTCCCGAATTTCGGATCCCAAGCGGCGGTAATCCCGCTACGCGCGAATGAGACTGGGGGGCCAGATCCGGGTGGCCCTTGTGGCAGGTGAGGAGTGTGATCAATCTGCGCCATACCAGGGGTAATAGCCTCGAGAGAACCGAAGATCTCCGTGTGCACATTCCCCGCGAGCACACCCCAGTTTCGCAGCCCATCGCGCATGTTCTGCAAGAATGAAGAGGGGCCACACAGATAGAAGTCGCTACCCTGTGAAACGCCAATTCTCTCTAGCAACCCTGTGTCAATGTGCCCGGGAGCATCGAAGTCTGCCCCGACTTGGTCGATGGCAGCGGGCCTGCTGTACACGATGTATCCTCGTCCGCGAGAGAGCTGTTTCAGTAATGAACGCGATTCTTCTGCAAATGGGTGGTCGACGCGATTGCGCGCTCCATAGATCCACCAGACTTCTCGTTGCGATCTCTCAGCGGCGAGTGAGTGCAGCATCGACATCACGGGCGTTGCGCCCACTCCAGCGCTCAGTAGAACCACAGGATTCTGGCCCGGACGCAGAGTAAAGCTTCCGCGCGGCGCACTAACATCCAATAGATCGCCTTCTCGCGCACGGTTGCACAGAAATGCACTTCCAATCCCATTCAATTCACTCTTGACGCTGATGCGGAAATGGTCGGCTACCGGCAAATCAGACAACGAATAGCTGCGAAGAACGGGCGATTTGCCCGGATCGAGGAGCAGCCGCAAAACAACAAATTGACCCGCCTGGAAGAGAGGAAGAGGCTGCCCATCGATTGGCGACAGAATGAAAGAACTTACGCTATCGCTTTCCTTATTAATATTCGCGACTCGCATCTTTCGAAAGCCGGGCCATGCTGGCGCTTGTCCCTCATAGGCGAGTCCCGGATTCCCCACCGTAGCTTTGGAGCTCAAGTCTTGTTGGAGCATTGCTTGGAACGAACTCTGCCAACCCTTGCTAAGTGCAGGAATCCGCAGCGCGCGTTGCAGTTGCTCGCTGGAATGTCCTGGCAAATAAAGGAGGGCGTCAACGTCGGCCACACTGATTCGCTCTGGACCGTCAGTAATTTTTGCAATGTCATCGCCCGCCCCAACGTCTCCTTCCCGCAACACGCGAAAGTAGAATCCCGGTCTGTGATGTGCTACAAGCAGGGCTGGCATGCGAGGTTCATTCATGCGAATGCCGACGCGGTAGCACGTCACGCGTGGCTGCGTTACTTCAAATTCAGCACCACCGATGCGGTATCGATCGCCGATGCACACCTCGTTATCAGGAAGTCCCTCGACGGTGAAGTTTTCTCCGAACTGGCCGAAAGTAAAATCGTTGCGGCCCAAAAAGCGCTCCCAGTAATGGTAAGAATCCATCTGGTAGACAAATACGGCGCGGTGCTCCCCGCCGTGACCGGCGAGATCGGCTTGCGCATCACCATCGATATCGAGCTTGCTCGCCATTCGCCGTCCCGTAACCGGAGATTTCCAGACTGACGTTCGGACCGTTTTGCCGTTCCATGTCACGTCGCGCGGAAGGCCAACATTTACTGAAAGCAATCGGGGCATGCGTACCTCGTCGAAGTCCAGCGTGTGGTTAGCATCCTTTTATTGTTTACCAACGACGAGCCGGAGCGGCACCATCACGTGGAGTATCTCTCCGCTCACATGACCTGCCTGTGCCAGGTAAAGAACGGCATCGGATACAGCAATGAACCGCAATGCTCCCAACGACTCGACGTTGCAGCCGACTGCAAAAAAGGCGACGGTAAAGGATGTTCAGGTAGAGGCCTTCGGCCGAGCCTGGCGCAGCGGATGTCATCTTCGTGCCAAACTGAACCGAGCACCCGGAACCGGGCGGCGTGAACTGGACAACCCGGAAACCGTTATCGAACGGGAAGTCGGCGTCGAGCCGCCAGCCCAGTTTGCTATGAAACTCCTTCGAGCGGTCAACATCCGCGACCGGAATGACGACCACTTCGAACTTCATATCCACTCTCTCGGCACTAGCGCCGCTGATCGGTTCACTGCTCGGAAACGCGCGCAGGGTTGCCATATTTCCTCCTTATTCGTTACCCAAATCGCTGTCCAGATTCTTGCATGCTCCGGCTGACTTCCTCGGCTAGGCGGCGACGAACTGCTGGCCACCGTCGACGTCGTAAGTTGCACGCGTAAGGGCATCGGTCTGCATGAGTCGAATTGTCAACGATTCATCCGAGTTCATGGGATTCCCCTCTTTTTCTGCCTGTGTCGTGCAATCCGACTGCATCGGCTGCGACAAGCGCATCACACCAGAGTCGTAGAGGCAAAACAATCGGACGGTACTGGCCTTTGCATCATGGCGCGTAACGCGTGTAGACAAAGTCGCGAACTTTGACAGGCTCGTGGCAGGGAAAGCAGGTTTCGAGCTTCGCCTCGCCGTCAGGTTTGCCGTCTTTGAATTGAGCAAACCCCCAGCCGCCGGTCGCGGCGTATTTTTTTGAGTCCTTGACCATGAACTGAACGTTCGTGGCATCCCCGGCCACGAAAGATTGGGTACGGCCAAAGACTTTGTTGTTTTCCTCAGACGGAATGTAACTCCAGGCCAGCCGGGCGATGATTGTGCCGTCCGGGAACGGCAACTTCCCCTCCCGGTAGGCCTTGATGGCTACATCGTTGCCGAGAAGGGCGCGCAAATCGTTGTTGTTGCCTGCCTCGTGGGCCACGGAGATTAGCTTCCAGTCGCGGTATCCGGGGGGAATTGTGATTCCGAAGATCGGAGCGGCCTCTCCATCGGAGTTTCCAGATGCGGGGGCAGAGTTGGCGACAAAGCCGACCACCGCTGCAACTGCGACCAGAGAGAACGCGATCCGGGTTATTGCGTACTTTGGATTTGCCATGTTGTTCCTCCTATTCGGTGTGGAAACTATCGCGCTCATGTAACGAATCTCCTCGCTAACGTGCTTCCATGGTGTTTCTTCTTTTAGTGGTGGTGTGTTTCTCCCGCAGGATTCTGGGGCGGTTCCCCGCCCTTCACCAATTCGCTGGATCCGACTCCCCCTTCGGATTCAGCCCCTTCATCTCATTGAGTTCCTCGGCCGTGATCTGAGGCAAGTGCCGGATGAACAAAATCAGGCGCCAGGTTTGCGTGGCAGTGTGCGCTTCGCTGAAGGCTGGCATGCCGCTCAAACGAACTCCATTGTCAATTGTGTAATAGAGCTCACCATCGCTCTTGTTCTGCGTCCCGGCTGCACGCAAGTCGGGCGGTTTTGGATAGAGGCCCTTGCCGAATAGCGTGTGGCCCCCTCCGTCATTCGAATGGCACGTGGCGCAATGATCGGAGAAATGCTCCATGCCTGCCCGAATGTTCTCCGTTGAAGGCGTGATGGGATTGCGAAGTTGGCGATACGAGGATGGCACGGCCAGTTTGCGTGCCGTTGTGGCCGCGAACACCTCAATCGCTGATGGTGTGGCAAGTGCGCTGAAGCCTCGTCGCACGAGAATCAGCCCGTATCCCGCGGCTGCAACCGCAAGAGCAAACAGAATCAGCAAAACTGCTTTCCAGGGTTTCATGTCTACCTGTCCTGTCCCGTGGCATCGTCGTCCGCCCGCCCGAGCCTGGGCAGGTGCTTGCCGAAGTTGAATTCGAAATCGCCCGGAACGCCGTAACCCATATTGCGAATCTTGGCACGGCGCGCCTGCGCACCCGGCAAGGCCAGCAGAGGGAAGAACAGATCGGTGCTCGACTTGAGCTCGGCAGGTGTCGGCGTCCCGAACCGATTGACCTGGGCCTTCGCTGCGGCCAGCGTTTCACGGTCGAACGAGGCCAGACGCCCGACGAGGGTATCGACAAACGAGTCGAGGTCGTCATCGTCCAGCGTGCGGTTCACCCAGCCATAGCGCTCGGCGATATCAGCGTCAAAGTCGTCACCGCTAAGCACGATCTCGAGTGCACGAGAGCGGCCGACCAAGCGCGGGAGCCATTCCAGCGCTCCGCCGCCCGGGACCAGTCCGACGCCGACCTCGGGGTTGCCGAACAGGGCGCTTTGCCGGCTGGCGAAGCGCATGTCGCAGGC
>Ga0187879_10003076_pt1 | contig 11249 bp, 12 predicted proteins | sample June2016WEW_19_1_FD_132423 | JGI IMG/M metagenome (GOLD analysis project Ga0187879, IMG submission 132423) | Peatland microbial communities from SPRUCE experiment site at the Marcell Experimental Forest, Minnesota, USA - June2016WEW_19_10 | ecosystem: Environmental > Terrestrial > Soil >... | reverse complement strand
TCGTAGGAGTAGCCGTCCAGGTAGAGCGAGAGCACACGGCTCTCGAGCTCGGACAGCGCGGTCGACAGGCATCCCACGAGCGAGCGCAGCTCCTCCGAGGAGATCACCTGGTTGACCGGATCCTGCACGCTCGGCCCGGGCAGCATCTGGTCGAGCGTAGGCACGTCGTCGCCCGTGCCCGCGGGGGTCGATGAGAACGACACGTACTGGTTCAACGGCGTGTGCTTGTTGCGCGTCGCGGTCTTCACGGCGGTGATGATCTGCCGCGTGATGCACAGCTCGGCGAAGTTGCGGAAGCTCGACTCGCGGTCCGTGCGGAAGTCGCGAATCGCCTTGTACAGACCGACGAGGCCCTCCTGGATGAGATCTTCGGAGTCGCCGCCCGCCAGGAAGTACGAGGAGGCCTTCAGGCGCACGAATCCGTGGTAGCGCCTGACAAGACGGTCGTAGGCATTGCGATCGCCGCGCTTCGCCAGGGCGATCAGGAACACATCCTCGACCTTAGGTTCAGAGTTAGAGTTGTGAGAGATTCTTGCCACGAGCAGATCCTTTCTTCGGCGACCGCCTCCCTGGCGGCCCCAAACGTGCTCAGTGGCGCACTCCTCCCCTGGCGCCAAAGCTATGTAAATGCGCTTTACCTGGGCTTTTCTCAACCTTAGGTTCAGCGTTATGTCGGCGGAGCCTTACACAGTTATGGAACCTTGTCAAGACCCCGAGCGGCGACTCTGCAAGATCTCGTACAGAATCGCCGCCGCCGCCGCGCTGACGCCGAGCGACTCGATCCTCCCGAGCAGCGGCAGCGCGATCAGCTGATCGCACGCCCCGGCCACCCGCGGGCGCAGGCCGGCGCCCTCGCTGCCGAGCACCAGGACCACGCCGGAGCCGCCGTAGTCGGGTGCGTCGTAGGGGACGGGCGCGGGGACCGGCGTACGCTCTCCCGACCGATCGGAGCTCGGCTGGCTGTCGGCGCTGGCGCCGTAGCACCAGCACCCGGCCCTGCGCGCGTCGGCGAGGAAGTCGGCGAGGTTGCGCACGCGCGCGACCGGCAGGTGCTCGACGGCTCCGGCCGAGGCCTTGCACACGGCGGCCGTCACCTCGGCGGCGCGGCGCTCGGGGATGATCACGCCGGCCGCGCCCGCGCACTCGGCGGTGCGGCAGATCGAGCCGAGGTTCTGCGGGTCCTGGACCTGGTCGAGCACCACCAGCAGGGGATCCTCGCCCGCCAGCAGCTCCTCGGCGCTCGCGTAGTGGTATGGCCCGGCATCCGCGCACAGGCCCTGGTGCGCGTCCGAGCCGCAGCGTCGCTCGATCTCCTCGGCGGCGACCGTGCGGACCGGCACGCCCGCCAGCCACGGCTCGCGCGCGGCGCCCGCCGTCGCCCACACCTCCCCCACGCTGCCCGCCCGCCGCCCGCGCAGCGCCTCCCTGACGGGGTTGCGGCCGTAGAGGATCACAGCGGGATCAGGTCAAAGCCGCCCGGGCCGTCGCGGACCTCCCAGCCCAGCGCCGCGATCTCGTCGCGCAGCCGATCGGCCGCCGCGAAGTCGCGCTCGCCGCGGGCGTGCTCGCGGCGCTCGGCCAGCTCGCGGACCTGCTCGGGCGCCTGCTCGGCCGCGGCGAGCAGGGACTCGAGCCCGATCACGCCGAGCATCTCGCGCAGGTGGGCGTCGCCCGCCGAGTCCCGTGCGGAGCCGGTCGCCTCGCCGATCCACTCGTTGAGCACGGCGACGGCCTCGGCGGTGTTGAAGTCGCGCGCGAGCGCGTCGAAGAACCTGTCGCGCAGCCGCTCCAGCTCGGGCGGCGAATCGCCGCGGGAGAGTCGCCGCCCGGCCTCGCGGATGCGCTTGACGTTGGCCTGCGCCTGCTCCAGCGCGGCCTGGGAGAACGCGAGCGGATGGCGATAGTGGCCGGAGATCAGATACATGACCACCGCCTCGGCGCCGTATTGGTCGAGCACCTCGTGCAGCAGCGCGATGTTGCCAACCGACTTGGCCATCTTCTCGCCGGTGAACTGGATCATCCCGTTGTGCATCCACAGCTTCGCCAGCTCCTCGCCGCGGGCGGCGCGCGTCTGCGCGGCCTCGTTCTCGTGGTGGGGAAAGATCAGGTCGGAGCCGCCGCCGTGGATGTCGAAGCCGACGCCCAGGAACCGCTCGGCCATCGCCGAGCACTCGATGTGCCAGCCCGGCCGGCCCACGCCCCAGGGCGCCTCCCAGCAGGTGTCCTCGCCCGGCTTGTGCGCCTTCCACAGCGCGAAGTCGAGCGGGTCCTCCTTGCGTGCCACCAGGGGGTCGGACGCGGCGTCTTCGCCCTGATCCATGTTCTCGAGCTGCCGGTGCGAGAGCGTGCCGTAGCCACTATCCGAGCGCACACGGAAGTACACGTCGCCGTCCACCGCGTACGCGTGCCCGCCGACGATTAGCGTCTGGATGTACTCGACGATCGGGCCGATCGTCTCCGATGCGAGCGGCTCGTGGTCGGGGCGCCCCAGTCCCAGCCCGTCGGTGTCGGCGCGGTAGTGCTCGGTCATCTCGGCCGCCAGCTCGGCGCTCGGCCGCGGGTGGGCGGGATTCGATCGACGCGCGGCATCGTAGATCTTGTCGTTGACGTCGGTGACGTTCACCACCAGGTCGACGTCGTAGCCCTCGTGTTCGAGGAAGCGCTTGAGCAGGCTGAAGACGACGAACGGACGCGCGTTGCCGATGTGGATGCGACTGTAGACGGTCGGCCCGCACGCGTAGATCCCGACGCGCCCGGGGTCGCGCGGACGCAGCGGCAGGAGCTCGCCGCTGAGCGTGTCGTGCAGAACGATCTCGCGCATCGCCGCGCAACCCTAGCGGGAGACGTCGGCCACGGCTCTCGGCTCACCCCGCGCTCAGGCCCGCTCGTCGCCCGGAAGCGCCGCGACGATCTCCGCCGCGATCCGCTGCGCGGCTTTGCTCAGAGCACCGGCTCGAGCCGCTGCTCCGCAATGAGCGCGAGCGCGTGGCGCCCGGCCGGGTGCTCGCGCGCGCGCTCGACGAGCGCGGCCGTCTGAGGCGCCAGGACGTCGGGCTGTGGAAGGGGCACGCCGTATATCGGTGGCACGAGAACGGACGCGGACAGCGCCGCGAAGGTCAGGTCGGCCGCACCGAATCGCTCGCCGCACAAATACGGACGGCCGTCTGCGAGGAGCTCCGCCACGTAGTCGAACTCGCGCCAGACCGCAGCCTCGTCTTCGATCTCGATCCCCGGACGGATATCGAGCGCGCGCCGAACGAAGCGAACGATCAGCGGCCATCCGTAGCGGATCGCGCGGTCCTCCCACACGGGCACGCCCTCGTTGTTGAAACTCAGGGCAAGCTTGCGCTGGGCGAGCATGTGGACGTACATCAGCCGCCGTCCCTTCGGCCCGAGCTCCTCGTCGAAACGCCTGCACAGGCGCTCGACCTCGCGGCGCGCCTCGGACTCCTCGGGAAACAGCCGATGCTCCGCGGGCGTGCGCTGATCGACCCACGCGAGAATCTCCTGCGACTCGCCGATCGCGCCGTCGGGCGTCACGAGCACGGGAACGGTGACCCCGCCACCGGCGCGCCTCGCGGCGAGCTGATGGATGCCCTGGACATGGCGCTCCTCGCGATAGGGCATTTCCACCCGATCGAGAGCCCACCGCGCCTTTTCGCAGTAGTGACTGATCGGGATCGTGATGAGCCGCAGCGTGTCCATCTCAATACACGAACGCGGACAGCGCATGCGCGATGTCCGCGGCCGGCAGGGGACCGAACCGCAGGGTCCATGACCCATCGAGCTCCTGGCGGAACGTGTGCGGCACTCCATCGCGTTCCAGCTCCGTCTGGTGCTGGCGCGCGCGCTGATAGCCGGAGGCGCCATGGAACGTCGCGTCGAGCCCATACCGACCGTCGTCCACGGGCCAGATCGTGAGCCGGTCGGGCACCGGGCCTGCCCGGCTCGGCAGCAGTGCGCCCGAGCTCACCCCGATCGCGTCGGCTGATGCTCGCGTGCCCAGCGCACGATGTTGCCCGACCCGGTGACCACCTCGCCCCCGTCGATGACCAGAATCGGCACCGATCGCTGTCCGCTCAACCGCTCGATCTCCGCGCGGTCACGCGCCCGCGACGGCCACGTCCACAGCTTCAGCGAGCCGCCCTTCACCTTCTGCCACTCGTAGGCATGACCCGCGTCGTCAAGCGCCTTCGCGGCCTTGCCGCACGGGTGCACGATCGCAGCCGACTTACCCGCATCACAGGTATACAGAACCACGTGCCCACGCTATCGCAAAGACGCCGCGTGTCTCCCTAGCGCTCGGCGCCACCGCAGCCGCGAGCCCAGATATCAGCCAGCGCGGCGCAGCCCGGCGATAGCGAGCGCCGCAACGCCCTCGCCGCGACCGACGAACCCCATGCGCTCGCCGGTGCTGGCCTTGACGTTCACGCGCGCGAGCTCCAGGCCGAGCACCTCGGCCAGCCGCGCGCGGATCGCGTGCCGGTGCGGCGCGAGCTTCGGCTGCTCCATCACCACCGTGCAGTCCACGTTCTCTATCTCGAGGCCCTCGGCGAGCACGCTCTGCACGACGCTCGCGAGCAGCTGCATCGAGTCGGCGTCGCGCCAGCGCTCGTCGGTGTCGGGGAAGCGCTCGCCGATGTCGCCCAGGCCGGCGGCGCCGAGCAGCGCGTCGATCACGGCGTGCGCGAGCACGTCGGCGTCGGAGTGGCCGTCCAGCCCGCGCTCGTAGGGGACGTGCACCCCGCCGATCACGAGCTTGCGCCCGCTGGCGAGGCGGTGCGAGTCGAACCCGATCCCGGCGAGCGTCATCGCCGCGGCATCTCCGCCGAGGAGCTCGTGGCGCCGATCGGCTCGAGACGGCGCTCACGCCCCTCGAACACGCACAGCTCGCGCACGCCAACGGCGTCGAGCAGCTCGAGCGCGCGCTCGTAGTCGGCGCCGACGTCCTCGGGGCGGTGGGCGTCGCTGGAGAGCGCCACCGGCACGCCCGCGTCCACGCACATCTCCAGGAACGCGCGCGCCGGGTACAGCTCGCCTGTGGGCTTCCTCAACCCCGCGGTCGACACCTCCACGGCGATGCCGGCTTCGGCGATCCCCTCGACGGCGGGCTCGTAGTAGCGGCGCAGATCGCCTTCCGGGCGCCGCCCGGCGCCGGCGCCGGCGCCAGTGGGCGGGCTCCAATACTTCACGAGGTCGGGGTGCGCGGCGATGTCGAACAGGCCGCTGCGCGCGGCCTCGCCGATCTCCTGGAAGTAGCGCGCCCAGATCTGCTCGACGGTGCGCGGGTGGGTGGGATTCGAATCCCACACGCTGTAGTCGTCCATGTCGACGGCGCCGTCGCGCATGAAGTGCACGGAGCCGACGACGTAGTCGAAGTCGCGCGCGTCCAGCAGGTTGGCGATGCGGTCCTCGGCGCCCGGGACGAAGTCCGCCTCGATGCCCAGCCGCAGGTCGGTGTGCTCGCGCACGAACGCGCAGTACTCGTCGATGTCGTCGTGCGCGTAGGCCTCCCAGAAGGGGTGTCGCCAGACCTCGAGCGCCTGCACGAAGCGATACACGTGTTCTGAGACCCCCAGCTCGGCGATCCCCCGCTCCTGCGCGGCGGCGCGATAGCGCTCGACGTTCGCCGGCGTGTGGTAGTCGGCGACGCTCGCGTCGTGGCCGTCGGGCCGCAGATGGAGGTGGTAGTCGGTGAGCACGTGGACGGCTGCGATTCAAGCAGGATTCAGGAGGACGCCCCCGCATCCCCGCCCGCCGCGGCGCGCGCGGCGAGCAGGAGCTCGGCCACCCGCAGGTCCATGGGCGTGGTCACCTTGAGGTTCTCATCGCTGCCCCGCACGACGATCACCTTCCCGCCGGCGCGCTCGATCAGCCACGCGTCGTCGGTCGCGCGCGCGAGCTCCTCCACGGGGACGTCCAGCGCCCGTTCGAGCGCCCCGCGGCGGAACGCCTGGGGTGTCTGCACCGCCCACAGCTCGCTGCGGTCGAGCGTCTCGCGCACGGCGTCCTGACGATCCACGCGCTTGACGGTGTCGGTGACCGGCAGCGCGGCGATCGCCGCGTCGGCGTCCGGATCGCGCGCGAGCGCCGCGATCACCGACTCGGCCAGCGCGGCGGTCAGCAGCGGGCGGGCGGCGTCGTGGACGAGCACGAGGTCCAGCTGCCCTCCCTGCCGCGACCCCTCCCCCGCCGCGGCTAGCGCGCGGCGCACGGAGTCCGAACGCGACGCTCCACCCTCCACAGCGCTGACGCCGTGCGCGGCCCTCGCGCCGGGCGGCAGCTCGGCTCCCGGGGGCAGCGCGACGACGATCCGCTCGATACCGGCCGCCTCCAGCAGCGCGTCGATGCTCCACTGCACCAGCGGGCGCCCGGCGAGCTCGACGAGCGCCTTCGGCCGGCCGGCTCCGAGGCGCTCGCCGCTGCCTGCGGCCACGATCAGCGCGACGGTCATCGCCTGGGGCGCTCGCGCACGCGGCAATTTGCGCTGCCGCGTGCGCGAAAGCCTCGCTACTTGGCTCCGGCGGCCGCCATCTGGTGGTTGGCCGAGTCTTCGAGCAGCTCGTCGAGGTAGCTCTCGGCCTCCTCCTCGTCCTTGTCGAGCGCGTACATCAGCTCCGAGGCGAGGATCTTCTTGGTGCGCGTGAACATCTGCTTCTCGCCGGTCGACAGGCCCTTCTCGCTCTCACGCAGCGAGAGGTTGCGCACCACCTCGGCCAGCTCGTAGATGTCGCCCGTCTTGATCTTGTCGCGGTTGTGCTTGAACCGGCGGTTCCAGTTCTTCGGCATCTCCGAGACTTCGTCGCGCAGGACGTCCAGCACCTTCTTGACCGTTTCCTCGTCGATGACCCTGCGCAGGCCGGCGAGGGCCGCGTTCTCGGTGGGAACTCGCACGGTCATGTCGTTGTGGAGGATCTTGATCGTGAGGTACTCGCGCCGTTCGCCGAGGATCTCCATCTCCTCCTTCTTGAGCACCTTGCCGGCGCCGTGATGGGGATAGACGACATGATCTCCGAGCTCGAACTCGATGTACTCGACTTCGCGGGTGACCTCGAGCTCCTCCGTGAGCGTTGCTTCTTCAGTGACTTGTACGGGAATGGTGTCCTCCTTCGTTGCGAGCGACCGATGGGTCTGCCCTTGATTCAAGTCTGCAGGTAGCGGTCCACGAGATTGAGCTCCTGCAGCCTGCGCAGGCCCTCGCGGATGTCCTTCGCCCTGATCTCCCCCACGCCCTCGACCGCCTCGAGCTCAGCGTCGCCGGCGGCCAGCAGCTCGTCCAGGCCGCCGAACTCGGCCACGATCTGTGCGACCACCAGCTTGGGCAGCCGGGGGATGCGCCCGAGCACGCGGTAGCCGCGCGGCGAGACGGGGTAGTCGAGGGTGTTCAGCTTGCGGTCGTAGCCGAGCAGCTCGGCCAGCCGCCCGAAGTCGAGCAGATCCTGGTGGGCGAGCCGCCCGATCTCCTCGAGCGCCGCCGCGAACGCCTCGTCCGAGTAGCTCGACAGGTAGTCCCGCACCAGCGCCGACTTCTCGGCCGCGGCGCCGACCATCGTCTCCTCCAGCTGCATCTCGATCAGCCGCCCCTCGCTGCCCAGCTCGACGATGTAGCGCTCGATCTCGACCGCCATCCGCGTCACCAGCTCGGAGCGCTGGAGCACCGTGAGCACGTCGTGCAGCGTCGCGCCGCCCTCGAACTCCAGCGCCGTCAGGCGCGTGGAGACCTGGTCCAGGCGGGTGCGGAACTTGTCGAGCGTCGCCAGCGCCTGGTTGCCCTTGGCGAGCACGACCGGTATGTCCTCGAGGATGTACTTCACCCCGTCCACGTACACCGACACGACCTCACGGCGCTGCGAGATGGCGATCACGAGCGCGTCGGTCTGCTTGGACACGCGCTCGGCGGTCCGGTGCCTGGTGCCCGTCTCGTGCGAGAGGATCGTCGGATCGGGCATCAGCTGGACGTTCGCCATCGTGATCTTCGTGGCGTTAGCGTTGAGGATGATCGCGCCGTCCATCTTCGCGATCTGGTAGAGGAACGCGGGGGTGTAGTCGATCTCGAGCTTGATGCCGCCGGAGTTCAGGAAGCTGAGGTCTTCGGGCTCGCCGATCACGATCAGACCGCCCGTGCGCGCGTGCAGGATGCTCTCGATCCCCTCCCGCAGCGCGGTCCCCGGCGCGATCATCTCCAGCGCCCTCATCAGCCCCGGATCCGGTCGTACCTCGTTATCTAGGTCTTCGCCGGATCGTGGAGCCACGATCTACGATTCTAGGGCAATCAGCGATCCTTCAGCAGCTCGTACACTGCGCACACACCCCTGCGGCGGCTGTCTGAACCGCCGCATCGGACGAGCGCGAGCGCTCAGCTCGAGCGCGCGGCGGGGTCCGGAGCGGGACGCAGCGCGCGCTCCCCGGCGGGCGCCCTTCGATCCTCGACGCGAGCGAGCGCGGGCCCGGCCGGTTCGGGGACGGTGCGCGGCCGACCGCCCGACGGCCCCGCCGGCAGCGCCGCCGCGAGCGCCGCGCGCAAGGTCGGCGCCTCGCACGCCGAGCGCCCGCTGCCCGCCGGCGCGATCACGTCGTGCAGGCCGTGCTTGGCCGCCTCCTGGAGGCGACGCTCGGGGTGGCCGACCCAGCGCAGCTCGCCGGTGAGGCCGAGCTCGCCGAAGCACGCTCTCGGCGAGCCGCTGACCGATACCCCCCGGCTGGCGCTCGCGACCGCCAGCGCGACCGCCAGATCGCAGCCGGGCTCGTCCACGCGCACGCCTCCGACGACGTTCACGAACACGTCGCGGGGTGGGCGGGACTCAAATCCCACGTGGCCGTGGCGCCCGAGGATCGCCAGCACGAGCGCGAGGCGGTTGCGGTCGAGCCCCGACACCACCCGGCGGGGCTGCTCGAGCTCCGAGGGCGCCACCAGCGCCTGGACCTCCACCAGCAGCGGGCGCGAGCCCTCCATCGCCGCCAGCACCACGCTCCCGGGCGCGCGCGTCGCCTCCGCGACGAACCTCGCAGAGGCGTCGAGCACCTCGACGAGACCGCCGCTGCGCATCTCGAACAGGCCGGCCTCGTTGGTCGAGCCGAAGCGATTCTTCAGCGCCCGCAGCTCGCGGTATGGCCGCTCGCGCTCCCCCTCGAACTGCAGCACGCAGTCGACCAGGTGCTCGAGCACGCGCGGACCCGCCAGCGCGCCCTCCTTGGTCACGTGCCCCACCAGGATCACCGCCACGCCGCGAGCCTTCGCCAGCTCCATGATCCGCGCGGCCACCTCGCGCACCTGCCCGACCGAGCCCGGCGCGCCGGACAGGTCCGCCGCGCGCAGCGTCTGCACCGAGTCGATCACGCACGCCTGCGGCGCGTGCGCCTCCAGCGTGTCGAGCACGGCGTCCAGGTCGGTCTCCGCGAGGACGGGGACCTGCAGCGCGGCGCCGGCCAGCCGCTCGGCGCGCAGCCGCACCTGCTCCGCGGACTCCTCGCCGCTGACGTACAGCGTGCGGTGCCCGGCCTGCTGCAGGTGCCCGAGCACCATGTTGGTGAGCGTCGACTTGCCGATTCCCGGCGAGCCGCCCAGCAGCACCAGCGAGCCCGGCACGAGCCCGCCGCCGAGGACGCGATCGAGCTCGCCGATGCCGGTCGACATGCGCCTGACCGGCGCCGCTCCGACCTCCCCGAGGGGCAGTGGGATGACGACCCCGGATTCGCCTGCGGAATCCGTCGTGCCGGCGCCCGGGCGCCGCCGCCCGCCCGACCGAGCCTGCCCGCGCGTCGCCGGCATGCGTTCCTCGACAAGCGTGTTCCACTCGCCGCATTCCGGGCACTGGCCGTGCCACTGCGCGGACTGGCAGCCGCACTGCGAGCAGGTGTGGATCGTCGAGCGGGCCATGTTCGCTCTCAGCCTACGGGTCGGTGGGGACACTCCTGTCCAGCATGGTGTATAGCGATGGTATCTGCCCGTAATACCATGGTTAGACACCTGGCGGCCGGAAAGGGACAATGACCCGCGTGGCGCTCAGCCCGCACCGGCGGCGAAATCGCCGAAGCGCTCAGCCCGCGCCGACGAGCGCGCTGCGGCGCTCGAACAAGACGACGTCGCGCCAGCGCCCGTCGGGCATCTGCCCGATGCGCTCGCTGACGCCGACGCGCCGAAAGCCGCACGCCTCGTGCAGCGCGATCGACGCGGCGTTCTCGGGGAAGATGCCCGCCCTCAGCGTCCAGAAGCCGGCGCGCTCGGATGCGTCGATCAGCGCGTGCAGCAGCGCGCGCCCCACGCCGCGACGCGTGCGCGCGGGCGCGACGTAGATGCTCACCTCGCCCACGCCGCGATACACCGCGCGCGAGGAGACCGGGCCGAGCGCCGCCCAGCCGATCACCTCGCCGCCGTCCGCGTCGCGCGCGAGCACCGCGGGGTATCCCGCACGGGTGGCCGACCACTCCTCCCATCGCGGCGCCGCGGACTCGAAGGTCGCGTTCCCGCCGGCGATCCCTTCCTCGTAGACGCGCGCGGCGGCCGGCCAGTCCTCGGCCGTCAGCGGCTCGAGGACGATGCGATCGCGAGTGGCGCTCAGCTGCCCGCGCCTACTGCTCGTCCGGCTCGCCGATCTCCGGCACCTCGCCCTCGGAGTGGCTCTCGCCCTCCGCGATCTCCTCGGCGCCGGCGCCTTCGGCGCCCACGCCGACGGGCGTCTTCTGCTTCTTCGGGGCGACCACCGTCAGGCGCACCTCGCCCTCCTGATCGCCCTCGGCGGGGTCGACCACGACGGTCGCGCCGGGCGTGAGCTGCTCGCGCAGCACGAAGTCGGCGAGCGGGTCCTCGATGTAGCGCTGGATCGCCCTGCGCAGCGGGCGCGCGCCCATCGCCGGGTCCCAGCCCTTGTCGACGAGCAGGTCCTTGGCGGGCTCGGTCAGCTCCAGCTGCAGCTCGCGTTCGGCCATCGACTCGCGGATGCGCAGCAGCAGCAGCTCGACGATCTGCTTGATCTCCTCCTTCTGCAGCTTGTGGAAGACGATCACGTCATCGATGCGGTTGAGGAACTCCGGGCGGAAGACCTTCTTCAGCTCACCCATGATGCGGTTCTTCATGTCGTCGTAGGTGATGCCCGTCTCGTCGTCGGAGACCGCGAAGCCGAGCGGCGTGTTGCGCGCGATCTCCGCAGCGCCGATGTTCGAGGTCATGATCACGATCGCGTGGCGGAAGTCGACCGTGCGCCCCTGGGCGTCGGTCAGGCGGCCGTCCTCGAGGATCTGCAGCAGGATGT